>Ga0326732_1000320_pt1 | contig 11395 bp, 12 predicted proteins | sample MHFSIPfraction_4_FD_207644 | JGI IMG/M metagenome (GOLD analysis project Ga0326732, IMG submission 207644) | Lab enriched peat soil microbial communities from Michigan Hollow, Ithaca, NY, United States - MHF12FN SIP fraction | ecosystem: Environmental > Terrestrial > Soil > Wetlands > Peat...
CACGACGCGATGGATGCCCTGCAGGCCCGGGGTCTGATCGGGCCGGTGCGGACCTGCCTCGAGCGGGCGCGCCCGTTCCTGGGCATCTGCCTCGGCTACCAGCTTCTCTTCACCGAGAGCGAGGAGTTCGGCCAGGGCAAGGGCCTCGACGTGATCCCGGGCGCGGTGCGCCGCTTCCCGTCCACGCTCAAGGTGCCGCACATGGGCTGGAACCAGGTCGAGCACCGCGGCGACATCCCGCTCTTCGACGGCGTCCCGAGCGGGGCGAACTTCTACTTCGTCCACTCCTACTATCCGGAGCCCACCGACGCGTCGCTCCAGGTGGCCACCTGCACCTACGGGGTCACGTTTCCGGCGGCGGTCGCGCGGGGATCACTCTTCGCCACCCAGTTCCACCCGGAGAAGAGCCAGCGCTGGGGCATCCGGCTGCTGGAGAACTTCGCGGCGCTCGTCCGCGACCGCCGCTGAGCGCCTCCGCCATGTTCGAGATCGTCCCGGCGGTCGACCTCAAGGCGGGCCGCTGCGTCCGGCTCGTGCAGGGCCGCGCCGACGCGGAGACCGTGTTCTCCGACGACCCGGTGGCGATGGCGCGCCGCTGGCAGGACGCCGGCGCGCGGCGTCTTCACGTCGTGGACCTCGACGGGGCCTTCGCGGGCGGCCCGGCCCAGACCGAGCTGGTGCGCGCGATGATCAAGGCCGTCTCGATCCCGGTGCAGGTGGGGGGCGGCCTCCGCGAGATCGCCCACGTGGAGGCGGTGCTGGAGGCGGGCGCCCGGTGGGCCATCGTGGGAACGCGCGCCGCGCTCGACCCCGCGTTCCTGGGGGCGCTGTGCGGCCGCCTCGGCGAGCACGTCATGATCGGTATCGACGCCTCCGACGGGCGCGTGGCGGTGGACGGCTGGACCCGGATCCTCGATCTGGACGCGATCGCGCTCGCGCGCGACGCGGCGGCGGCCGGGGCGGCCGGCATCGTCTACACCGACATCGCACGCGACGGCACCCAGTCCGGTCCCAATCTCTGGAGCACCGGAGCGGTGGCCCACGCCGCCGGCATCCCGGTCTTCGCCTCGGGCGGGGTCGGCTCGCTCGACGACATCCGCCAGCTCGCGACGGTGGGCGGGCTGGCCGGGGTCATCGTGGGGCGGGCCCTCTACAGCGGCGCGGTGGACCTCGCCACCGCGGTCGCGAACGTGCAGTAGTCATGCTCTGCAAGCGGCTGATCCCGTGCCTCGACGTCAAGGACGGCCGGGTGGTCAAGGGGGTCCGGTTCGTGGAGCTGCGCGACGCGGGCGACCCGGTGGCCGCGGCGCTGGCCTACGACGCGCAGGGCGCCGACGAGCTGGTCTTCCTCGACATCACCGCCTCGCACGAGGGCCGCGCGACCATGCTCGACGTCGTGCGCCGGACCGCCGAGGGCATCTACATGCCGCTCACGGTGGGGGGTGGGGTCCGGTCTCTCGGAGACATCCGGACCCTGCTGCGCGCGGGGGCCGACAAGGTGTCGCTCAACACTGCCGCGCTCGAGCGGCCCGCGGTGATCGAGGAGGCCGCCCACGCCTTCGGCAGCCAGTGCATCGTGGTGGCGATCGACGCCAAATCTTCGGGTGACGGCGCCTGGCAGGTCTACACGCACGGCGGCCGCCGGCCCGCGGGCCGCGACGCCGTCGAGTGGGCGCGCGAGGTCGAGCGCCTGGGCGCGGGCGAGATCCTGCTCACCAGCATGGACCGCGACGGCACCGGCGCCGGCTACGATCTGGCCTTGACGCGGGCGGTGTCCGAGGCGGTCTCGGTGCCGGTCATCGCCTCCGGCGGGGTCGGGCGCCTGGAGCACCTCCGCGAGGGCGTGGTCGAGGGACGCGCCGACGCGGTGCTGGTGGCCTCGCTCTTCCACTTCGGGCAGCACACCATCCCGGAGGCCAAGCAGTATCTCCACGAGCACGGCGTGCCGGTGAGGATCGAGCGGTGAGCGTGCCCGACGAGCTCACCTGGGACGCGCAGGGGCTGATCCCCGCCGTCGTGCAGGACACCGAGACCGGCCAGGTCCTGATGGTGGCGTGGATGAGCCGGGACGCCCTCGAGGCGACGCGGCGCTCGGGCCTCACCCACTTCTGGTCGCGCTCCCGCCAGTCGCTCTGGCGCAAGGGCGAGACGTCCGGGCACGCGCAGCACGTCGACGGCATCTACGCCGACTGCGACCGCGACACCCTGCTGGTCCAGGTGCACCAGGACGGGGTGGCCTGCCACACCGGCGCGCGGAGCTGCTTCTTCACCCGCCTGGGCGAGGGCGAGGGCCAGCCGGCCCCCGCGGGTGCGGGTCCGGCCATGCTGGAGGTCCTCGAGCGCGTGCTCGAGTCGCGCAAGGTGGCCCCGCCGCCCGGATCGTACGTCGCCTCGCTCTTCCAGAAGGGTCAGCCGCAGATCTGCCGCAAGATCGGCGAGGAGGCCGCCGAGGTCATGACCGCGGCGCTCGGCGGGGAGGGCGACGGGCGCGTCGTCTCCGAGGTCGCGGACCTGTGGTTCCACACCATGGTGCTGCTGAGCGCGCGCGGCATCCCCTTGCGCCGGGTGTTCGAGGAGCTGGCCGCCCGGCACGCGAAGGGTAAGTGACTTCCCGGCACGCGCTGCTCGCCGCGGTCGCCCTCCTGGCCGGCTGCGCCACCGCGGCCGGCCGCATCGAGAACGGGGTCTACCATTCCGCGAAAGGCTATCGGGTGACGCTACCGGCGAGCGGCTGGAAGGTGGACCAGGGCGCGCGGGCGGATCTCTCGCTGCAGGACGAGGCGGGGCCGGGCGGGATGCTGGTCGACGCCACCTGCGCGGGGCGCGAGCCGTCCCGCGCGCTCGACGTGCTGGCCCGTCACCTGACCTTCGGCCTCACGCGGCGGGAGGTGCTGGAGAACGGGACGACCACGGTGGCCGGGCGCGAGGCGGTGCGGTCGGTGGTGCGGGGCCAGGCCGACGGCCGGGACGTCACGGTCGAGGCCCTGGTCCTGCGGGCCCAGCCGTGCGTGCACGACTTCCTCTACGTGGCGCCGACCGTCGCGTTCGACACGGGACGCCCCGCGTTCCGGGCCCTGATCGAGAGCTTCGCCCTGGAGGGACGCTGATGGTGGGCCAGGATCTGAGGCGGCACCTGCACGAGTCGGCGGTGTGGTACGGAGGTCTCGGGCTGCTCACCATGCGGGTGGCCCGCAACCTCACCCTGCCGCCCGCGTACTTCTGGCTGGTCGCCCGCGAGATCGACATCATCGGGGTGCGGTCGCTGACGGTGGCCCTCACCGCCGCGCTCTTCACCGGGATGGTGCTGGCCCTGCAGACCGCCGTGAACATGGCTCGGTTCGGCGCGGAGAACTACGTGGGCCCGGTGGTCGCGCTCTCGATCCTGCGCGAGCTGGGCCCGGTGCTCACCGCGATCCTGGTCGGCGGCAAGGTGGCCTCGGGCATCACCGCGGAGCTGGGCTCCATGAAGGTCACCGAGCAGATCGACGCGCTCCGGGCCCTCGGGGTCAACTACATCAAGAAGCTGATCGTGCCCCGGCTCATGGCCGCGGTGCTGGTCTTCCCGCTGGTCACGATCCTGGCCGACGGAATGGGCCTGCTCGGAGGTATGCTGATCGCCGTGTTCGATCGCAACGTCGACCCGTATCTCTACTGGAACACCATCAGCTACTGGGTGGTGCTGAAGGACTTCCTGAGCGGGATCGGCAAGAGCGTGGTCTTCGGGGCCCTGGTCACCCTGATCGGCTGCTACAACGGGCTCGCCACCGAGGGTGGCACCGAGGGGCTCGGCCGCTCCACCACCGCCACGGTGGTGCAGGTGGCCATGGGCGTGATCATCTCGGACTTCTTCATCACCAAGCTCTTCCTCTTCATGTTCTGGTGAGCGCGGTGACCCACGTGGGACCCCTCGTCGAGCTCCGGGACGTGCGGAAGTCGTTCGACCGCAAGCAGGTACTGCGCGGGATCGATCTCGCCCTCGCCAAGGGAACGACCCTCGCGGTGATGGGTGGGAGCGGGAGCGGCAAGACCGTGCTCCTGCGCATCGCCTCCGGCCTGATCTACCCCGACTCGGGCGGCGTGTACCTGTTCGGCTCGCGGATCGACCGGATGAGCGAGGAAGGCATGCTGCCGATCCGGCGGCGGACCGGCTTCGTGTTCCAGGGCGCGGCCCTCTTCGATTCCCTCTCGGTGTTCGAGAACGTGGCCTACCCGCTGCGGGAGCACACCCGGATGTCGCTCCGCGAGATCACCGAGCGCGTGCATCACTTCCTGACGCTCGTGGGGCTGCCCGACACCGACGAGCTCATGCCCGCCGAGCTGAGCGGCGGCATGCGCAAGCGGGTGGGCATCGCGCGGGCCCTCGTGGTGGAGCCGGAGGTGGTGTTCTTCGACGAGCCCACCGCCGGCCTCGATCCGACCAACGCCCGGCTGGTGGCCCAGCTCATCGCCCAGCTCCGTACCGGCGTCTGCGACACCGCCATCGTGGTGACCCACGACGTCGAGTTCGCCGAGATGGTGGCCGACCAGATGGCGATCCTGCTCGACGGAAGGTTCGCCGACGTCGGCACGCCCGCCGAGATCCACCGCTCGGCCAACGCCGACGTGCGCCGGTTCCTGGCCGGCGAGCTGCGGGAGATCTAGCCGTGGCCGAGCACTCCCACCTGGCGCTGCAGGTCCGCATCGGCGCCTTCATCCTGTCCGGCCTGCTCGTGTTCTTCGCGATCATCTACCTGCTCGGGGCGCAGGCCCGCTACTTCGAGCGCAAGTACGACCTGATCGCCGAGTTCACCGAGGTGGGCGGCCTCATCGAGGGCGCCACCGTGCGGCTGGCCGGGGTGCAGGTCGGCCGGGTGACCGCGGTGACGCTGTCCGAGAAGCCGGGCGGCAAGGTGCGGGTCACCCTCACGATCGCGCGGCGCTTCTCGGAGCGCATCCGGCGCGACTCGGAGGCGCGCATCGCCACCCAGGGCCTGCTCGGCGACAAGATCGTGGAGATCACGCTCGGCTCCACCGCGGCGCCGCCGCTTCAGTCCGGGGAGACCCTGGTGTCGACCGAGCCCTTCGAGATGCAGCAGATGTTCAAGGCCGGGGTCGAGACCATGCAGACGGTGAAGGAGCTGGCCGCCGGGCTCAAGACCACGATGGCGCGTGTCGACCGTATCGCCAAGGAGGTGGAGACCGGCAAGGGCCTCGTCCACGCCCTGGTCTACGACGAGCCGGAGTCGCTCAACCGGCTCAACGCGATCCTCGCCCGCACCCAGCAGATCCTGGCCCGGGCCGAGCAGGGCGACAGCGCGGTGGGGGTCCTGCTCTCGCCCGAGAGCGGCAAGTCGGCCCGCGCGCTCCTGGCCGCGATGGACGCGCTCGGCCGCGGGGCGGAGAAGGCGGACGGGCGGGACACCCTGCTGAGCGCGCTGCTCTACGATCCGCAGTACAAGGCGGTGGCCGACGATCTGCGCGCGGTGGCCCACAACTTCCGCGACGTCTCCGAGCGGGTGGCGCAGGGACAGGGCCTGCTCGGCCAGCTCACCCGCGACGGCGCCGACGGCACCGCGGGCGCCCTCGGCGACGCCACCGCCGACTTCCGCGTGGCGATGGCCAACCTGCGCGCGGTCACCGACAAGCTCAGGGCGGGCGAGGGCACCATGGGGGGCCTGCTCGAGGACCCGACGGTGTACGAGAACCTCGTGCAGTTCCTCGAGGGCGCCCGTCGCAGCTTCCTGCTGCGCACGCTCATCCGCTCCACGATCGACTCGGGCCGCGCCGTCGAGTCGGCCGGGGCCGGGGGCCGCTGATGGCGCGCGACCGCACGACCTACCGCTGCCAGGAGTGCGGGCTCGCCGCGCCGAAGCCCGGCACCTGTCCCGACTGCGCCCGGGTCGGCACCTACGTCCAGCTCGTGGAGGAGCGGGTGGCGCCCGCGCGCGGCCCCGCGCCGCGGCCGAGCCTGGCGGCGACGCGACCGCAGCCGATCGGCGAGATCCGCGTGGAGGCCGGCGGCCAGCGGACGTCGAGCGGGATGGCGGAGCTGGACCGCGTGCTCGGCGGCGGCGTGGTGACGGGCTCGCTCGTGCTCATCGGCGGCGATCCCGGCATCGGCAAGTCGACCCTGCTGCTCCAGGTGAGCCGGCAGCTCGCCGAGCGGGCGGGCCCGGTCCTCTACGTCTCGGGCGAGGAGTCGGCCGCCCAGGTGAAGCTCCGGGCGGACCGGCTCGGGGCCGCCCCCCCCGGCCTCTTCTTCGTGGCCGAGACGGATCTGCAGGCGGTGGAGGCCCACGTGGCTGCGCTGGCCCCCCGCTTCCTGATCGTGGACTCGATCCAGACCGTCTTCCTGCCGGGTCTCGAGTCCGCGCCGGGTAGCGTGAGCCAGGTCCGGGAGTGCGGGGCCCGGCTCATGGCGCTGGCCAAGGGCCGGGGCATCGCCACGTTCCTGGTCGGGCACGTCACCAAGGAGGGCGCCATCGCCGGGCCGCGCGTGCTGGAGCACCTGGTGGACACCGTCCTCTACTTCGAGGGCGAGCAGCACCATGCCTACCGGGTGCTGCGCGCGGTCAAGAATCGCTTCGGATCCACCAATGAGATCGGGGTCTTCGAAATGGGGGCGCGGGGCCTGACCGAGGTCCGGAATCCCTCCGGTTTCTTCCTGGCCGAGCGGCCCAAGGACGCGGCGGGGTCGGTGGTGGTGGCCTGCCTCGAGGGCACCCGGCCCCTCCTGGTCGAGATCCAGGCCCTCGTCACCCCGGCCGGGTTCGGGACCCCGCGCCGTACTGTGCTGGGTGCCGACTACAATCGCGTATGCTTGCTCCTGGCGGTGCTCGAGAAGCGGGTGGGGTTTCCGCTGCAGTCGCAGGACGCCTTCGTGAACGTCGCCGGGGGCGCGCGGGCGTCGGAGCCGGCGGCGGACCTCGGCCTGGTGCTCGCGGCGGCCTCCAGCTACCTCGACCGGCCGGTGCGGGGAGATCTGGTGGTGGTCGGGGAGGTGGGACTGGCCGGGGAGGTGCGGGCGGTGACCGGACTGGAGGCACGGCTCAAGGAGGCGGCGGCCCTCGGCTTCGGCGGCGCCGTGGTGCCCCAGAGCAGCCTCTCCGGTGTCGCCGGTCTGGCGCTCGACGTGCAGGGCGTGGGCTCGGTGGACGAGGCAGTGAAAGTCCTGCTGGGACCGTGAGGGCTGAATGCAGATAGGCATTCTCATCGTCCGGGTGCTCGTGCTGATGGCGGCCACCGCCGCCGGCTTCGCGCTGGCGCACGCGCTGGCCCTGCACGCGCCCAACAACTTCTTCCTCGGCGGCGCCGGCTTCCTGGCCGGCGTCCTGGTCGTGCTGCTGGAGTGGCAGGCCCGCCGCATCCCGGTGGACCGGCTCTTCTGGGGGGCCACCGGCTCGATGCTGGGCGTGGTCTTGGGCCTCGGTCTCGGCACCGCGCTCGAGGCGATCGTGCCGGGCGCGGGCGCGCTCGGTCGCGGGCTCTTCGCGCTGCTGCTGGGCTACCTCGGCGCGACGGTGACGCTCGCGAAGCGGGACGAGCTCGAGGACATGTCGGTCAAGCTCTTCCCGAAGACGGCGGCGCGCCAGGAGGGCGACAAGATCCTCGACACCTCGGTCATCATCGACGGGCGCATCGTGGACGTCTGCCAGACCGGATTCCTGGCCGGCCCCCTGCTGGTGCCCCAGTTCGTGCTGCGCGAGCTGCAGCAGATCGCCGACTCGGGCGACGCCCTCAAGCGCAACCGCGGCAAGCGTGGGTTCGACGTGCTGCAGCGGCTGCAGCGAGTGCCCCGGGTGACCATCCGCATCGACGACGTCGACTTCGCCCACGTGCGGGAGGTGGACCGCAAGCTCATCGAGCTCGCGCGGGCCACCGGCGGCAAGATCGTCACCAACGACTACAACCTGAACCGGGTGGCGGAGCTGTCGGGGGTGTCGGTCCTCAACATCAACGAGCTCGCCAACGCGCTCAAGCCGGTGGTGCTGCCCGGCGAGCCCCTGCACGTGCACATCGTCAAGGAAGGCAAGGAGGCCAACCAGGGCGTGGCCTACCTCGACGACGGCACCATGGTGGTGGTGGAGCACGGCAAGCGCCTCATCGGCCAGACGGTGGACGTCACCGTGACCACCATCTACCAGACCGCGGCCGGCCGCATGATCTTCGCGCGTCAGCGCGACGAGGAGAGCGCATCGCGGTGACGTACGCGATCGTCCCGGCGGGAGGCCATGGCGCGCGCATGGGCTCCCGCCGACCCAAGCAATATCTCCGCCTGGGTCGGGCTCCCATCCTCGTGGCCACTCTCCGCGCGCTCGGCCGCGCCCGCTCGCTGGCCGGCATCGTCGTCGCGGTGCCCGCGGACCAGGTGGCGGCGACCCGGCGCCTGCTCGCGCGGGCCCGCGTCCCGAAGATCCTGGACGTCGTGGCGGGCGGTGCCGACCGGCAGGAGTCGGTGTGGCGTGGGCTGCAGCGGGTTCCGGAGGGCGCGCGCTTCGTCGTCGTGCACGACGCGGTACGACCCTTCGTCACCGCCGACCTGATCGAGCGGGTGCGGACCGCCGCGGCCGGGGGCGCGGCCACCTGCGGGATGCCGGTGCGGGACACGGTCAAGCGGGTGACCGACGGCGCGGTCGAGGCGACCGTTCCGCGCCAGGGCCTCTGGCTCACCCAGACCCCGCAGGCCTTCACGCGCGACCTGCTGTGGGAGGCTCACGACAAGGCGCGCCGCGACGGCTTCGCCGGTACCGACGACGCGGTGCTGGTGGAGCGGCTCGGGATGCCGGTGGCAATGGTTCCCGGCCTGGCGCAGAATCTCAAGATCACGACGCCCGAGGATCTGCGGACCGCCCGGGCCTGGGCCAGGCCCCGCCGCCGGGCATGATCGTCCGCTCCGGGCTCGGCTTCGACCTGCACCCGCTGGTCGAGGACCGGCCCCTGGTGCTGGGCGGGGTGACGGTGCCATCCACGCGCGGGCTGGGCGGCCACTCGGACGCCGACGTGCTCACCCACGCGGTGTGCGAGGCGCTCCTGGGGGCGCTCGCGCTCGGGGATCTGGGGCGGCTGTTCCCGGACACGGATCCGCGCTACAAAGGAGCATCGAGTCTCGGGCTGTTGCGGTCGGTCATGGAGCTCTTGTCCAGCAAGGGAGCGCGCGTGGTGAACGTGGATGCGACGGTGATCTGCCAGGCCCCCCGCCTGGCTGCGTTCCTGCCCGAGATGGCCCGGCAGCTGGGCCAGGCCATGGCCCTCGGGCCGGACCGGGTGAGCGTCAAGGCCAAGAGCCCGGAGCACCTGGGGCTGCTCGGGCGTGGCGAGGGCATCGCGTCGATGGCGGTGGTCAGCGTGGAGACCCCCTGATGGCCCTGCGCGCGTTCAACACCCTGACCCGGCGCAAGGAGGATCTGGCGCCCGGGCGCGGGGGCGAGATGCGGATCTACGTCTGCGGCGTCACCGTGTGGGACGCGAGCCACATCGGCCACGGGCGGAGCGCCATCGTGTTCGACGTCATCCGCCGGTACATCCGGCACCGCGGCTACACGGTGAAGTTCGTCCGGAACTTCACCGACGTGGACGACAAGATCATCCGGCGCGCGAACCAGGAAGGGGTCACGGCGCAGGAGATTTCCGAGCGCTACATCGCGGAGTACCGGGCCGACATGGCGTCGCTCGGCGTCCTGCCCGCCGACGTCGAGCCCAAGGCCACCGAGCACGTTCCGCAGATGATCGCCCTGATCGAGCGGCTCATCCGCCAGGGCGTGGCCTATCCGGTCGAGGGCGACGTCTACTTCGAGGTGCGGCGCTTCCCGGGCTACGGCAAGCTCTCGGGCAAGAACCTGGAAGAGCTGCAGGCGGGAGCTCGCGTCGAGGTGGACGAGCGCAAGCGCGACCCGCTCGACTTCGCGCTCTGGAAGGCGACCAAGCCGGGCGAGCCCGCCTGGAAGAGCCCGTGGGGCGAGGGCCGGCCGGGCTGGCACATCGAGTGCTCGGCGATGGCGATGCAGTACCTGGGCGAGACGCTCGACATGCACGGCGGGGGTGAGGACCTGATCTTCCCCCACCACGAGAACGAGATCGCCCAGTCGGAGGCCGCGACCGGCAAGCCGTTCGCGCGCCACTGGCTGCACAACGGGTTCGTGAACCTGGGCGCCGAGAAGATGTCGAAGTCGCTCGGCAACACGCTCACGATCAAGGACCTGGTGAGGCGGCACGATCCCGAGGCGCTCCGCCTCTACCTGCTCGGGACCCACTACCGCAACCCGCTCGAGTTCGGCGACGAGCGGATCACCGAGGCCGGGCGCGCCCTCGGGCGGCTCCGGGCGCTCAAGGAGGAGGCGGAGCGCATCGCCGCCCGCGGGACACCCGCGCCCGGCCCCGACGGCGGGCTGTTCGACCAGGTGGCGGCGCAGCGGGCGCGGTTCGAGGCCGCCATGGACGACGACTTCAACACGCCGCAGGCCCTGGGGGTGCTGTTCGACCTGGCGCGCGTGCTCCACACCGCCCGAGAGCAGGTGGCGCAGGGCGCGGTGGGCGCGGGTGCCTTCCTCATCGGAGTGGGCGAGCTGGTCATGCTGAGCCAGGTGCTGGGACTGCTCGAGGGCGGCAGCCGCCGGGTCACCGCCATCGATCCCCAGCTCAAGGCCAGGATCGAGTCGCTCGTCTACCTCCGGCAGGAGGCTCGCCGGCAGCGGGACTTCGCCGAGGCCGACCGGCTTCGCGAGGAGCTGGGCCGGCTGGGGGTGGTCCTGGAGGACACGCGGGACGGGACGAGCTGGAAGCTCCAGTCATGACCCGCGAGCGCTCCGGGGACCCCCGTCGGGGAATGCCCCGCCGGGAGCCGTCGCGGCCGAACCCACCGCGGATGGGCCCGCCGCGGCCACAGCCGCCCCGGGAACCCGTGCTGCGGGAACCTCCGCCTCATGAGCCGTCGCGGGAGCAGCCGGAAGACGAAGGCCAGCCCCTCTTCGGGCGCAATCCGGTGCTGGAGCTGCTCCGGGCGGGCAGCCGACGGGTGGAGGAGATCGCCATCCTGTCGGAAGGCCGCGGGCCCGCGCTCCACGACCTCCTGAACCTCGCCCGACGCCAGGGGGTCAAGATCTCGTTCCGCACCCGGGACCAGCTCACCGCCATCGCCGGGGACCCCCATCATCAAGGGGTAGTGGCCCGGGTGGCCGGCGCGAGCTACTCCTCCCTGGCCGACCTCCTCGAGATCCCGGCCAGCCGCGGGGAGGCCCCGTTCTTCGTGGCGCTGGACCAGGTTCAGGACCCTCGCAATCTGGGGGCGGTGCTCCGGTCGGCCGAGGTCACGGGTGTCCATGGGCTGATCGTGCCCAAGCACCATGCCGCCGGGCTCACCGGGGCCGCGGCCAAGTCGGCGATGGGGGCGGCGGAGCTGGTTCCGGTGGCCCGGGAGACG
>Ga0326732_1000323_pt1 | contig 11390 bp, 2 predicted proteins | sample MHFSIPfraction_4_FD_207644 | JGI IMG/M metagenome (GOLD analysis project Ga0326732, IMG submission 207644) | Lab enriched peat soil microbial communities from Michigan Hollow, Ithaca, NY, United States - MHF12FN SIP fraction | ecosystem: Environmental > Terrestrial > Soil > Wetlands > Peat...
CCCGAGGACGAGGGCGACCTGCTCCTCGGTCAGCGTCTGTTCCGTTCCCGCCTTGGCGGTCACGGTCCGGATATCGAAATCCGTGGCCAAAGGAACGAATTTGCCTTCGACAAGCCATCCCGGTCCGGGCGTCGCGGCCAGCCCGGCCGGCGCCTCGGAGATGTCCAGGAACCCCCCGATGAACCGATAGAGGGCCTTCCGGACGACGATCGCCGGCTCGCCCGGCTTGGCCGTGTCCGTCCCCAGGGCTTGGAGGAATTCCTGGAACCGGGTCTCGATCGCCGGGTCCTTGTCCGCCGCGGAGGGGTCGAAATCGGGCACGAGCGGAGTGATCTCCGAGCCCTTCCTGATCCCCCAGACCGCCGCCGGTGCGGCCTGGGCCGCCGCGCGTTCCGTCGCGTCGAGGCCGCCGTCGACGTTCGGCGCGAAGACGAAACGGCCGGCCGCGAGGACAGGCGTCTCGTCCTCGGCCGTGACTTGGCTCAGGGCGATGAGGACCTGGGCGATGCGCTCCTCGGGCTTGAGCAGATCGCCTGCCGCGGCTTCGACTTCGGCCGGCTTCAGCGGGACGAGGGTCTTGCCCGCCCACTTGGCCCAGAAGGCCGGCCAGACGAGCCGCTGCGGCGAGATCTTGTCCCGTCCGTCCTTGATATAGACAGGTTCGATGACGGACGGCATATCCGTCGACCAGGTCGCGACGCCGTAGACGCCGAGCCGGTTCGCTCGCGACGTCCGGACCCGGGTGAAGCCTTCCTTCGGCTTCGGCCCCGAATGGCAGACCGTGCAAGCGAGCCTCTTGAAGTGGACGAGCGGCAGGCCCGTGTGCTTGGGGTAGGGCGCGCCGAGGCGGCCGGGGAGGACGGTCTTGTCCCCGTTCGCATTCTCCCCGAGGTGGCAGCCGCGGCAGGTGAAGGATTCCGCTGTCCGGTTGCCCGTGTCGGCCGCCTCGCCTTCATAGCCCCGGACCATGAGGTGGCCAAGGTCGTTCCTGTGGCAGTCCGTGCACTTGAGACCGGCTGCCGTGTGAACGTCGGCGTCGACGCTCCACATGGCCGCGTCTTTCGGCGAGACCGAGTGGCAGACGAGGCAGCGGTCGTCGGCCGGCTTGTAGTTCAGGTCGAAGAAGTAGCGCTGTTTGGAGTCGAAATCGCCCGCCCGGTACTTGACGGACGGCACGACGGCCCATTCGTGGTCGTCGAGGTTCGGGCCATCGACGATATCCCACGTCTCCTTGAGCCGTGAGGCCATGCCGCCGACCTCGCCGATGCCTCCGGCCGCCGTGGCCGCCCAGCGCAGGTTCTCGCGAAGGATCTGCTTGGCCCACTCGCTGTGGTCCTGGCGGCCCGAGCGGTTGTGACAGGCGAGACAGTTGACCTCGGCCTTGCCGGAGACGTTCCAGCGCGCCTGCGGCTCGGCCAGAGCCTCTTCGTCGGAGGGCTCCGCCGGCCCGCCGCCGGGCATGTTCCGGCCGAAGAGCAGGGTGAAATCCCAAGCCGTGAGGCCCAGGGCCTTGGGATCATAGCTGCCGGGCCACTTTCTGTAGGACAGGGGCAGGACCGTTCCCGTCTTGGGATCGACCTGCAGCCAGGGCTCGCCGGGCCGGCCGTTCACCGCCGCCGTCATGGCCCCGAAATGCCAGCCGCCCCGGATCGTCGAATAGTCGTGACAGGGCCCGCAGGTGAAGCGGGCCGAATACGGCAGGGGATCGGCCTCCGTGGGGATGACGGGCTCGTCGTTCTCGTCCCGCAGCGGTATGAGGTGGGCCGGGAGCGTCCGGTTGCCGTCCCAGACGACATGTTTGGAAGCTTGTCCGGCGGTCGGCGCGGCGGTTTGGGCCGGGGCGTCCGCGGCCAGCACGAGGACCGGAGCGAGGACGGCGAGAAAGGCCCCGCCAAAGGCCTGGAGAAAGGTCCGTCCCACGCGGCTCATGCTTTGAACTGCTCCGGCCGGAACTCCATGACCCGGCGGGCTTTGACCGCCTCATTGGTCTTCAGCACGGCGACGCAGGATTCGAAGGCCAGGTCCGCCGGGCAGTTGAGCCGCGCGCCGTTCCGCACGGCGTCGAAGAAGTTCTCGAGGTGAGGCTGGTGGGCCGGTTTGGCCAGCTCGATCGGCAGCGGCCAGCGCCCCGCCTCGGCCGTCACCCGGACGTCGACATAGATGTTCTTCGTCGTCGACTTTTGGATGGGCACCGTTTCGGACATGAGCAGCCCGGCCTTGGCCAGGGAATCCCACTCGGGCGCGTGGGGCTCGCGCATGGCCCAGTTGCCGCGCTGCGGGATCTCCGACAGGACGAGCGAGCCGTTGTCCCCCATGAACGTCTCGTAGAAACCGCCATGCTGGGTCGTTGTCTGGACCTGATAGAAGGCCCGGGTCACGCCTTCCGGGGCCTCGAACTCGTAGACGGCCATGACGTTGTCGTACCATTCCCAGTCCTTGTAATAATCGAGCCCGCCGCTGGCCACGACCGTCTTGGGCGGCGTGCCGTGGACCCAGCTGAAGAGATCGATCTGGTGGGAGCCCAGGTCGACCATCGGGCCCCCGCCGTACTTCTTGTACAGGCGCCAGTTGCGGAACTCGATCATGGAGCCGTAGCCGTACTTGTCGAGCGTCGCCTGGTCGATGACGTATTTCTCCGGCCAGCCGAGGAGGTCGGCCTTGGCCCGGTTCCACTGGGCGAAATCGACGGTCACGCGGCCGATGAGCTTCTTCTCGCGGATGAGCCGTTCGATGGCGTGGATGTAGCGCGGGTTGGAGCGGCGCTGGTGGCCGATCTGCAGGAGCTTTCCGGTCTCCCGGGAGGTCAGGACCATGGACCGGGCTTTCTCGAGAGAGTTCGACATCTCTTTTTCGCAATAGACCGGAAGACCCGCCCTCAGGCAGGCGTTGGCGTGTTCGGCGTGGACCCAGTCGGGGGTGGCGACCACGGCGGCCTGGAGGCCCTTTTCCGAGGCCAGGAGATCACGGTAGTCCTCATAGGTCGTGGCGAGGTGGCCGTACTTCTTGAGATAGTTCCCGGTGTACTGCCGGCTGTAGGACCAGATGTCGCAGATGGCCGCGACGCGGATCCCGGGAATGCGCAGCATCGATTCGATGAGCACCCGGCCTTGGGCGCCGCAGCCGATGACGGCGACCCGGAGCTCGTCGGCGGCCTTGGCCTTGGCCGGCGCGGGTATGGCAGGGGCCTGAGGAGCGTCCTGTCCGAAAGCCGCGCCCGCCAGCGCGGCCCCGAGACCGGCCGTGGCCGACGACCTGAGGAAATCCCGGCGGCTGATCCGCGCGGCCGCCGGGGTCTTGATGGCATGGCCCATGATGTCTCTCCTGCCTCGGTTGAGGTCGCCATATCATACAATAAAAAGGGCCTGCCAAAGAAGAGAAAAGGGAATTGACATCTCCTAATCCCGGCCTTATCATTCCCTTGCAGCAGCGCGCCGGGCGCGCCCCGGGGAGGGGTATCCGATGCGGTGTCCTCATTGCCAATTCGAGAACCCGGAGACGTCCCGATTCTGCGGCAACTGCGCCGCCCTCCTTCGTCCCGGGCCGGCGGTCGCCCCCCCCGGGTCCCCGTCGATCACGACGCCCCTCCCGTCGCCGCTCGGCCCCTCGACCTTGACCGCCCATATCCTCTGCGGCGAGATCGTCCCGGGGACGGAGTTCGCCGGGCGGTACCGGATCCTCGATGAGCTCGGCCGCGGCGGCATGGGCCGGGTCTATAAGGCCCTCGACCGGGAGATCAGCGAGGCCATCGCCCTCAAGGTCCTCGTGCCCGCGTTCAGCGCCGACGAGAGGATGATCGAGCGCTTCCGCAACGAGCTCAAGCTGGCCCGAAGGATCTCGCATAAGAACGTCTGCCGGATCTTCGACCTCGGGAACTGCGAGGGGACCTATTTCATCACCATGGAATTCGTCCCGGGCGACAATCTCAAGAGCATCATCCAGATGATGGGGCCGCTGGCCCCGCCCCGGGCCCTGGCCGTCGCCGGCCAGGTCTGCGACGGATTGGCGGAAGCCCACCGGCTGGGAGTCGTCCACAGGGACCTCAAGTCGTCCAACATCATGATCGACCGCGAGGGCAGCGCCCGGATCATGGATTTCGGCATCGCCCACGCCGCCGAGACCAAGGGCCTGACCGACCATGGCGCCATGGTCGGGACACCGGAGTACATGGCCCCCGAGCAGGTCGAGGGGAAAGACGTCGACCGGCGGACCGATATCTATTCGCTGGGTGTCATCCTCTTCGAGATGGCGACCGGCAAAGTCCCCTTCGAGGGCAGGACGCCGCTGAGCGTCGCCCTGCAGCATAAGAGCGCCAAGCCTCCGGATCCCCGCGACCTGAACAGCCAAACACCCGGCGGGCTGAGCGGGATCATCTCCAAGTGCCTGGAGAAGGACCCCGCGGCCCGCTATCAGAAGATCGAGGATCTCGCCGCGGATCTCCACGGCATTGCCGAGGGGCTCGCCGACCCTGGGCCGGCCGGGCCGCGCCTGTCGACCGCCGGCCTGACCCCCGGGGGCACCCGGGTCCTGAGCACGATCGCCGTCCTGCCTTTCGCGGACCTCAGCCCCCAGAAGGACCAGGAATATTTCTGCGAAGGCTTGGCCGAGGAGATCATGACCGCCCTGGCCAAGGTCCGTCACCTCGACGTGGCCGCCAAGAGCTCGGCCTTCTCCCGCGAATTCGCGAACATGGACGTCCGCGAGGCCGGCCGCCGGCTGGGCGTCGCCGCCGTGCTCGAAGGCAGTGTCCGCAAGGTCGAGAACAAGCTCCGCATCACGGCCCAGCTCATCAACGTCGGCACCGGCTACCAGATCTGGTCCGAGAAGTACGAGCGGACGCTCGAGGACGTCTTCGCCATCCAGGACGAGATCACCCTGGCCATCGTCGACCGGCTCAAGGTCAAGCTCCTGGGGGAAGAGAAGGAAGCGATCCTCAAGCGGCACACCGACAATCCGGAGGCCTACAATCTCTACCTCATGGGCCGGTTCTTTTTGGACAAGAGGACGCCCGACGGCATCAAGCGGGGGCTCGAAAGCTTCGTCCGGGCCATCCAGCTCGACCCGTCCTTCGCCCGGGCCTATGCGGGCATCTCCGACTGCTACGCGATTTTGGCCTATTATTACTTTCCGCCGCGGCCCACCCTGACGAAGGCCCGGGACGCCGCCGCCAAGGCGCTCGAGCTTGATCCGATGCTGGCCGAAGCCCACACGTCCATGGCCTTCGTAGAGCAGAAGCTCGAACGGAATTGGGCCGCCGCGGAGCGGGAGTACAAGCGGGCCATCGAGCTCGACCCCGAATACATGTGGGCGCCCCACTGGTACAGCCTCTACCTGGCCATTTTGGGACGGCACCAGGAATCGTTCGTCCAGATCAAGCGGGCCCTCGAGCTCGCGCCGACCTCGGCCCAGGTCGCCATGGTCCACGGCATGCTGTTCTACCTGGCCCGGTTCTACGACCGGGCGCTTGAAGAGCTCGGCCGGGCCGTGGAGCTCGAGCCGCAGCACGTCCTGGCGACGTTCTTTCTCGGCCTGGCCCACCTCGAGAGCGGACGGTCTGAAGAAGCCCTGGCCCTGGTCACGCGGTCGGCCGAGCTTACGGGCAACGTGCCGTTCTTCGTCCAGGGCATCGGCTATGTCCACGCCACGGCGGGCCGGAGGGATCTGGCCGAGGGGATCCTGGCGAAGATCAACGAGAATATGGCCAAGGCCTACGCCTCGCCTGTTTACACGGCTCTCATCTATTTCCGGCTTGGGGAGATCGATCGGGGCTTCGAATGGCTGGACAAGGCCTATGCCGATGGCGACCACTGGCTCGAATTCATCAAGGTCTTTCCCGGCTTCGATAACGCCCGGTCCGATCCGCGCTATGCCGCGCTCGTCGAAAAGCTCAAGCTGAAATAGCTCCGGGGCCGGCGGCTCCCGGCCTCTTCCCGATTGACTTTGCCGGGCTCACGGACTACCCTCCATCCAAAGAGTGTTCGCCTTTCGCGGCATGACGGACCAACTGATTCTCAGGGGAGGGATTTCCATGACGAAGAAAACCGTATCGTCGATCCTCGCCGCCGTCTGCGTCCTCGGGCTCGCCGGCTGCAAGCCGAAAAAGCCGGTTGCGCCGGCGGCCGAGAAGGAATGGTATCGCTACGTCAGCGCCTTCACTTCGGGGACGGTCTCCCGCAAATCCCCCATACGCGTCCTCTTCGTCGACAACGCCGGGACCCCGGGCCAGGCCGCGGCCGGACTTTTCGAGTTCTCGCCTTCGATCGACGGGACGGCCGAGTGGGCCGGCCCGCGCGAGCTCGTCTTCAAGCCGAAAGGCGAGCTGAAGCCCGGCCAGGATTACCGGGCCGTCCTCAACGTGGGCAAGATCCTCGACCTGCCCAAGGACTACGCCCGGTTCGAGTTCCGGTTCGGCGTCGTCAGGCCCGACATGGAAGTCGCGCTCGACGGCCTCTTCGCCGAGGACACGGAGCGCCCGCAATCGCAGGTCCTCCGGGGCCGCATCATCACGGCCGACACGGAGGAGAAAGCCCTCGTCGAAAAGGTCCTCGAGGCCGAGCAGGACGGGAAGGGGCTCCCGGTCGAATGGAGCCATGCCCAGGACGGGTTGACGCACTATTTCGTCATCAAGGAGGTCGTTCGGAAGGAGGAGCCGTCGGCGGTCAATCTGTCGTGGGACGGCTCCGCGATCCGGATCGACAACCGCGGACGCCGCGACGTCGAGGTGCCGGCCCTCGGGGCCTTCGAGGTCGTCTCCGTCGAGCCCGTTCTGGGGGAGGCCCGGCACGTCCTGGTGCGCTTCTCCGACGCCCTGGCCAAAGACCAGAATCTCCAGGGGCTCATCCGCATCGAGAACCGGCCCCTGACGTTCGAGATCGAAGCGAACGCCGTCCGGGTCTATTCGACGCAGGAGTTCCTGGGCAACGTTCCCGTCCAGGTCCTGCCGGGCGTCCGCAACTCCCTCAACCGCCGTTTGAAGGAGCGCGCCGACCGGACCATCACCTTCGAATCGATGCGCCCCCAGGTCCGCTTCGTCGGACGCGGGCTCATCCTGCCGCGCCAGGACCGGCTGACCGTGCCCATCGAGGCCGTCAACCTCAGGAGCGTCCAGGTCGCGGCCTTCCAGATCTACCCGGGCAACATGGCCCAGTTCTTCCAGGTCAACAGCCTCGAGGGATCTGAGGAGCTGGCCCGCGTCGGCCGTTACCTCTGGCGCAAAACGGTCCCTCTCTCGGACGACCCCGCCGTGACCGGCCGCCGGACCCGCTTCGATCTCGACGTGACGCCCCTGTTCAAGGAGAACCCGGGCAGTCTCTTCCGGATTGTTCTCTCGTTCAACCGCGGCAACTCGACCTATCCCTGCGCCGCGAACGCCGCGCCGGCCGTCTCCGAGCCGCCGCTCAGGAATATGGACGACGCCGGCTACGGCCGGTATTCCAACTGGGACTACGTCGACGAGGGCTACGCCTATAATTCCGGCGACTGGTCCCGGCGGAGCGACCCCTGCGCCGACGCCTACTATATCCCCCGCTACAACAGCGAGGCCGTCGTCGGCCGCAACTTCTTTTCGTCCGACATCGGTCTCGTGGCCAAGCTCGAAGCGGACAACACCCTTCATGTCGTGACGACCGACATCGGCACGGCCCGGCCCCTGTCCGGCCTCCGCGTCCGGGCCTACAACTACCAGAACCAGATCCTCGGCGAGACGACGAGCGACGCCAACGGCTTCGCGGTCTTTGCCCTCAAGGACCGCGCCTTCTACGTTGCGGCGGACGGCGGCGGCGACATCGGCTATCTCCGCATCGCCGGCGAAGGCGCCCTGCCGCTCAGCCATTTCGACATCGGCGGCGAGGTCAGCGAGAAAGGCGTCAAGGGCATCCTCTACGGCGAGCGCGGCGTCTGGCGTCCCGGCGACACGCTCCACCTGACCTTCGCCCTGTTCGACCGCGAGAAGGTCCTGCCGGCCGGCCATCCCGTCCTCCTCGAGCTCTCCAATCCGCAGGGGCAGCTCGTCCTGACCGTCAAGCCGGAGAAGGTCGTGGCCCCTTTTTATGCGTTCCGCGTCGAGACGGACGAAGCGGCGCCCACGGGGAACTGGCAGGCCCGCGTCCTCGTCGGCGGGCTGACCTTCAGCAAGACCCTGAAGATCGAAACGGTCGTCCCCAACCGGCTCAAGATCGTCCTCGACCCGGGGCGGGACGTCCTCGTCCGCAAGGACATGCCGATCGACGCGGCCGTCACGGCGCAATGGCTTCACGGCGCGCCCGCCGCGAACCTGAAATACGACGTCTCCGTGCGGCTCAGCCGGCGGCCGACCCGCTTCGAGCGCTTCCCGGACTTCAGCTTCGACGACCCGTCCCGGGAATTCGAAGGCGCGACGTCCGAGGTGGCCAAGGGCACGCTCGACGCGGGAGGCCGGGCCAAGGCCCGGCTCGAGATCAAGCCGCAGCAGCCCAGTCCGGGTATGCTCGACGCCGCGTTCACCAGCCGGGTCTTCGAGGAAAGCGGCGATTTCAGCGTCGACACGCTCTCGCTCCCGTTCCATCCGTACGACGAGTATGTCGGCGTCCGCGCGCCCAAGGGCGACCAGGAGCGGGGCATGCTCCTGACCGACAAGGACCAGGAGGTCTCGATCGTCACGGTCGACACCGCCGGCCGGCCGGTCTCCCGTGACAAGATCCTCGTCTCGCTCTACAAGATCGAGTGGAAGTGGTGGTGGGACCGGAGCGGGGAGTCCCTGGCCCAGTACGTTTCGAACGTCCAGACCCGGCCCCTGCTCAAGGCGGAAGTCTCGACCCGCGACGGCGCGGGCCGATGGACGTTCCAGGTCCGCTACCCGGACTGGGGGCGCTTCCTCATCCGGGTCGAGGACCCGGTGAGCGGCCACGCCGCTGGCCAGATCGTCTACATCGATTGGCCGGGTTGGGCCGGAAGGGCCCGGGAGGAGGGCGGCGCGGGCGCGACGGCGCTCAGCTTCACCGCCGACAAACCCGCTTACAAGGTCGGGGAGAAGGCCGTCATCTATCTGCCCGAGGCCGTCCAGGGCCGGGCCCTGGTGTCGATCGAGAGCGGGACCTCGGTCCTCGACAAGTTCTGGGTCTCCACGGTCAAGGGGGAGAACCGCTTCGAGATCCCGCTGACGGCGGCCATGACGCCCAACGTCTATGTCCACGTCACGCTCATCCAGCCGCACCGCGACAAGGCCACCGACACGCCCATCCGGCTCTACGGCGTCATTCCCATCCTGGTCGAGGACCCGGGGACGCGCTTGGAGCCCGCGATCAAGATGGCCGACGAGATCCGGCCCAAAGAGAAATTCCGGGTCGAGGTCCGCGAGACGGGCGGCCGGCCCATGACCTATACGCTGGCCGTCGTCGACGAGGGGCTTCTCGGCCTGACGCGGTTCGCGACGCCGGACCTGCGCAAGGGCTTCTACGCCCGCGAGGCCCTCGGGGTCTCGACGTGGGACCTCTTCGATATCGTGGCCGAGGCCTACGGGGCCGAGATGGCCCGCATCCTGGCCCTCGGCGGCGACGAAGGCGGCGCGTCATTGGAAAAGGCCAAACAGCCGCGGCGCTTCCCGCCCGTGGTGCTGTTCGAGGGCCCGTTCGACCTCAAGGCGGGCGGGAGCGGCGTCCACGAATTGACCATGCCGCAGTACTTCGGGGCCGTCCGGGTCATGGTCGTGGGCGGCCGCGACGGGGCCTTCGGCTTGGCCGATAAATCCGTTCCCGTCCGGCGCGACCTGATGACCCTGGCGACGCTGCCGCGGGTCGTCCGCCCCGGCGAGGACATCGTCATGCCCATCGCCGTCTTCGTCACCAGGCCGGAGATCAAGGAGGTGACGGTCAGCGTCGAAACGAACGAGCTCTTCCAGGTCGTCGGCGAGAGCACCAAGACCGTCGCCTTCGCCAAGCCCGGCGATGACATCGTCGCGTTCGCGCTCAGGACGACGGGGGGCATCGGACAGGGCGAAGTGAGATTTCGGGCGGCTGGCGGCTCCGAGCGGGTCGAAGACTCGATCGCCATCCAGGTCCTGGCCAGCAACACCGCCATCACTCAAACGACCCGTCTCGAGGTCAAGCCCGGCGGTAGCGCGAGCCAGGAGGTCGTGCCCTTCGGCCTGCAGAACACCAACAGCGTCGTCCTCGAAGCGTCCTCCCTGCCGCCGCTCAACCTCGAGAAGCGGCTGGATTTCCTGATCCAGTACCCGTACGGCTGCCTGGAGCAGACGCTCTCGGCGGCTTTTCCCCAGCTTTATCTCAAGAGCCTGGTCAAGCTCGATGAGCGGCAGATGCGCGACGTCGAAGAGCATGTCAAAGCGGCCATCGAGAAGATGCCCGGCTTCCAGATGGCCAACGGCGCCTTTTCTTACTGGCCGGGAAGCCGCGAGGCCCACGAGTGGACGACCGCCTATGCCGGCTACTTCCTGCTCGAAGCGGCCCGCCTCGGCTATCACGTGCCCCAGGCGATGCTCGACGCCTGGCGGGGGAACCAGAAGATGATGGCCAATAATTTCGTCACCGGCGGCGGCGCCGCCCAGCTCATCCAAGCGTTCCGCCTGTTCACGCTGGCTTTGGCCCGGGACCCCGATCCCGGGGCCATGAACAGGCTGCGGGAGAGCTCGGGTCTCCCCGGTTTGGCCGGGCTCATGCTGGCCGGGGCTTTTCATATGACCGGTCAGGCGGACGCCGCGGCCGACCTGGCGGACCGGGCCACGCCCGAGTTCAAGCCCTATCGGGACGACAGCGAGACCTTCGGCTCCGATTTCCGCGACGAAGCGCTGGCGGTCAGGTCCTTCGTCCAGATCGGCCGGCCGGACAGGGCCCGGCCCCTTCTCGAGAACCTGGCCAAGACCCTCGCTTCGGACCTGTGGCTTTCGACCCAGGAGACGTCATTCGGGTTGATGGCCCTCGCTTCGTATTACGGCACCGCCGAGGTCAAGCCGTTCCGCTATCGGTTGGCTTGGGATGCGGAAACGGCGCTCGATGTCGAATCGGCGACGCCCTTCGACCGGCGCGAATTCGCCGCGTTTCCCATGAAGGGCCGGACCCTCGCCCTGACCAATCCCGGAACGACGCCCCTTTACGTCAACGTCTATCGCCGCGGCGTGCCGGCGGCCGGCGTCGAAACGCCGTCATCGGAGGGCTTGTCGATCGACGTCCGCATACGCGACATGAAGATGAACGGCCTCGACATGGGCAAGGTCGCTCAAGGGCTCGACCTCGTCGCCGAGGTCCGGGTCAAGAACCTGACCCCGAACCCGCTCAAGAACCTCGTCCTGACCCACCTCGTGGCCGCCGGCTTCCAGATCAAGAACCCGCGCTTCGGCGGCGGCGAGGGGGAGAGTGCCGTCGAGGTCGACTACCAGGACATCCGCGACGACCGGGTCTTCA
>Ga0326732_1000331_pt1 | contig 11317 bp, 8 predicted proteins | sample MHFSIPfraction_4_FD_207644 | JGI IMG/M metagenome (GOLD analysis project Ga0326732, IMG submission 207644) | Lab enriched peat soil microbial communities from Michigan Hollow, Ithaca, NY, United States - MHF12FN SIP fraction | ecosystem: Environmental > Terrestrial > Soil > Wetlands > Peat...
TGATGTTATGATGAGTGACGACACCAATGTACGCTTCTTTCCCCGCTTTTTCAGGAGATTCCCCGACCGGAAAAATGGACCGACCACGCGATAAACAAAACGGGCGGCCTGTTCAGCCACCCGCGCGTGCTCAGTATCCGGAAGAGGCTGGCTTCAACGATTTGAGGTAAAGTACCAGCGACCTCATCTCCACTGAACCCAGAGGCAACGCCTTCCCTTTCAGGTTTGCCGCAATGCATTTGTTGACCTGTTCGGCAAGATTCGGGTTTTTCCAGGCGTTTTCCAACCCCTTGCCCGCAGGGTGGCATGAGTTACAGCTCTTCTGATTTCCAGGGCCGCCGAGAGCCGGGTCCCTGAACAGGCGCATACCCTCCTCGACCGAAGGCATCCTTGCCGCTGAAGGTGCTGCCTGCTGCCCCTCTGCTTTCCCCTCCTTCCTGGCAGCAGGGTTCTCTGCCGCCATTGCCTGCATACCGATCGCGCTCATCGAAGAAAAGAGCATCACCGCCATCATCGTGTTCTTTTTCATGTTGTTGTCCATTGCTTTGGTTTTCATGATTGAACTTCGGCACTGCGAACAACGCGGTAATATAGTCAGTCCGATAAGGATTCCGTCATTCACCCGATGGAAGGGAGCTCCCTCCTTCCGACTGTTCGACGAGCTGGTCGAGGCAGGCACTGCAGACGCAGCTCTCGTAACGGGCGGCCAGCCATGCGCGGATCTCATCGGGTACGATTCTTGTGGCGCACCAGCATGAGGCGGACATGCCGCAGGTAAACTGCGTCCCGCACATCGGGCAGGTCACCGACCGGGGTGTTCCCTCATGGGGTTCAGGTGTCGTCATCTTTTTTGCTTTCAGGTTGGCGTTAAGGTTCAAGGGCCTGACGGAGGGCTTTTTTCCACCCTTCGAGAAGCCGCCCCCGTTCCTCCGTGTCCATCGACGGACGGAAGGTCGCGTCAAGGGCATTGAGTTTCCGGAGCTCGCCCGGTGACGACCAGAACCCGGCGTGCAACCCTGCGAGGCCGGCCGCTCCGAGTGCGGTCGATTCGACGTTGCGCGGCCTGAGCACCGGCACCCCAAGCAGATCGGCCTGGAACTGCATCAGGAAGCCGTTCCTGACCGCCCCGCCATCCACAGTCAGCTCCCGGGGCTCGATTCCGGTATCGGCCGCCATCGCGCGGAACACATCGTGCGACTGGAAAGCGATCGACTCGAGCGCCGCCCTGACGATGTGCTCCCTACTGCTGCCGCGGGTGAGCCCGGTGATGATGCCGCGAGCCTCCATGTTCCAGTGCGGCGCCCCCAGGCCGACGAATGCCGGGACGAGGTACACTCCGCCATTCGTCCCCGCGGACAGGGCCACAGCTTCCGACTCCGCGGCATCTCCGATAAGACGCAGGCCGTCGCGCAACCACTGCATCACCGCTCCACCTATGAACACCGAACCCTCGACGGCATAACAGGGACGGCCCGATGCGTCGATGGCGAGGGTGGTGAGCAGGCCGTTACAGGATCGGACCAACTGACCGCCGGTGTTCATCATCATGAAGCAGCCGGTGCCGTACGTGTTCTTGACCGAGCCCGGTTCAAAACAGCACTGCCCGAAAAGCGCCGCCTGCTGGTCGCCGGCCACGGCAGCGATCGGCACCCCCTCCAGCCCGTCGATGGAACTCACCGCGCCGAACCCCCCCATGGAGGGGCGAACCTCCGGCAGCATCGGCGCCGGCACCCCGAACAGCCCGAGCAGCTCCAGGTCCCACCGGTGTTCACGGATATTGTAGAGCAGTGTCCTCGAGGCGTTGGTAAAATCGGTGGCGTGCACCCGCCCACCGGTCAACTTCCAGACAAGCCAGCTGTCGACCGTGCCGAAGAGGAGCTCGGCGGAATTGAGCATGGGATGGGTGTCGAGGATCCACCGGATCTTGGTCGCGCTGAAATAGGCGTCTACCGGCAGGCCGGTCTTCTCCCGGATACACCCGGCCTGACCGGCATACCGGGTGCAGAGGTCGGTGGTGCGCCGGCACTGCCAGACGATGGCATTATGCACCGGCCGACCGGTGGCACGTTCCCAGAGAACCGTGGTCTCGCGCTGGTTCGTGATGCCGACCGCCTCTACCCTCCCTGCATAGCCACTCCTGACCTCCGCGATGCACTCCGTGACCGTGCGCCAGATCTCTTCGGGGTCGTGCTCGACCCAGCCCGGCTGAGGATATATCTGCGGAAGCTCCCGGTAGGCCCGTGCAAGCACCGATCCTGATCGGTCGTAAACCATGCAGGTGGTGCCGGTCGTCCCCTGGTCGATGGCGAGTATGGCCATGGATTCTGACTTGATGGTGTTGAGCCGCACTTCACCGGATAAGATACCCATTCACCGCCAGAATTTTCCGCCGTCCGGACAGGATGCTCACTCCCCCTGCTTCTCGGTCAGGTACTTCCAGTACTTGGCGGGCATGTTCGATTTCTGGAGGCGGGGGTTCCTGCGCTCCGGGATGGCGATGGTGCTGAAGAAGGTCCGCCACATGGCCTGCACCTGCTGCTCCTCGTCCGAAAGCTCCGGCCTGCTGAACTGCTCCAGCGTACCGAACCGGAGCTCGCGGCCGTCCCAATGGGCTGCGCTGTGGCGCCGGACATCAAGGATGAACCACTTCTGGTCGCGCAGCCGCCGGCTGAAATGCTTCGCCAGGGGCTGGATCACGTTGTGGTCCGGCTCCATGCGCGCGAGCCAGGAGCCGTCGCGAAGCTGCTCGAAACGGAGCAGCCCCTTCATGCGATGAAGCTCCCTTCCGGCCTTTCGGGCCACGGTGACGATCGCCTTGACGTCGGTGTTGGTAAGGTGGCCGTTGATCCGGTCGCCATGTTCGAGTGCCAGCGCCACATAGTGCAGCAGGCTCGTCTCCAGCTTCTCCGTTTCGGACATCATGAAATACCAGAGGGTATACACAGCATCGGGCGCCTTCTCCCTCAACCGGGAAAAGAGCGACTCGGCTGCTGTGGAGTCGGTGCGCATGAAAAGCCCCTCTTCGAAAAGGGTATCCTGCCGCTCGACGAGCGAAGCCTGCTGCGGATCTTTTTCGGCATCGAGTATACCGGCGATAGCCGACACGAGTCCTTCGGGGGTACCGTCGTAGAGGTAGTGCGTCATGGTGAAGAGCAAAGAGTTGAAGAATCCGACGGATCGGACCGATCAGACCGATCCGTCGGATTTTTAATTCACGAAAACAGCACCAGCTGCCTTGGTTGCGCAGGTGCACTGCCGTCACCGATCAGCAGCCGCTGACGCAGGCGGGCGGGCTCCCGAACCTCCTTCTCGAAGGGGCGCCCCGAGCAGGTGATAAAATATTTCGCCCGCTTCATCACCACGCCGATCTTCTTCATCCCCTCATGGGTGATGGTGGCAAAGCGCCTGGCGGCGATGATGCGCTTTGCCGAAGTGGGGCCGATGCCGGGAACGCGCAGGAGCGTGTTGTAGTCGGCGCGGTTGACTTCAACCGGAAAGAATTCGGGATGACGCAATGCCCATGCGGTTTTCGGGTCGAACGACTCGTCGAGGTCAGGCGCGTCGTCAGACAGGATCTCCTCGGCGGAGAATCCGTAGAAGCGCAGCAGCCAGTCGGCCTGGTAGAGCCGGTGCTCCCGCAGAAGAGGGGGCGATGCCAGCACTGGCAGGCGGTTGTCGTCGCTGACCGGCACGAAAGCGGAGTAGTAGACCCTCTTCAGGTTCATGCTCCGGTAAAGCCCCTGCGAAAGCCTGAGGATCTGAAGGTCGGTCTCGGGGCTGGCCCCGATGATCATCTGCGTGCTCTGGCCCGCCGGCGCGAATTTCGGCGCCTTGCGGCTCAGGGTTCGCTCCACGAGGCTGCTGCCGATCTCGGATCCGATCAGCCTCATCGGCTCGAGGATGGACTCCTTGCGCTTCTGCGGGGCGAGGCGGTGGAGGGATTCACTCGAAGGCAGCTCGATGTTGACACTGATCCTGTCGGCGGCCAGGCCGGCACGTCGCACCAGTTCGGGGCTGCTGCCCGGGATCACCTTGAGGTGGATGTACCCGCCGAACTTCTCCTCGACCCGAAGCATTTCGGCAACCCGCACCATCTCCTCCATGGTCTGGTCGGGCCCCTTCATGACGGCCGAACTGAGAAACAGCCCTTCGATATAGTTGCGGCGGTAGAACTCCATGGTCAGGTCGACCACCTCCCGCGCGGTGAAGGAGGCCCGGGGAACCGGGTTGGAGGAGCGGTTGACGCAGTAGGCGCAGTCATACCGGCAGTCGTTCGAGAGGAGAAGCTTCAGGAGAGAGATACATCGGCCGTCGTCCGACCAGGAGTGGCAGATGCCGCCCTGCGAGGTATTCCCCACGCGGATCGCGGTCCCTTCGCGGCCGCATCCGCTCGAGGCGCAGGAGGCGTCGTACCGGGCGGCTCCCGAAAGGATGTCGATTTTCTCCTTGATGTCCATGGGGAAATATAATCAGGGGGCCCTTCAGTCAGAGCCTGATTTTGCGGGCCCGTCGAAGTGCCAGCTCGACCGTCCTGCGGGCCCCGGTGACCACTCCGGGAAGGGACTGGCCGGGAAAGACCGAATCGCCGACAAGGAAAAGATTGTCGAAGGCGGTGGCCGGACCGGGGACACCGAACAGCGAGGTCTGCGCATATCCGCCGACGAAGCCTCCCTTGCGTCCCGTCCAGCGCTCCCAGGTCACCGGGGTGGCCGCCATGACGGAACGGATCGCCCTTTCGGATTCAGGCATCTCCTGGCGCAGCAGGTCGAGCACCCTCCGGGTATATTGCTCTTTGTGGTCGAGATAAGCATCGCGGCCGCTCATCAGCGCGTCGAACCATGGGCCGGGGTGGGTATGGGTCGATACCGTGACCGCACGCTGACCGGCAGGGGCGCGATCCGCATCACTTTCTGCCGAGGCCGAAACGAAGATGCTGTTACCCTCGCCCGGCTCGCCGTCGGATGCGATAATCTGCAGATGGTCGCATCCGGCTTCCCTGAATGCAGAAGAGTCCATGCCGAGGTAGAGCATGAAGGCCCCCCATTCGTGGCGGACCCCGGGTATCTCTGCTGCGGGTGGAGCCCCCTTGAGCCCGGCGAAAGCAGCCGGGGTAAGGTTGGCGATGACCAGGTCAGCCGCGAGGGCATCGCCATCTTCGGTTTCGACACCGAGCACATCGCGACGGATGGTATCGATCCGCTCGACCCTTTTGCCGTAGAGCACCGCGCCGCCATCCTGTTCGACCGATGAAGCGAGCAGTTCCGCGATCCTGCCGATGCCGCCCTGGACCCGCCAGGTGCCCGAAGCGGGCAGGTCCAGCGCAATGGCTGCGACAAGCGCGTTGACCTCCGGAGAAGATGCCTGTGCGGAGATCAGCAGCTGGGCATCGATGAAACGGACGAAATCGGGATGGCGCTCGAGACCGTGCAGGGCAAGCCATTCATAGGCTGTCCGTCCCATGAATTTCGCCAGCAGCCCCGCACCGGCAAGTTCCGGCACAGCCTTCTGCAGGACCCCGAGGAGGTCGGCGGGTGAGGACGGGGGCCATGGGAGCCCGTGCTTCGAGACTCTCCAGAGCATGCCGGCCAACCTCTTCTGCTCTTCCCAGAAAGGAAGCGAACGGGGAAAACGCATGGTGATTGCATCCCTTGTCCTGGACAGGTCGATGCTCCGGCCACGGCGGCGATACTGCCAGGCCACAGTCTCGGGAGATACGGGCCATTCGATGCCGAGTTCGCTGCCGAGCAGTTCGAGCGGCCCCCCCTGGTGGAAGCCGCAGCCGATCGTGGCCCCGGCATCGAACCGGTAGCCAGCAGAACGGAAGGTGCCGGCGCAGCCTCCGGGATACACTCCTGCCTCGAGCACGGTTACCTGCATCCCCCGGCGCGCGAGCATGGCGGCAACAGAAAGGCCGCCTATCCCCGCGCCGATGACGATGCCATGCAGCTCGCGAATATCCATCGGATAACGTGGAAAAAGAGGTGTTTTGGAATCGTGTGCGCTCGTCTGTAAAACCCGTTGAAGAGGATGAGAATTCCCTGGTACGGGACAAAAGAGGTGTGCGGTCGGAAAAGTCCTTAAAAGGAGTGCGCCGAAGCGGCAAGAAGGAGGAAAACGGTGAGCGGGAAAACGAGAGTCGGCGTAGCGGGATTCGAACCCACGACCCCTTCCACCCCAAGGAAGTGCGCTACCAGGCTGCGCTATACGCCGATATGCTTGAAACGGACCGTATTATAAGAAGAATCGCCAAATTGCCATAATTTTTTTTCCGGCATCCCCGGGGCCTGAAATCCTCAGCCCCGTCAGGGACGGCATATGGGTAATGGACACCCAAGGGGCTGCGGCTCATCTGCCCAGCCGGTGCTTGAGGTACTCGACAAGGGGCGGCATGGCAGATATGACGAGGATCGCCACGATAATGAGCTTGAAGTTGTGCTGGACGAACGGCAGCTGGCCGAAATAGAAGCCGCTGTAGTTGAACAGCCCGACCCACAGGAAGGTGCCGCCCACGCTGTAGGCAAGGAACTTCGGATAGCGCATGGCGCCGACCCCGGCGACGAAGGGCGAAAAGGTACGGACGATCGGGATGAACCTGGCGATGATGACGGTCTTGCCACCGTACTTCTCAAAGAAGGCATGGGTCTTTTCAAGGTGCGCCCTTTTGAAAAACCTCGAGTTTTCGTAATGGAAGACCTTGGGGCCGATCCCACGACCGATCCAGTAATTGACCGAGTCACCGAGAATGGCCGCCGACGAAAAGATCAGGAAGAGCATGTGCGGGTTCAGTTGGGAATCAGGCATCGATGCCAGTGAACCTGCGGCGAAAAGCAGCGAATCACCCGGCAGAAGCGGCATGACCACCAGTCCGGTCTCGCAGAACACGATCGAGAAGAGGATGCCGTAGAGCCAGAGTCCGTATTCGGAGGCGAGCACCTGCAGGTGTTTGTCGACATGCAGGACAAGGTCGGCGAATGCGGCGAGCAGGTTCATGGTGGTATTGAATCCGGGTATCGTTGCTATACAGGAGTATCGTCTTTATCGGGTTGACGGACGGAAAGGTACGCATTCCCCGCCCGGGGTCAAAACGCCCCGATCGTGAGTACAGGCCCGTCCGGGAGCCGTCCGGTATTCACGATAATAAGTGTATATTTATATTTTTGATCTTGAGAAACAATCCCGGGCTATGAGTTACCTGACCACATCCCGCTGCCGGCTCTTCTTCAATGACACGGCTGAAGAGAATCCCTCATCTCTTGAGAAGCCTGCCGTCCTGTTCGTGAACGGCTGGGCAATCTCGTCACGCTACTGGAAACCACTCGTAGATCGTCTTGCACCTCATTTCAGGTGCATCACTTACGACCAGAGTGGTACGGGCAGGACCGACATCGACGGCTTCACCCCTGATTTCACGATCGCCGGCTTCGCCGACGAAGCAGGCAGACTCATCGAGCATCTCGGGCTGGACAAGGGCAGGAACCTTCATATCATCGGACACTCGATGGGCGGCATGGTCGCCACGGAGCTTTGCATCCGCTATCCTGAGGCGCTCCTTTCAGCCACCATACTGGCCTGCGGCATCTTCGAGGAGACCCCGTTCACCTCGCTCGGCCTTATGTTCCTTGGCGGACTGATCGACGTCTCCATGAACTTCAGGAACATCTTCCTGGTCGAGCCGCTTCGTTCGATGTTCATCAGGCGTGCGGCAACGGGCCATATCGACCGGGAGTACCAGGACATCATCATCGAGGATTTCACCACCTCGAACAAGGAGGCCACCAATGCGGTAGGCAAGTTCTCGATCGACCCGGACGCGCTCAGGGAGTACACCCGCAACGTGCTCAGGATAGCCTCGCCGGTACTGTGCTGCGTCGGCATGGCGGACCATACCATACCGCCGGAGGGAACGGTCACGCTTTTCGAAAAGCGAAGGGCCAACACAGAATCCCCCACCCGCCTCGTTCAGTTCATGCACCTGGGCCACCTGCCTATGCTCGAAGACACCGAGCGCTTCGCCGCCGAACTGAAAAAACATTTTGATTTTGCCTCGCAATTTTATAAAAAGAGCACGCCACCTGACGCCCTGCCGGAAGTGGTAAGGATTCCGTGATACCCATGTGAACGAATGGACAGACAAGGCCAACATCAACGAACGACGCCAAACGTAACGACGCCCAACGTGATTAAGAACAGCAAGCAAGGACTATTGAAAATCGCCGCCATCCTCATCGTCCTGTTCCTCGGAGCCGGAGCAGTTTTCGGCATCAGCCTCTTTAAAGGCATGCCGAGCGTGCAGGATATTGAAAACCCGAGCCCCGAACTCGCCTCCCTGGTCTATTCTGAAGACGGCGTGCTGCTGCACAAGTTCTTCCTGAAGAACAGGACCTTCGTCCCCCTCAAGTCAATCTCGAAAGCTGCCACCGCCGCCCTCATCGCAACCGAAGACGTAGCATTCTACGAGCACTGGGGCGTGGACGTCAGGCGTCTGTTCCTCGCGATGGGCGAAAACATCATCAAGGGGAGGACACGCTGGCACGGTGCGAGCACCATCACCCAGCAGCTGGCCAAGAACCTCTTCCTCACGCAGGAACGGACCGTCAGCAGGAAGGCCAAGGAGCTCATCATGGCCATCCAGCTCGAAAAAACCTACACCAAGGACGAGATCCTCGCCCTCTACCTGAACACGGTCTACTTCGGTTCCGGCGCCTACGGCATCGAGGCCGCCTCGAGGACCTACTTCGGCAAGCCGGCAAGCCAGCTGAACATCGCCGAGAGCGCAACCCTCATCGCCACCCTGAAGAACCCCACGGCCTACGATCCATCGAAGGACCCTGCATCCTCCCTCCGACGCAGGAACCTGATCATCTCCCTGATGGAAAAGGAGCGCTTCATCACCCACGCCCAGGCCGTGAAGTCGATGAACACCCCGATCGTGCTGCAGTACACCCCGATCACACGCCAGGGACTGGCCCCATATTTCACCGAGTACATCCGCCAGACCATCAAGCCTGCCTCGATGCTCGATGACGTCAACGTCTACCGCGACGGCCTGACGATCAACACCACGCTCGACAGCCGGATGCAGAAGTACGCCCAGGAGGCGGTCGCGCAGCACGTCGCCACCATCCAGGCCGATTTCGACCGGAGCTGGAGGTGGCCTGAGCCCCTGAAGTTGCAGATGATCAAGGAGAGCCCGAGGTTCAAGGAGATGATCGAGGACGGGTACTCCGAACAGGAGGTGATGTCTCGCCTGAAGGCCGATATCCCCTGGGTGAACAACCTGCTGAAGGAGAAGACCCGTATCCAGGTCGCGCTGGTCGCGATCAACCCGACGAACGGCCACGTCAAGGCGTGGGTTGGCGGCAGCAATATCGGTCCCGACGACTACCGCTACCAGTTCGACCATGTCTGGCAGGCTCGGCGCCAGCCGGGCTCTACCTTCAAGCCCTTCGTCTACACCGCGGCGATCGACAAGGGTATCCCCTCCAACTTCACGATCCTGAACCAGCCGATCTCACTGAGGAGCGCCAACGGCGCCGTCTGGTCGCCACGAAACTCCGACGGATCGTCCGGCGGCATGACATCCCTGCGCGACGCCATTGCACGCTCGCTGAACCAGGTGACGATAAGGCTCGCCTACGAGTTCCTGAGCCCGACGGAAATCATCAGCTACGCCAAGCGCATGGGCATCAATTCCGCTATGCAGCCGAACCTGTCGATCGCCCTCGGCACCTCTGAGGTTTCGCCCCTCGAACTGTGCGGCGCCTACGCCACCTTCGCCAACAACGGCGTCTGGAACGAACCGGTTTCGATCCTGAAGGTCCAGGACAAGAACGGCAGGGTCATCTCCGAAACCGCCCCGAACACCCATTTCGCCATCGATCCCACGACCAACTACGTCATGGTCTCCATGCTGAAGGGCGTCGTCGACCGGGGTACCGCCGTCGCCCTCCGCGCCAGGTATGGCTTCGACATCGAGGCGGCAGGCAAGACCGGTACCACCCAGAGCATGAGGGACGCCTGGTTCGCCGGGCTCACCCCGCAGCTCGTCGCGGTCGTCTGGGCAGGTTTCGACGACGAGCGGATCCACTTCACCTCGATGGAGTACGGACAGGGTGCCCGTGCAGCCATGCCGATCTGGGCATACTTCATGAAGAAGTGCTATGCTGATCCGGCGCTGGGACTCGAGAACCGCTACTTCCCGATGCCCGACAACATCGTCGCCGTGCCGATGTCCGGAGGCGCAAGCGCCCCGTCCGACATCTTCAGCAACAACGTGTATGTCGAATACTACACACCGAAAGCCTTCGCGAGGATACAGGCCGGGGAGTTCGGCGGCAGGCTGCAGTCGATCAGCAGCGGAGCATCCCTTCCCGACACCACTTCCGCTCCGGAGGAGGCTCCGCCGTCCAGGCCGTTCGGCCCGGTTCAGGCGGCACCACAGGGACAGTTTTAAGTAAATCATTACCTGATCAACGCACCACCATGGCAACATCGCTTCAATCGGTCATCGTCCTCGATTTCGGTTCGCAGTACACCCAGCTCATCGCACGGAGGATCAGGGAGATCGGCATCTACTCCGAAATACTCCCCTACCACACGACGGCCGAAGCCATCCGGGAGCACCAGCCCAGAGCCATCATCCTGTCGGGCGGCCCGAACAGCGTCTATGACGAGTCGGCGTTCATGCCCGATCCCGAAGTGTTCAACCTCGGCGTGCCGGTGCTCGGCATATGCTACGGCCTGCAGGCCATCGCCAAGCATTTCGGAGGCAACGTGGAGAGCTCTTCCAAACAGGAGTTCGGTCGTGCGAAAATGATCGTCAGCCATGACGGCAGCAACGACAGCATGCTCTTCCGCGACATTCCGGATTCCGACGTATGGATGAGCCACGGCGACAAGGTCACCCGCCTGCCCGAAGGGTTCCGCGTGACCGCCAGCACCGAGAACGCCGAGATGTGCGCCATCGAAAGCTTCGGCAGCAAGGCGGCGCTCAAGGTATACGGCCTCCAGTTCCACCCCGAAGTCCAGCACTCGCTCTACGGCAAGCAGCTCCTCTCGAACTTCCTGATCGACATCGCAGGAATCAGGCCCGACTGGTCACCCAAGAGCTTCATCGAGCACCAGATCGAGGAGATCAGGAAACAGGCCGGCAAATCGACCGTCATCTGCGGCATCAGCGGCGGTGTCGACTCGACCGTTGCCGCCGTGCTGGTCAGTCGGGCCATCGGCAAGCAGCTCCACTGCGTCTTCGTGGACAACGGCCTCCTGCGCAAGAACGAAGCGAAGAAGGTGATGGAGTTCCTCAAGCCGCTCGGCC
>Ga0326732_1000332_pt1 | contig 11304 bp, 8 predicted proteins | sample MHFSIPfraction_4_FD_207644 | JGI IMG/M metagenome (GOLD analysis project Ga0326732, IMG submission 207644) | Lab enriched peat soil microbial communities from Michigan Hollow, Ithaca, NY, United States - MHF12FN SIP fraction | ecosystem: Environmental > Terrestrial > Soil > Wetlands > Peat...
GAATCCCACATCAGTATCCACACATGGCCGGAAATCAACTATGTCGCCCTCGATGTCTTTCTGTGTGGTGCGCATGATCCGCATAAAGCCTTGAGCGTACTCCGATCGGTATTCCGTCCGGCAAGGGAGCGAGTCGCCGAATACCACCGCGGTGCCCAGGAGTAGGGTATCGAGGGAAGAAGAGGCCACCAGCGCCGACAAGGTCATGGCGCGATTCAGGATGGTCCAGAGGGAGGTGCCTGGATCGGGATGAGACGTCATGCCCTCTCGATAGTGCCGAGGAACCTGCCTGCCAAAGCGAAGTACTCGGCGTTCGGTCCGTGGCCGCCATGGAACGTCACGGCATCCGGAGCAAGCCCCGAGTCACGAAGCCTCGCCCCGTCGGTTTCGAACCTGTCCGCCGGATAGAACCTGTCACGGTCACCTCGCGCGAGATGCACCGACGTCAACCGTCCGAGGCTGTCGAGTTCGGGGGGGATCTCACCTCCGAGCAGCATGACCCCGGCGACCGGATGACGACCGAGAAGCGCTGCGCGGCAGGCCATTCCGGCCCCCTGCGAAAAGCCGTGCAGCACAACCCTGTCGGAAATCATGGACTCCTTCATCACACGATCCAGCACGGCGTCGACGTAGGCGACGTTTTCGGCGATGCGCAGGTCACGGTCGCGCCGGGTCATCCAGCAGGCTCCCGGATCGCCCTTGCTGTTCATGAACGGATGGAGGGCTTCGACAGCACAGAGCAGCCACCGATCGCTGCCGGGAATTCCGCGCAGCAGCTCCATTCCATCTTCTGCCGTCTGGCCGTAGCCGTGAAACCCGACGAGAAGCGGCAAGGCACTGTCACCCGGCGGCATTTCGACGAGATAGCGACCGCTGACCTGTGTTTGAAGGTGACGTTCCTGCATGCGTTCGGAGGTCGAAGTGGAAAGAGGAGCCTTTCCGACCGTCTCCAGGTTCGGGGACGGCCGGGTTCAGGCGGGCAGGGTCAGGTTCCGATGAGGTGGAGAATGCCGTTCATCGGTATGGCGGCCCATTCGGGGCGGTTGTTCAGTTCGTAGTTCAGTTCGTAGACCGCCTTGTTCATAAGGTAGCTGCGCAACAGCAGCTCCCGCTGGCGGGCATCTGTCGGGATCAGTGCCTTGCCCTTCGTCAGTTCGGTGTAGGCATCGATGAAGTGCTGGCCGACGTGGAAGCTCCACAGCTCGGCCCAGGGCTGAAGCACCGTGCGGTCCTCCGGCCGGATGGATGGGTTGTTCAAGAGCACGTTGTACGCTGCGTAGTCGAACGACCGGAGCATGCCTGCCAGGTCCCGGTAGACCGAGCGCTTGATCTTCCGCTCCGAGATCGACCGGGCGGGCTCGCCCTCGAAGTCGAGGATCACGAAGTCGTTGCCGGTATAGAGCACCTGACCGAGGTGGTAGTCGCCGTGGATCCTGATCTTGACCGTCTCGATCTTCTCTTTCCTGATCGGCTCGAACTGCATGAGGATCTCCTTTTCGCGACGCAACAGCTCATGGGCCAGATCCCTGGCGGACTCCGGTACAGCAGGCATGTTCTCGCGGAGGAAAATCATGCTGCGCTTGACCTGCTCGGTCATGGCCTGGTAGATCGAGCGCTGGTAGAGCGATGTAAACGATTCCGGGGCGAACAGCGGTTCGTTTTCAAGGTTGCTGAGGGCGCAGTGCATTCCGGCCGTGCGCTCGGCGAGCTTTTCGATCATCTGGATATAGAACTCACCGATGAGCTCGTGCATGATCTCGGGAAGTTCCAGGGCGTTGCCGGATAAGCCGGGAAGCGGCGGCGGTTCGATCCCCGCCGAGCTGCGCGACAGCACATCTTCGTAATATCGCAGCACGTTGTCGAGGCTCAGCTGCCATCCGTCCCCCTCGTTGGGCACGAAATTCTGCAGGACGCCGAGAGAGTAGCGCTCCCTGTGGGATTTCGAATAGTCGATCGACCCCAGGTACAACGGAAGATTCGTGAACTGCCCCTGGTCAGTCAGTTTCCGGTTCATCTCGATTTCAGGAGCGACGCCCACATCGATTTTGCGGTAAAGCTTCAGGCAGAGATGGTCGCCGTACTTGAGGGAGGTGTTGCTCTGTTCGATTCCGAGAAGGACCGATGGCATCGCCTCTCCGGTAATCTGATTCTGGAAGGCCTCGAACTTTTGCCCTGCCTCTCCCGATATCATGCCGGAGTCTCCTGCCCAGCCCCCTTCGTTCAGGATCAGGCCGAGCAGGTGGCTGTGGAATGTCCCGTCATAGGCGGCATCGCAAAGGAAGCCGTCACGGCCGCTTATCTCGACGCGGGCCAGGGTGTGCCGCCAGAAGGTCTCGTCGCTGGTGTCGGCCTTCTCGATCGGAACAAACATGAGCGGCACCTGGTATTTCTCGTTTTCACCGCTCGGATAGTGCACCTCGGTGAAGATGAAGGAGGTATCGGTCATGCCGGCCACAGGAACACGATCGGTCACGCGAACGCGGATGATGTTCCTTGCCTTTCCTCCGAACCACCGTGCACTCTTGTAGTAGGTGGGCAGCAGCACGGTCTCGAGCTTGTCGAGTACGCGGCCCCTGAACAGCGCCTCCCAGCCATCGACTATCGCGGCGGGCTTCTCGAAGCGTTCGCCGTCCGGCGACACCGACTCTTCCCTGACCAGCTTGAGCCAGAAATAACCGTATGGCCCGAGTGCGACCATATAGGGCGTTTTGCGGACCTTCGGGAAGCGGTTCATGCTGAAGATCTCTTCGGGCACGCACCCTTCGAACTTCGAAAGATCGATGTCTACGGCCTGTGCGTTGCGCGAAAGGTTGATCACCGACAGGATGGTCTCGTCCTCGAAGGTGCGGATGAACATGAGCACCTTGGGGTTCCTCACCTGCAGGAACTCTATGGAGCCACGGCTGAAGGCCTTGAAGCGGCGGGCCGTGGCGATCGTGTGGCGCATCCACCACAGAAGGGAGTTCATGTTCGACTCCTGCACCTCGACGTTGACCGCCTCGTAGTGGTACTCGGGATCGATGATCACCGGCAGGAGAAGCTTCTGGGGATTGGCCCGTGAGAATCCGGCGTTGCGGTCGGAGTTCCACTGCATCGGGGTGCGCACGCCATCGCGGTCGCCGAGATAGTAGTTGTCGCCCATACCGATTTCGTCGCCGTAGTAGAGCACCGGGGTGCCGGGCAGGGAGAGCAGCATGATGTTCATCAGCTCGATGCGGCGCCGGTCGTTCGACATGAGCGGAGCGAGGCGCCGGCGGATGCCGAGGTTGATGCGCGCCTTGGGGTCGTTGGCGTAGACGCGGCGCATGTAGTCGCGCTCCTCGTCGGTCACCATCTCGAGGGTCAGTTCGTCATGGTTGCGCAGGAACGATGCCCACTGGCAATCCTCCGGGATATCCGGGGTCTGGGCGAGGATGTCGATGAGCGGGAAACGGTCTTCCATGGCCAGCGCCATGTACATGCGCGGCATGAGCGGGAAATGGAAGTTCATGTGGCACATGTCACCGTTGCCGAGGTAAGCCGCGGAGTCCTCGGGCCACTGGTTCGCCTCGGCGAGCAGCATCCGGTTCGGGTAGTTGGTGTCCACGTAGGTGCGGAGCTTCCGCAGGAAATCGAAGGTCTTCGGCAGGTTCTCGCAGTTGGTGCCTTCTGCCTCGTAGAGATAGGGCACGGCGTCGAGCCTGAGGCCGTCGACCCCCATGCCGAGCCAGAAGTCGAGCACGTCGAACAGGGCCTGGTGCACCGCCGGGTTCTCGAAGTTCAGGTCGGGCTGGTGGTGGAAGAATCGGTGCCAGTAGTACTGGCCGGCCACCGGGTCCCAGGTCCAGTTGGAGGCCTCGAAGTCCTGGAAGATGATCCGGGTTTCGGAGTATTTGTTCGGGTCGTCGCTCCAGACGTAGTAGTCGCGTTCGGGCGAACCGGCAGGAGCGGTGCGCGCCTTCCTGAACCATTCGTGCTGGTCCGAGGTGTGGTTGACCACCAGCTCGGTGATCACCTTCAACCCACGCCGGTGTGCCTCGTCGAGGAACTCGCGGAAATCCTCGATGGTGCCGTAATCGGGGTTCACCGACATGTAGTCGGCAATGTCGTAGCCGTCATCGCGCAACGGCGAGGGGTAGAAAGGCAGTATCCAGATGGCCGTGACCCCGAGGCTTTCGAGGTAACCGAGCCTGTTCTTCAGCCCCTGGAAATCCCCTATTCCGTCGTCGTTGCTGTCGGAAAAGGTCTTGACATGGAGTTCGTAAATAATCGCGTCCTTGTACCAGAGGTGTTCCGGCTGGTAGTGCTTCAGGGCTTTGACTTTAGACATTGGTAAACTTACAGTGCGGTTGATGGTGATGGCAGTATGACTCTGAAAATGTGTGCGGGCATGGCGTTCGGGTGCAGCTCGATGTAGTTCCATTCGCCGTTCCATGCGAAGCTTTGACCGGAGATCTGGTCCTCGACCGTGAACGGCTCGGTGTGCGGGAGTCCGAACATCTCCAGCGGAAAGCGCAGCCAGCCACCCTGCGTGTTCCGGTGGTCGAGGCTGACCACGGTGAGCACGATGTTGCCGCCATCCGTCGAACGCTTGACATAACCCATGAGCTGTTCGTGCTCGCGGCCCGCCGCGGCATCGATGCGAACGAAGGTGATGTCGGCGGTCTGCTGCAAGGCCGGGTTCTCCCTCCTGATCCGGTTGACTGCAGTGATCTCCGCCCGGATGTTGCCGGGACGGTCCAGGTCCCAGCTCTTGATCTCGTACTTCTCCGAGTCGAGGTACTCCTCCTTGCCCGGAGCCACGGGGAGGTGCTCGCAAAGCTCGTAGGCGGGGCCGTACATGCCGTAGTTCGAGGAGAGGGTCGCGGCCAGGACCTGGCGGATGATGAACTTCGCTCGGCTTCCCCCCTGCAGCTCTTCGTGCAGGATATCCGGCGTGTTCGGCCAGAAGTTCGGACGCATGTACTCCCGAAGCTCCGTGCGGCAGAGCTCGGTAAGGTACTCCTGGAGCTCGTACTTGGAGTTGCGCCAGGTGAAGTAGGTATAGGACTGGCTGTAGCCGGCCTTGGCGAGACGGGCCATCAGCTTCGGGCGCGTGAAGGCCTCGGCGAGGAACACCGTGTCGGGATGGGCATCCCTGATCGAACCGATGGCCCACTCCCAGAAGGGGAATGCCTTGGTATGCGGGTTGTCCACGCGGAAGATCTTCACTCCTTTGCCGATCCAGAAGAAAAAGACGCTCCGCAGCTCGCGCCAGAGGTTCTCCCAGTCCTTCGTCTCGAAATCGATCGGCAGGATGTCCTCGTAACGCTTCGGAGGATTCTCGGCGAACTGCACGGTACCGTCCGGACGCCAGCGGAACCACTGCGGATGCTCCAGCACCCAGGGATGGTCCGGCGAACACTGGAAGGCGATGTCGAGCGCGACCGAAACGCCGTTGCGTTCGGCCTCCTCCACGAACTCCTCGAACTCCTTGATGGTGCCGAGTTCCGGGTGCACGGCCGTGTGTCCGCCCTCAGGGCTGCCGATCGCCCAGCAGCTTCCGGGATCGTCCGGCATGGCCACGAGCGAATTGTTCTTCCCCTTGCGCTTGGTCAGGCCGATCGGGTGGATCGGCGGGAGGTAGACGACGTCGAAGCCCATCTGGGCGATGCGCGGAAGCATCCCCATGCAGTCGCGGAAGGTTCCGTGCCGCCCCGGCTCGCCTCCCCATGAGCGGGGGAAGAACTCGTACCAGGTGCTGAAACCGGCCCGCTTCTGGTCGACCTGAAGGAGCAGCACCTTTTCGTAGGTGCTCGCAACCGATTTGTCAGGGCAGCGAAGCATGGCGGAGGTCAGCTCCTCGCTGAACGCCGCCTCGACGGCATCCCCGGTGTCTCCGATGGTCAAGAGGCCGACATGGTGGTGCAGGGTCCCCGCGTCCTCGCCACGAGCCCTGGCCGCACCGAGCTCGACGACCGTCGCGCCGATCCTCAGGTCGAGGGCCACGTCCTGGCCAGCCTCGATCTTTCTCCTCAACCCATTCTGCCAGGTCATGAAATGGTCGACCCATGCCCGCACGGTGTATTCGTAGGCGCCGGGCGCCCCGACCTCGAACGACGCCCGCCAGCGGTCGTTGACCGCGGAGGTCATCGGGACGGCGCTCCACTCCTGGCCGGGCCGGCGCCGATAGAGGAGCTCTGCCACGACGATGTCGGCTCCGTCGGTGAAGATGTCGGCTTCGACCGTGACGGTATCGCCCTCGACGCGTTTTGCCGGAAAGCGGCCGCCATCGATCTCGGGGAATACCTTGTCGATGATGACCCGCCGGCGCCCGTCAAACGGCTGATCCAGGCGAAGCGGCTCTGGCTGGATAAACTCTGGATTCATAATTGGTGTTCGTAGTGCTCCCGGTCCGAGCCGGCAATTCCTATAAAAATATGAAATGTAGCATTCTTTTTTCCGGCAGTGGACATCTTAATTACCCGGGATGCCGAAAAATGGAGACCAGTTCCGGCGCCGCAGGAAGCTCCGCGTACGGAATGCGAATTTTTCCGAGCACTTTTCGGCAGGTTCGAAATGTTTATATTCAGTGCGGCCGCCCGGTTGCGGGTAGCCACCGATAAAAATCGCCACAGATTTCCCGATAATTCATTTGATCACCACCGCCATGTTCGACCCTGAAAAAGACCGTATCCACGCCATCAACCACCGCCTGGACCAGTTACGGGGGTATCTTTGACATCGATGAGCGAAAGGAGAAGGTAAGCGACCTGGAAAAGGTCTCGGCAGCGCCCGATTTCTGGAATGACCAGAAGGCTGCACACTCGCTGCTCAAGGAACTGAACGACCACAAGTCGTGGACCGAGGCTTACGACCGCATCAGGGCCGCGGCAAGCAACGCATCGGAGGAGATCGAGATCGCCATCGAACTCGAGGACGAATCGCTCGTCGGAGATCTCGACCATACGCTCGACCAGCTCGAAAAAGAGATCGACGCGCTCGAGTTCCGGAACATGCTCTCCGGCAAGGACGACGCCGGAAACGCCATGATCATCATCCACGCCGGCGCGGGCGGCACCGAAGCCCAGGATTGGGCAGAGATGCTCTACCGGATGTACATGCGCTGGGCCGAACGCAAGGGCTACAAGGTCTTCACGGACGACTATCAGGAGGGCGACGGCGCGGGCATCAAAACGGCGACCCTCGAGATCATCGGCCCATACGCCTATGGGTACCTCAAGGCCGAAAACGGCGTGCACCGGCTCGTCAGGGTCTCCCCTTACGACTCGAACGCACGGCGGCACACCTCGTTCGCCAGCGTCTTCACCTACCCCGAGGCTCCGCCCGATGTCGAGATCGAGGTCAGGAAGGAGGATCTCGAACTCTCGACCTTCCGCAGCGGCGGCAAGGGCGGCCAGAACGTCAACAAGGTCGAGACAGCCGTTCGCATCAAGCACATCCCCTCGGGCATCGTGGTCGGCTGCCAGGAGGAGCGATCCCAGTTCCAGAACCGGGAACGCGCCATGAAGATGCTCATGGCCCAGCTCTACCAGCGCAAGCGGGAGGAGGAAGAGGCCCAGAAACGCGAAATCGAGGGGAAGAAGAAGAAGATCGAGTGGGGCAGCCAGATCCGCAGCTACGTGCTCGACGACCGCCGCATCAAGGACCACCGGACCAACTACGAGCGGTTCGATGTCGAGAACGTGCTCGACGGCGACCTCGACGAGTTCATGCAGCGCTACCTCTCCGAGTTCGGCGACTGACCTTTCTATCACCAGGAACGGGAGCGGAGGCCTCATGCTCAGGTTCGGCATCATCACCGACATCCACTACACGCCTGACGACCAGACCGGCGCAGCCACCACGGCGGCCGGCCTGGAACGGTGCATCGGATACTGGAAGGAGTCCTGCGTGGAGTTCGTCGTGCAGCTCGGCGACCTCATCAGCCGGGAGGGCGCCGAAGCGGAACGCGACCTGCTTGAAGTGAAAGAGCGGCTCGCCCGCTTCCCTGGCCGCATGGTCCACATACCCGGAAACCACTGCCTCGCCGTGCCGCAGGAGCGCCTCTTCAGGATCATGGGCATTTCCGCCCCCTACTACTCGTTCGCCCAGGGAGGCGTCCGTTTCGTCGTCCTGCACGGCATGGATGTCTCGGTGCTCACGGAACCCGAAAACGAGGCCGACCGGCACCTGCTCGCATACTACCGCGACGTGCGGCAGGCACATGCCTACTGCGGCGCCGTCGGCAGCCGGCAGCTTGAATGGCTCGTCGGGGAGCTCGACCTCGCCCTGAAGAACGAAGAGCCGGTCATCGTGCTCTCCCACTTCCCGCTTCTCGACGAGACCACCGACGAAAAGCACGGACTGCTCTGGAACCATGAAGAGGTGTCGGCGATCATCTGCCGCTACCCGAACGTCCGGGCCTGCCTCGGCGGCCATTACCACCCGGGAGCCTACGCCTTGCGCGAAGGAGCCCACTTCATCGTGCTGCCGGGATTCGTTACCTGCGGCGGGCAGGAACAGCGCTGCTGCAGCACTGCCGAGGTCGCCGATGGACGTCTCCGGATCACCGGAGCGAACGGCGCGATCCTTTACGACCTCGAATTCGGCACCTAGGGCCCAGCGTAAGCAAAGAGATGGTCACCAGCGCTCGCGGTGGATCTTTTCCGGTTTGAACTTGTCGATCGGTGGCTTCGATACGACCGGACGGCCGAGCGGAATCACACAAAGGGGAATCACCGAAGGGGGAACCTGAAGCACGCTCCGGAGGTGCTCCAGCCGATCGTCGTACGGATACACCGCGACCCATACCGCCCCAAGGCCGAGGGCTTCGGCGGCGAGCAGGATGTTCTGGCTGGCGCAGGTGGCGTCGATGACGGCCAGCTCGACGCTTTGGCCGTTCGCCTCTTCAGGCGAGGTGCAGACCACGATAGCCGCCGCGGCCTTGCCGAGCATCTTGCCGAAAGGCAAGCCGCCGGCGAGTCGGTCGAGCGTCTCGCGCTGCTCGACGACGATGAACGACCATGGCTGCATGTTCTTCGCCGTCGGCGCCGCCATGCCGGCGTGAACGAGCTGGTCCAGCGCCCCTTCGTCCAACCCCTCTTCCTTGAAATCCCTGACGCTCCGTCGGTTCATGATGACCGTCATGGCATCACGTGGTAACGATTCTCTCTCCATCATCCATTTCTCCGGTTGAATTCTCGCATGCTCCGCTCCCCGACCACCCGAACGGGAACGACCGCGCTGTTGGTTCCTGTCACTCCGCCCGTTCCAGCACCTCGGCGACCCGCTTCGCCGCAGCGCCGTCCCATTTTTCGGGGATGAGGGTCTTGCTTGTCGGCTTGCCGGAGAGGATGACCGAGGCCCGCTCCATGATCTCCTGCTCATCGAATCCCACGAGCACGTTGGTGCCGACCTCGACGGTCGACGGACGTGAGGTGCTCTGGCGCATGGTAAGGCACGGCACGTTCATGACGGTGAGTTCGGACTCGAACTCGTCGGTATCAGTGAGCACGAAGGCGGACTCCTTGAGTACGCGGATCAGGTCCGCGGATCCGGGCATGGCGACGACCCGGATGCCGGAGATCTCTCCGAAGGCCTCTTTGAGGCTCGCTTCCGGTTCAGTGCCGCACGGAAGAAGCACCGGAACCGTGGCGGCAATCGATTCGAGCACCTTGCACAGCAGGTCGCGGTTCCCGGCGGTTTCCTGGCGCAGGGGCATGTCGAGCAGCACCGTGACGAATTTCCTGGGCTCGATCTGGATTTCGTTGAGCACATCCGACCGGTTCGCCTCGCTGACGAGCGTGACAAAGCTGTCGATGGAGGTGTTGCCGACGAACAGGATCCCTTCATCCGCCACGCCCTCGTTCATGAGGTTGTACACGCCGCTGTGCTCGCTGACGAAATGCAGCGCGGCGACCGAGTCGATCATGAGCCGGTTGAGCTCCTCCGTCTCGGAGCGGTCGTAGCTGCGCAGGCCTGCGTCGAGGCTGATGACGGGAATCCCCATCCTTGAGGCGGTAAGGGTGGCCGCGACGGCGGCGTTGTCGTGGCCGCCGGGCACGACGAAACCCGGCTCGACCTCGGTGAGGATCCGCTCCAGGGCGAGCATGATCTCGGCGGCTTCACCGACGGGCGTGCCCTGTTCGACGGTGATCCTCCGGACCCTGCCTTCGAGGCCGAAAGAAGCCACAAGGGCCTCTTCGGGACCGTTCACACCGTTGCGCTGGACGAGCACCGGCACCGGTTCGAGATGACCGTTCTTTTCAAGGACGGAAACGAGGGCGGCGATTTTCAGGAATCCGACGCGCCCCTGCGAGACCAACACGATTTTTTTCACTGCCGATAGCTTTTAGTACATTGAATAACAATACGATAATCTTAGAGACCTCGCATGATGGGAAAAGGACGACCGATCGCTTTTGCATTGCTGTGCCTCCTGGCACTGCTTGCCGTCCGGGCTCCCGGCCTGACGGATTATACAGCCTCTGCGGAAAAAAAGAAAACGGTCCTTGAACATGCCGACACCATCGAGGGCGGAGAATCGACCGATTCCTCGGGAAAAGCCGAGCCGTTCAGGTCGGCGAAAGGCGGCGTGGTGCTGGTGCAGGACAACACGACGCTCAAATGCGACAGCGCGGTCGAATATCCGGAGGGCGACCGGATCATGCTCGACGGCAACATCTTCATCAGGAACAACACGCTCGATATTTTCGGCGACAAAGGCATCTACCATCCGGACGAGGATGCCGGAGAGCTCGCCGGCAACGTACGCGGCCGGATCATCAAGGACAACCTGCTCGCAAGGTCGAACCGCTCGGTGTTCAACCAGAAAACCAACGAGCTGTGGCTTTATGACGACGCGATCGCCTGGCACCAGGGCCGGCAACTCAGCGGCGACATCATCCGGCTGCACATGAAAGAGGTAAACGGAGAGAAGAAGGTCGACGAGATCCAGGTTCACGGCCACGCATTCTTCGCCTCAAGGGATACCCTTGCCACCGGCAAGCCGCTGTTCGACCAGATGAGCGGCGAGCACATGCTGGTCACGATCGACGACCAGTCGCACCTGACCGGGGTGACCGTGACGACGAAGGCCAAAAGCCTGTACCATATCTATGACGAACAGAACCAGCCCTCGGGCGTAAACTTCACGAGCGGCGAAGTGTTGCGCATGTTCTTCAGGGACGGGAAGCTCAGCCGGATCCTGACGACAAACAGCGCCCTGGGCAGGCAGTACCCGAACAGCCTGAGGGAGGACAAAAGCATCGACCTGCCGAATTTCCGCTGGCGGGAAGATGAGCGGCCGGTGTTCAGGGACTGAACAAAGAAGAGCCTGTCTCA
>Ga0326732_1000333_pt1 | contig 11296 bp, 9 predicted proteins | sample MHFSIPfraction_4_FD_207644 | JGI IMG/M metagenome (GOLD analysis project Ga0326732, IMG submission 207644) | Lab enriched peat soil microbial communities from Michigan Hollow, Ithaca, NY, United States - MHF12FN SIP fraction | ecosystem: Environmental > Terrestrial > Soil > Wetlands > Peat...
GGCGCGGAAATTGGCATGGGCTTCGAGGCGGCCCGGCGGCCCGGCTCCCAGGTCCACGACGAGATCCTCTTCAACAAGGACGGCGGCTTCCACCGCGCCTCCAACAGCGCCGGCGGGCTCGAAGGGGGCGTCACCAACGGCCAGCCGGTGGTCGTGCGGGCCGTCATGAAGCCGATCTCGACCCTTCGCAAGCCCCTCCGGTCGGTGGACCTCGACACGCGTGAGTCGGTGGAGGCGGTGGTAGAGCGGAGCGACGTCTGCGCGGTCCCCGCTGCCGGCGTGGTCGGGGAGGCCATGATGGCGATCGTGCTCGCCGAGGTCTTCCTCGAGAAGTTTGGCGGCGACAGCGTGGAGGAGATCCGCCGGAACCACCAGGGGTATCTGGAGTACCTCAAAGGCTGGTAGTCTGGGCCCCAGAGGCCCAGCCATGATCGAGATCCCCGTCAATCTCGGCCCCCGCTCGTACCCCATCCTGGTCGGGGTCGGGGCCCTCTCGACGGTGGGCGCCCAGCTAGCCAAGCGCGCCGTCGGGCGCCGCGTGGTTCTCGTCAGCGATCCCACCATCACTCGGCTGCACGGCGAGCCAGTCCGCCGGAGCCTCACCGAGGCCGGCTTCGACGTCGCCGAAGCTGCGGTACCCGAGGGCGAGCAGGCCAAGCGCCTGGACGTGGCCAGTGGCCTCTGGGATCGTCTCCTCGACCTGGGCTGCGATCGTACGTCCACGGTCGTGGCGCTGGGCGGCGGGGCGGTCGGAGACCTCGCCGGCTTCGCCGCCGCGACCTACATGCGGGGCATGAACTTCGTCCAGGTCCCGACGACGCTCCTGGCGCAGGTCGACGCCTCCATCGGGGGCAAGACCGCGATCGACCACCCCCGGGGCAAGAACCTGATCGGCGCGTTCCACCAGCCCCGGATGGTGATCGTCGATCCGGGCACGCTCACAACCCTCTCCGAGCGCGAGTTCCGGTCGGGGCTGGCCGAGGTCATCAAGCATGGCATCGTGCTGGACGCGGCCTATTTCCGCGACCTGGAAGCATGCGTCCCCGCCCTCCTCGCTCGCGACCTGACCACGCTCGAGAACGTCGTGGCGGGTTCCTGCCGACTCAAGGCCCGGGTCGTGGAGCGTGACGAGGAGGAAGCCGAGCTGCGGTGGGTGCTGAACTACGGTCACACCGTCGGTCACGCCCTCGAGGCCGCCACCGGCTTCCAGCGCTGGGCTCACGGTGAGGCCGTCTCCCTCGGGATCGTGGCCGAGGCTCGTCTGGCCGAGCGCCTGGGCATCGGCAGCGCGTCCACAACGGAGCGTCAGCGGAACCTGCTGGGAGCGGTCGGCCTGCCGGTGAAGGGGCTCGCGGTCGACCCGGCCGTCGTCGTGGAGGCGCTTTCTCGCGACAAGAAGCGGCGGGACGGGCGAGTGTCGTTCGTCCTGGCTCCGGCAATCGGCTCGTTCCAGATCGTGCAAGACGTGCCGCCGGACACGGTCCGGCAGGTCCTGCAGGAACTCATTTAGCTCTAGCGCCCCAGCAGTCGCAGGGTGCGCTCGAGATTCTGCCGAGCCTCCAGGAAGTCGGGGCTCGCCCCCACCGCCGCCTCGAAGTGCACGACCGCTTCCGCCGGTTTGCCCGTCTGCACGAGCGCCAGGGCGAGGTTGTTCTGGGCCTGGGCCGAGCCCGGATCGAGGCGCACCGCCTCCGCGAACTCGGCCAGCGCGTCACCGACCCGCCCACTTCGCGCGAGGGCCACGCCGAAGTCGTTGTGGGCGCCGGCCGATCGGGGCTCGATCTCGAGCGCCGCCCGGAAATGGGCAAAGGCCTCCTCCGCTCGTCCTTGCCCCTCGAGAGCCGAGGCCAGCCCGAGGTGGGCCGGAGCCGACCGGGGCCTCAGCTCGATGGCTCGGCGGAAATGCCGCTCCGCCTCGCCGCCCTGCCCTTGCCGCGCCCGGATCAGGGCGAGGTTCAGGTGAGCCTCGGGGAAGTCGGGCTTGAGGCGAAGCGCTCGCTCGGACTGCAGAGCCGCCTCATCGAGCCGCCCCTGGGCGCGCAGGGCCGAGCCCAGGTTGGACGCCGCGGAGGCAGACGCGGGATCGAGGCGCGCCGCGCGACGCCACAGACTTTCGTCGTCCCTCCAGATCCGGACCTGATCCCGGGTAACGAGTGCCAGTCCCACGAGCGCCACCAGGATGACCACGCCCAAGCCGAAGGACAGCGCGCGCCGCCCCGGCCGCGCGGTCCGGAACCCGCCGGACACCGCGACCCCGGTACCGCCCACGAGCAACGCGAACCCGAGTCCGGACAGGTAGCTGTAACGATCCGGCGCCAGGTCTGCCCCCAGCCGGAGCGCCACACTCGTCGGGGCCAGCATGATGGCCGAGAACGTCCACGCGGCCAGACCGGCCGGCCAGCGACGTCTCAGGACGACGAGGATCACGGTCACCAGCAGGCAGGCCAGGACGGCCAGACCAAAGCGGGGCTCGGACAGCTCGACCCGTGCCGGCATCTCGTAGAGGGGCGAGAGCGCCGCCGGCCAGATGAACCGGAGCGGGTAGACGCAGAAGCTGTAGGCCGCGACCGCCACCCGGGCGACGACGCCGTACTCCTCGGACCGCGTGAGCACCGCGCCGTACCGCACCGCGAGCCCCACGACGATCGCGCCCGCCAGCGAAACCACGAAGAGCGGAATCTTCTCCCGCAGCAGCGCCCATGCGCCGGTGCGCGCGAGGCGACGGAGCGGATACACGTCGAGGAGGAGCAGAACCGCCGGGAGCGGCAGCGCCGCGCCCTTCGAGAGGATCGCCGCGGCCAACGCGAGACCGACCATCGCCATGAAGCGAGGCCGGGCCGGATCCGCGCCGTCGACCGCCTTCAGATATGCCCACGTCGCGATCAGAACGAACCCGCCGCAGAGCACGTCGGCGCGTCCGGTGATCCACGCGACGGGCTCGACGCGGAGTGGATGGAGGCCGAAGGCCAGCGCCGCGACGGCCGCCGCCACGCAGAGGTCGGGCCGCGTGCGCGCATCCTGCGCGCCTCCGCTCCGCGCGGCGGCCAGCAGGCGGCGGGCGACCGAGTAGAAGACCAGGACGTTCCCCGCGTGCAGCAGCACGTTCGCCAGGTGATAGCCCCACGGATCCATCCCGCCGAGCCCATAGTTGAGGCTCCAGCTGAGGCGCGTGAGGGGAATGTAGTGCCCGAAGCGGGTGCTGGTGAGTGCCGACCGCACCTGATCGGGCCCGGAGCCCCGGAAGGCCGGGTTCTCCTGGAAGTTCACGTTGTCGTCCCAGTTGAGGAACGACCCGGATACCGCCGGAAGGAAGCAGGCGATGGTCAGGACGACCACGCCGATCGGGACCACCGCCCGAGATTCGCGAAGAGTCGGAGCCACTGCTCCAAATCTCCCATGACGATCCACCTGGGCCAAGCGGAAAGGGGCCGCAGGCTATCGGAATGATTGACTCCGCCGAGCCTGCCGCGTATAAGGAATGATGGATGGCTAACCCGGTCTCTCCGGTCGGTGGGACCCTGACGCCTGAAGATCCAGCCACCCTCAGCGCCATTCGCCGCTATGAGGAGCGACTGGCTCGGGATCCGACGTCGCTGGCATTCGCGCCGCTGGCCGATGCGTACCGCAAGACCGGCCGAATCCGCGATGCCATCCGACTCTGCCGGGAGGGGCTGGAGCGGTTCCCTCACTACGTCACGGCGCGGTTGATCCTGGCGAAGGCCCTCCTCGACGACGGCGATCCGGACGCCGCCCTGAGCGAGGTGCGGGCCATCCTGGAGGCGAGCCCGCACGAGGCGCAGGCTCACCGCCTGGCCGGCGAACTCTGCCGCCGGGCCGGGGCGCTGGCCGACGCGGTCGGTCATCTGGAGCAGGCGGTGCGGCTCGATCCGGGCGATCGTGAATCGCGCGCCCTGCTCGACGTGCTCGGCGCAGGGGGATCGGTTTCCGACAGCTCGGCGCTCAAACAGCTCCTGGCCGGCGATACGTTCGTCACGATGAGCTTCGGCCGGCTCTGCCTCGAGCAGGGGCTGATCGACGAGGCGGCGCAGATCTTCCTGCGCCTGCTCGCGCGCGACCTGCGCCACGCCGGGGCCCGGGAGGGCCTCGAGGAGGCGCTTCGACTCAAGACACAACGACGGAAGGGGTCATGATCTCATGGTGGTGTCCACCGCGGAGTTCAAGAAGGGCCTGAAGATCCGGTTTGACGGCGAGCCGTACAGCATCGTCGACTTCCAGCACGTCAAGCCCGGCAAGGGCGGGGCGTTCGTGCGGACCAAGCTCAAGCACATGAGGCTCGGGCGCGTGATCGACAACACCTTCCGCGCCGGCGAGAAGGTGGAGCTGGTCGACTTCGAAGACAAGCGGATGCAGTACCTCTACCACGACGATCGCTTCCACTTCATGGACCTCGACACGTACGACCAGATCTCTCTCTCGGCCGAGGAGGTCGGCGACGCGCGCGATTTCCTCAAGGAGAACGTCGAGGTGGAGATCCTGTTCATCAACGACAGCCCGGTCACCGTCGAGCTGCCCAACTTCATCGAGCTACGGATCGCCAAGACCGACCCCGGCATTCGCGGCGACACCGCGTCGGGGGGCTCGAAGCCCGCGACCCTGGAGACGGGCGCGGTGGTCCAGGTGCCGCTCTTCCTCAACGAAGGCGACGTGGTGAAGGTGGACACGCGCAGCGGGGAGTACCTCGGCCGCGTGGCGACGGCGAGCTAGTGGCCGCGCGACGACCGGCTCGCGGCTCGGAGGGACCGGGGCGCGTCACCCTCGATCAGGTGGTCGAGCTCGCGGTGCGCCACAACCTCGCGGAGATCGAGGTGGAGGCGGCGGGCACCCGCATCCGGGTCGTGCGCGAGCACGCCCCCGCGGCGGGCGGAACCCGCGGGGACGCGGGCCCGGCCAGCCCGCTCCCGCAGCCCGTCACGGAGCCGGCCGAGTCTACCGCGCATCTCGTCGCGGTGGAGGCCCCGATGGTCGGTACCTTCTATCGCGCGCCCAAGCCCGACGCCCCGCCCTTCGTCGCCGAGGGCGACGTGGTGAAGGAGGGACAGGTGCTCTGCATCGTCGAGGCGATGAAGCTGATGAACGAGATCGAGGCCAAGGCGCCGGGCCGCATCGTCAAGGTCATGGTCGAGAATGGCCAGCCGGTCGAGTTCGGGCAGTCGCTCTTCCTGATGGATCCGCTCCGCTGATACTCGGCTGATGTTCCACAAGATCCTCATCGCCAACCGGGGCGAGATCGCGCTCCGCATCATCCGGGCCTGCCGCGAGATGGGAATCCGCACCGTGATCGCCCACTCGACGGCCGACGCGGCGTCGCGGCCGGTGCGGCTCGCCGACGAGTCGGTTTGCATCGGGCCTCCCGAGGCGCGCGCGAGCTACCTCAACATCCCCAGCATCATCTCGGCCGCCGCCATCACCGACAGCGAGGCGATCCACCCGGGGTACGGGCTGCTCTCGGAGAATCCCGCGTTCGCGGAGATCTGCCGGGCGTGCGGCATCACCTTCATCGGCCCGTCCCCGGAGGCGATCCGGCTCATGGGCGACAAGGCCCAGGCTCGCGAGATGGCCAAGCACGCGGGCGCGCCGGTGGTGCCCGGGAGCGAGGGGCCGCTCGCCGGAGTGGACGAGGCCCAGGGGCTCGCCGACTCGATCGGCTACCCGGTCATCGTGAAGGCGGCCGCGGGGGGCGGCGGCCGCGGCATGCGGATCGTCCGCGAGCGCGAGGGCCTCGCGCGGGCCTACGCGACCTGCCAGGCGGAGGCGGGCGCCGCGTTCGGCTCCTCCGAGCTCTACCTGGAGAAGTTCGTGGAGGAGGCGCGTCACGTCGAGGTCCAGGTGCTCGGCGACAAGAACGGGATGCGACTGCACCTGGGCGAGCGCGACTGCTCGGTGCAGCGTCGGCACCAGAAGCTCCTCGAGGAGTCGCCCGCGCCGGCGCTCGCGCCCGAGACGCGGGCCGGGCTCTACAAGGCGGCCCTCGCGGTCGCCAACTCGGTCAACTACGTGTCGGCGGGCACGGTGGAGTTTCTGGTGGATCGAGACGAGCAGTTCTACTTCATCGAGATGAACACCCGGATCCAGGTGGAGCACCCGGTCACCGAGATGGTCACCGGCATCGACCTCGTGCGGGAGCAGATCCGCATCGCTTCCGGCGAAGCGCTCGGCTACCGGCAGAGCGCGGTGCGGTTCACCGGGCACGCGATCGAATGCCGGATCAACGCGGAGGACCCGGAGCACTTCGTGCCGTCTCCCGGCCGCGTCACCACCTGGATCGCCCCGGGAGGGCCCGGGGTGCGGGTGGACAGCCACCTGATGGCGGGCTACGTGGTGCCCCCGCACTACGATTCGCTCATCGCCAAGATCATCGTGCACGCCAACGACCGCGGCGAAGCGATCGCCCGCATGCACGGGGCGCTCTCCGAGACCGTGATCGAGGGGGTGAAGACCACGATTCCCTATCACCTCAAGCTACTGGCCGACCCGGCGTTCGTGGCGGGCGAGTCCACGCTGGCCCGGCTCGAGCAGAACTTGTAGGGGCGCCGCGGTGCGGCTGCCCTCGCCGCTCTACGCGATCCTCGACCGGTCGGTGGCCCGGGGCCGCGACCTGCCCGCACTGCTGGACGCGGTCCTCGCCGGAGGCTGCCGTCTCGTGCAGCTCCGGGAGAAGACCATGCCCCTCGGGGACCTGCTGCCGCTGGCGCGGTCTCTCGCGCGCCGATGTCGTGAGGCCGGCGCCCTCCTCATCATCAACGATCGCGCCGACCTCGCCCTCGCGGCGGGCGCCGACGGCTTGCACGTGGGCCAGGACGACCTTCCGGCCCGCCAGGCACGAGCCCTGCTGCCACCGAGCATGATTCTGGGCGTATCCACTCACGATCCCGAGCAGGCCCGGCGCGCGGTCGCGGACGGGGCCGACTACGTCGCGGTGGGCAGCATCTTTCCGACCACGACCAAGGCCGGCTTCCAGCTCGTCGGCCCGGAGCTGATCCGGCGAGTCCGCCCGGAGGTCCCCGTGCCCCTGGTGGGAATCGGCGGCATCACCGCCGAGAACGCCTCCGCCGTCCTCGGCGCCGGCGCCGACGCGGTCGCGGTGATCTCGGCGCTCTGCGCGGCGTCGGATCCGGAGGCCGCGACCCGGGCCTTCCTCGCGCGGATCGCGCCGGGCGCCGCCGGGCCCGGCCGGTAAGAGAGCGGCGTGCGCCGGCTCCTCCCGGTGCTGATCGGGCTCCTGAGCGTGCTCGCGTTCCTCCCCGCGCTCGGCGGGCAGTTCCTCGCCTGGGACGACGACGTCAACCTGGTCACGAACCCGTGGTACCGCGGTCTCGGGTGGCCGGAGATCCGGTGGGCGTTCAGCAACGTCCGCATGGGACACTACATCCCGCTCACCTGGCTCAGCTTCTCGGCGAACTACGCTGCCGGGGGCATGAGCCCGTGGGGCTATCACCTCGTGAACCTGCTCCTACACGGCGCGAACGCGATCACCTTCTATCTCGTCGCGCGGCGTCTCCTCGCGGCGGCCCGCGACGGCGGGTCCCAGGCCCGGCGCGGCGAGACCGCGGTGACATGGGGCGCCGCGATCGCGGCCCTCGTCTTCGCCCTGCATCCTCTCCGCGTCGAGTCCGTCGCGTGGATCACCGAGCGACGCGACGTGCTGAGCGGCTTCTTCTTCTTCACCGCGGTGCTCGCCTATCTCCGCGGCGTCGAGCCCGGAGATCGCCCCGCGCGACGCTGGCTCGCCGGCTCGATGCTGCTCTTCGCCGCGGGGCTCCTCTCCAAGGCCTCGATCATGGCCCTTCCCGCGGTCCTGGTCCTGCTCGACATCTACCCGCTCAACCGCGGCGCCTTCGCGTGGCGTCGCCTCGTGATCGAGAAGGCCGGGTACTGGACAATCGGAGCGGCGGGCGCAGTCGGCGCGCTGGCGGCGCTCAAGGTGTCCGGGCTGCGGATCACGAGCTACGGCGTGTACGGCCCCGGCGCGCGGATCGCGATGGTGGCCTACAGCCTGTGGTTCTACCCCGCGGCCTGGGTGTGGCCGGTGCGGCTATCGCCCCTGTACGAGCTGCCGGCCACGGTACATCCGCTCGCGTGGCGCTTCGCGGGACCCGCGCTCGGCCTGCTCGCGGTCACGATCCTCCTCTGCCTCCTCCGCGCGCGGTGGCCCGCCGGGCTCGCCGCGTGGGCCTACTCCGCCCTGATGATCCTGCCCGTCAGCGGCGTGGTCCACTCCGGGTTCCAGCTCGCGCACGACCGCTACAGCTATCTCTCGGGGCTGGGCTTCGCCTTGCTCGGGGGTGGAGCGATCAGCTGGCTGCTCCGGGCCGGCCGGGCCCGGCGGGTGAGTCGCCCGGTCCTCGTCGCGGCGTGCGGGGTCGCCACGGTCTTGATCGCCTCGCTGGGAGTCGGGACGTGGCAGCAGTCCCGGGCCTGGAGAGACTCGGAGACCCTATGGCGGTGGGGACTCGAGGCAGACCCGCGCTGTGCCGTGTGCGCCAACAATCTCGCGGTCGTGCTGCTCAACCGCCCATCGCGCACCCCGGCCGAGGCGGCGGAGGCGGAGATCCTGGCCCGCCGGGCGGTGGCCGTGAACCCGACCTACGACAGCGCCTTCACGACGCTCGGCACGATCCTGGCCGCCCGGCAGGACGATCGCGGGGCCGAGGCGGCCTTCATCGAGGCGATGCGCCTGGCTCCCGAGCGGCTCGGTGCCGCCGCCAACCTGGGCGCGATCTACGCTCGGAACCGCCGCTACACCGAGGCGATCCCCCTGCTCCGCGCGGCGTGGGCCAAGCAGCCCGACACTCCGTGGCTGCGGACCAATCTGGGAGTCGTCCTGCGGGACCAGGGCATCGTCCTCGCGAAAAGCGGACGCCTCGCCGAGGCGGTCGCCCTCTTCGAGGAGGCGGTCACCGTCACGCCCGACGATGCCGACCTGCACCGCAACCTGGGCCTGGCCCTCTGGCAGCAAGGCCGGCTCGACGCGGCCGGCCCACACCTCGAGCGGGCGGCCGCGCTCAAGCCAGGTGACGAGGACACCCGCGGGCTCCTCGCGCTCTTCCGGGCCCAGTCGAGCGCTCCCTCGCCGGGACGATCGGTCGAGCGATGATCCCGTTCGGCATCGCCGTCGCCACCCTGCTGTGCTTCCTGCCCGCGCTGTCCGGAACCTTCCTCAACTGGGACGACAACGTGAACTTCCTGGACAACCCCGCGTACCAGGGACTGGGGCGCGAGCAGGTGCGCTGGGCCTTCAGCAGCGTCCTGTTCGGGCACTACATCCCGCTCACGCGCCTGACGTGGAGCCTCAACTTCGTCCTGGGTGGCATGAAGCCGTGGGGCTATCACCTCGTGAACATGCTGGTGCACGCGGCGAACGCGGCCATCTTCTACTTCGTGGCCCGGCGGCTGCTGGCCGCCGCCACGGCCGGCGGCGCCCAGGATGCGCGGCGGCAGCCGGAGATCGAGGCCGGGGCGGCGGTGGCCGCGATCGTCTTCGGTATCCATCCGCTCCGGGTGGAGCCGGTCAGCTGGATCACCGGCCGGGCCGACCTGCTCTGTGCCCTGTTCGCACTCGTGGCGGTGTGGAGCTACCTTCGGAGCGTCGAGACGGCCGGGCCGGCGCGGCCCCGCCACGTGCTCGTCTCGGCGCTGGCCCTCGCCGCCGCCCTGCTGTCCAAGGGAGCCGCGCTCCCGCTGCCGGCGGCCCTCTTCCTCCTCGATGTCTACCCGCTCCGTCGCTTCGGCCGGTACGGCTGGCGGACGCTGGTGCGGGAGAAGATCCCGGTCCTCCTGGTCGGCCTCGCGGGAGCCGGGATCATCCTATACGCGCTCCGATACGGAGCCCTGCTGACCGGGACCTCGACCTACGGCCTCGTCGCCCGGGGCTGCGCGGCCGGCTACAGCTTCACGATGTCCCTCGTCCGGTTCATCTGGCCCGCCTCGCTGTCGCCGCTCTACGAGATGCCGGCGCGCATCAGCCCGACCGACCCCCGGTTCGGCCTGGCCGTCGCGGCCGCGGTGGCGATCACCGTGGGGTTGATCGCGCTCCGGAAGCGCTGGCCGGGCGGCCTCGCCGCGTGGACGTTCTCGTGCCTGATGCTCGCCCCCACCAGCCTCGCGGTGCGGCAGGGGGCGGATCTCGCGCCGGACCGCTACAGCTACCTCGCCGGCCTGGGCTTCGCCGTCGTCGTGGGCGGCGCGGCACTGGGCGGGATACGCCTCGCGCAGCGCGGCGCCCTCGCGCGTCCGATCGCCTGGATGGCAACGACGACCGGTCTCGCCGCGCTGCTGGGCTTGGGCGCAGCGTCCTTCAGCTTTTCCCAGGTCTGGGCGCAGTCCGAGAGCCTGTGGCGGTGGGCCGTCGAGCTCGACCCCACGTGCAGCGTCTGCCAGGGCAAGCTGGGCGAGAGCGTGCTCGAGGGGCTCGGAGGGGCGGCGCGGGTCGGCGAGGCGGAAGCCTACTTTCGACGCGCCATCGCCCTCCGCCCGGATCTGCCCGACGCGTACTTCAACCTCGGCACCGCCCTCGTGATCCAGCGCCGGTACCCGGAAGCCGAGGGGCCGCTCCGGAGCTACATGGAGCGGGTTCCCCAGGCCGCAGCGGGACCGGAGCGGCTGGGTCTCCTCTTTCTGCTCGAGGGGCGCCACCAGGAGGCGATCCCGCTGCTCCGGAGCGCCTTCATCCGCAGGCCAGACACCACCCTGCTGCGCGGCTACCTGATCCAGGCGCTCCAGGCACGGGCCCGAGAGCTCCAGACCCAGGCACGTGGCGGCGAGGCCGACGAGCTACTGGCCGAGGCGCGTGCCCTCGGCGGCACCCAGGCGACGGGCCAGGCGCGGCCGGACGCGGTGGCGCCCCGGCCCGGGCCCGGACGAGCGGACCGCCCATGACCCGCGAGCGCCGCCTCGGGATCCTGGTACCGCTGGCGATCTTCGCCATCACCGTGGTCGTGTTCCTCCCGGCGCTGCAGGGCCAGTTCCTCAACTGGGACGACAGCACGCTCTTCACGAAGAACCACGACTTCCGGGGGCTCGGCGGTCCGCAGCTGCGCTGGATGTTCACCACCACGCTCGCCGGGCACTACATGCCGCTGACCTGGCTCACGCTCGGCCTCAACTATGCCCTCGGCGGGATGGACCCGTGGGGGTATCACCTCACGGCGATGCTGCTCCATGCGACCAACGCGGCCCTGTTCTATCTGGTGGCCCGCCGGCTCCTCGCGGCGGCGATCGGCCCTGCCGAGACCGGTGGGACTGCGGTCGCCGGCCTTCCGGCCGACGTGACCGCCGG
>Ga0326732_1000334_pt1 | contig 11265 bp, 8 predicted proteins | sample MHFSIPfraction_4_FD_207644 | JGI IMG/M metagenome (GOLD analysis project Ga0326732, IMG submission 207644) | Lab enriched peat soil microbial communities from Michigan Hollow, Ithaca, NY, United States - MHF12FN SIP fraction | ecosystem: Environmental > Terrestrial > Soil > Wetlands > Peat...
CCGCTGCCAGCACAACGACGCCCGCGGCCCCTGCAAGGGCGGCATCCGCTTCCACCCCCAGGAGACGATCGATACGGTCCGCGCCCTATCGATGTGGATGACCTGGAAGTGCTCCGTCGTCGACATCCCGCTCGGCGGCGGCAAGGGCGGCGTCATCTGCGACCCGCACGACCTCAGTCAGCGCGAGCAGGAACGTCTCTGCCGCGGCTGGGTCCGGGTCCTGGCCCAGGACGTCGGCCCCCTGCGCGACGTCCCCGCGCCCGACGTCATGACCAGCCCCCAGCACATGCTCTGGATCCTCGACGAGTTCGAGACGATCCACGGCGCCAAGTACCCCGGCTTCATCACCGGCAAGCCCGTGGGCATGGGCGGCTCCCTTGGCCGGACGGAAGCGACCGGCCACGGCGCCGTCTTCACGCTCCGCGAAGCCCTCAAAGAAATGGGCATCAAGCCCGAGACGACAACGGCGTCCGTCCAGGGCTTCGGCAACGTCGCCCAATACGCCATTGACCTCTACTCCAAGCTCGGCGGCCGGGTCGTCGCGGTCTCGTGCTGGGACCAGAACGACCAGGCGTCCTACACCTACCGGAAGAAAAGCGGCGTCAACCTGCAGGAGCTCCTGGCCATCACCGATCGTTTCGGCGGCATCGACAAGGCCAAGGCCGAGTCCCTCGACTACGAGCGGCTCCCCGGCGACGCCTGGATCGAGCAGGACGTCGACATCCTCTTCCCCTGCGCCCTGGAAAACCAGATCAACGCGGAAACGGTCAAGAAGATCGGCCCGCGGGCCAAGATCATTTGCGAAGGCGCCAACGGACCGACGACCCCCGAAGCCGACACGGTCCTCAAGAGCCGCGGCATTTTCGTCATCCCCGACTTCCTGGCCAACGCCGGCGGGGTCACCTGCAGCTACTTCGAGCAGGTCCAGTGCAACATGAATTTCTTCTGGACCAAGGAAGAGGTCCTGAGCAAGCTCGACGACAAGATGACGGCCGCCTTCAAGGCCGTCAGCGAGCTGGCCCGGACGCGCAAGCTCTACATGCGGGACGCCGCGTACGTCATTTCCGTGAGCCGCGTCGCCAACGCCTGCAAGGACCGCGGCTGGGTCTGATCGCTTTTTTCGATCGCGACGTCATGGCCCCGGCCCCCGGGGGACCGGGAGCCGGGGCCTTTTCGACCATACGGCCCTAGGCCGGAACGGACGGGGCCGCCCGTGCGGACCCCCTCGACGGGGGGCCGTGGCGGCTGAGGAGGGACGCCGCGATATGACCGACCCGCGCACGCCGAAAGCCGTCGACACCCTGTTCTCCACCCTCCACGAGAGGGCCAAGGAGCTGAGCTGCATCTACCGCATCGAGGAGGTCCTCAGCATCTACGACGTTCCCCTCGAGGACGTGTTCCGTCAGGTCATCGAGGCCATCCCGCCGGGCTGGCAGTACCCGGACTGCTGCCAGGCCCAGATCACCTACGGCTCGGACGTCTTCGAATCCCCCGACTTCGAGGAAACGCCCTACACCTATTGCGCCGAGATCCGCGTCCAGGACTCTTCGGTCGGCCGGCTGTGTGTTTCGTACAGGAAGCCGACCCCGGAAAGCGATTGCGGGCCGTTCATGAAGGGCGAGATCAAGCTGATCCAGTCGATCGCCGAGCGGCTCGGCCACTTCATCCTCCACCAGCGCCTGCGCGGGATGTACGAGCAGATCAGCGACGAGCGCCGCGACGGGGCCGAAGGGAAGCAGGGCTGGCGGATCGCGCTCGATCTCCTGCGCAACACCAACCCCAACCTCCTCTCCCGGGTCTCGCGGAAGATGATGAACTACCTCGGCTGGCGCGGCGTCTCCGAGGCCCGTGACCTGCTGCAGCGCTTCAGCGGCGACGGCGTGGCCGGGCTCTTCGGCGAATCCAATCTCCCCCAGACCCGGGGATCGATGGACCGCTTCTTCGAGCTGACCGAAGAGACCTTCCGTATCGCCGCGGCCAACCTGACCGACGACGAGGTCCTCGACCGCATCCAGAAGTGGATCAACGAGGACCGCTCGAGCGAAGCGGTCAAGGCCCTGGAGAATGTCTATTCCGACCTGGCCGAGGTCCTCGACAGCATGCGCCGGATCAAGATCGTGGCGCCCGAAGGCATCCAGCTGCCGCGGTCCCTGGCCAACAGCGTCCGGGTCGCCCTCGTCCGGCGGTTCTTCACCGAGCAGCTCGAGTTCATCAATGTCGCCAAGAAGTACATCGACATCGAGGATTTCTTCGGCCTCATGGAGCGGATCGTCTTCCCGCCCGGCAGCCACGGCAAGCTCGGCGGCAAGAGCGCCGGGCTGTTCCTGGCCAGCCGCGTCCTGGACCAGGCCGCCCGCCGCACCAAGATCATCGGCGACGTCAAGAAGCCCAAGACCTGGTATGTCACCTCGGACGGGCTGATCGCCTTCACGACCTACAACAGCCTCGACGACGTTCACGAGCAGAAGTACAAGGACATCGAGATCGTCCGCCAGGAGTACCCCCACCTCGTCCAGGTCTTCAAGAACTCGACCTTCCCGCCGGAGATCCTCAAGGGCCTGTCCGTGGCCCTGGACGATTTCGGCGAAGTCCCGCTCATCGTCCGCAGCTCGAGCCTGCTCGAGGACCGGCTGGGCACGGCCTTCGCCGGCAAATACAAGAGCCTGTTCCTGGCCAACCAGGGCGACAAGCAGCAGCGCCTCGAGGCCCTGCTCGACGCCGTGGCCGAGGTCTACGCCTCGATCTTCAGCCCCGACCCGATCCAGTACCGGGCCGAGCGCGGCCTCCTCGACTTCTACGAGGAGATGGCCGTCATGATCCAGGAGGTCGTCGGGACCCGCGCCGGAAAATACTTCTTCCCGGCCTACGCCGGCGTCGCGTTCAGCCGGAACGAGTTCCGCTGGTCGCCGCGCATCCGGCGCGAGGACGGCCTGCTCCGGCTCGTCCCGGGCCTGGGCACGCGGGCCGTCGACCGCGTCAGCGACGATTATCCCGTCCTCGTCTCCCCCGGCCAGCCGAACTTGAGGGTCAACGTGTCGACCGACGAGGTCGTCCGCTATTCGCCCAAGAAGATCGACGTCATCGACCTCGAGGAGAACACGTTCCTGACCAAGGACATCCAGGAGGTCCTGCGGGAGGTCGGCCCCGACTTCCCCGCATTGACCAAGGTCTTTTCCATCTACAAGGACGGCCTGCTCCAGAGACCCATGGGCCTGGCGACAGACATGTCACGGGACGAGTCCGTCGTCACCTTCGAGGGCCTCATCTCCGGAAGCCCGTTCATGCTCCGGCTCGAGGCGATCCTGAAGACCTTGTCCACGGCCCTCGGCGTCCCGGTCGACATCGAGTTCGCCTCGACGGGCTCCGATTTCTACCTCCTCCAGTGCCGGCCTCAGAGCCAGGCGGCTGAGGACGTGGCCATGGAGATCCCGACGAACTTGGCGGACGACGCCGTCCTGTTCACGGCCCGGAAGCACGTCTCCAACGGCCGGGTCGCCGACATCACCCACATCGTCTACGTCGACCCCGACCGCTACGGCGATCTGGCCGAGTATGCCGACCTCGTCACGGTGGGCCAGGCCGTCGGCAAGCTCAACAAGATCCTGCCGCGGCGCCAGTTCATCCTCATGGGGCCGGGACGGTGGGGCAGCCGCGGCGACATCAAGCTCGGCGTCCGCGTCACCTACTCCGAGATCAACAACTCGGCCATGCTCATCGAGGTCGCCCGCAAGAAGGGGAACTACGTCCCCGACGTCTCGTTCGGGACGCATTTCTTCCAGGACCTCGTCGAGTCGGACATCCGCTACCTGCCGCTCTATCCCGACGACGAAGGCGTCAAGTTCAACGAGAAGTTCCTGCGCGAGTCGCCGAACAAGCTGGCCGACCATTGTCCCGAGTGCGCCGGCCTCGCGGACGCGCTGCGGGTCATCGACGTCCTCGAGGCGACCGGCGGCAAGGTCCTCCGCGTGGTCATGAACGCCGACCAGGAGGCCGCCGTCGGCTACTTCGCCGCTCCCGAGATGGCCATCCGGACGGCCCGGGCCGCCGGGGCGGTCCCGGTCTGCGAAGACGAGGACCAGATCCATTGGCGGACGCGCATGGCCGAGAGGGTGGCCTACCACTGCGGAACCCCGAAATGGGGGGTCCACGGGGTCTATCTCATCGACACGAGCGACGGCGGGGAGGGCGACCCGTCCAGCCCCATCCGCATCGTCGTCCATTTCACCGGCAGCGGCCGCCAGCGCAAGGAGCTCGAGATCTGGCTCCAGGGCTGGAGCCTGTCGCTGGCCGAAATGAACTACCTCCGGACGGGTTTCCACTCCGAGGGCCTGCTCGACGTCCATTTCCTGACGGACGAGAAGCTCCGCGGAGAGAAGGACGTCGCCGAGCGCCTCAAGATCGGTTCCGATCTCGTCCGCGAGCTGCCCCTCGGTCCGAAGACCTCCGAATAGGATCTCGAAGGCTGCGCGCATGCCTGCTGAGAAACTCGTCCATCGGTTCGCTCACGAGGCCATGGCGACGACGTTCGAGATCTTCATCGCGGACAAGGAGAAGGCCTATGCCGGGCAGGCGGCCCGGGCGGCCTTCGACGAGATCGACCGCCTCGAGGGGCTTTTCAGCCGCTTCGATCCGTCGAGCGAGATCAGCCGGATCGGGCGGCTCGAGCCCGGCGGCTCCCTGCTCGTCGGGATCGAGACGGCTGAGGTCCTGGGCCTGGCCGCCTTCGTCCAAACCGAGACGGACGGCGCCTTCGACGTCAACTATCTCGGGGGGAGACGGCCGGACGGAAGGCGAACAAGATCCGGGCCGCGGCCGGTCGCGGCGCTGGTCGCCGTCGGCACCGACGGGCACGGATTCGAAGTGACCCGGCTCCGGCCCAAGGGCAGGGCGTCCGCCCCGGGGATCGAGCTCGACCTCGGGGCCGTCGGCAAGGGGTACGCCCTGGACGCGGCCCTGTCCGTTCTCTGGGATTGGGAAATCAGGAACGTCCTTCTTCACGCCGGGACCAGCACGGCCCTGGCCGCGGGGGCCGGCCCGGCGAGCGGCGGACGGGGCTGGCCTGTCGGGGCGGGCTCGACGGCGGGGACGACGTCCGGCCCGGGGCGGGTCCTTCTCCGCGACCGGGCCCTGAGCGGATCGGGGACCGAGGTCAAGGGCGCCCACATCATCGATCCGCGGACCGGCCGTCCAGCCGCCGGGCCTGCCGCGGCCTGGGCCTCGCACCCCTCGGCCGCGGCCTCGGACGCCCTGTCCACGGCCTTCATGGTCATGTCGACGGCGGACGTGGCCGCGTTCTGCGGCCGGCATCCCGTCGTCTGGGCCCTCGTGAAAACCGGGCCCAAAACGTGTAGAATATTCAATGCTGGGGCGATCTCCGGAGAGCGGCCCGCGAGAACAAGGAGACCAAGAACATGAAGAAGTGTCTCGGCTGCATAGCGATGCTCGGCCTCGGCCTGGCCGTCCTGGCTCCGGCCGCGCTCGCCCAGGACCCGGGGAAAGAGGTCCTGAAGATCCAGCTGCCCAAGCCGATGTTCGTCGGCACCCCCAAGAACATCCGCACCCCCAACCTCGAGACGGTCACCGGAAAGGCCCGAGGGCCCTTCATGGTCCCGGTCGGCACGGTCCTTCTCTCGGCCGGGAAGCCCGTCACCGCGAGCGACAAGGAGCCCGTCATCGGAGAGATTTCCTTTGTCACGGACGGCAAGAAGTCCGGCGAGGACGGCTATTATGTCGAGCTCGGGCCGATGCTCCAGTGGGTCCAGATCGATCTCGGCAAGTCCCAGGCGCTCTCGGCCATCGTCGCCTGGCACTACCACAGCCAGGCCCGCGTCTACCGGGACGTCATCGTCCAGGTCTCCGACGACAAGGATTTCATCAGCGGCGTCACGACCGTGTTCAACAATGATCATGACAACACCTCCGGTCTCGGCGCAGGCAAAGATAAGGAGTACATCGAGACATTCGACGGCAAGCTCTTCGATCCCAGGGGCGTCAAGGCCCGCTACGTCCGTCTCTACAGCGCCGGCAACACGTCGAACGACATGAACCATTATGTGGAGGTCGAGGTCTACGGTCTCCCGGCCAAATGACGAAAAAGGCCTTTCGGGCGCTCTTCCTCGGTGCCGTCCTCGGCGCCCTCGCCTTCCGGGTTGCCCGCCTGGACATTCGTCCGATGCATGCCGACGAGGCCAACCAGGCGGTCAAGTTCGGCGATCTCCTGGAGCGCGGGGAATACCGCTTCGACCCCCAGGACCATCACGGCCCGACGCTTTACTACCTAACCCTGCCGGCGGCCTGGGCGGCCCGCGCCTCCACCCTGGCGGAGCTCGATGAGCGTGTCCTCCGGCTCGTCCCGGCCCTTTTCGGTGCCGGCCTGCTCCTCGTCCTGCTGCTGTTTTCCGGAGGCCTCTCCCGCGAGGCGACGCTCGGGACCGCGGCTCTGGCGGCCGTTTCGCCGGCACTGACGTATTACAGCCGCTTCTACATCCAGGAAACGCTCGTCGTCTTCTTTCTGGCAGCGCTCATCGGAGCGGGGTGGCGGTACGCGCGGAAGCGCTCCGCTTTCTGGGCCGTCGCCGCGGGGGTCGCGGCGGGGATGATGGCCGCCACCAAGGAGACGAGCCTCATTCTGTTCGGCGCGATCGCGGCGGCCTACGTGCTGCTTTCGCTCTTCGAGCGCCTGCAGAGCCGTCCTCGCGGGGTCGTCTCCGCCGAGGGGGGCTGGGTCTGGCGGGATTCCCGCGCCAAGCTCCCGACCGCCTTCCATTCCGCGCTCTTTCTTGCGGCCGGCGCCGTCACCGTCGTTGCGTTCTATACCTCGTTCTTCCATAACCCGCAGGGCCTGGCCGATTCGGTCCGGGCCGTTGGCGCGTCCCTTGCCCGGGCGGGCCATCCCGGCTTCCACGCCCATCCCTGGACCTACTATTTCCAGACGCTGGCCTACTCGAAGAGGGCCGGCGGCCCGATCTGGAGCGAGGCCTTCCTGCTCTTCCTGGCCGCGGCCGGAGGAATCTCGGCCCTGGGGCACGACGCGGGCCGGGATGGGAGCCCCCGTTTCCTCCGCTTCATCCTCTTCTTCACGCTCATCACGGCCGCGGTCTACAGCCTCATCCCGTACAAGACGCCCTGGAACCTGCTGCCCTTCTATCTCGGCTTCGTCATCCTGGCCGGCAACGGGGTCGACCTTCTGTTGAGGGTCAGCCGCTTCAAGCTGGTCAAAGTCCTCGTCTTGGCGGTCCTCATCCCGGGATTCGTCGACCTGGCCCGCCAGGATTATCGGGCGAATTTCAAGCTGCCGGCGGACCCCTCCAACCCCTATGTCTACGCCCAGACGAGCCCCGATCTACTCAAACTCGTCGCCGAGGTGGAAAAGGCCGCGGCCGCGGCCCCGGAGAAGCGCGATCTCCTCATCGAGGTCGTCGCTCCGCCCGATGAGACCTGGCCCCTGCCCTGGTATTTTCGCAAGTTCGGACGGGTCGGCTATTGGACGGGCCCCGAGGCGGCCCGGCGGGATGTCGCCGCCGGACAAGCCGCGGTGGTCATCACGTCGGCGGCCTTCGCCGGCGAGGTCGGCGCCGAGCTCGGCAGCGGCTACGGGCAAACTTACTACGGCCTTCGTCCTGAGGTCGTCCTGTCCCTCTTTGTCCGCCGCGTCCGCTGAACCGGTGCGGCCGGCCGGCCGATTCCAAATCGTTATCGTCCGCCGTGGGAATATCCCGGCCGCCCCGCTGTATTCCCGATGAACAACCGGAACGCACGTTGGGAAAGGAGCTGCCGTGAAAAACATCCTTATCGCCCTTCTGGCCATCGCCTTGCTCGGTTTGCCGGCCTCTGCCGGGGCAGAGGACCATGCGCCCGTGCGACTGGCCGTCCGCGTCTTCCGGATCCCGGCCGAGCAGAGCTTCCGGGTCGAGCGCCCGGACGGACAGGGAGGCACGCTCACGCTCCAGGCCTCCGGGAACATCGCCTCCAGTTTCCCTCGAGGAACCGTCATCGTCCCGACCGAACTGGCCGGGAACGCGGCCGGCTCAACGATCGGCAGGACGATCGGCGAGAATGTCGCCATGGGCTGCGGGGACCTCAGGGCGCTCGACTTCCGGGCCGATGAGCTGAAGGCCTTCGAATTCAATCTGACGAAGGGCCGGCCGGCCGAGGAAGCCCGGTTCCAGGAGAGCCGCGGGGAAGGGAGGAGCTCGGATTATGAGCTCAGGGCCGAGATCCTGTCGGACGATCCAGGGAAAGTCCTGGTCCGGCTCCGGTTCGATGCCGGCTCGTCCTGGCAAGCGGGATCCCTTGCGGGCGGCATCACCGAAGAGGTGATCTCCGCCGTGACCGAGGTCCCGGAATCCCGGCTGCTTCTGGTCGGCGCGCCGGGCGACAAAGCGGTCTATTTTCTGGCCGTCTGTGTCGTGCCGCGCTGAGCGGCTCCGCTCTCAGCGACTCCGCTCGGCCTGGCCGTAGCCGATGACGGCGTCCACATAGACCGGGCGGCTATCGTCGTTGACGATCTTGATGAAGTCCGTGGATTGGGCGACCGGGAACATGGACGAACCGAACTTGAATCCTCCAGGGGTACCGCCGGGAGGCAGCGGCTGCCACGCCGATTCCCCTTCTTCGTTCATCCGGAAAAGTCCGGCCAATCCGTATTTGCCGTCCCCCTTCGTAACGACGAGGCCCTCATCCGAAGCGTCCGAGTAATGGATCCGGCTGTCCAGGAGGACCGTCATCTCGCCGCCCGGCCGGATCTCGGCGAAATCGCCGTCGGGTTCGCCCAAGGCGTTTTCCGCCGCCACGACGTTGATCTGATCGAGGACCTGCTTGGCATAGAATTCCGGCCGGCGGTCCTGGGGGCTCCCGCTCCCCGCCTGGCCGGAGCTCAGGGCCCAAACCCCCGCCGCGCAGAACAGACAGAGGCCGGCGGCCGATCGAAGCGCCCGCGTCGTCATTCCCCTTCTCCTTCAACCGCCATCTTAAGCGGCCGGGCGGAGTCCGTCAAGGAGCGGGGTCCGGCGACTTCTTCTTCAGCAGCGGCGCGTAGATGTCCAGCTTGGCCGGATCATCGCCCATGACCCGGGCCGCCCAGAGCATCCCCCGCTCGACGATCGCCCGGGCTTCGGGGACATTGAAGTCGGCCGCAACGTGGCCGAGCGAGGTGTAGAACACGCGGCCCTTGCCGTAGAGCTTCTTCCAGACGACGGGCATGACCTCGCCCGCGATCCAGGAGGCATGCTCGCCGGTGAAGGTCGTCGTCGCCAGGACCTCGTTGCCGGGATCGACGTGCATGAAATACTGCTCCGACTTCATATGGAAGCGCCTCTTCAGACCTTTGGTGATCGGATCGTCCGGACTGGTGATGTCGACGTCGTAATCGATGACCCCGCCCGGGTGGGCCACCCACTGTCCGCCGACCATGAACTGGTACTCGACGGCCGAGCGGTGGGCGTCGCCGAGCCCGCCGTGCCAGCCGGCCAGACCCACGCCGCTCTTCACCGCCTCTTCGAGGTTCTTCTCCTGTTCGGGCGTGATGTCGGACATGGTGAAGATGTGGACGATCAGGTCGAGCGTCTTGAGCTTGTCGAGGTCGAGGTAGGCGTCGAGCGTGTGAGAGATCTCGACCTTGAAGCCCTGGCTCTCGAGCCAGGGGGCGAAGATATCGACGCACTGCTTGGGCTCGTGGCCCTCCCAGCCTCCCCAGACGACGAGGGCGGACTTGGCCTTCGAGGGCGCCTGGGCCGGACCGGAACAAACGAGAAGACTGGCCGCTCCGAGGATGACCGCGGCCTTCAGGATGGCTTTCGTCATGGTGGGCTCCTTCACTCAAGCTCCCTTAGCCAGATGTTCCGGTAGCGGACCGGATGGTCGTGGTCCTGGAGCGAAATGGGCAGCCGATCGGCGTGCATGGCGTAGGGCGGCCTGGCCTTGTGGGCCGTCGGCCCCGTCAGGACATCGTTGTCGTGGACGAGGATCCCGTTGTGGAAGACCGTCATCCGGGCCGGGGCGAGGACCTGGCCGTCCTTGTCGAAGCGCGGCCGATGGAAGACGATGTCATATGTTTGCCATTCGCCCGGCGGACGGCAGGCGTTGACGAGCGGCGGGTACTGTCCGTAGAGGGCCGCGGTCATGCCGTCGGCGTACGTCGTGTTCCCGTAGCAATCGAGGACCTGGACTTCGTAAAGGTCCATGAGAAAAACGCCGCTGTTGCCGCGGTCCTGGTCGGTCCCCCGGGCCGGGGACGGGGCCATCCACTCGACATGGAGCTGGCAGTCGCCGAAGCCCTTGGCCGTGCGGATGCTGCCCGTCTTGGGCACGACCTCCATATAGCCGTCCTCGACCTTCCATTTCGCCGGCTGGCCCTTGGCGTCGGTCCATGGGCCGAGGCTCTTGCCGTCGAAGAGAACGATCGCGTCGGACGGGGGCGCGACGGGCAGCCCGGCCGGGCCGGGGGTCACGACCGGCGGCTGGGGCCGGGTCCGATCGTGGACCGGCCATTGCAGCTGGGCGGCGGCCGCGACGAGGCCGACGGTCATCACGGTCATCAGAGCCAAACCTGTCTTCGTCACACGCGAGGAATGCTCCATGGGATCTCCTTTAAAAGAGGAGGGACGGCCTCGAGGCGCCGCCCTTGGGGGAGCGGCGTGACCTCGGGGGCTGTCCCTCCTGTCTTGTCGTTCTCGCTTACAGGCTCCAGCCGGGCCGATAGTCGAAATGCAGGAACTGATTGGCTTCGGGGAGATTGGTGAACTCCATCTTCTCGCCGTCCCAAAGGAGCTTCATGTTCTTGTCTTTGACTCGGACGGCGACATTGGCCAGCAGCATCGTCTCGGTCAAGAGCCCGGAATAGGCAAAGTCGGTCGTCGATTTTTTGCCCTTCTTGATGGCCTCGATCCACTCCTCGCGGATGCCGGGCGAGCGGGGGATCGTCTTTCCGGGGCGCTTATAGTCCTGCATGCGGGTTTCGGGAATGAGGCGGGGATTCTCGCCGTACGTGCTGCACATCAGCAGGCCCTTGGTGCCGCGGAAGAGGCAGCCGCCGCCCTCATCCCCCATCATCCGGCCGGGCTCGAGCTCGGCCGGGCGGGGCGGCATGAGGCCGCCGTCCCACCAGGTCAGCGTCAGCGGGACCATCCCTTCGCGGGCGGCGAATTGGTAGGTCACGACCTCGGCCCGGGGGGCATAGTCCTTGGTGAAGACCGTAGAGGAAGCTTGGACGCTGGTCGGATGCTTGAGCTTGAGGGCCCAGAACGGCTGGTCCATGATATGGGCGCC
>Ga0326732_1000335_pt1 | contig 11236 bp, 7 predicted proteins | sample MHFSIPfraction_4_FD_207644 | JGI IMG/M metagenome (GOLD analysis project Ga0326732, IMG submission 207644) | Lab enriched peat soil microbial communities from Michigan Hollow, Ithaca, NY, United States - MHF12FN SIP fraction | ecosystem: Environmental > Terrestrial > Soil > Wetlands > Peat...
CTGGAGCGCCTTCGCCTCAGGGAAGTCGGGGAAGTACTGGATCGCCCGGTCGAGGAACGGCCGGCACCCCTCGATGTCGCCCTCTTCCAGGGCGATGCGAGCGAGCCCGAACAGGGCCCGCGGATGATAGGGGTCGAGGGAGAGCACGCGTCGGAACGAGGTCTTGGCCGCCGGCATCTCGCGGAACACCACGTGGACGTACGCGTCGAGCAGGTGCCCGACCGCGATGTTGGGGGAGACCCGAAGTCCTTCCGCGATGAGATCCGCTGCCTCTTCGTAGCGGCCCTCGTGGCGGTACTGGTCGGCCAGCCGAAACATCGTCGCCGCGGACCGCGGCTTGACGAGCCCGGTGAGACCGCTCCAGGTGCGCTCGAGGAACGTGGCTAGTCCCACTCGCCGACCTCCCTCGTCCAGGGGTTGCCCAGCCTGGAGATCATCGTTGTCGCTCATGATAGCACGCAGCCCCCGAGGCGGTTCCAAACTCAGGAGCGCGGCGGGGGTTCCGCCGGGTGGCCCGCGGGGGTTCCGAACATCGGCGGGGTCCCGACCCGCCGGTGTTATAACTGCTCGCGCGGCCCGATACCATGCGCCCACGCCTTGACGCAAGATCCCTGGCGGCCATGCTGCCCGCGGGTATCCTCCTCCTGGTGCTCGTCGCCGGCGTCGGCCTCTTCGTAGCGGATGGTGCGCGGGTCATCCGCTTTCCGTACCCGATGGACTACGGAGAGGGACCGCTGCTCGATCAGACGCAGCGCCTGGGGCGCCTCGAGGGCCTCTACCGCGCGGACCTGACCGCGCCCCCGTATACGGTGAGCAACTACCCCCCCGTCTACCCGCTGGTGCTGAGCCTGCCCGGCCGGCTCTGGGGGCCGGCGTTCTGGTACGGGCGCCTGCTCTCGTGGCTCAGCGTCGTCGCGGCGGCGGCCTTCGTCGGCCTCATCCTGCGCGCTCTCACGCAGAATCGGCTGGCCGCAGTCATCGGCGGGCTCGCGCTGCTGGCCTTTCCCCCGGTGGCCTACTGGTCGTCGCTCTATCGCGTGGACGCGCTGGCCCTGGCGCTGAGCCTCGGCGGGCTCTGGCTGGTGGTGCGGCGGCCGGAGGGCCGGCTCACAGTGCCCGCGGCCGCGCTCCTGCTCGTGTCCGCGATCTACACCCGCCAGTCGTACGGGGTGGCGGCGCCGCTCGCGGCCTGTGTGTGGCTGGGTCAGGCCACCTCGTGGCGCCGGGCTCTCGCTCTGGCCGCTCTCACCGGGGGCCTGGGCGCCGCGCTCTTCCTGGCTCTCGAGCTGGTGACCGGGGGCGGCTTCTCCCTCAACATCGTCTCCGCTAACCTGAATGCCTATCAGGCGGGATCGCTGGCGCAGTACCTGACCGACGTGTGGACGCTCATGCCGCTCGCTCTGGCTGCGGTGGTCGCGTTCCTGCTCCTCGCCCCCTGGTTCCAGGTGCCGTCCTGGTGGCTGGTTGCGCCCTACGTTCTGGGCGCGGTCGTCTCGGGTTTGACTATCGGCAAGGTGGGTTCGAACGTGAACTACCTGATCGAGCTGGGGGCGGGCGTGAGCCTGTCGATCGGGGCGATGCTCGCCTGGCAGCGGCCGCGTCGGGCCGCGCACGCCGCGATCGCCCTCCTCCTGGCGCTCGACCTGGCCCTGGTGGTCCTCGTCTCTCCATATCGGACGGTGACCCACGTCCGTCTCAAGCAGGCCGAGGAAGCCCGACACCTGCTCGACGTGGTCCACCGCGTTCCCGGGATCGTGCTGGCCGATGAGGACATGGGACTCCTCCCGCTGGATGGTCGCCCCATCTTCTTCCAGCCGTTCGAAATGACCCAGCTGGCGCGAGCCGGACGCTGGGACCAGCGGGGGTTCCTCCGCGACATCGAGCGGCAGGCCTTTGCCGCGATCCTCATCTACCGGATTCCCGACGTGCCGCTCCACCGGCAGCGCTGGACCGACGAGATGCTGGGGGCGATCGAGCGGCGCTACGTGCTCGAGGAGCGGGTGGGGGCGACCGAGGTGTACCGGCCCCGCTCCGGGGGCTGAGCGGCGCGCCCGATCGCCACGCGCCCGTTCAGCGCGGGCGATCGGTGGGCAGCTCGATGAGCCAGAACTTCCGGTCACCCTTGATGACGCTCGTGCCCTGGGTGAAGAACGCGGCCATCAGCTCGAGCTTCGCCATGTTCTCTGACCGCGGGCGGCGCTCGTCCACGATCGGCGAGCGCTCATAGTCGAGCAGGATGTCGTGCCGTACCAGCAGGTGGGTGATGCCGTCGGCCTGGACCCGGGCCCGGATCTCCTCGACGCTGGCCGCGGACCTCACGTATCGGGTGAGGGTGTAGTCCTCGAAGATGAAATCGGAGAACGACGGCCGGTCCAGGTGATAGGTGTCGCGCCGCATGTCGATGAGCCACACTTTAGCGCTCGGCGGGAGGTCGCGGTTCACCACCTGGTAGTACGGATAGTAGTCGAGCCGGCGGGCGAGGAAGCTCTCGCGCGGCTCGCCGCCGAGCACGACCCGCGTCGGATCGAGCGTGAGGAACCAGGCCACGAGCACCGGCAGGCCCAGGGCGGCGGCGGCGAGAACGAGGACGTGGACCGCCCGGTTCACGCTCCGGTCGAGCCCCTGGCCGGCCACCGCGATGGCGACGGCCAGACCCGGCGTTGCGGGCAGGAGGTACCGGAGTTGCTGGCTCGAGAACAGCCAGAAGACGAAGAGGCCGGTCGAGATCAAGAGGGCCAGGCGCAGCTCGATGTCGAGGCGGCGCCGCCACAGGCCCCACACGAGCAGAGGCAGCGCGAAGGCGAAGGCGATACCGAGCACGCCGTCGTAGTACGCCGGCTGGTCCGGCTGGGCGGCCACCGCGAGCCGCAGCGGTGACCACAAATAGTCCAGCGGGCTCCGGGCATCTCCATAGAGCGAGAACAGCGTCTCGTAGAGCCGTGAGCGCTCGAGATCCCAGCCCGGGGCCTGAGCGGGCCAGATCTCGAGATAGAACGGGAAGAGCGGGCTGCCGGTGCGGATCCAGTTCCGAGCGTACCAGGGCGCGGCGATGGTCACGCCGACGGCGAGTGCTCCCAGCACCCCGGCCGCGGTGAGGGCGGTGCCGGGCCGCCTGGCCTCCCGGTCTCCTCGCCCTGTCCCCAGGGCGTGGAGCAAGCCCAGCAGGGCCAGCGGCAGCAGCAGGAACGCAGCACTGAGCTTGATCGACAGGGCGCCGCCGATCCCCGCCGAGACGCCGATGAGATCACGCGGTCGCCCGACGGCCCACCAGCGCCCGAACGCGCGCACCGCCAGGGCGGTGTAGCCGGCCAGGGCCAGGTCCACATAGGCGCTCGCGGCCACGTCGTACGCGGTGGGGATCCAGGCGATCACGAGCGCGGCGGCGGCGGCCCACGCGCGGTCTGCGCCCCGCTCCCGTGCCCACCCGTACACCATCATCACGAGCAGCGGTGCGAAGAGGAACAGGGTCGCGCCGGCCGCGGCCTCGGCGGTCCGGACGCCGAGCGGCACGCCCAGGAGCATGGCCCATACCGCGTGCATCTCGACCCCGAGGGGGTAGTAGCCCGCGATGTTGTACGGCACCTCGATCGCCCGCCCCGCCGCGATCCAGGCCTTGGGAAGGGCGTAGTGGTAGAGGAGGGTGTCCTTCGCGGTCGGCGGTGCGAGGGCGGCCACGAGCGCGAGGACCTGCCCGGTGACGATCAGACCCAACGCTCCGCCTCCGACGGCGCGGACGACCCCGGCCGCGGTTGGTCGGGCTCGAGCCAGGGCCCAGACGGCCAGGGCCAGGCCCACGAGCAGGGTCAGGGCCGCCACCGCGCCGCGGTAGAGAGGTAGCACCCCGAGGAAGAACCAGGCGAGGGACCATGCGCCGGCGCCGAGCAGTCCACGCTCCGCGACTTCCAGTGACAGCTCGCGAGGCTCGCCGCTCGCGCCCGAGCCGATCCACCGAGCGATCGCGTCGCCGAGCCCGTACCAGGAGAGGCCGATCAGGCCGGCGATCAGCAGGCCCACGAGGGAACGGAGACCGGCCGAGCCCCACACGGGCCCCTGGGCCAGCCGGGAGAGAACCGCTCCGATCAGGGCCGGGAGCCGGCCTACGTCCTCGCCCCGGTTCGCCAGGAAGGCCGCGGCGAGGACGAGCCACCAGGCGCCCGCGACGGCGACGACGCCGATCCGCCGGGCCCCGGCCGTCATGCCCGGTCAGCCGCCCGTTGTGCCTCGACTCGTCGCGACGACGTAGCCCTGCTGCCGGTCGCGATCTCGCAGCGCGGGGTCGCGCTCCGCGGGCGGGCCGTACCCGCCGCCTCCCGGCAGGAGCACCTCGACCAGATCGCCCGGCCGCAGCGTCTGCTCGGCCTTCGGGTTGGCGGGGGCGTGCCCGTTGATCAGGACCTGCCCGGGCAGGCCCGGGAGGCCACCAAAGAAGCCCTGCGCGGGAATCCGGGTGCGGTCGCACAGCACCGAGCAGGTGGCCGGCTCGTCGGAGCGCACCCGGAAGGCGATCACCTGCCCGAGCCCCCCGCGGTAGCGCCCATCCCCGCCGGATCCATCTCGCAGCGCCTTGCGCTCGATCAGCAGTGGCGCCAGTGATTCGACCACCTCCACCGGCGTGCCGAGCACTCCCGAGGGGAACGCGGTCGCCGAGAGCCCGTCCTGCGCTGGCCGGGCCCCGGTGCCACCCGAGCTGAAGAAGGTATAGACCCAGGGGGAGCGGTCCCGGTTCTTGCCGGTGAGCTGGATGCCCCAGATATTGGCCGAGCCCTCGGCCATGACTCGATCCGGCACCGCCTCCTTCAACGCGCCCGCGACCACGTGAGGCAGAAAGTGGCCGATGATGTGACGCGCGGCCACCGGGGCGGGATGCTGCACGTTGAGGATGGAGCCCTCGGGCGCGGTGATGCGCAGCACCCGGAACGCGCCCTCGTTGTTCGGGACGTCGGGGCTCACGATGACCTTGACCCCGTAGGTCGTGTAGGCCTCGGTATAGTTCATGACCACGTTGATGCCGCGCCGGCTGGCCGGCGAGGAGCCGGTGAAGTCGACCCACAGGTCTTGCCCGCTCACCTCGCACCGCGCCGCGATGGTGATCGGCTCGTCGAATCCGTCCGAGGTGAGGCTGTAGCGGTACTGGCCCGGCCGCAGCTCGCCGATCGCCTGGCGCATCGCGCGCTCGGTACGGGTGATGATCTCGTCGGCGAGCGGCTCGAGCCGCTCGATGCCGAACTCGTCCATGAACTCGAGCAGCCGCTCCCCGCCCACCGCGCCGCCCGCCACCTGGGCGTGGAAGTCGCCCATCACCAGTTCCGGGGCCCGCGTGTTGCTCCGGATGATCGCGGCCAGCGACTCGTTGAGCCGTCCGCCTTCGTAAAGCTTCATGATCGGGATGAAGAGCCCCTCTTCGTAGACCTCGCGCGCCTCGGCGGACAGGACGTGCCCCCCGATGTCCGCGCTGTGGCAGGTCGAGGCGAAGAAGGCGACGCAGTCGCGGCCCCGGAAGATCGGGTTGCACACCGTGACGTCGTTGAGGTGGCCGGAGGTCTTCCACGGATCGTTGGTGATGAGCACGTCGCCGGGCTCGAGCCGCTCGAGCGGGTACGCGGCCAGGATGTGCTTCATGGCCAGCGCCATCGAGTTGATGTGCCCGGGCGTGCCGGTGACCGCCTGGGCGATCATGTAGCCGCGCCGATCGAAGACGCCGGCCGAGAGGTCACCCGCCTCCCGGACGATGGACGTGAACGAGGTGCGCATGAGGGCGGCGGCCTGCTCGTTGACCACTCCGATGAGGCGGCTCCAGCAGATGTCGAGCGTGATCGGGTCCATCAGTGTGCCCCCCCGGATGCCGGCTCGGCCACCAGGTTCCGATGGGCGTCCACCGAGATGAGCGCGCCCGGTCCGATGACGGTGGTGGACTCCCGCTCCTCCACGATGGCAGGGCCCGCGAGGCGGGCTCCCGGCTCCAGTCCGTAGCGATCGTAGACCGGGGTCTCCGCGTAGCCGCCCGCCTCCGGGAAGTACGCGGCCCGGTGCGTCTTGGCGGAGGGCGTGGTCGTGGTGCCGGCGCCGAGCCCGCTCGTGATGGTCAGATCCGGAGGGGGCCCGGAGATGACTGCGCGCCAGTTGAGGGCCTCGAGCGGCACCCCCATGGGCGTCCGGCTGTAGAGCAGGCGATAGGCGGCCTCGAACGACGCGGTGATGGTGGGCAGGCTGTCCGGTCCCAGGGGCCGCGACGGGATCTCCACGTCCACCTCGTGTCCCTGCCCGAAGTAGCGCATCTCGGCGCTCCGCCGGACCGTGACCTCCCCGTCGGGCACGCCGGCGCCTCGCAGGATACGGCGACCCTCCGCTTCCATCTCTTCGAACAGGCGGTTGACGAGTGCCCAGTCGGCGGTGGCCAATCGCTGGGGGGCGGTCCGCACGAAGTCGAACGCGAGGGGGGCGGCCAGCAGCCCGTACGCGGAGAGAGCGCCCGCGCCGTAGGGAACGATCACCTGCGGCACCCGCAGGATGCGGCCGACTTGCCAGGCGTGCACCGGCCCCGCTCCGCCGAAGGCGAAGAGCGGGTAGCCGCGCAGGTCCTTGCCGCGCTCGATCCCGTGCACTCGCGCGGCCCCGGCCATGTTCTCGTTGACGACCCGGTGGATGCCCCAGGCGGCCTCGGTGACGCCCAGGCCCATCGGCCGTGCTACCCGCGCCTCGACGGCCCGGCGGGCCGCCTCGACGTCGAGCCGCATCCGGCCGCCCAGGAAGAAGTCGGCGTCCAGGTAGCCAAGGAGCAGGTCGGCGTCGGTGACGGTCGGCTCCTGCCCACCGGCCCCGTAGCAGGCCGGCCCCGGGTCGGCGCCCGCGCTGTCCGGGCCGACTTTCAGGAGACCCATGCGATCGACGCGGGCAACCGAGCCACCGCCCGCCCCGATCTCGATCAGCTCCACCACCGGCACCCGGATGGGGAGCCCCGAGCCCTTCTTGAAGCGGTCGGCGCGCGCGACCTCGAACTCGCGCGCCAGCAGGGGCTCACCGCGGTCGATCACGCAGGCCTTGGCGGTGGTACCGCCCATGTCGAAGGAGAGCAGCCGATCCAGGCCCACCTGCCGCGCGCTGCGCGCGGCGGCGAGCGCCCCCGCGGCGGGGCCCGACTCCACGAGCCGGATCGGTACCCGCTTGGCCGTCTCGGGCGTGGCGATGCCTCCCGCGGACATCATGACGTAGAGCCGACCGGGGACGCCGAGCGCCTGCAGCTTGCGCTCGAGATCGTCGAGGTAGCGCGCCATCAGCGGCATCACGTATACGTTCGCGGTGGTGGTCGAGGTCCGCTCGTACTCGCGGATCTCCGGCACCACATCGGAGGAGCAGGAGACCGGGATCCCGGGGAGGATCTCGGCGCAGAGTGCGGCGAGGGCCCGCTCGTGGACCGGGTTCCGGTACGCGTGGAGCAGGCAGATCGCGATGGCCTCCACCCCCAGGGTCCGGAGCTCCGCGATGGCCGTGCGCGCCTGGGCCGCGTCGAGCGGCCGAAGCACCGCGCCGTCGGCCAGGATGCGCTCGGAGACCTCGATTCGGAGCTGGCGTGGGACCAGGGGTACCGGCGGGTCGATGAACAGGTCGTACATGTCGTATCGACCTTCCCGCCCGATCTCGACCGCGTCCCGGAAGCCCGCGGTCGCGAGCAGCCCGACGCGCGCGCCCTTCCGCTCGATCAGGGCGTTGGTGGCCAGCGTCGTGCCGTGGATCAGGGCCCGAACCCCGACCGTCCCCGCACCCGCCTCGTGGAGCAGCGTGACCACGCCCTCCTCGACGGCCTGCGACGGGTCCTTGGGCGTGGTCAGGAGCTTGCCGACGCGGACGGCGCCGGTCGTCTCGTCGACCCAGACCAGGTCGGTGAAGGTGCCGCCGATGTCGACTCCGATGCGCGACGGGTTGCCGCTGGCTGCCATGGCACTCACCTCTTGTAGGCGCGGGCCTCGGCCGCGACCTTGGCCGGATCGAAGTTGTTGATCGCGCCGATCAGCTCGTTGGTGATCAGATCCTTCACGTCCACCTTCTCCTTGATCACGCCCCACTTGAGCAGGAATAGGGCGTAGGCCGCGTAGTTGGCCTCTGAGTTCTCGCCCCACTTGGCCACGCCCGCCTTGTCGAGCTTCCAGTTGACGATGCGCGCCTGCAGTACCTTGACGTCGTCGCGGATCGCGGTGGCCTCGTCCTTGCCGGTCGGGCGCGTCTGCGGATACACCTCGTAGAGTATCCGGATCGCCGCCTCCGGGTTGTTGATGGCGAAGATTGTCCCCTTCGCGTAGCCCCGGGCGACCGCGGCCGCCTCCTTGGGCCGGCTCCGCAGCGTGTCCTCGAGGGCCAGGAAGCCGTTGGACGGGTAGCGATCGATGTCCTTGGTATCGAGGATGCGGAGCTTTACCCCCGCGTTCTCCACCATCGCGTACTGGGTGTCGTACTGGCTGAGCGCGTCCACCTGCCGGCTCCGGAGCATCGCGGCGGTCTGGGCGCCCTCTCCCGCCACCACCACGTTGATGTCGGAGGCCGGGTCCATGCCACTGGTAGCGGCGAGGGCCCGTGCGATCTGCACGCCGGCCGAGCCCATCGAGATGACCCCGATGGTCTTGCCCTTGAGATCGGTCATCTTCTGTACCGGGCTGTCCGCGGGCACCGCGATGCCGTAGATGTTGCCCTGGTACGCGGTGTAGAAGATCTTGGCCTTCACCCCCTGGGGGCGGGCCGCGGCCAGCGGCTCCACGCTCGGCAGCGCGAAGTTGATCTCCTTGGTGGCCACGGTCTTCGTGCAGTCACCCGAGCCGGCGAGCGCGATCAGCTCGACCTCGACGCCGTCCTGCTTGTACCAGCCCATCTTGGTGGCCACCGCGAAGGGGGTCGCCGCGCTCGAGATCGTCTTGGCGCACCAGCCCACCCGGAGCTTGGTCTGGGCGGGCGCGGCGGCGGGGGCGAGGCACGCGAGGAGCGTGGCGGCGCCCACGAGGACAAAGCGGACGCCGAGGACACGGGGACGGGCGATCATGCGCTGACCCTTTCCTGCTCGATGCGCTCCTTCTCGGACGGGTCCCAGAAGAGCACGCGCTTGCGAATCATCATGACCCCGCGGTTGAGGAGCAGCCCTACCACCGACAGGATCAAGAGGATGGAGAATTGTCCCGAGACGTCCATGTTGAAGTTCATGGACTGGATCAGCATGCCGAGCCCCTTCTGGGCCCCGACGAACTCGGCCACGATGGCGCCGATCAGGGCGAAGATCATGGCCACGTCGAGGCCGGCCATCACGAAGGGCAGGGAATTCGGCAGTCGCAGCATCCAGAAGATCTGGCGCTCGCTCGCGGCCAGCGAGCGCATCAGGCTCACCCGCTCCTCGTCGGCAGAGCGGAGGCCGACCATGGTGTTGACCAGGAGCGGGAAGAAGGCGATGAGGGCCGCGTTGATCACCTTGGAGGTGAGGCCGAGCCCGAACCAGACCACGATGAGCGGGGCCAGGGCCACCTTGGGGAGCGACTGGAACATGACGATGTAGGGGTAGAGAAAGAACTCGACCGGACGGCTCAGGGCCACCGCGGTGCCGAGGACCAGACCGAGCGCGGAGCCCGCGATGAAGCCGAGGAGCGTCTCGAGCAGCGTGTGGGAGAGGTGCTGGAGGTAGAGCCCGCTGCTGAAGCCGCGCCAGAGGGCCAGCGCGACCTGCGACGGCGGAGGCAGGATGAAGGCGGGCACCTCGAAGGCGCGCACCAGTGCCTCCCAGCCCCCCACCGAGCCGCAGAACAGCAGGACGCTCAGCACGACGTTCCTCGTGCTCCTCACGCGTCGAGGCCTCCCTTCACGTTGAACAGGCCCCGGATGTGGCGCGTGTAGTCGCCGAACTCCGGAGTGGTCATGACGTCGAGCGGGCGGGGCCGCGGCAGCTTGATCCGCAGATCGTCCACGACCCGGCCGGGCCGCGGAGTCATGACCAGGACCCGATCGGCGAGGAAGACCGCCTCCGGGATCGAGTGGGTGATGAAGAAGACGGTTTTCTTCTTCTCCAGCCAGATCCGCTGCAGCTCGAGGTTCATGTGCTCGCGGGTCATGGCGTCGAGCGCCCCGAATGGCTCGTCCATCAGGAGCATGGCCGGATCGTGGATGAGGGCGCGCGTGATCGCGACGCGCTGCTGCATGCCCCCGGACAGCTCCCACGGATACCGGCGCTCGAAGTCGCGGAGGCCGACCAGGGCGAGCAGGTCCATCGCGGCGGGCATGAAGCGCACCCGGCCCAGGCCCTGCACGTCGATGGGCAGGAGCACGTTGTCGAGGACGGTGCGCCACGGGAAGAGGACCGGAGACTGGAAGACGACGCCGATGTCCCGACGCGGGCCCTGGATGGTGGTGCCGCGGAGGGACGCGCTCCCGGCGGAGGGCGACAGGAGACCGGCCAGGATCTTGAGCAGGGTGGACTTGCCGCAGCCGGAGGGCCCCACCACCGCCACGAACTCGCCCTCGTCCACGGAGAAGCTGATTCGCTCGAGGGCGGCGACGCCGCCGTCCCGCGTCGTGTAGAGCTTCGACAGGTGCTGAACCGAGATCGCTTCCGTGGCCACTTCGCTGGGAGTCTACACCGAAATGGTCGGGTACTACCGAAACTCCTGCTCGACCCGCGCGGCGAGCTGCGGATCGCGCTCGCGGAGGATCTCGTACTGCGCGCGGGCGGCGGCGCGGTCGCCCCGGGCGAGGTGGACGCGGGCCATTCCCAGCCGGCCCACCGGGTCGGTCGGGTTCACCGCGAGCGCCTGCTCGAACGCGGCCATCGCCCGGTCCACGCGGCCGTCGGTGAGCAGGGCCCGACCGAGCGCGTCGAGGGCGGGCACCGAGTCGGGCTTCATGCGGAGCGCCTGCTCGAGCTGGGTGATGGCGTCGGCGAGCCGGCCGTCCTCGATCAGGGCGATGCCCAGGTTCGTACGCGTGACGAAGTCGCCTGGATTGCGGGCGAGACGGTAGCGCAGCTCGGCCTCTCCCTCCTCGCGCCGCCCCATCTGCAGCAGGAGGAGGCCGTAGTTGCCGTGGAACTCGGACCGATCGGGCCGGAGGGAGAGCGCCCGGCGGAAGAGGACCAGGCTCGCCTCCGGGTCGCCGCGGCGCTGCATGATGATCGCCAGGTTGTGGATGCAGATGGAGCAGGTCGGATCGACCTCGACGCCGCGACGCCAGAGCGTCTCCGGGTCGTGCCAGACCGCGGTCTGGATTCGCGCCG
>Ga0326732_1000337_pt1 | contig 11214 bp, 9 predicted proteins | sample MHFSIPfraction_4_FD_207644 | JGI IMG/M metagenome (GOLD analysis project Ga0326732, IMG submission 207644) | Lab enriched peat soil microbial communities from Michigan Hollow, Ithaca, NY, United States - MHF12FN SIP fraction | ecosystem: Environmental > Terrestrial > Soil > Wetlands > Peat...
TAGAAAAACGAGCGGCCGGCACCGCTTGCGCGGCCCGGCCGATCGAGTACGACAGGAACGGAGAGGGTTATTTGAAGCCCGAAAGTAATGACTGGTCCCTCACCGGGGCGTCTGTCTTCCCCCTCGCAGGGGCATGACATCGGTCTCAGTATCTGGGTCCACGATCGAGCTGTTGGCTCAATAACGTGGCTCCCCGTCCCCGCTCTTACGATACAAGAGCGCGGGGAAACGTCAAGGAAGAGTTGATGAGAACTTGGTGAGCCCGGAAGCGCGCGTGACTCGCATCACCGCATCGGAGGTGTGATCGATGAACCTGTCACTGGCCGTCGCTGTCGTGATGGTGATCGTGTGGGGGGCGCTGGTGTTCGTGGTGCAGGTGCCGAGCGGCTGGGTGCACCTGCTCTATGTGGGGGCGGTGCTGCTGTTCGCCCGGCGCATTCTGCTGGGAGCGCCGAAGTTCCTGTCGTGAAACTGGCGGTTCGGCGGCGCGCGCCGTAACGTTGACCGCATGCTCACGGTGAAGCGCTGGGACGACGCCACCGGGCCGCTGCAGCTCTCCACGCTGCGCGCCGCCCTGCAGCGAGAGGGACTGGTCACCGCCTGGTGGTCGGAGGTCCCCGGCAGCACCGTGGCGCAGCACGAGCACCCGTTCCCCGAGGCCCGCTGGGTGTTGTCGGGATTCCTGCGGGTACACGTGGGCACCGAAATCGTGGAGCTCGGCCCGGGCGACCGGCTGGACCTGCCGCCCGGCACGAAGCACGGGTTCGAAGTGGTGGGGCTGTCGCCCGCCATCTATGTGACGGGTTCGACGGACCCCTCGCTCCGGCCAGCGGAACGCCAGAACTAGCGAGCGTCGTGCCGCAGCGCGGGATTGCGCTCTTCGCCCTGCTGATCGGCGCGGGTGCGTCGCGACTCGCGGCCCAGTGTCCGGACGGATCACCGCCGCCCTGTCGCTCGCCGAGCCGCGCTCCACCGCCTCCACTGCCCAACAGCGTCGCGGTCCTCTACTTCGACAATCTCACGCGTGACACGGCTGACGCCTATCTCGCCGACGGCCTCACCGACGAGATCATCGCACGTCTCGGACAGATCGAGCGCCTGCAGGTAAAGTCCCGCACGGCGGTCGCCCGCTATCGCACGACGACGCTCGATCCAGGTGTTCTCGGCCGGGCCCTCAACGTGGCGTACCTCGTCAACGGCACCGTCCGAAGGGGAGCCGCGCGCCTGCGGGTGACGGTGGAGCTGCTGCGCGCCTCGAGTGGAGACCGGGTGTGGGGTCAGCAGTATGACCGGACGGACGCCGACCTGCTCGCCATCGAAGCGGACATCGGGAGTGCCGTCGTCACCGCCATCGCCGGTCGGCTGGGACCCGCCGAGCGGGCGTCCCTCTCGGCGCGCCCGACCCGCAGCGTCGCCGCCTATGATCATTTCCTGCGCGGCAACTATTCGCTGGCGCAGCGCTCTGAAACCGGGCTCAATCGGGCCATCGTCGAATACCAAGCGGCCCTCCACCTCGATCCGACGTTCACGTCCGCGTTGTCGCGTATCGCGTACGTATACGCGTTCTACCTGAACTTCGACTGGACCCTCGCGGGCCTTCCTGCTGAAAGCCTCCTGACCCGCGGGATGAGCTTGGCGGACCGTGCCCTGCTGCAGGATTCGGCGAGCTCCGACGCCTGGATGGCGCGGGCGTTCCTGCTCGAATACCGCTATCCGATGACATTCCGCGGTGTGCGTGAGGCGTTCGAGCGGTCCATCGCCCTCAACCCGGAGAATGCCGAAGCGTACCACCAGTATGGGACCGCGCTGCTGCGGCTTGGCGAGGATTCCGCCGCGGAGTCGGCCTACCGCCGAGCCCTGGCGCTCGATCCGACCCGAGCGATCACGCTGCGGAACCTGGCGCAGCTGCGCGTGCTGCAACGCGATTACGGCGATGCCATCCGCTGGGCCGACAGCTCGGTGGTCGCGGATTCCACGCTCGCGCTGGCCCACGTCGAGCGTGCGCGCGTCCGGCGACTCGTCGGTGACACGGCGGGTGCGCGCCAGGACGCCGATGCCGTTCAACGGTTCGCAACCGCTGGCATGCACCGATTGATCGCCGCGATCCGGCTGCTGGCTGAGGCCGCCGGAGGGGACACGGCCGCCGCCCGCGCGCAAGCGGACAGCTCGTTCCAGGAGATGGGGGCAGGTGATCCGGTCGGATCCAGCCTCGGATTTCGTGACGGCGCCTATTTCGCCCTTGCACTGGCGGCTGCCGGGGATGGAGATCGGGCCCTGGCCACCCTGGAGCGGGTCCGCCGCTGGGGCTTGCTGCTGTCGCCATTTTTTCGTGCGCCGGAACTCGATGCCATCCGCGACCAACCTCGGTTTCAGCGGTTGGTAGAGGAAACCGGACCGCCGAGATGACGAGCCCGATCAGATGGCTCGCGGTGCTTTGTCAGCTCGGTCTCCTGGGGCCGATGAAGTTGTTCGCCCAATGCCCCGATGGCTCGCCGCCACCGTGCCGTCAGCCCATGCACGCCGCCACGATCGCGCCCAACAGCGTGGCCGTACTCTACCTCGACAACCTGTCGCCCGACACGGCCGATGCGTTCTTGGCGGACGGCTTGACCGAGGAGATCGCCTCCCGCCTGGGCGACGTGGGGCGCCTGTCGGTCAAACAGGTCAGCCGTGAGGGGATTCGGCGCCTCCGGGAAACTGCGGCCGACTATCGCGTCGCGGCGGGGCGCGCGTTCAGTGTTCGTTTCCTGGTGGAAGGCAGCCTGCGGCGTGGCGGATCCCGCGTTCGCGTGGACGTGCGCCTGGTGAACGCGGTCTCCGGGTTCCGGGTCTGGGGCCAGACCTACGATCGAGCGTCGTCGGACCTGCTCGATCTGCAGCAGGAGATCGCCCAAGAGGTCGCCACCTCCATCGCAGGGCAGCTGGCGCCCGGCGAGCGAACCGCGTTGACGAAACGGCCCACCGCCAACCCCGATGCCTATGAGCATTTTCTACGCGGCAACTACTACCTGGCCCGGCGCGGACTCGGCGGGTTCTCCCACGCCATCGAGGAGTATGAAACCGCGCTGCGACTCGATTCCACGTTCACCCGGGCCATCGGCCGCGCCGCCCTGGCGTACGAGCTGCTCTACGAGTACCAGCCTGCGGGCAATGACAGCTTGCGAGCCCGTGGCATTGCTTTGGCGAGCCGCGCCATCGCGCATGACTCCAACGTGTCCGACGCCTGGGTGGCAGCGGCGTATGCCGCCAGCTACCTCCATCCCCGCTCGTTTGAAGGTGTTCTGCCGGCCGTGCAACGGGCCATGCAACTCGACCCGCGCAACTCCGAGGTGCTGCACCAGTACGCCTTCTTCCTGCGCGAGCTGGGCCAGGACTCGGCCGCCCGGGCCGCCTGCCTGCGCAGCCTGGCGCTCGAGCCGGAGCGCCCCATCACCCTCAGCGCGCTCGGATTTCTGAGCTTCCTCGCCCGAGACTATCCCGGGTCGCAACGTTGGCTCGACAGCTCACTGCGCATCAACCCGGAGTTCTATTGGGCCTACGTCCGCCGGGCACGGACGCGCGTGATGCTCGGGGACTTGGCCGGAGCGCGTTCCGACGCCGAGATGGCGCTCCGCGTGGGTGCCGGCGATTCGAGTCTCGGCAACTCGCTCTTGGCGATGGTGAGCGTGCAGAGCGGGGACACCGTCGCCGCACGCGCGCGCCTGAACCGGGTCCTCCAAGCGCTTCCAGATTCCAGCTGGGTCGCCCTGCTCGAAGAACAGATGATGCCGGCCGTGGCGCTCGTCAAACTCGGCGACCGGGAAGGAGCCTTGGCCCTGCTCGAGCGCGTCCGTCCACGCGGCGCGAGACTCTGGTCCGGCTTGCGGGCGCCCGACTTCGACGCCCTGCGCTCCGATCCGCGGTTTCAGCGGTTGGTCGAGGAGTCCCGACCGCCATGACCGGCGACCTGCGATTGGCCTCCCGCGTCGCCGGCGTGGCGCTCCTCGTCCTGTGCGGCGAGCGTCTCGCCGCGCAGTGCCCCGACGGATCGCCGCCGCCTTGCCGGCCGCCCCGCGTCACCGCGCCCGCACCGAACAGCGTCGCGGTGCTGTACTTCGACAACCTCTCGCCCGATACCGCCGATGCCTACCTGGCCGACGGGCTCACCGAGGAGATCACGGCCCGACTCGGGGACCTGCCGCAGCTCCAGATCAAGCGGCCCAGCCGCGACGCCGTACGCCGCCTGCGCGACACCGTCCCCGACTATCTCGTGGTACTCGGGCGCCTGCTCCGCGTGCGCTATCTCGTCGAGGGCAGCGTGCGGCGCGCCGGAACCCAGGTCCGGGTGTCGGCTCGGCTCGTGGGCGCGAGTGACGGTTTTCGCGTGTGGAGCGCGCAATACGACCGCTCGGCGAGCGACCTCCTCGCGCTCCAGGGGGACCTCGCGCAGCAGGTCGCGACCAGTATCGCCGGCCGGCTCACGCCGGCGGACCGGGCGCACCTGACGACGCGACCGACCGGCAATGCCGAGGCGTACGAGCACTTCCTGCGCGGCAACTATCTCCTGGCCCAGCGGAACCCGGTCTCCGCGGCGCGCGCCATCGAGGAGTATCGCACGGCGCTGCGTATCGATCCCGGCTTCGGCCGGGCGCTGGGCCGCGTGGCGTACGCCTACGGGTTGTTCCTGCAGTGGGGGTGGGAATACCCCGGCATTCCGTCCGACAGCCTCCTGGCGCGCGGACTCCGCGCCGTCGCCGACGGGTTGGCGCGCGACTCCGCGGTGTCCGACACCTGGATGGGGCTCGCCTATCTGCGGCAAGCGGAGAACCCGCGCACGCTGGCAGGCGTGACCGACGCGTACGAGCGGGCGATCGCCCTCGACCGGTTCAACGCCGAGGCGGTGCACCAGTACGGCTCGGCCCTGGGGCAGCTCGAGCGTGACTCCCAGGCGACCGCAGTGTTGCAGCAGGCACTGGCCATCGAGCCGCAGCGCCCCGTCACGCTGGTCGAGCTGTCATATGTCGCGGACATCAACGGGCGATCACGCGAGGGCCTGCGCTGGGCCGACAGCGCGGTCGCGATGGATCCGTCGTTTTTCTTCGGCTTCCAGCAGCGGGGAATCGTCCGTCTGGAGCTGGGTGACTCCGCCGGTGCGCGACGTGACGCCACGACGGCCGTTCAGCTGGGCGATGTGGACTTCAGCCACGGGGTCCTGGCGCTCCTGGACGGGGCCGCCGGCGACACGATCTCCGCCCGCGTCAGAGTCCAGTACCTGCGCGCCGCGGTGAAACACTCCGACCGGCCGACCGTGTTCGAAGGCAGCGCGCTCGCCATGGCCCTGATCGGAGTCGGAGACACGAGTGGAGCGCTCAGCGCCTTGGAGCAGGCACAGCCGCGCGGGCTGTTCTTGTGGTACAGCCTGCGCGCCGTACTGAACGTGACCCACCTGTCGCCGAGCCCGCGTCTGAATCGGCTAATCCAGGAGTGCCGCCCACCCTGACCAAGACCCGCGATCAGATTTCCCAGTTCGAGAACAGCACGCCCCCTCCCTCGGGGACCGGTCGCTCGGCGTAGCCGTCCAGGTGCATCCGCAGGTCGGTCCAGCGGACCTGGTAGCCGCGGGCGATAAGCGTGCGGAAGGCGTAGTCGAAGCGGCTCTGACAGCGGATCGCCACGCGGCGCAATCCGGCGTGCGCGGCGCTGGCTTCGACGGCGCCGAGCGCGGCGTCGAACGCGGCGGCGTCGCGCGCCGCCAGCTTCAGCACACGCAGCTCGTCCGAGGTCCGCTCGGCGGCCAGCGACGCGGAGTGCCAGAGCGCATACGCCTCGAGCCGCTCGTCGCCCGTGACGAGCACCGTATCTCCCAGGCCGAGCTCGGCGGTGAGCTCGATCTCGCGCGTGAAGTCGTAGCCCGGGGCGAGCGTGTCGGCGAGCGCGCGGGCCGCTTCCAGGACTTCGACCCGGGCGGCGGGGAGCAGACGCGACAACAGCACCGGCGTCGTGCCGCCGCGGCGCCGCACCGCGAGCTCCCGCGTCATGGTGAGCGTGAGGTGGCCGGGGACGAACCCGAGATGCGCGTAGAACCCGATGTTCTCGACCGTGCGGGGCATGGTCTCGAGACCGAGGGTGGTGACGCCCCGGTCCAGCAGCCACTCGGTCGCCGCGCGGACGATCGTCTTGCCGATCCCCCCGCCCTGGCGGTCCACCCGCACCGCCAGCGGGCCCATCCAGCCCTCGGCCCCGCACCGGTGCGCGACGTTGAACGCCACCAGGCGCTCGTCTTCGTCGCGCCACAGCATCGCCCCCGCCCCCGCATCGCGCAGCGCGTAGGTCCACACCCGCGGATTGAGCGGCGGGACGCGTACCCCCACCAGCCCGTCGCGTCGATAGCGGTCGGTGAACGCTTCAGCGAACAGTCGGTTCAGCGACTCGATGTCGTCCCCGCTCGCCGGCTGCGGGCCGTCTACGCGCCGCTCAGGCAGCCACGCCCGCATCCAGCCCTCCCGCGCCCAGGGTCGATGTTTCGTCCCGTGCCATACTCACCCCCCGCGCGCCATCGTACTCCACACGGATCACGCGGTCCAGACCCTCCCGGATCTGGTCGATGTGGGTGATGAGAATGACCTGCGGGAAGCGGTCGCCCAGCCGCCGCAGCAGTCCCAGCACGTGCTGGCGCCGCGACTCGTCGAGCGAGCCGAACACCTCGTCCAGCACCAGCAGCGAGAGCGGCTGCCCGGCCCGTTCCGCGATCATCTGGGAGATCGCCAGCCGCAGGACGAGACTCGCCAGATCTTCTTCTCCGCCCGAGATCACCGGTTTCGGCACGCCGTCTTCCAGCACCGTGAGCGTGTAGTCCTCGGTGAGGTCCACCGCGTCGTAGCGGCCGTCGGTCAGGTCGCCGAGAAATCCGGAGGCGAGCTCCGCGATCTCGGGGCGCATCGCCGCGTTCAGCTCGGCCCGAAGCTCCGAGTACGCCCGATCCAGCTCGTCGTGCAGCCGGCGGCGGCCCTTGAGCGTCTCGATCTGCCGCTCCCGCTCCGCCCGCTCCGATTGCCGCCGATCGACCTCGGCCACCTGATCCTCCGCGCGCGACAGGGCGCCCACCGCCTCCACCGCCACCAGCTCGGCCTCGCGCAGGACCCCGACGGCGCGGTCGAAACGATCCTTGGCGGCCCGGAACTTCTCATCCGAGAATCCTTCCGCGGCGATCGCCGCCGCCAGCTCCTTCACGTGCTGCTCGCGGCGCGACAGCAGCTGCTCGGCCCGCTCGGCTTCCTTCACCAGCGTCTCGGCCAGCCGGGCACGCGCATCCAGCACCGCCGCCTCGCGCGCCAGCGGCTCCAGCCGCGCCAGCTCCGCCCGAACGGCATCATGCCGCGCCGCATCGTAGCCCGTCGGCCGCGCCGCCAGCCGCGCCTCGAGCTCAGCCGCCCGCTTCGCGTCGGCCTCCCGGCGCGCCAGCGCCAGCGCCCGCTCCTCGTCCTGCGCCCGCAGGGCACCCGCCCGCTCGCTCGCGCGTCCGGCTTCGTCTCGCGTCGCGTCGCGCGCCTGCTCAGCCGCGCGCACCGCCTCGGGCGCTTCCGCCAGCTGGTCCACCCGCTGCTTGAAGAAGTGACCGTTGATGGTGATGTCCTCGAGCTGCCGGTCCAGCAGGCCGAGCACCGCTTCGTACTCCTTCCCGAGCGGGCGCTGACAGGTGGGGCACGCGCCGTCGGGGCCGAGCTCCGCGATCTTGTCGCGCTGCTCCTTCACGTCCCGCCACTGCTCGCGCAGCTGCTGGCGCTTGGTCTCCGCGTCCTGGCGGTCGCGCGCCCATTCGGCGCGCTGCTCCTCCACGGCCCGCTCCTGCGCGAGCAGGCGCTCCGCAAGTCCGCGCGCTTCCCCCTCCGCCTGCTCCAGCGCCTTGGCGGCCCCGCTCAGGTCGGCGATGCGCCGGTCACGCACGTCGCCGGCGCGGGCGAGCTCGGCCAGGGCCCGCTGATCCGCCTGGCGCGCCGCCTCCTCGCGCTGCAGCCGCTCGAGCCGCCCCAGCTCCGACTTGCGCTCCGCCAGCGGGACCAGCTCCGCTGCCAGCCGCTCCAGCTCGCCCCGCGCCGACAGCGCCTCGGCCAGCTCCCGGTCGAGCCGCTGGAACTCCTGCCGCGCGCCTTCGACGGCGTGGTCGCCCATCGCCCGCTCGCTCTCGAGCGACCGGATGCGGTCGCGGCGTACCTCCCACTCCTTCCAGCGGGGCTCCTCGCGCTTCACGCCCTGCTCGGCGTCGCGCTGCGCCTTCCGGGCCGCGTTCGCCGCCGCCCGCGCATCTTTCAGCCGCGCCTGCGCCTGGGCCCGGTCGGCGTCCAGCTGACCGCGGTCGGGCAATCCCGCTTCCTGCCCCTTCAGCTCCGCGCCGATCGCGTTGCGCGCTTCGCGCACCATCTGCTGCGCGATTTCCAGCCGTTCGTATCCGAGCACGCGGGACAAGAACGCCGCCCGCTCGGTCCGGCCCAGCGCGGCCATCACGGCCAGCTCCTTCTGGCCCGTGAAGTAGGTATTGAAGAACTCGTCGTGCGACATGCCGAGCACGCGACCGAGCCGCTCCGAGACCGCTTTCAGCGAATTGGCCACCACCTGGCCGTCCTGCCGCAGCTCAGCCCCGTACAGGTTGCGCGTCACCACGTACTCGTGGGTGCCCAGGCGGAATTCGAGCGTCACTTCCACGCGCGAGCGGCCCGGTGCGCCGTGGCGCCGGATCGAGTCCTTGTCGCCCCGCACCGCTTGCACGCCGTAGATCGCCCAGGCGATCGCCTCGAGCAGCGTCGTCTTTCCCGACCCGTTCGGGCCCACGATGCCCGTGATCCCCTGGCCGAATTCGATGTCGGCCGCGGCGAATTGCCGGAAGTTCTCGAGACGCAGGCGCTTGAGCTCCATCAGGCCGGCTCCGCGCCGTCCGTCTCGGCGTCCTGCCCGGCCCGCTCGAGATAGGCGATCCCCGTCGCCACGAGCTCCTCGCGCGGGATGTCGGCATCGAGCAGGCGCCGCGACAGGTAATCGCGCAACGTCTCGGCCAGCGTCTGGCGGCGCGTCGGCGCGCCGATGCCCACCTGATAGCGCACCTCGGGGCGGCGCAGGTCCAGCTGGTAGTGCAGCGACCGTGCCTTGTACCCACGGACCGCCTGGTGGTCGAGATCGTGCGCGGTGGCCCGGGATACGTCCCACACGAGCTGGCGGACGACCTGGCCGTCGATCGGCGGCTTCGACAGGCGCACCGCCTCGGCGATCTTCTCGTCGAGCTGCTTGGCGGTGAGGTCCTTTCCCTGGATCGGCTCCAGCTCGATGTGGCGGCGCGCCGGCGCGATCGGCCGGAAATGCACGCGCGCTCCCGGCAGGTCCACCAGCAGGTAGCCCTTGCCCGGCCGGCCCCGTTCGGCCTCGTCCTGCAGCTGTCCCCAGGGATTGGGCGGCAGGTACTCAAGCGCGCCAGCGTACCAGGCGTTCGGAAAGACCTCGTGCGCGACGTGGAAATGCCCCAGCGCCACATAGTCCCACTGGGCCGGCGCCAGATCTTCCGGGCCGAGGAGCGCGCCGCCGTACTCCATCGTGCCGCGCGCCTCACCCAGGGCCTGGTATTGAAAGTGGGTGAGCAGGATGTTGAGCGTGGGACCGCCGCGCTCGGGCCGCAACGCGGGGCGGTCGGGACTCATGAGGGCCTGATGCGGAACGGCGAGGACGGCGCAATCGAGCTTGGGGAACACGAGCCGGCGGGGCGTATCGAGGACGACCTCCGCCCCGGCCGCCTCGTACAGCTTCAGGATGCTCCCCGTCTCGCTGGTCCGCGGCGTGTCGTGCGTTCCCGCGAGGAGGACGACCGGCGTGTCCGGCAGCGCCACCCGGATCCGCTGCAGCTGTTGAAAGAGGAACAGGATGGCGGGGTTGGTGGGGCGCACCGAATGAAAAATGTCGCCCGCGATCACCACCAGGTCGGGCCGCTGCTCCAGCAGATCGTCCACCGCCCGCGAAAACGCCTGCGCGACGTCCGCCTCCCGCTGGTTCGCGCCCCGAGGCGTCTGGCGGTCGAACTGGCGGAAGCCGAGATGCAGGTCGGCGAGGTGGGCGAGCTTCATCGCCTCAGGGCGCTGCGACCAGCCGCATCGCGGCGTGCTGCTCCACGCGCATCGCCATCCCCTGGGTTCCGAAGAACCCGCCGGTGACGTTCAGGTGAATCGTGCCGCCCAGGCTCCCGCTGACCACCGCGCCGCGCGTGAGCGAAAAGACCTGCTCCCCGGTGATGCCGCCGCGCAGGGTGACGGTCACCGTCTGGCCCCCGAAGTTGAATTGCAGCGGACGATCCGGCAGGGCCGTTTCGACGCCCAGCAGCACCGTGGTGTCCCCTCGGGCCACGCTGATGGACCGCACCGTGATCCGGCTCGCGACGGTGAGCGGTGTGCCGCTCGCGAGCTGCGCGAAGGGAAGCTCGGTCTCGTTGGTCCAGCCGTCCCCCGCGCCGACCGGCTGCCCGGGAAACGGCAGGGCCGCCGCCCGGACGCCAAGCTGCACCTGCTCCCGCACCAGGACGGGCAGGCGGTTGAGAGCCGAGAGGTCGTTGCGCACCAGCCGTAGCTGCTCGTCGAACACCGCCGTGAGGCGCAGCCCGCGCAGCTGGGCCGCCGCCGCCACCGCCGCATCCGGGTTCATCATCGGGCTCGCCACACCGGAAGAATCGAGCGTCATCGTGACGGGGATGCCCTCGGTCGTCCGGTCCCCGACCGCCTGCGAGAACACGAGCGTCATCGACGTGAGGGTGGCGGAATCCGCGACGGTCACCGTTTCGGGCGCGAAGCGTGACGTTTGCTCGAGCACGTAGTGGTACACGGCGCCCGCCGGCGGATGGTAGCGCAGCGGGATCTTCGTCGTCACCGGGGTCGGGGGTTGCTCCCTTGCCTTGCAGGCGAGCGCAACGGCGAGCAGCAGGCACACAACGCGCATGGGTCTCCCTTGGATCAGTAAGGCTCTTCGGGAATCGGATTGAGGGGCGGGACCGCCGCGCGCTCGCGCGCCGCTTCAGGCGCCACCCGGCCGCCGAGCCGCCGCCGCAGAGTCGCAAGGAGGTCGGCCGGCCGCTCCCGGCGTACCACGCCCAGGGCGCGCCGCACATCCGCCTCTTCCCGCCCGGCGATCAGGTCCTTCACCTGGTTGGGACGGAGGCCGGGATCCAGCCGGGTGAGCTGCCGCGCGACCGCGTCCTCGAACGGCAGG
>Ga0326732_1000338_pt1 | contig 11203 bp, 9 predicted proteins | sample MHFSIPfraction_4_FD_207644 | JGI IMG/M metagenome (GOLD analysis project Ga0326732, IMG submission 207644) | Lab enriched peat soil microbial communities from Michigan Hollow, Ithaca, NY, United States - MHF12FN SIP fraction | ecosystem: Environmental > Terrestrial > Soil > Wetlands > Peat...
GGCGGCGGGTGAGGACGTCGAACGCGCTTTGCGGCGGCAGGGACTTGTCGGGGCCAAGGCGCTCGTAGACCCATCGGGCCAGCCGGGCCAGGCGGCTGTCCGGATGCAACGACGTCCCGAGGTCCCGCTTGATCAGCGCGAGGGACCGGTCGAGGACCTCGGCCTCGCTGCCGACAAACCCCGGGCCTTCGGGCTCGTCGGTCCGGTATTCGCGGGCGCTCTCGATGGCGCTGAGGTCGATCGTCTGTCGCGGGACGACGGAGGGGGCGCGCCTCGGCGGCGCGAGCGTGGGCATCAGGACGGATGCGAGGACGAGCGCCGTCAGCCCGAAAAGGCCGGTCACGGCGGCCGTTGTTGCGGCCGCGAGGACCGCCGAGCGACGGACGGCCGGCGACATGATCGCTCCTATTTCTTCTTCTTGGAGGGGACGACCCAGTTCTCGATGAACTTCTTCGGGCCGCCCTCGTGCTCGTCGACGAGGGCCTGGAAGATGGCCTTCAGATGGTCGTAGGGAAGCGTCCCGATGATCATCCGGTTGTTGATGATCATCGTCGGCGTCGAGCGGATGCCGTGGGAGAACTTCTCCGAGGTCTTCTCGAACTCGGCCCCGGTGTCGATGATCTTCTTCACGAGCCCGCGGAGGGCCGGGTCGTCGGGGGCGCCGGCCGTGCCGTATTTTTGGGCCAGGGCGGTGCGCCAGGCCGGGTCCTTGCGCGAGGCGAAGTTGGCCCAGATCTCGTCATGGATCTCGGGGAAGCGGGCCGGATTGCCGGCGGCGAGGTAGGTCAGCTCGCAGGCCCCGGGGTGGAGGTTGGCTTTCTCCGGGACGACCGCGTTGCACGCGCCGTCGAGCGGGAAGAACTGGATGGCGACGTTGATCTTGCCGGCGAAATCCTTCTTGAGCTTTTCCATCTGCTGGCTGAGGTAGAGACAGTCGGGGCACATAAAGTCGGTGTATTCAATGATTTGAATCGCGGCGTCCTCGAACTTCCCGGTCGACTTCACCGACCAGTAGGGCGAGAGGAACGAGGGCGAAGCGACCTTCGGAAGCTCAAAGAACTGCTTGACGATGTTGACGGCCGTGCCGGTCTGGGCGGCCTTGCGGGCGTCATGGTAGGCGACCATGCCGTAGGCGCCCGCGGCCGCGATCACAGCGAAGACGACGAGCAGCTTGACCGACGGCCGGACCCAGCGCTGGACCAGGTTCTTGATGTCGCGGTCGATGCCGTAGACGGCGAAAAGGACGAAGCTCAGGATCGAGAAGAGATAAAAGCCCGAGCAGAGAAGGCAAAGGCTGCCGAGGTGGAGGACGGAGTAGAAGAAGAGCGCGATGACGCCGACGACGTTGAAGAGCGAGAGCGATTTGTTGGTCCGTTCGAAGGCCTCGGACGGGAAGAGCGTGCCGAGGACGAAGAGGGCGCCGAGGAACATGCCGAAGAAGCCGAGCGGGATGCCCATGACCGCGGAGATCGGCGAAAAGGCGGAGCTGTCGCAGTTGAAGAAGGCGCTGATGTCGCAGAAGGAGCCGGCGAAGATCGTCTTGGGGTAGTTGGCCATGAAGAAATGGCGGATGGTCATGACCGAGGCGGCGATCATGCCCAGGCCGGCGATGAAGCTCAGGACGCGGCGAAGGGTCCAGCCGTCGAGGGTCAGTGTGCGGGCGTTCGTTGTCATGCGTGCTCCTTAGGCGTTATTTTGGCGAGGTCACTCCGGCGGCGGCGGGGGAATGGGCTTCTTGTTGGGGCGGCGATGGCGGTGGGGGGCGGACCGCGGGCGGGTGCCGAAGCGGTTCCGGTAGATCAGGGCGAACGGATCGTCACAGGCGCCGAACGTGCCGTCGACGAGGAGAGAGGCGATGCGGGAGGCTTCGGGGTAGTGGGGGCGTTCCCTGAGCGCCCAGCGCATCTTGCCGTCGGTCAGGGCATGGAGCATGTGGTCGACGACGACGAGCGTATGGACGGTCTCGAGGAGAAGGGTCTTGGGGACCGTGGCCGTCGCGTGGGCCCCCCGAAAGGCCTCGTAGAGGACCTTGGGCTTGTCGCCATGCATGGCGGCGAGAAGGGACTCGGCCCAGGGCCAGAGAAGAAGGCCGTAGGCCACTTCGGGCGGGGGCGAGCCGCCGGAGTTGAGGGAGGCGTCGATGGCCCCGAGGAGGAAGGTCAGGCGTTCGAAGGCATTGTCGGAGGCCTGGTAGATCTCGCCGACGTTCCCGAGGAAGCGGGGCAGGATGCCGTACCTACGGGCGGCCTGGAAGAACGCCCGGATGCCGCCCGACTTCATGTCCTTGTTGAGCTCTTCGAAAAGGCGCGCCCCGGAGCAGGCATCGAGGCGGTCGCGGTGGCGGGCGATGGCCTCGGCCGTCTTCTCCTCGATGGTGAAGCCGAGCCGCGAGGCGTGCCGGAGGACGCGCCAGATGCGGACCGGGTCCTCGGTGTAGCTCGCGTCGGGATCGCCGATGATGCGGATGCGGCCGGCCTCGAGGTCGTCGAGGCCGCCGACGTAATCGATGACCGAGTACGTAGCGATGTCATAGAAGAGGGCGTTGATCGTGAGGTCGCGGCGGAAGGCGTCCTCTCTCGGCGTGCCGTACGCGATGGGCTTGAGCGGCAGGCGGCCGCGGCGCTGGGCGGGGGCGGCCGCGGCGGAGGCGCACTCGGGAAGGGGGGCGGCGGCAGCGGCCTCCGCCCCTTCCGGTCCGGCCGGGACAGGCCCAGTCAGGTCCGGCCCCTCGATCCCCTGTCCGTCCTCCGCTCCGGCTGGCGCCCCGGCCGTCGTCGCGGTGCCGGGGCCGTCGCCGTCCTCCTGCGCGGCCCCGGCGGCCCGGGCCGCTTCCTCCTCGCGTTCTGCGGCCAGCTCGTCTTCGTCGGGTTTGCGGCGAAAGGTCGAGACTTCGATGATCTTGCCGCCCTGGAACTTGACGTGGGCCAGCCGGAAACGGCGGCCGATCAGAAAGGCGTTGCGGAAGAGCTTCTTGATCTGATTCGGGTGGGCGTTCGTGCTGACGTCGAAATCGGCCGGCTTGCGGCCGAGCATCAGGTCGCGGACCGCGCCCCCGACGAGGTAGGCGGTGAAGCCGTGGTCGTTGAGGCGATAGAGCACCTTGAGGCAGTCGGGATCGATATCGCGGCGCGAGATGCGGTGGCGCGACCGGTCGAGAATGACCGGCGCTTCGAGCTCCGCCTCCGGCGCTCCGTTCGGGCCTTCTTCAGGATCGGTCATGGACATCCAAAATAGCAAAAAACGCGGTCCGGCTCAATCGGAAGCGGTTCCGGCCCCCTTGGAAACAGCCAGGAACACCCTGAGGAAATTGCCGCCGAGGATCTTGCGGATGGCGTCGGGCTTGTAGCCGCGGCGGACGAGCTCCTTGGTGATGCCGGGGAGGAGGCCGGCATTCCCGAGGCCTTCCGGCGGGTCACTGATGCCGTCGAAGTCCGAGCCCAGGCCGACATGGTCGGCATCGCCCGTGACCTTGACGACATGGTCGATATGGTCGACGAGGGTCGCGACGTTGACCGCGGGGAGGATCTTCCTGAACTCCGCCCAACGCGTATTGAAGTCGGCGTAGAACTTGTCGCGGACGGCGGGATCGACGTGCATGATCTCCGGAAACGTGGGCAGGCCACGCTCTTTGGCCATCTCGTCGAAGAGCCCGGACTCGGCCTTATCGATCCTGGAATCGAGGAAGCTCGACGAGAAGTTGATGCCGACGACGCCGCCCTTCTCGGCCAGGGCCTTGAGCATCTCGTCCGAGAGGTTGCGGTGGTGCGGCGACAGGGCCCGGCAGCAGGAGTGCGAGGCGACGACGGGCGCCTTGGACAGGCGCAGGACGTCCCAGAAGGTCTTGTCGCTGGCATGGGAGACGTCGATGATCATGCCCAGCGTGTTCATCTCGGCGACGACCGACTCCCCGAACGGGGTGAGGCCGTTGTGGATCGGCGTCTCGTCGCCCGAGGCGTCGGCCCAGTCCGTCGCCGTCCAATGGGTCAGGGTCATGAGCCGGACGCCGGCCCGGTAGAACTCGCGCAGGAGCACGAGGTCGTTCTCGATGGCGTAGCCGCCCTCGATGCCGATGAGGACGCCGGTCTTTTCGTTCCGGGCGGCGTTCGCGTCCTGGGGCGTCAGGACGAGCGCCAGGTCCGCGGGGTTCTTGTCGACAAGCCCATGCACCGCCTCGATCTGGGCGAAGACCTTGTTGGCGGATCGATACTTCTCGAGGTCGTTCGCGGGCGGCGGGGCGAAGCAGGCGAAGACCTGGAGATCGACGCCGCCGCGCTTGAGCTTGGGGATGTCGATGTGCCCCGCGGGCAGGTCCCGGCTCAGGTCCTCGCCGTCCATGGCCCGGCGGATGGTGTCGCAGTGCATGTCGACGACCGCCGCGTCGCGGTGAAGGAAGAGCGTCCGGAAGACCGGGTCGAGGAGGTTCTCGCGGCTCGAGGCCAGGTTCCGGATGATGTCGCAGTGATACTGGCTGGCCAGGCGCAGGAGCTCGGGGTCGATCATTCCCGGCCGGTCGCCCGGCCTGTGGTATTCGGGGTGCTCGTCGTCGAGCCTTTCGGTCAGGACCTCGCCCGTGCGCAGGCTGATGGCCGGAACATTCTTGGTCCAGAACGAGGTGTGGTCGGAGCCGCGGTAGTTCGGCCGCGGCCGGAGCTTGGCCATCGTCGGCGCGTCGAGCCCGCGCCGGACGATCTCGAAGAGCTCGGCGAACTCGGTCATGCCGCCGACGAGGAGATCGCTATCGCCTGTCCCGACCATGTCGATGTTCATGTAGAGGGCGGTCTTGTCGAGGGGGACGACGGGATGTTCGGTGTAATAGCGCGAGCCCTGGAGGCCAAGCTCCTCGCCGGCCCAGGAGCCGAAGATGATCGTCCGGGCCGGCTTGAAGCCCGCGGCGTGCAGGGCCCGGGCGGTCTCGAGGACGACGGCGGCCGACCCGGCGTTGTCGTCGGCGCCAGGATAGATCCAGCCGTCGACGCCGATGCCGAGATGGTCCAGGTGGCCGCCCATGACAATGGCCTCGCCCTTGAGCTTGGGATCGGTCCCGGGCAGGATGCCGATGACGTTCGGGGCCGTCCGATCGCCGGAGACGAAATGCGCTTCCATTTCGGCCTCGACGCCAAGATCGAGAGTGAAGGATCTCTTGAGGCGCAGCGTCTTGCTGACGAGGTCCCGCCAGCTCTTCTCGACGAGGTAGAAGGCGTCGCTGAGAAAATCGCTCCCGGCCCGCATGACGACGAAGCCCTCGGGGCATTGGTCCGGGCCGAGAGAGCCGGGGCGCGGACGGCGCTGTCCGGGCGGAGGCGTTTCGCCGGGGGCCGAAAGGTCCATCTCGATCAGGCCGACGGCGCCCTTTTCGGCCGCGGTCCTGATCTTCTTGACGAACGTCCAGGCGCTCGCGGCCTCGCTGCCGAGCGAGCCGGGGAGGTCGGGCAGGACCAGCACGATCTTGCCTTTCGGGTCGAGCGAGGCATAGTCGTTCCAGCCGTCCTTCTCCGAGACGATGCCGTAGCCGGCGAAGACGAGCCCGCCGCGGACGACGCCCGAGCCGGTGCCGTTGACAGGCGTGAAGTCGCGGCCCCGGCCGGCGAAATAGACGCGCCGCGCCGGCGCCAGGATCTCGAGACGGATGGGCTGCTCGAAGTCGGTCCACGACTTGAACGGGACGTCCTGGAACCAGGAGCCGTTGTCGCCGCCCGGCTTGAGACCGGCCTTTTGCATTTCGGCGGCCACATACTCGGCGGCGCGCCGGTACTCGGGCGTGCCGGCCTTGCGGCCCTTGAAGTCGTCCGAGGCGAGGAAGGCAACGTGAGCGAACGCCTTGGCGCCGTCGGCCGTGGGCCGGGCCGCGGCCGCTTTGGCCGCGCCCGAAGCCGAGGTGGTTCCGGACGGGGAGAGGGTCAGGTAGGCGGTCAGGGCCGCGAGCGAAACGAACAGGGTGAACAGGGCAGCCGAAGGTCGGCGGTCGGCGGATCGCTTCATGACGAGGTCCTTTGGCCGAGCTTTTTCAGGGCGTCGGCGGCGGCCTTGCCGAAGCCCTCGGAGAGAGTGGGGTGATTGTAGACCATATCCCTGATGTCCTCGGCGCGGGCGCCCATCTTGACGGCCAGGGCGGCGAAATGGACGATCTCGGATGCGTCCGGGCCGGCGATGTGAGCGCCGATCAGCCGGTGCGTCGCCCCGTCGAAGATAAGCTTGAAGAAGCCGGTGATATTGGCGTCGAGGCAGGAGCGGACGAGGTCGTTGTAGCCGCATTCGCCGATGACGATATCCCCTCCGCCGGCCCGGGCCCATTCCTCGCTCAGGCCGACCGAGCCGACTTCGGGATCGGTGTAGATGCCCCAGGGGGAGCAGGCGTAGTCCATCTTGGCGTCCAAGCCCATGGCGTTCTCGGCCGCGACCCGGGCTTCGACCACGGCCATCGAGGAGAGCATGAACCGGGCCAGGACGTCGCCTGCGGCGTAGATGCCTGCGACGGGCGTCTGCATCCGATCATCGACCTGGAGCTCGCCCCGAGGGCCGGGCGTGATGCCGGCCGCGGCGAGGCCGAGGCCGTCCGTGTTCGGCAGGCGGCCGATGCCGACGATGACCCGGTCGACCTCGATCGTCGCGCCGCCTTCGAGGACGGCGCGGGCCGGGCCGCCGGTCTCGACGCGTTCGAGACCCGTCTTGAGGACGAGCCGGATGCCGCGCTTCGTGAACTCGCGGGTGATGAGGGCGGCCACGTCGTGGTCCAGGCCGAGGAGGGCCCGCTCCGCCTTCTCGACGATGATGACCTCGGAGCCGAGCGATCGGAAGATAAAGGCCAGCTCGCAGCCGATGACCCCGGCCCCGACGATGAGAAGCCGTCCGGGCACGACGTCCATGGCCGTGAGCTCGTCGGCGGAGAGGACGACCTGGCCGTCGAAGGGCAGGCCGGGAAGAGCCGTGGGCCGGGAGCCCGTGGCGATGATCGTCTGGGGCGCTTCGAGGAGGCGGATCGCTCCGTCGGGAAGCCGGACCTCGATCTGGCGCGGCGACTTGAACGAGGCCGTGCCCGTCAGTGTGGCGATGGCGTTCTTGCGGAGAAGCGTCGCCAGAACGCCGAGCTCGCACATCGTTGTCTTGTGCCGGCTGTCGAGGATCGTCTTATAGTCGGCCCGGGCGTTCTCGACGACCGGGACGCCGTAGCGCTTGCCCTTCTTGAGGTTCTCGAGGAAGTGAGCGGCGTTGCCCAGGATCTTGCTGGGGAGCGTGCCCGTCCGGACGCAGCCGCCGCCGAGCTCGGCTTCGCGGTTGACGATCAGGACCCTGGCCGCGAGCTGAGTGGCGCGGAGGGCGGCCGAGATGCCGGCTTCGCCGCCGCCGATGACGATGAGGTCGAATTCGCTCATGGGGTCCTCTTCGGCGCCGGCTTGGGACGTCTCAGCGCGGCGATGACTTTTTCGAAGGACGCGGGCGGCGGCGCTTCGACGGTCACGCGCTCGCCGGAAGGCAAGGCGAACTCGAGGGAGAGGGCGTGGAGCATCAGGCGGGGGAAGCGCTCCTGGCCGGCGCGGTCGCCGTAGCGGAGGTCGCCGAGGATGGGGTGGCCGAGGTGATAGAGATGGACGCGGATCTGGTGGCGCCGGCCCGTCGCCGGGCTGACGCGCAGGAGGGTCGCGCCGTCGAGCCTTTCCGCGACCTTCCATTCGGTCGAGGACGGCTTGCCGCGCTTGGGGTCGACGCCCATGCGGCCCGAGCCGAACTCGCGGAGCGGGGCGTTGATCCGGCCGCGATTGGACGACGGGAGGCCCTGGACGGCGGCGAGATAGGTCTTGCGGACCTCGCGGCGGTCGAACTCGCCGTTGAGATGGCGGTGGGCCGCGGCGTTCTTGGCGAAGACGATGACGCCGGAGGCGCCGCGGTCAAGGCGGTGGACGGGGAAGAGTCTGCCGGCGTAGTGCGTCTTGATGAGCTCGGGGAGGCCGCCGCGGCCGGCTTCGGCAAGCGACACGACTCCCTCGGGTTTATCGACGGCGATGTAGTCGTCCGTTTCGAAAAGGACCCGGATGCCGGGCCCCGCCGTTCCTCCGGTCATTTTTTCTTAAAGGGCTTCCTTTCGAGCTTGGCGCGGGCCTGGTCGCGCTCTTCGGCGGTTTCGGGGAGGAGGTCGGACATCGGCTCCATGGTCAGAATGGTCTCCAGCGCCTTGCGGGCGTCGTCGATCCGGTCGAGCGAGATGTAGGTGTCGGAGAGGTAAAGGAGGTTGAGGCCGACGCGGGGTCCGAACTCGACGGCCTTGAGAAGGTGTTCGAGAGACTTCTTCTCGCTGCCGCCGGCGATCCCGGGGACCTCGTGATAGACGCGGCCGAGGATCCGGTCGGCGCCGCCCCGATCATAGGCCGGGTCGATCTCGAGGACGCGGCGCATCTCTTCCTTGATGGGCTTGACCAGGGACAGGCTCTTGAGGACGCCCTTGGCCTCGCCGTAGACGCCGTAGTTGACCCCGAGCCAGAAGTGGCCCTCGACCTTGCCGGGGCCGAGCTCGATGGCCTTCTTGGCGTGCTCGATGCCCTGCTGGAAGATCTTCTTCTTGGCGTCGCCGTCCGCGGTGTGGTCGCCGATCCAGTATTCGACCCGGGACATGCGCCAGTAGGCGGCGTACGCGTCCTCTTTGGCGGCGAGGGCTTCCTCGAGCTTGGCCAAGGCCGCCTTGGCCTTGGCCAGGTCGGCCCGCCCGGTGTAAAGCTGGTCGCTCTGCCCGATCAGGCCGACGGAGGCTTGGGGCCGGGCCGGGGCGGCGGATGCGACGAGAACCAGGAGGAGAGTGGCGGATATCAAGATGGCTTTGTTGTTCATGGGAGGATCACCTCTGGAGAACTTATAGCATAAAAGGCTGCTTGATGACGACTTTCTGCGGTCCTGCGGGTTCGGAGCGGCCGTGGGCGTTGGCGTCGACCCGGCATCGCCAAACCGCCGGGGCGCGTCAAACGACGATCATGGAGTATTGTCGACGACCGCGATCTCGTAGCCCTCGCGGACGAGACCGTGGTGGAAGAGGCCGAGGAATTTCATGAGCTGGGTCTGGAAAAAATGGTTCTCTTCCGTCGCGATCATGTCGGTCTCGGTCTCCCAGAGCGTGATCGGGATACACTCGCCCATCTTGCGATCGACGAGGAAGTAGGCGCCTCGGTAACCGGCCTGGCTGCGGCAGCCAGGGACGACGTCCTCGGCGAAGACCCGGGCTGCTTCGTCGATCCGCTCGGCCTTGATCTGCATTCTCAGCATGCGAGCATGCATGGCATTCCCCCTGACCGGTGTCGTTCTCCCCCTTTCATATAGTATGGCGCCGTTCCTCTGGAGTCAACAAGAAGGGGTCAAACCTACCTTTCGTTATTTTTAGGGGGGATGTTCCTGAGATATTTCCCAGTGCCGCTCCTCCAGGTCATTCCGGCGCGGGGCTGATGGTCGCTACTCGGAATCCGCTCCCTGCCGTAGGTTTGGCCCCTGTCTTTGTAATCCTCGGGGGTGTCGAGGTCGCGGAGGATGTTGGCGTCGGCGACGTCGACCTCGAGGATGTCATCGGGATGGGCGAGCATCAGGCGTCGGAGTCCGTCGGCCGGGGCGATGGCCAGGACCTCGTCCCGGTACTTGAGATCGATGAGGACGGGGTGGCCGCGGCGGCCTTGGAAGGCCGGGATGACGATGCCCCGGTGGCACGCTTCGCACCCGGCGATGACCTTGTCGATGACACTCGAGGCGAGGAAGGGCTGGTCGGCCAGCATGATCAGGGCGGCTTTGGCTCCGGCGGGAAGCGCTCTGAAGCCGGCCTGGATCGACGTGAGCATGCCGAGCGGATAGTCCCCGTTGATGGCGAACTCGACCCCGAGGAGCCCGATCTCGCGGCGGACGGCCTCGCGGTCGGCGCCCAGGACGACGAGCGTCCGGCCCGCGGCCGAGGCCAGGGCCGTCCTCACGACGGCCCCCACGACGGTGGTGTCTCCGAAGGGGAGGAGCAGCTTCTGGGTGCCCATCCGCCTGGATTCACCCGCTGCCAGGACGACGGCCCAGATCAAGGCCGGCCGGCCTCAGCCCGCTTGGACCTGACGAGCACGAGCTCGGCGGCGATGCTGACGGCGATCTCCTCGACCGTCCTCGATCCGATGTCGACCCCGATCGGGGCGCGGACCCCGGCCCATTGTTCGGCCGTTGCCCAGCCGCTCTCCAGGAAATCGCGCTGCATGAGCTCGATCTTGCGCTTGCTCCCGATCATGCCGACGTAAGCCGCCTTGCGCCCGATCGCGGCCCGCAACGCCTCGGCGTCCTTCTGGTGGCCCCGGGTGACGATGACGAAATAGTCGTCCGGCGAATCCCCGATCCGGCGGACGGCCTCGCCGAATTCGCCGACCACGATCTCGTCCGCTTCCGGGACGTTGAGGACGTTGGCGAACTCGGCCCGGTCGTCGATGACCGTGACGCTGAAATCGAGCAGGCTTCCGAGCTTCGCCACCGCCTTCCCCACGTGACCCGCCCCGGCGACGATGAGCCTCGGCAAAGGCAGGACCGGCTCGACGAACCATATCCGGTCATTCGTTCCGATCAGCCGCGGCCGCCCGTTCGTGATGATCTCCTCCAGGAGCTCCGGCGCGATCTCCCCGAAGACCGGATCGTCCGGCAGGATCGGGGCGCCGGCCGGAAGCCAGCCGCGCTCGACGGCGGCCGTATCGCCATGCCCCGGGACGATGCGGCTGACCAAGGCTCCCCGCGTCCTCTTCCGAAAGCCTTGGAGCGCGCTCCCGAAGATCCCTTTCCCTGCGTCAACCCCCGGATCGACGAGCACGCGCGCCGTGCCGCCGCAGATCGCGCCCTCCATGTCCGAGGGATCGGCGTCCAGCCGCACCTCAATGAGCCGGGGCTCTTCGTCGGCCAGAGCCTGGGCGGCGGCCGTTCCGACGCGCGCCTCCAAGAGCCCTCCTCCGACCGTGCCGGCGACAAGCCCCTCGGCCGAGAACACCGCCGAGGCCCCCACGACCTGCGGGGTCGAGCCGTCGGCCCCGACGATCGTTGCCAGAACAAGTCTCCGGCCCGATCGCCCGCCCGCGGCCAGGGTCTCGAGGAGCTTGGGGAAGCTGTACGTCATGCGGTGATGACCGTGAGCGCCTCTTTGAGCGCCGCGAACACGAGGTCGGTCTTGTAGCCGTTCTCCCGCAGGGGCGAGGCGTCGGCCAGGGCGGCATCGGCCGCT
>Ga0326732_1000339_pt1 | contig 11195 bp, 7 predicted proteins | sample MHFSIPfraction_4_FD_207644 | JGI IMG/M metagenome (GOLD analysis project Ga0326732, IMG submission 207644) | Lab enriched peat soil microbial communities from Michigan Hollow, Ithaca, NY, United States - MHF12FN SIP fraction | ecosystem: Environmental > Terrestrial > Soil > Wetlands > Peat...
GGTCTACGGAGGCAACGAGAATCAGACACGCAGCGATACCAAAGTTCTGACCTATCTCGAAGCGTCATCTATTGCGTGTCCGCCCTTCAACGCAAAACGCTGAGGTCAGCCAGTACTGCAAGCCACTTCATTCATTGATCAGGTGCATCATGATGTCGAGATCGTAGACGATCGCTGAGGAAAACTATTATGGAAAAGCTTGCCCCAGTCACCCCCGGAGAATTGCTTCTGGAGGAGTTTCTCATCCCGATGGGCATTTCGCGCTATCGCCTCGCCAGGGAGATCGGCGTACCGCCGCAGCGGATTGGCGATATTGTGGCAGGCAAACGCGCTGTCACTGCGGATACTGACCTTCGCCTGTGCCGTTTCTTCGGATTTTCCAACGGCTACTGGCTCCGTGCGCAGGTCGCCCATGACACGGAAGTCGCGGAAATAGTACTCGCCGAAATGCTAAAAAAAATCAAACCGTGGTCTGACGAAGCCGCACAGTTTCAGCCGCCTAACGTTCCGGCTGTGCGGCGCCGGCCACAAAAGTATCAGGAAACATGGCGCGCTGTCCCCAGCGTCCGCACGAGCCGGTTGTTATGCGGCATTTTGCTTTGTAACACGCTACGGTCCTTTCTGTTATCGTGAAAGACAACATCTCTTGTACTTCTTGCCGCTGCCACACGGGCAAGGCTCATTCCGGCCGAACTTGCGTTTGGTTTCAGCCGCCTTCTTCAACAAAGCTGAGAGATTGCCTGCCTTCGCCATGTTCTTAGTTGCCGCGTCCATGGCCTCATCGCGTTCCCAAGCGTAGTCGAGGTTCAGGCCAAACCGTAATGATGTGTCACTGGGCCTGACACAGACGCCAAACCAAGTCTGAGCATGCTCCGAGTACTTTCGAGCATGACAATGCCTTTGGAGTGTCGGCCGTGCAATCGCAATCGGGTCGCTATTGCAGTGAACTGTGAATCCGCTTCTGCCCTTTCCAAGGCCAACCGTCAAGTCATGGTTCTTCCCATCAGTTCTGGCTTGCTTGGCGAGCTCCTCAATGCCTTTGCTAACTTCGACAACGGTCTCCTCACCCAGCGTTAGAAGCATAAAGCCAAGATCGATAGTGCCCGGATCAGGGCGCGCCTCGATCTCCCTCACAAAGCGCCCAAGCGTAGTTCCGGCGAAGCGGGTCAATATGCCGTCGGGCGTCCTTTTGGCGAGGATGCCCTCACGACGCGCAAGCATTGCCAAGTCCAGATCAGTCGAGATGTCGTCCTCGAGCAGGACCATGTCATGTTCTTCACTCAGCCATAGGTTCTGTTTGAGGTGATACGAAAGAATCGTCAACTCATGCGATGCCATCAGTTTGTCAGAGTACCCGGTCCGTTTGTCGATGTAGCTCAGCAACTGCAAAGGTGACTCCAACATTTCCGTCATCGCGTCCAGCGTGAATACGTCCAAAACAAAAGGCGGTGATACTTTATCGGTCGCCTCAAATGTCAGAAACTGACGTGTCTGAAAGCTCAACGCTGGATAGTGGTCCGATATTGTGCACAGGACGTAGACGACTTTGATGGGCATAGGGATGGTAATTTCATTTGAATTGCCATCCTTAAGCGTGTACTTCGCGTCGCCCAATATCCTTGCGCACCTGTAGGCTTGGTCACAGGAGTCTTGGATGCTCTTTTTGAAGTCATCTCTGATTTGACCATCGTTGCCTCTTCTAGCCCCGAGTGTTAAGCGTTTAGACTTCGCCTGCAGGACGATGGCGCGATTTCCAAAAAGAACTAATGCATCAATCTCACCAACCTTCTTATCTTTTGTTTCGAATATGTCGACGTTCGAGTGAACCTTGTCTTTTCCAAAAACGCGCGCCAAGCAGTCGACCGCGAACTCTTCTGTAAACAGGCCTCGGTGTTGCATTGCAGTACTGGAATATGCTCTATCGGCACCCATCCAGTAAAAGGGGGACTCGTATAGCGCCTCAACCAAACTGTATATATGAAAGAGGGCGTATTTGTGGTCTCCTAGCGGTACAAGCGGGAGAGCATTCGCGACATTGAAATCGTGTAGCGCATTGAACTGGGAATTTCTCTCGCCCTCTGGCAAAGCAAATGCGGCGAGCACCGTCTCGACCGTAGAAATATCGATCTTCGCGAATGCAGCGATCTCGTTGGCGGTGAAGGTATCGCCCGGGAGGAACGTCCATTGGTCGGGAGGAAAATCGCGCATGGACTGAAGGGTCGCGATTGACTTCTCGTCCTGCATTCGCCCCATCGCAAGAACTACGTTTCGAGCAGCTTCAATGGAGAAGCGCTTGTTTACAATCAACCAATCGTTGTCTCTCGCGTACTTCTTGGGCGATAAGTCGCGATACTGGAAACTATATGCAGACTCGCCACCATAAAAGATTGGTTCTCGAAGTACTGCACCGCTGGTGAACGGATTAAAGTTCTTATCCCCGACCTTCGTTGGGTCCAAGGTAGCCCAAAATGCAGCAGACATTGACTGATGCATCTCCTCAAGTAGTGCTTCTGTCTTGTCGATGTAATGCTGGAGGGCATTCGGGTCCGGTACCCGACAATCAATCTCCTTCTTGATTAACAGCCCGATGAGCGTGGACGTTTCTGTGCGGATGAGGCGATTCTTGGAGAATATGTGCCGCATATCCTCGGGCTTCATTTCTCCCGAATACCGGATCATGTTGTCGCGAAAGCAAAGATACGCAATCGCGTGAATGTAGCCGGGTGACGAGCAGAGGCTCGCTAACTCATCGAAAATCGCTTGCTCTGAGCGCATTAGCAATTGTGGCTGCTCCGATGTCTTCCGCGTGCCCAAGCGTCACTCCGTGTCCAATGCCGCATAACGCGCCACATCACCGGCAGCAAAAAACAGCGCGACGAGGAACGAGGAGCGGAGCTTTTTGCTGCCCGAGTGCATGTGATTGTTATGCTATTAGATCTTCTGTTTTCAAATATTCAAAAAATCTGTTTAAGATTTGCTCATTGCGATCTACTACTTGTTTCTCTTCAAATTCAACGTAACCAATAAGATTAACTATTTCAGAAACCTTACTTGGGTCTTTGTAATTCCCACGTCTCTGTTCCCCACTATAGATTTTCTTCTTATCTTCAAATCGGTAGTCTGATGCTCTTATGTTTATACTGCTTTCGAGAAGTATTTTATTTCCCAATGAATCTAGATTACTTTCAGTTTTAAGGCCGACTTCCATTTGTTGTCGCTTTTTTGAATAGATATGCTCTAAATGAAAAACCTCATTCAAGCCAAGAAGAGCCTGATTTGGGAAGGTGAAAGCGTACCAGGTAATCATTGACCGTGTTGCACTCCTTTGATTGGTAAAGACGTAATTTTCAAAAGATGTGCGAGTTTGAGTCTCGTTGAATTTGTATTTGGCAAATGTTGCCTCACCACCCTTTACAATATTGACCATTTCATCATATACAGGGGTACGCAATGCATTTACGCCCGGGTTGGTGATGGCATAAGCAAATATAAAAGCAGTTATTCTATTCAAAAAATTACAGAACTTTGAGTCCTCTAACATTCCATCCTCGGTTCTGTTCTGTAAAAAATATACTGACGTTATATGTTGCCACATACCATTCGGGGCATAGTTAAGAACAAAAAACTTTTTGAGAACATTGTCAGAAAACCGGTTTTTATCTTGATCGGATACACTTTCCCAAAACAAAGCAAGAGCTTTTAATTCATCGATTGTGTGTGCTTGTTTTAGATATTTATATTTATTTCGTTCATAGAATTTCCTCAAAGCTTCAGTTGTTGAACTCTTGTTTCCTTCTTTAGCACGTAAGAAATACATATAACGTGCAAATAACTCATCCATCGGTGTACCAGTAATTGGCTTGAATACTGAGTTTGTTATTTCTTCAAGACTTTTCCATTCAGCAATAAACTCATCTTTATTACCGAGCGAACCATAATATTTATAGAATTGAGCTTTGAATATATCCGCATCCGACAGTGGAAGACCGCGATCATTAAGCGTTGAGAAAATACGAAGTGCGGTATCTTGTGATTCAGCTTCAATTGGAAGAAGAATGCAATTACCTAAAATACGAGCAGGTAAATACGGGAAAAAACTTGGAAATGCTTGCAGGAAATCATCGATCCTTTTCTGGAAAAATTGATAGTTTAGAACATATTGACTCTTGCTACTTAGCTTGACTGATCCTGTGCGTAGCAATTCAAGGAACTCTTCTTTGTCATTATCTGTTGCGACTTCCGAATCAATTTTTAGCGTATTTTTATCCGCCGTTCCAAATGTATCTGTTTTCCATATGCATTTCTCAATGCGGTCACGAGTTAGTATTGAATTTTTATCCTGCATGTTAGCAAACTTGTCATAGAAAGCTCGCAAGATAAGCATCAATGTTGTAAGTCGCTGCTGCCCATCAATAACTTCTGATTTACCATTGTCATTTTTATAGGTAACAATAGAACCAAGAAAATACTCTTCATTTTCATCAAATGCCTCATAATTGTTATCAGGAAATGAGAACAGAAATATATCGTCCCAAAGCGTTTGACATTGTTCTTCATTCCACGCATATGGACGCTGATAGTCAGGTATTAGAAAATCTGCTTTCTTATCTGACAACAGATCGTTTATTGTTTTCTGATCCACATTCAGTTTTGACATTTTGTTCCCTATTGTTTAAAAGCATAACTACCAGCTAAGCGGCCCGTGCGGACTGGCATGAACTGCCGGGCAAACGGACTGGCTTTGATTGCACCATGTGGTCGCGGGTCCGCTTGAGCGAAAGTTATACTTCCTGCTAATCCAGGTTGCTGTGCATCCAGACCTTTATCCCTAAAGCAGTGGATAGAGCATCCGCAACAGCACTGTACACGTGCTCATTGTAATCAATCAACTGAGAGAGCGGCCAACTCTCTTTAACTTTAATGTGAACCCGGCCATCGAAGGGTCCTGACGCAAGACCATTTGCGAGCATATATTGGACCAGCGGGTCCACTACTTCATATGTAACAGCATCTGCGTACCCGCATGAGCCTTTATCGAGGGGGTGCTTAGCTAGGTAATTAGTGGCTGCCCGCTCTCCGGCTGACACAGCGCTTGCCAATGCTGCGGCGACACGAGCACTCGCATCAGGAGGTGGTGAACTGAGGAGTATCGGTTTGACTAGGCTCGCCTTTTGAAGTCCTTCAATCGTTTGGGCGCTGAGGTCTTGGCCGTGCTCCACAGCGGCGACTACATCCTCAAGGACAATGATCGATGATCGAGAAATCAGATTCCTGTCGAACGGGGTGTCGTAATTGTTTGAACCTGCCAGATAGAATCCAGTTAGCAGTTCTTGTATTTCTCGAGCCTCTGAAGAATTCCAAACGATTATGCACAACACCGAAAAGAATCCTCCATCGAGACTCCCACGGAATAGAGGGAGGCCTGGTGCTGGGCCATAGCCCCCGTTAGCATCTCGGCACCACACGTAATCATGGTTTTCGTTCTGAACTATCCATCGCCACTCACGTTCGTGACTCCAATCAAGCCATTTGAGACTTGAAGGATTGTAAGCAACATAGCGATATTGTTCGGCCAAAGGCAGGACGTTGGGATCAATGATGCGGCAACTCGCCTCGTTCTTCACATATGAAACGCTGTCAACTGACAGTCCATATATAACGGGCCTTCCTCCTGCTTCGTAGAATTCGCTCTTGAGAAAAGCCAGCCCATATGCCGATACCTTTCCTGTGTTAGATCTGTCGCGTGCGTAGACGGCAAACGAGTACAAAGGCATCTCCGTGGCACAGATGGCAGGCTGCCCGCCATAAATAGTGGTCCGGCCTGATCTAAAAGAATATCCGGGAAAGAGTCCTCCCAGGCGGATGATTGTTTTTAGGACTGAGAAGGCATCGGCATCATACTCCAATTCTCCGCCAGCGTAGAAATCTGCCTCTTCTTCGGCTTCACCTGGAAAATCCTGTTCAGGAACTCGATCGCGGACAAAATGAATAAGCCATTTAGTGTGATCGTGTCGCATACGATACTCCAAGGATAACGTTTAAGCTGTGCGGCGCGACGTAAGGAGCGTCCGAACGAGCGCATTGTTAGCTTTTAATGCGTACTTTGAGACCGATGCAAGCGTGATGAATTTCACTGTCCGAGCCCTAATTTCGTTACCGCTCCAATCTAACCCTCAGACGCCGCGCCCGCTCCTGAAACGCCGTTTCGCCCCCCTCAAGAATTTCGCAAACGACCTTCCTGATTTCCGCGTTTTCAAGCCCTCCTGACCGATAAGAAATTTTCGGCAAGGCATCATGAGGATGCGGCCCCGCTTCAGCAACAATGATCTGATCAGCGTTAGTGTTGATCACGAGGTTCGCATTGTGCGTGACGATGATAACCTGACGGTGTGACTTGGCTTCGATGAACAACTGTACCAATTCGTCGAAGACCGATTTCGGATCGAGATTCTCCTCCGGCTGGTCAATGAGCAGAGGCCGGTCATCCTTGTCATCCAAACCAAGGTAGAGAAGCAAGAGGACTATCCCGCGCGTGCCCGGTGACAGTTTGCGGATATCGACTCCATCGTAGTCAATCCCATAGCGGATCTGAATATGGTCGGTGCTAAACAACCACTGGGCGAAGCGTTTCGACCACGTACGGAATTCCACCTGATCCGTTCGTGCCACCGGGGAATGGTCTAATAGATCTTTCTGGTAAAGCCGCCGAAACTCCGCCATTGCCGCGATCACCGCAACAGAATCCCCGGTCTCCCAAGCTTCTTTCAGCACCTCATTGGCCTTTTGCAGGAGCGTTCCTTTGCCCCGCAAGGCACCGACCTTCCTCAAGTCGATGAGACCCTCCTCAGCCTCCCCCGCCCATTGCTTCACGTCCGCAATGCGCGCGACTGAGAAAGACAGCTTGTTAAGTGTGCCCGAAGATGCCGCAAGCCGCGCCATCAGCGGTGCATAGAGTTCCTGCAATACCGATTGCTCAGCGACAAGGGCGTTGAAAGCCCTGCCATACGCCGCCTCACGTTCAGCCTGCAATTCACGCGCACGGTCTCTGGCGCCCTTGGCATCATTCAACTTTTCGGTCAGTGTTTGCAGTGCCGCAGTCTCTATCGCGATATTTTTGGAAAGCCCGGCATATCTGCGTTGTGCATCCTTATCGGCGTTGACCAGTTTCTCCAGCCGCGCCATCTCCGCTTCGAGTACCACCTGCGTAAGCGTACTGAGGTCAGTGTCATCAGGGAAATACGCAGTGTTGGAATCACCTGCAGGCGGCACCGTTCCCTTGAGTTTGGCGATCTCCTCGTCGACCCACTTCATGTAGCTCGTGAGTTGATCGTCAACCGGCCCGGTATAGTCCATCAAGAAAGCAGCCCATTGCTCTTCGGACATGCCACTATGCGCATGGCGCGTCTGTGCTTGCCGAAGAGCCGCCGGCGCCTGGTTGCGGCGCATATCCTTCACTTCGTCTTGCATGACGAGAAAGGTCTGCCTTTGACCCGTGAACTGACGAAGTTTGACGCGAATCTGATTGGCAACCCCGGCCAATTCCTCATGGCGTTTAGCTCTCTCCTCGCTTCCTTTCGACACCAATTTGGCGCGGTCGGCCGTGTATGCGTCGACTAGTTTCTTCTTCTTCGCCACCTCTGCCTCGTAGCTGGCAACAAGTTTTTCCTTCTCCAATTCCGCGCTGATTCGGTCAGAAATCTGGGCGACGGCCTCGGCCTCTCTGGCACGGGTTAGACGATGCCGTGACGCGCGCTGCTCCAGCAGTTCGGAAAAATCTAACGCGCCGTCACGAGTATCATCGGGATGCGCCTCGAAGATTACGCGCTCGATCTCCCCAAGAAGACCGTCAGTCAATCCGCTTGAAGAACAGAGATCCTCGACAAACTGCTGCGATAGATAGCGTAAGCGTTCATAGCTGCGTGGACCGTTGGCGTCTGAACCATCGAGCGCCCGCGTTTCGGGATCTCCCGCAGCCCACTTAACTTTGACCTTTGCGTCACCGATGAGAGGGCGCGCCCGAACGAGGAAGGATGGATTTGCCCACTCCCCAGCCTTCCACGCCTCATCTGGGATTGAGTCGCACCCTGCTGCAATGATGTCCGCCAGCGCCGTCTTGCCCGACCCGCGAGCACCGATTATCGCTACCAGTCCAGGATTGAGTGGTATGTTTGGCGTGTTCATCCACGGCGCATCAACAACATCTATCCCGGAGATTACCTGCGAGGGTGTTGCAGACGCTGGCGGCTCAGCGCCAACATGCGCGCGGTCAGCAGGATCGATACATGACTGCCTGAGTGAGTCGAACTCGAGCCCCCCCTTGATCCAGGAGAAACGGTCTCCGAAAGGAGAGGCAACACTTGCAAGGTCATGGGCATCGCTTCCATGAAGGCAGGGCTTGAGGCCACCGTACACCTTACGAATGTCAGCAGCAGACATTGAAAGCTTGCGACCAAGCCAGAATTCCCTCTGCGCCTCGCTGCTGGCGAAAATCACTTGGGCAAATCCTTCAATCTCGCGCCGAATGACCTGGTCAGCCGCCTCTTTGACGCCGGATGTTCCATCTGTCGAGCCACCAGCCACACCGATTAGGATATGCTGCTGGGCCCAAGCGCTCTCCCTGTACACTTCACGAAGCTGTTGGAAACGGACCTTGAATTGACTGGCACCGTAGGCAAGTGCCGCCCCATCGTCGGTGATGTTCGGGTCTGCTTTCCTGCCCAGCCTGATCAGATCGGCACGCGTGCAATCGAATCGATCCTGCATCGCGTTAAACTGCAGGCGGGACAATAACCGTTGTAGCTCATCGATGTGCTGTGGATCCTCAGGACTCACGAACAGGTGCAGGTTGACGAAGCCCCCCTTCGAGGTCGCGGCATCGATCCTCACCTCCACATTGGGGAAGATGAGACCGACATTCGGGAGTCTACCCGCATCCCGGTGTCGCAAGACCTCTTGGTAGGTGTCGGTGACGTAATAGTCTGTAACTGCGATTGCCTCAATAACCGGTGTCGCCTGTTCAAGCGCTGTGAGATAGTCGTCCCACGCATTCGTCCCGCTGAACTGGTTGTTCATGACGGTGCCGGGCGCATGGATATGTGGCTCCCACCTGCGCCACTCCGATCCGCGATTCAGCATAAGGCACCTTGGTCCTTTTCCTTTCTCTGCGCTTCCTTAGACTGAGTCATTCGTACAAACGCTCCTTTTAAAAGCTAACGTGATGAATCAGGCGACCCAAGCCGCGCCGCTTCAAGCGCAAAGCACTGCTCCGAGTTCGGCGCGCGGTTTGGGGTCGCCTGGATTCACGTGTTATGCCTGATGTTCATATTTTGTTTCGCTACGAGCTTGCTTCGAAAGAAGCAGGAGTTCTTCTTTGGAAACAAGTTCGTTGACCAATTTACGATAATCATCAAGCGCCTGGTTCAAGCGTTCAATTTCTTGTAAAGATGCATCGATATCTATTATCCCATCTTCCTCGGCGCCCACCATCAATGCGACCAAACGCACCTTTTCTTCGTTTGTTTCTTCGATAGGAAACATGTTGCGAAAAAACAAGCTTGCACCGATTCCGTGAAGGGAAACGACTCTATCCATTTTGTACCCTACTACTTCTTTTATTTTCTCCTGCAATCTTGGATTAAGAACTGATAAATGATCTTGACCAAGCATGTGACCTTGAAGGGCATACAGCCTAAAACCCTGTTTTCGTAATGTTACATCCCAATTTTCTAGAACGGTTATTGCAGTATTTGGATCCATTTCGGCAATTGTTGAGACTGGATCACTGCCAGCTTCTCTCAAGATTTTAGCCCCTTCATCGGTACAGTCTTTGAGAAGAAAGTAAGTCTTGAGTAGATTCAAGACCTCGTTCTTTCGATCCGCTTTTGTCTTGAAATCTCGGAACTCAGAAACCCCCGTTCTGATGATATCGATTATGGACTTTAGCTGAGAAAACATGCTTCCTTCTACTGGGCATAACGTTAGAATTAAGCCGCGCGGCCCGCCTGTGGCCGCGTCGGCTTGAATGAATTGTTGGGCGACTGTGCATAAATACGTCTTCTATTGATATCGCCATACGCTCCTGTCACTGACCTGACTCCTGCGAAAGAACCCAAGCTCTGAATTCCTTCATCGTGTCGAAACGATTTTGAGGCATCCAGACTTCGGGTTGGCCCTTAATGTCTGTATAGGTAACTGGTTTCCATACCCGACCACTTTGAGTGTCCACAAGATATACGTCAGCTCTGGCGAACGGACTGAAGAAGATGACAAAGCGGTTGTTTGAGGTAGTAGCTGGTGACAGAGTGTGTGGCGGTTGAGCGGCAGGTGGTGTTGCTCCATAACTCACTAAAGGCATCATGAAAAATGCGCTAAGAGCTATGACTCCTAATGACTTTAAATGTCTCATTTATCTCCTCCTGCCCAACAATGTTTAGACTGATCCGCATAAACTGCGGATTTTTGAATCAGAATCCATATAAGATGCAATCGAAACACCGGCCAAAAAACTGTTAAGATCATTCAATAATATAAGTTAATCTTTACTTTACGATTTATTTCTGCTTCTTATACGGATCGGCATAAGAACACTGCTCACAGCCCGTCAACTGGACTGCGAACACCAGACGGTCCACGATTCAGAACATGCGTGTAGATCATGGTTGTGCGCACATCATTATGCCCAAGTAACTCCTGAACAGTTCGGATGTCATACCCGCCTTCCAGCAAGTGAGTAGCAAAAGAGTGGCGGAAAGTATGGCATGTCGCCCGCTTTGTCAATTGCGCATGAACAGCCGCCTCTTTAACAACCTTATCTCGTCATAAAATACACAAAATTCCCTTCGACTTAAAAATCAGTTCGTCACAACTACAACATTCCGAAGCGCTTGGGCCTGTTTGTTTGAGCTGAGTCTATTCTTTCCTTTTACGCCGTTCCCGGCGCCGCTAACATGCGTTCCGTCCAGGGCACCTCTAAAAAGTGTCGTGAGCGCCCCGAGAACAAGGCGGACGGAGCGCAGAAACCGGAGTCCCGACAAGTCGGGATGAGGATTTCGATCCCGACTTGTCGGGACAACGCAGCAATTGACTCGTGGAACAAGTTTTTAGAGGTGCCCTTTAACTGCCGGCTTCGGAACCACCCTGCCTTGTTCGAGCCTGCATCAGGAACAGAGCACCGATGATGATCACGTCCTGCACGA
>Ga0326732_1000344_pt1 | contig 11111 bp, 11 predicted proteins | sample MHFSIPfraction_4_FD_207644 | JGI IMG/M metagenome (GOLD analysis project Ga0326732, IMG submission 207644) | Lab enriched peat soil microbial communities from Michigan Hollow, Ithaca, NY, United States - MHF12FN SIP fraction | ecosystem: Environmental > Terrestrial > Soil > Wetlands > Peat...
GACTCGGGGGTTTCGCCCGGATCGAGGAGGTTCATGCCACCGTCGATACCGATGGACCAGTTATTGTGCTTGCCCGAACCGTTGATGCCGGCGAAGGGCTTTTCGAACAGCAGCAGGGCGAAGCCGTGCTTCTCGGCCACCTTGCGCATCACCTCCATGATAAGAAGGTTATGGTCGGAGGCGATGTTGGCCTGCTCGAAGGTCGGGGCGATCTCGAACTGGTGCGGGGCGACCTCGTTGTGACGGGTTTTGGCCGGGATACCGAGCAGGTAGAGCTCCTCTTCGGCATCCTGCATGAAGTCGATCACGCGGTCCGGGATGGAGCCGAAGTAGTGGTCTTCGAGCTGCTGGCCTTTCGGCGGAAGGGCGCCGAGCAGGGTGCGGCCGGTCATAACCAGGTCAGGGCGCTGCGAGAAGAACTTCTTGTCGATCAGGAAGTACTCCTGCTCCACGCCGGCGTTGGTGATGACGCGCTGCACGCCCTTGATGCCGATCGTGTCGAGCAGCCTGATGGCGGCATTGCTGACGGCGTTCATGGAGCGGAGCAGCGGGGTCTTCTCGTCGAGCGCCTCGCCGTGGTAGGAGATGAAGACGGTCGGTATGCAGAGGGTCAGACCCTTGCCGCCCTTCATGAGGAATGCGGGGCTGGTCGGGTCCCATGCGGTATAACCGCGGGCCTCGAAGGTGGTGCGCATGCCGCCGGACGGGAAGCTCGACGCATCGGGCTCGCCCTGGATCAGCTGTTCGCCGGAGAAGCGCTCGATAGCCAGGCCGTCACGTTCGATGGAGAGGAACGCGTCATGCTTCTCGGCGGTCGTGCCGGTCATCGGCTGGAACCAGTGGGTATAGTGGGTCGCACCATGCTCCATCGCCCACTCCTTCATGCCGTGGGCGACGACGCCGGCGATGTCCTGGGGAAGCTTCTTGCCTGCCCTGATGGTGTCCTGCAGTGCCTTGAACACCTCCTTGGGAAGCTTTTCGCGCATGATTTCAGTGCCGAAAGTGTATGCGCCATAATAGCTTGACGCCACTTTAGATTTGCTCTCGTTGCTCAAGAGATCCTCCTTTTACTTGTTTGCAATGATTGAACGTTTTTTCGGAAAACCGGTTGCCTACTTTCTTGATTTCTTCTCATCGAAGGTGAGGAGCACCTGACGGTCCTGGAGGTTGCCACGGACGATTTCGGCGCTGATCCTGTTATTCTTCTTCAGCTGCGACAGCACGAAGCTGGTGTTGGTGCCCAGCACCCCCGGCCAGCTCTGAATGCGCGAAAGAAAGCGTTCCAGCGAGGCGGTGTTGTGCGTCATGACCTTGAGGATATGCGAACCCTCCCCGGTCACCGAATAGCACTCCATGATCTCCTCCTCCTTCATCACATGCTCCATGAAGGATTTGTAATGCCTCGACGAGTCCACCCTGACACGAACGAATGCCTGGATGTCGAACCCGAGCTGGCGTTCATCCACCTCCATGGTGAACCCCTTGATAATAGCGTTCTTCTGGAGCTTGTCAAGCCGCTCGCTGACCGAAGGGATTGACAGTCCGACCACTTCTGCCAGTTCGCTCAGGCGGATCCGGCCGTTACCACCGAGTGACTCGATGATTTTCAGATCGATGAGATCAAGGTGTCCTGACATAACAGAATCTTCAATTTTGTAAGAAATTAATGAAATCTAAGAAATAAACAAGCTTATTTCTTAATAAAAGAGGACAATTGAGATATTTTTCCTAAAAAAATTAGGACCTAATCCCGGAAGCGAAACGAAAGCAATGCGGATGGAGTTGTTATTTGCAATCAAGAATGTAAGTTAATAATATATGTCTCTCAACAGGTTTCTGATCGGTGACATCCGACGGCGATACCGGCCCGAAACCTGCCCCCCGCCTATCAAAAAAGACTGACATGAAGGAGTATCTGAAGAAATTTTCTGCCGACGATAATGAAAGCCAGGCTGATGGCCGAGAGAAGGAAATGGATCCCTCGCAGCAGGGCCCACCGGTGTTCCACGACCTCAGGTTCGTCGTCAAAGAGTCGGTCAACCTCGGCTTCAGGTTTGTCGACGAGCTCGGGAAGATGCTGAAGAAACTCGAAGAGTAACCCCGGGTACAGAAACCGGGGCACCCCGCCCTTTCCATCCAGTTCACGGAATGATGTCAACCCCTTGGGGGCGGGCCTCCTGAAGGCGCCTCCACCTTTTCCCCGGCGGAGCAAATACGTATATTCTTGATCAGTTATCAATTCATCCATAATACCCAACCTCAGGAAAGTTGAAAGTAGCAATATTCGGAGCCGGAGTCGCCGGCCTCAGCGCGGCCATCGAACTTGTCGACCGCGGCCATACGGTAGAACTTTATGAAAAACGAAAAGTGCTGGGCGGCAAGGTGTCCGTCTGGAAGGACAGCGACGGTGATTCGGTCGAGTCTGGCCTGCACATCGTGTTCGGCGGCTACGCGCAGCTCCAGGAGTACCTCAACAGGATCGGGGCAGGGGGCAACTACCAGTGGAAGGACCATGCCCTGATCTACGCCGAACCCGACGGAAAGCAGTCGTTCTTCCGGAAAGCCAACCTGCCGAGCCCCTGGGCCGAGGTAGTCGGCGGACTCCAGGCGGACTTCCTGACCATGTGGGACAAGGTGTCGCTCATAAAGGGGCTCTTTCCCGCTCTGGCCGGGAACGAGGAGTATTTCCGGAGCCAGGACCACATGACCTACTCCGAATGGCACCACCTGCACGGCGCCTCCGAAAACTCACTGCAGAAACTCTGGAGGGCCATCGCGCTCGCAATGAACTTCATCGAGCCGAACGTGATCAGCGCCCGACCGATGATCACCATCTTCAAATATTTCGGCACCGATTACGAGGCCACCAAATTCGGATTCTTCCAGAAGAACCCCGGCGACTCCATGATCGAACCGATGCGTCAGTACATCCAGTCCAAAGGAGGACGGATCTTCATCGACGCGCCTCTGGCACGGTTCGAACTGAACGAGGACGAGACGGTCAGATGCGCCGTACTCAGGGACGGCCACAGGATCGAGGCCGACGCCTACATCTCCGCCCTGCCGGTGCACAACGCCAAAAAGGTGGTCCCGAACCAGTGGCTCCGTCACGACTATTTCCGGAACCTCCATGAGTTCGTCGGCAGCCCGGTGGCCAACTGCCAGCTCTGGTTCGACCGCAAGATCACCGACACGGACAACCTGATGTTCTCGCAGGGCACCATCTTCGCCACCTTTGCCGACGTCTCGATCACCTGTCCCGGAGATTTCCAGGCAGGCATTGGCTCGGCCAACGGCGGCAGCGTGATGAGCCTGGTGCTCGCTCCTGCACACCAGCTGATGGACCTTCCGAACGACGTGATCATCTCGATGGTCATGAAGGACATCCACGACCGATTCCCGAAATCAAGGGACGCCAGGCTGCTGAAGTCGACGCTGGTAAAGATTCCCCAGTCGGTCTACAAGGCGGTGCCCGACGTCGACAAGTTCCGCCCTGACCAGGTCAGCCCCGTGAAGAACTTCTTCCTGGCAGGCGACTACACCGACCAGCACTACCTCGCATCCATGGAAGGCGCAGCGCTGAGCGGAAGACAGGTTGCCGAAAAGCTGCACGCAAAGCTGGATCGGTAAATTCAGAACCGTATCGGAAGCCACTATGACCAACTCTCCAGAGAAGACGACCCGAACGGATGTACCGCCCGCCGATTGCGGAATCCCGACGTTCGAAGAGGCCCTTGCCGGCCATGGTATCGCAAAGCTTCGCCCTACCGGAATCGACGTCCTGCAGGTCAACACCGGCTACCGCTGCAACCTCCGCTGCACCCACTGCCATGTCGGCGCCGGACCCGAGCGGACGGAGGTGATGTCCCGCGAGACCATGCGACTATGCATCGCGGTGCTGAAGTCCAATCCGGTCAGGACGCTCGACATCACGGGCGGCGCGCCCGAGATGAACCCGGATTTCAGGTGGTTCATCGATGAGGCCAGAGCCGCCTGTCCCGACCTGGAGATCCTGGTCAGGAGCAACCTCACACTGCTGGTAGACCATGCCCCCTTCAGCGACATCCCGGCATTCCTGAAAGAACGGCGGGTGAACATCATCGCCTCCCTCCCCTGCTGCACCAGGGAGAAGGTCGACCGGCAACGCGGCGAAGGGGTGTTCGAGCGATCGGTCAAAGCCCTGAAGAGGCTCAACAGCATAGGCTACGGAGTCGAAGGAAGCCCGCTCGAACTCAACCTGGTCTACAACCCCGGCGACCCGTCGCTTCCCGGCTGCCAGCACCAGCTCGAAGAGGAGTATCACAAACAGCTGTCGTCACAGTTCGGCATCACCTTCAACAGGCTCTTCACGCTTACCAACATGCCGATCAGCCGCTTCCTCCAGAGCCTGCTCGAATCGGGCGCCTACTGCTCATACATGGAGCTGCTCGCCGGGAAGTTCAACCCTGCGGCCACAGGGTCTCTCATGTGCCTGAACACCATCTCGGTACGCTGGGACGGCCGCCTCTACGATTGTGATTTCAACCAGATGCTCGACCTGCCCCTCGACCCGACGGCCGGCATGCACATCGGGGAGTTCGACCGGCAGAAGCTGCTCGGCCGCACAATCGCCATTGGCCGGCACTGCTACGGCTGCACGGCCGGGGCCGGCTCGAGTTGCCAGGGAAGCCTCGTATGAAACGTCACGAACGCCTGCTGATCATCTTTTCGAAAAACCCGGTGGCCGGCTTTGTGAAAACGCGTCTGGCGGCTTCGATCGGCGCAGCCGAAGCACTTCTGGTCTACGAAGAGCTCCGGGTAATCACCGAACGGGCCGCAGCGGCAGCCGACTGCACAAGAGCGGTTTTCTATTCCGACTACATTCCCGAAGAGGACCTCTTCCTCAAGGGCTCCACCGTAGTGTACCTTCAGGATGGGGCCGACCTCGGCGAGCGTATGCACCGGGCGTTCCTCGAGGGCTTCAGGCTTGGCTTCCGGCAGGTCGTCCTGATCGGCACCGACTGCCCGGACCTCAGCAGCTTCCTCGTCGACCGGGCTTTCGAGGCCCTTGACGGACACGACGCCGTCATCGGGCCCGCCCGTGACGGGGGGTTCTACCTTGTCGGACTGAACCGTCCGATGCCGGAGCTCTTCCTCGGGCGGAAATGGAGCAACCCGGAGGTATTGCCGGAGTCACTCCGCATCATCCGGGAACAACAGCTGGAAGTCGCCATCCTGCCGGCACTGTCCGACATCGACACCGTCGACGACCTCATGGAGAGCGGCCTGTGGGACCCGAGCTGAGCATCATCATCCCGGCCTGGAACGAAGAGACCGTGATCGGCCGCACCCTCGAAATCCTCTGCAAGGCCATCGCCGGCCGCAACGACGTGGAGCTGATCGTCAGCGTCTCGGGCGACGACAGAACGGCCGGGATCGCTTCCGGCTTCCCCGCCCTGGTCTGCAGGAGCGAGAAAGGGCGCGCCGTGCAGATGAACGTCGGGGCGGAGAGGTCCTCCGGCCGCATCCTCTACTTCCTGCACGCCGACACCCTCCCGCCGTCGACATTCTGCGACGACATCCTCGGCGCGGTCAGTACTGGACACAGCGCCGGCTGCTTCCAGATGGAGTTCGACGACCCGCACTGGATCATGCAGCTCTACGGCTGGTTCACGCAGATTCCCCTGACCATCTGCCGTGGTGGAGACCAGTCACTCTTCATCACCAGACAGCTCTTCACCCGGATCGGCGGATTCGACAGGACCATGGAGGTCATGGAGGACATCGAAATCATCGGACGCATCGAACAGCACGTCCCGTTCCACATCCTCGACCGCAAGGTCACGACATCGTCCAGGAAATACCGGGACAACGGAATGATAAGGCTTCAGGCTGTTTTCGGCGTTATCCACATGATGTACGCCATGGGTTGCAGCCAGGAAGAACTCAGGCGCTTCTACCGGGATGCCATCTCATGATTCCTCGTTATCGTAAACCGACAGGAAAGTGTTCCGCTACCTGATCGCTCCGTTATCCCGAGTCTTTATCAATCTTCCCTCATCAAAATAACCGCCCCGACCCCTGATCCGGATTGTTAGTGAGGCAAAGTATTATTTATTATATTTTTGAATAATCTACCCTGCTGTGAGAGCTCTGCTCCGGCGGGCAATCGGCTACCTAAATACGCTTCAAACCCAATTATATCATGGCAACTGAAGAACTGAACAAGCCCGCAGCCGCCCCGAAACCGGCACCAGCCGCCTCGGAGTCGAACGCAGGCAACGGCGACATGGCCCACCTCATCGGCAACGTGGGCATTCTTATCGATTCGGCCGTCGAATCGGTTCAGGGCGTGATCAGCACGGTAAGCTCGGCCACCGGCCAGCTTATCGAAGGTGTCACCACGACTATCAACTCCGATCAGGTCAAGGAGATGCTGCAGAATGTCAACTCAGCCACCGGCCAGCTTATCGAAGGCGTTACGGCGACCCTGAAGTCCGAACCGGTCCAGCAATCCTTCCAGGAACTCGGCAAGTTCTGGGAAGGACTGCTCTCGAACCTCAACGATACCGTCAAGTCAGGCCAGGTAAAGGATCTCTTCGAGAATGTCAGCGCAGGCATGAGCCAGCTTGTCGGCAACGTCTTCTCTTCAGCCATACCGCAGGGGTTCCTTCCTCTCGGTGAGGACAAGAAAAAACATGTCCAGGAGATTCATGTAGTCCACTCGAAGGAAGTAGCGGCTCCGGCTCCTGCCCCAGCGGCAGCCCCGGCAGCTCCTGCTCCGGCAGCTGCACCTGCGGCTCCGGCACAGGCAGCGGCTCCGGTGAATCCGCCGGCCAGGCCTCCAGTGCCCCCCGTGAAGTAAACAACAGACGCCGAGCCTGTTCCGTCGCAAGGGTCCCCACCTCTATGCCCTTGCGACGGGACGAGCCTTACAGGGAAGGCCGGCATCACACGGGAAAAGATCCAAACATCCGAGACTTATCACATTGAAGCCAGAAGAAACCATCGCAGTAACGGAAACAGCGGCCGGAAACGAGCTGGTCCTGATCGCTGACGACGACAGTTCATCACGCAAGCTGCTTGGCCATTTCATCTCCCGGATGGGCTGCAGCGTCCTTTTCGCCGAAGACGGCCTGAACTGCATCGACATCATTGATGAACAACCGATCGACATCCTGCTGCTCGACATCAACATGCCGAAAAAGGACGGCTTCGATGTCATGAGCTATCTTGCCGAAATGAACATCAGGATACCGGTGATCATGGTGACGGCATCGAACGAGATACCCATGGCTGTTCGCTGCATCAAGATGGGCGCATATGACTTCCTGACCAAACCGCTCGACGCAGAGCGACTCAGGATCGTCGTCAGGAACGCCATCGAACTGCAGCGGCTCAGGAAAAAACTTCGCACCACCGAGGTTACGCGACACATCGTCGGCAGAAGCCTTGCGCTCAAGCAGGCCATGGAGCTGGCGATGCAGGTCATGGTGACCGACCTCAACGTCCTGTTGCTCGGCGAAAGCGGCACGGGCAAGGAGTTGTTCGCGCAGGCAATACATCAGGGAAGCCGACGCAAGGCAGGGCCGTTCGTTTCAGTCAACTGCGCCGCCATCTCGAACGAGCTGGCTGACAGCCTGTTGTTCGGACACAAAAAAGGGGCCTTTACTGGCGCGAACAGCGACCATATCGGCTTTTTCGAGCAGGCTGACGGCGGCACCATATTCCTCGACGAGATCGGCGACATGAACTCCGAAATCCAGGCCAAGGTGCTGAGGGTGCTTCAGGAAAAGAAGATCCGTCGGGTCGGCGAAAAAGCGGAAAGGGCTGTCGATTTCCGACTCATTTCGGCTACCAACAGGGACTTCTCCAAAGCCATCGACAACAACGTCTTCCGCGAAGACCTTTACTACAGACTGGAAGGATTTCCGATCGACATACCACCGCTCAGGGAACGCATCGGCGACATTCCCATCCTGGCTGCATATTTCCTGGACCAGTTCTGCAGTGCCAACAACCTCGGCGCCATGCAGATCAGTGAAAACGCTTTTACAAGCCTTGCCGACTACCATTGGCCGGGCAACGTCAGGGAGCTGAAGAACGCTGTGCAGCGGGCTGCTGTCACATCCAGGGGACAAGTGATCGAAAAGCTCGTATCGTCCCTGCAGTCCGGGCGCCAGGCCGAACGCATTCAGGATCAGTTACCCGAGTCCGTACCGCCGACACCAGTCGAAACAACCGCGACCATCGGGGAGAACAATTTCACGATGGACGAGCTCGAAAAGGCGGCAATCAGCAAGGCGTTCTCTGTTGCCCGTGGAAATGCGTCGAAGGCTGCTGAAAACCTTGGCATCAGCAGGGCCACCTTTTACAGGAAGCTTAAAAAGTACGGCATCTCCGCGTAATCCCTCCCTCTTCCCGCATTGTCTCAAATTGAGAACGACGGCGTTCACCGGCCTCGCCAGGCAAAGTACGCACCAATGAAAACGCGCGCCACAAGCGGGCCACTCATGCCGATCGATATCGACCGCACTACGGCATGTTTTTTGCGTAGTATATCATTGAAGCGCTCCCCTCTGAACGGTCGATAACGAAACTACGATACCACAGTTGCGGATGAAGCACGATATGAACCACTCGCCGATTCGCGCATTCACCCACAGGAAGTTTCTCATCATCACCATGCTGGCCACCGCCGTGGCCGGACTGCTGTGCCCTGTCCCGTCGGCAAGGGGAGGCGTCGTCGTACTCGGAGAACTGGCACGCGATCATAAGCTGCGACCGGGCCAGACACAGGAAGCCACGATCGAACTCGAGAACCGGGATGCTTCCCCCCGGACGGTAAGGATCTACCAGAGCGATTACCGCTATCTGGCCAACGGAGAGAGTTTTTTCCCCGCCCCCGGCTCGACGGAACGCTCGAACGCCCGCTGGCTGACCTTCAGCCCGAAGGTACTGACTATTCCGCCCTCGCAGAAGTCCCAGGTCCGATACCTCCTCAGGGCACCGGTGGACCGGTCTAAAACGGGGACCTATTGGAGCATGATGATGATCCAGGAGATCCCGGACCCTTCAACGGGAAAGGCAGGAGGTCAGGAGGGAACCGCAGCGCCCCCTTCAGCGGCAAGCCGCTACGGCGTCCAGATCATCACCCAGCTGGCAGATACAGGCAGGATAGGCATCGAATTCACTTCGGCGACCATCGAAAGCAGGAATTCGAAACGCATGCTGACGATCGACATTGAAAATCGGGGATCCAGGGTCGCCCGCCCGGAAATGTGGCTCGAAGTCTTTACGGACAGCGGTCACAAAGCCGGCAGGTTCCTGACCGACAAAGGCACCATCCTTCCAGGCTGCGGCGTGCGCCGGGAGATCGACATCACCTCCCTTGCGAAAGGCTCCTACAACTCGCTCTTCATCGCCGATTGCGGAAAGGATGTCTATGGCCTCGAGATCAAGCTCGTGCTTGACGGCGAAGCGGAGGGCAAGCAGCTTCGCGTCCTCAGGAACTGAGCCCCGAAACCCCGGTGTGGCCAAATCCGCCCTCTCCCCGGGGAGTCTCCGAAAGTTGCCCGACCTCCTCCAAGACGACCCGGTCCACGCGCGAAACCACCATCTGCGCGATACGATCCCCGTGCTTGACCATGAACGGCTCCTTCCCATAGTTGATCAGGATCACCTTGACCTCGCCGCGGTAATCGGCATCGATCGTTGCCGGCGTGTTCGGCAGGGAGATCATGTGGCGCAGAGCAAGACCGCTCCTGGGGCGAAGCTGGGCCTCGTACCCTTCGGGAAGCTCGATGGCGAACCCGGTCGGAACGAGGGCGGTCGAGAAGGGGGCCACCGTCACGGTTTCATCAAGGCAGGCCGCGACATCCATGCCGGCGGCATGGGAGGTCGCATATGCAGGCATTACGGCATTTTGATTCAGTCGAACAATTTTTAGTTTTAGCATTTATGCACGGATTTGGTTTTCCGCCCGTGGCGGTGGTTCATGCTGATGACCAATAATATAAATAACCTGGCTTTGGAAGGTTCCGACAAAGTATACGCCCTCGCTTTCGGCGCCCATCCCGACGACGTCGAACTCTCCTGCGGCGCCACGCTCCTGAAGATCATCGACGAAGGTCGCCGGGTGGCGGTCTGCGACCTGACCGCCGGGGAGATGGGCACCCTCGGCACCCCGGAAACGCGCAGGGCCGAAGCGATCAAAGCCATGGAGGTCATGGGCTACGTCGAAAGGATGATCCTCGACCTCGGCGACTCCGAACTCTTCTACACCAGGGAAAACCTCTACGAGATCATCCGCATCGTCAGGAAATTCCGGCCCGATACCGTCTTCTGCAACCCGCCCGAAGAGCGGCACCCGGACCACGTGAAAGCCTCCCGGCTCGTACTGGACGCCTGCTTCTATGCCGGCCTGAGGCGTATCGAGACCAGCATCGACGGGACGCCGCAACTCCCCCACCGTCCGCGCCACATCCTGCATTACATCCAGTTCCGGCAGATCGAACCGGACATCATCGTGGATATCTCATCCACTTTCGAACGTTCGAGGTCCGGCATCACGGCTTTCGGCTCACAGTTCCACAAGGAGGGCCAGAGCGACGAGCCGAAAACCCTGATCAACAGGAAGGAGTTCCTGACTGGCCTGGAAGCGCGGGCGCATGCCCTCGGCGAGCAGATCGGCGCAAGGTACGGTGAGGGGTTCCTGCTCGCCGGTACGCTGGGAGTGCACGATTTTTCGGGGATGTTCGCCCCTGCGACCCCGTAGGGGCTGCCCCCCTGTGGCCGCCCTCCGTGGTTGCCCCCTGAGGGCGCCCATTGGAAAAACAGGAAAAAACGATTTCGATACCGATTTCGATGGCGATTTCGATTTCGATGGAGGGGGATACCGTAGGGGCGGCCCCCTGTGGCCGCCCTTCGGAAGAACAGGAATAGACGATTGCGATACCGATTTTGATAATAAAAAAACATGCGGCGGTTTACTGGTTACGTAACGCCTGCTTCCTACCTAATCGACACCCCCAATGAAAAGAACCCTGCCCGCCATCGCCACACTGGTACTCCTCGCCCTGCTTGCCGGTTGCGGTCGGAACACGCCGGAAAAGCTCAGGGGAAACCATATC
>Ga0326732_1000350_pt1 | contig 10956 bp, 11 predicted proteins | sample MHFSIPfraction_4_FD_207644 | JGI IMG/M metagenome (GOLD analysis project Ga0326732, IMG submission 207644) | Lab enriched peat soil microbial communities from Michigan Hollow, Ithaca, NY, United States - MHF12FN SIP fraction | ecosystem: Environmental > Terrestrial > Soil > Wetlands > Peat...
CCCGGGAGGGTGCCGCGGGCGATGCCCGTCGCCCGCTCGAGCGCTTCCCAGGGGATCTCCGGGCGGCCGAGGAGGCCGACGAAGCCGAGGACGCTCAGGCCGAGGACGAGCGCGCCGGCGAGGAAAGCGAGAGTAAACGATGCGTGCTTGCGTTCCACGGTCGTGCCGGCGGTCCCCTTGCGGCTGATTATAGCCGAGCCCGGCGGGAAATAACAAGGCGGCGGCCTTGAACGCCGTCCTGCCGCGTGGTATCGTGGGACCTCCCCCAAGGAACCGGAAAGACCAAGGAGGCGACATGGCCCGCCAAGAGGACCCTTCTCCCATCATCACCATTGAGCGGCATATCCTCGAGGAACAGGCCTTCCACCCTGAGGCCACGGGCGTCCTGACGAACATCCTCTACGACCTGGCGCTGGCCGGGAAGGTCATCGCCAGCAAAACGACGCGCGCCGGCCTGGCCGAGATCCTCGGACGCACGGAGGATGTCAACATCCAAGGCGAGACGGTCATGAAGCTCGACCGCTTCGCCGATCTGACCGTCACCCGACTCACCGACCACACCGGCCGGCTGGCCGGCCTGGCCTCGGAGGAGAATGCCCAGTTCATGCCCATCCCCGCCCAGTACGAGATGGGCAAGTACCTCCTCGTCTTCGACCCGCTCGACGGCTCGTCCAACGTCGACTTCAACATGCCCGTGGGCACGATCTTCGGCGTCTACCGGAGAATGAAAGACTCCGGGCCGGTCACGGAATCCGAGTTCTTCCAGCCCGGCCGCGATCTGGTCGCCGCGGGATACATCGCCTATGGGACGAGCACGATGTTCGTCTACACGGCCGGGCACGGCGTCCATGGCTTCACCCTGGATCCGTCGGTGGGCGAGTTCCTCTTGTCCCATCCGAACATCACCATCCCTCCGCCCAAATATTTCAGCGTCAACCTCGGCTATCAGATGTATTGGAGCCGCGGCGTCCAGCGCTATACGGAATTCCTGCAGGGCCGCGAAGGCGGCGTCAAGGGCCTGTCGCTCCGCTACATCGGCACGCTCGTTTCGGATTTCCATCGCAACCTCCTGGCCGGCGGCGTCTTCTACTATCCGGCGGATACGAAGGACCCCAAAGCGCCCTCCGGCAAGCTCCGCCTCCTGTACGAAGCCGGGCCGCTCGCCTTCGTCGCCGAACAGGCCGGCGGCTACGCTTCGAACGGGAAGGGCCCCATCCTCGACGTCACGCCGACGTCCCTCCATCAGCGGACCCCCCTCTTCATCGGCAACAGGGACCTCGTCAGCAAGGTGGAAGAGTTCATCCGCGGCCTTGACGGCTGACGCGCCGGGCCGGGCCGCGGCGGCCGGGCTTTTCCCGGCTCCCGAAATGTGATATTCCTGTCCGCTCGAGGAGGTGTCATCATGTCGCCCACCCGCCGTTCATTCATCAAGGCCGGGACGATCTCGCTGGCCGCCTTGGGGCTCGGCCCCGCTCCGGCGTTGCCGGCCGCCCATGGCGCGTCGCAGGAGCTCGAAAATCTTGTGAAGGGGGTCCAACCGCTCGGGCCGGAGGACTATGCGCTGCGCCGCGAGAAGGTCGGAAGGCTCCTGGCCGAACACGGTCTTGACGCCGTGTTCATCGGCGGCGGCACGAATCTCCTCTACTTCACCAAGGTCGGCTGGTGGCTGAGCGAGCGCGTCTTCGGCGTCGTTCTCAGCCGCAGGAAGGAGCCGATCTGGGTCTGCCCGGCCTTCGAGGTCAAGCGCGCCGAGGAGCTCGTCCCGGCGGGCCAGGAGATCAGGACCTGGGAGGAGCACGAGAACCCCTACGCCACGATCGGCGGCGTCCTCAGGGACATCGGCGCCGCGACCGGCAAGCTGGGCACGGCCCCCGACCTCCGGGCCTTCGAGGTCCACGGCCTGCGCCGGACGCTCACCGCGGCCGAGATCGTCGACGGCGCGCCGGTGACGGAAGGATGCCGCGGCACGAAGACGGCCAAGGAGATCGCCTACATGGACCTGGCCAACCGCATCATCAAGATCGCCTTCCGCGAAGGCTTCAAATCTCTCCGCGCGGGCATGTCGACGCGCGACCTGGCCGGGGCCATCGCCGCGGCGACCCAGAAGCTGGGCTCGGCGGGCGGCGGCGGGCCTCAGTTCGGCCCGAACACGGCCTTTCCGCACGGCTCGCAGGTCCCGCGCACGCTCACGGCGGGCGATCCTGTCCTCGTCGATGGCGGCTGCGCCGTCGAGGGCTACCACTCCGACGTTACCCGGACGGTCGTCTTCGGGAAACCGACCGACAAGCAGCGGCGCGTCTGGGACATCGTCAGGAAGGCCCAGAAGGCCGCGCTCGCGGCGGCCAAACCGGGGGCCCCGTGCGAATCGGTCGACGCCGCGGCGCGCAAGGTCATCGTGGACGCCGGGTATGGGCCGGGCTACAAATACCTGGCCCACCGCCTCGGCCACGGCATCGGCATGGACGGCCATGAATACCCGTACCTGGTCAAGGGGAACACGCTCAAGATCGAGCCGGGGATGACGTTCAGCAACGAGCCCGGCATCTACATCTACGGCGAGTTCGGCATCCGCACCGAGGACTGCATGGTCGTCACGGAGAACGGCGCCCGGCACCTCGGAGGGATGGAAGCGGTCTCGATCGATGAGCCGTTCGGCCGGGCCTAAGGTCTCTCACCCGGCCGCGAGGATCTTCCGGATCGTCTCCGCGTAGGCTTCGCTCGCGGCGTCGGGCGTTTCGATGACGATGTCCGCGGCCGAGGACGCCCCGAGCTCGAGCTGGGCCGCCCAGGAGATCTGTTCCTGGGCGAAGATGGCCGGCTTCATGATGGCGTCGTTCGAGCCGAGCTCCTTGAGGATGGCCAAACCCACGGCGTCGATGGCGATGCGGTCGGTCCCGGCCAGGAAGACGCCGGCGTCCTTACGCGGCCCGGTCATCGGGCCCTGGTCGACGAAGGCCACCAGCCCGTCGAGAACGATCAGGGCCGGCTGATAGGCCGTGTTGATCTCAGCGATCATCCTCCTCTGGTCGGGGGAGCCGTGGAGCTGGCGCATGTAGGTGTGCCCCTGGCGCGGCACGATGCCGACCGAGTTCTTGAGCGACATCGAGAAGACGCCGCCGAACTGGTGCGTCTTCAGGCAGCAGGTCGAAATGACGCTATCGGTCACGACGACCGGCCGGGCGACCAGGAAGCCGTCTTTCCAATGCGAGGCCGGCGGATCGAACTTGACGTAGTTCCGCTCGCCGAGTTCGTCGAAGTTCAGGAGCTTGGCGTTGAAGGACGCGGCCAGCGCCGGCAGTCCCTTTTTCTCGAACACCTGCGCCGTCGGCTCCGGCCCGCTCCGGTCGCCGATGGACAGGTTCTTGGCCCCCCCCTCGCGGGCCCGCTCGAGAAGCGCCTTGAGAGTGTCGACGTGGGTCGATCCCGGAGTCTCGTCGGAGGTATTGCAGTTCGGCTTGATGAGGACGTTCTTCCCCGCGAACGGGTCGATCTTGAGAAGGTCGAGGCACTTCTTCACGCCGTCGGCCCGGGAATCGGTCTTGACCAGGACGACGCGGGACTTGCCGGCCGCGCCGGCCGCCCGGGCCCGTCCGATGCCAGCGGCGGTCTTGCTTCCGCCCGGCCCCACCGTCCCGCCTCGGGCCGCTCCGGCCGAAAGCGCCGCGCTCCCGGCGATCCCGGCGCTGGCGGCGAAGAATTCCCTGCGCGTCATCCCTCCGGTCTTATTCATGATCGCTGGCCTCCTCAGGACTCGCACGACTCGTCCAATTTATCACGTCCGGAAGTCCCCGCCCATCGGGCCGGACGGTCGTTACGGCTTCGGGCCGCGGCAGTCGCGCACGCAGATGCCGCAGATGAACTGGTTCGTATAGCCCTTCTTGCGGAAATCCTGGAGCGTCTCGAAACAGGCCAGGTGGTCGAAGGCCTCCCGGGTGTCCTTGATGGCCCCGGCCGGGCAGGCCGCGGCGCAGGCGCGGCAGGCCCGGCAATCGCGCCCGAGCGGCGAGTCCGGTTCGAGCGGCATGTCCGTGAGCACCGTGACCAGCCGAAAATGCGCGCCGAGATCGGGGTTGATGAGGAGATTGTTGCGGCCGAACCAGCCCAATCCCGCGGCCCGGCCGACATGCTTGTGCGAAACGTGGGCCCGCTGCTTCTCCCAATCGATGATCTGCGAGGCCGCGATGGCCAGCGACCGGAACCCCGTCCGCTGAATGTGATCGGCGACAAGGAGCGCCCCGCGGTCGAGGAAGAAGTTCATCTGGCGATAATGGTGAAAGTAGATCGAGGTGGGGCGGTCGCGGATGTCGTCGAGGACGGCGTCGCTCAGGCGCTTGCCCAACGATAAGGCCAGCCCGAAGCGGTCGCGGGTGGCCGGCTCGAGCAGGAAATCCGCCCTCAGCGCGGCAACATCCGCGACGCCAAAAAGATCGAAACCCAGGGAACGGGCGAAGGCCTCGATCTCCCGATGATCCTTCTCGCGCGGCGCCTTATCCATGGCCGGGGCCATTCTATCGACCCCTCCCCTTGCCTGTCAAACGGGGGCGGATCAGCCTCTTGACATGCGCCAACATGCGGCCTACAGTTAAGGCGTCGGGGGGAGAAATCATGAAGAGGTTCCTTTGGATCATATCTATCGGAGTCTGCGTCGCGGGCCTCCTCTATCACTTCTCGGGCACCGCGAACGCGCCGCGGCCAGGCGCCGACGCGGCCTCTAAGACGGTCTCGGAGACGATCTCTCAGGACAGCGGGAACGCCGTATTCAGGGAGAACCACCTGGCGAACTGCCGCCTGCTCTCGTCGAGCATCCGGGGATACTGCACATTCTGGTATTTCACTCCGGCCGACCAAGGCGTCTCCGACTATATCCTCTACGGAGTCCTGCCCGCCCCAGGAACCGTTTTTAACGCGGACATTGCTCCCCTGAAGGCCGATCGGATGGGCGCTTCAAGATACGGAGCGGCAATGGAGGCCCGGGCGCGCCCGGACGGGGTGGCCGAGCCCGACGGTGTCCGTGATACCTCCGTCATCGGAAAGAAGAACTGATCTCGTCCTTATCCTGGCCCATCTCGGTCCAGCCGTTCCAAGCGCCCAGTGCGGACCGGCATGCGCCCTAAATAGAGCGTCCGGGCTTGGCGAATTCTCTGTGAGGCGGCTTATGAACAAACGCGCCTGGGTCCTATTCCTGTTCCTGCCGGTCCTTCTGTCCTTGGGACGAACCCCGGAGCCCCGGGACGGTCAGGCCGTCGCGCCGCGGAAGGGCGTCAATTGGCTCGAGGCCCTGGTCCTCGCGGACTCGTTCCGTGATGCCGAGAGGCTCGCGGCGGATGTCCTAGCCGACCCGGCCACCGACGTGCCGGCGCGGGCCGTCTGCGGTCTGGCCTTCCTCAAGGCGGGGCGCGTCCTTGAAGCCGAATCAATATTCCTGAAGGTGGTTTCGCTCTCTCCCGACAATCTCGAAGCCCACCTCGGTCTCGGGAGGATCGCTCGGATCCGGAACGACCCGAAAGCAGCCATGGATCACCTGCGCCAAGCGGTCTCCTCCCGCGCCTTCTACGAGGAGGCGTTGGGCCAGCTGTGGCGGACCGCCTGGGACCGCGGCCTGATCTCCGACCTCCTCGAGATCGCCAAGACGGCCGAAGAGCGCTACGGCCGTGAATCGAAGCCCCTCCCCTCCTGGTTCACCAACGGCCTGGCCCAGATCCAGGGGTTCGCCGGGAAGCGGCTTTTCGAGATGGAGGGCCGCTTCGAGCATGTCACGGTCCCCCTCATCACCAACGCCGACCCTCGGATCCGCATCCGGATGATCTCCCTCAAACTCAACCGGAAAGGCGAGTATCTCTTCGACATCGATTCGGCCTCGGCCGACTTCCTGACGGTCAGCCCTCTCCTGGCAGAGGAGCTTGGCCTTTCCCTGACCGGGAGCTCGACGGCGACGGGCGTCGGGACGGTCACGTCCGCCGTCCGCTTCTCGGTCCTCGATGAGGTCGAGCTCGCCGGGATCGTGTTCAGGAACGTCCCGGTCATGGTCTCCGACATCCGTCCCTTCAAGGGTTTGAAGAAGGGCCTGCTCGGCACGGGCCTGCTCAAGCGCTTCAACGTGACCATCGACGTGGAGGCGAAGATCATGGACCTCTATCCCCTCGAGCGGCCGGATCTCCTCGCCGGCCGGATCAACCGCTCGGCCGTTGTTGCGGACGTCCCTCTTTATTTATTCGACGCCACGACCGTCGAAGCGTCCCTGGGCGGCGCTCCCGCGGCGCTCTATATCCTGGACTCGGCGGCAGCGACGAACCTCGTCGACGGGGCCTTTTTCAAGGAGCACCTCAAATCCAAGATCGATCCGGGCCGGATCGTCCCCGGCGGAATCCAGGGCGCCGGAGGGCCGCAGTCCGTCAACCGCATCGATGGTCTGTCGATCGGCCTCGGCCCTCTTGTCTTTGAAGGACAGACCGCGCATGAATTTCCGATGGAGGAGCTGAACGCGATCGGCGGCCGGTATCTGGCGGGACTTCTCGGCAACCCGATCCTCTGGCCCTACCGCGTGCATATGGACTTCCGCGGCGGCCGGCTCATCCTGGAAAAGCGATCCTGATCCGGCTTGAACGCGCCCCATGTCGAGGAGTACATTGGGGCCATGACAAACGCGAACAAGCGGACGATCGCTTTCTTCTCACTCGTCCTCGCCCTCGCCGGGTTCGCCGCGGCCGCCACGAGCCGGGACGGCGAGTGCTTCACGGTCCTCGTCGGCCGGAAGGCCAGCGCCGACGGCTCGGTCATGGTCGCCCACAACGAAGACGACCGGGGCGATATCATCGTCAACCTGCGCAAGATCCAGGCCCGCGATTACGGCGCGCCCCGGAAGGTCGACCTGGGCAAGGGCGCGTTCTACGAAACCGGCGGCCGCACGAATGGCTTCCTCTGGATCGAGGCGACGACCCAGGAGTTCGCCGACAGCTTCGTCAACGACCACGGCGTCCTCATCACCTCCGACAGCTGCCCCTCGCGCGTGACCGAAGAGGATACCACCGACGGCGGCATCGGCTGGATGCTGCGCCGGCTCATGGCCGAGAAGGCGACCTCGGCGCGCGAGGCCGTGCGGATCGCCGGCGAGCTCATCGAAAAGTTCGGGTACCGATCCTCCGGCCGGACCTACTCCATCGCCGACAAGAGCGAGGCCTGGATGCTGGCCGTGCTCAGGGGCCGCCACTGGTACGCCGAGCGCGTCCCCGACGATGAGGTGGCCGTCATCCCCAACCACTACACGATCCGCGCAATCCGCCCGGGCGACGCCGACCATTTCATGGGCAGCCCGGACATCGTCGAATACGCCGCCAAGAACGGCTGGTACGACGCGGCCAAGGACGGCGCGTTCGATTTCAAGAAAGCTTTCGAGAGGCCCTCGACGCGCGAATTGGCCGCCGACGGGAACGCGCTGCGCCACTGGCGGGGCCTGACCCTTCTCGCCGGCCGGACGTGGCAGCTCGCCCGGGATTATCCTTTTTCAGCAAAGCTCGCAAAGAAAGTGACCGCGGAGGCCCTGATGGCCATCCTCCGCGACCACTACGAAGGCACCGAATACGACGCCACGGACGGCTACAAAACGGGCACGCCGAACCAGACGAAGTTCCGGACGATCTGCACGGCCTCGACGATCAACGCCTTTATCGTTTCTCTGGGAACGAAGCGGCCCGAGCCATTGTCCGTTTCGATCTGGCTGGCCATGGGCAAGCCGGACACGACGGTCTTCCTGCCCCTTTACTACGGTGTCGAGACGCTGCCGCCGGGAGCCGGACTCGGCGGGAACGCTCATGACGACGAGGCCTTCCAAAGACAGCACTTCGAGGGCGCCGGGATCAAGGCCGCCGAAGGCGAGCTCTTGAACACGAAGGTCCTGGCGCTCGAAAAGATCGCCGAAGCGAACTACGGCCCGATGCACGCAACGCTCGTGACGGAGCTCTTCCCGGCCGAGAAGGAGTTCATCAAGGACCGGCCGAAATTCGAAAAGGACTTGGCGGCCCTCTACGCCAGGGACAAGGCGCAGGCCCTGAAGAAGCTCGATGATTACGTCGCGGCAGCGTTCGCCAAAGTCTCGGACCTCACGACGAAGCTCCTGGCCAAGACCCCGGGCTCCTGAGCAGGGACGGAGAACCCAGCTTAGCTAGGATGCCGAAGCTCCCCTGAAGAGCCCCTCGGGCCGTATCGTCTCTTTCCAGACGATGAGCCAGTTTCAGGCCCGTTTGCGGCCGTGGACGAAGTCGCCGAGGCGGCGCATCCGCTCGAGCTCGGAGTCCGTCATGGGCCCCCCGTCGAGAACGGTCAGATTCTCGCGCATCTCGCCGATCGTCTTCGCGCCCGACATGCAGACGTCGACGGCCGGATTCGAAAGGACGAAGCGGTAGCAGTCGGCAGCCGTCGGCGGCTTTTCGCCGGGAGGCATCTTGTCCGCCTTGAGCAGCTGGCCCCAGCGCGTGGCGGTGAAGACGACGGTCCCGGGGCGTTTCTCCGTCTCCCCGGCCAAGAACGGGAAGATCTCCGTCTCGGCCCCGCGATGGGCGGCGTTATAGCGGAGATGGAGGACGTCGAACTCGCCCTCCCCGGCCAGCGCGCCCAGGAGCTTCCGGTTGTGGCTCGAGACGCCGATGTACCGGACGAGCCCCTTCTCTTTCATCCGCAGGGCGCCGTCGATGAGCCGCCGCGACGGCTTCCGCGAGAAATAGCCCATGATGAGGACGTCGGCGTGATCGAGCCCGGCGCACTTCAGCCCGCGCCGGAGCAGGCGCTCGGTGAAGAAATTATTGTGGGCATAGGTGAACGCCGCCAGGACGAGGCGGTCGCGCTGGCCCTTCTCGACGATCGCCCGCAACGCTCCGCACATTCCCGGCGTGTAGCCCTTGATGACCGTGCCCCAGGTGAAATAGTTGCAGCCCCGCTCGAAGGCCTCCATGATGGCCGCCGTGGGCGCCTTGTATCCCGAGGCGATGCCCAGCCGCCCGACCTTGAGCCCCGTCCGTCCCAAGACGACCTGTTCGCCGAAATTCATGATCCGCCCGCTCCTTTCGATTCGCCTGGGGCCGGCCCGATGCGGGCTTCCAGGCCGTCGAGCCATTCCCTCATGGCCGCGAGATGGAGATCGATCGATCCTTCGATCCCGGCCGGCGCCGCAATCCCCTTCGCCGCGCAATATTCGGCAAGAGACGCGTCGATGTCCTGCCAGGAGGAGATCGGTCCGGTGTCGATGGGTGCGGGGCCGGCCGGCCCGCCCTCGGGATGCTCAACCGCGGGTGTTTCGACCTTGCCCTCGACGCCGGCCCGGTCGAGAAGCCCGAGCATGCGCTGGTAGAGCTGGCCGTAGCGCCGCGACCATTCGCAATAGGGACCGACGTCCTGCGATTCGAGAAAGCTCCCGACAGTCCCCGGGCCTTCCGTCTCCGCGCCGCAGTCGGGTTCCGGCGGGAACACCGCGAACCGCTCCTCCCCGGCGTCGTCGGTCATCCGTCCCAAGGGATAGAGCCGGCAGACGAGGGGCCGCCGGGGATGGACCTGGCACCCGGACGCGGTCACAAACACGCATCGGCCGTCGGCCTCGAAGCGGAGGGTCGTTCCGCCGTTATCGGTGAACCGCCCGAGGAACTCGGTCGTCGTGATCCCCAACGCCTGGGACATTCCCAGGACCTCGTGAGGGCCGACCATGATGACTTTGCCCGAGCAACAGCGTCCGCAGGCCCGGCATGTAAAGAAGAAGGGGTCTTTGCGGTCTAAGCGGAAATCCAATGGGCCCGTCTTTAGAGCTTGCCCTGGATCGTCCCCAGGTCCCTGAGCAGCAGGCCGGACCGGAACAGCTTGATCTCGACGGTCGCGGCCGGGTCGGACTGGAGGTGCTTCAGGACCTTGGCGGGGACGGGCACGGACTCCAGGAGCGTGGCGCCGCTGTACCACTTGATCTCGGCCCGCTCCCACTTGTGCTGGACGGCGTGCTTGTCCTGCACCACCCCGCCGACCTGGCTTCCGTGGAGGAAGCCGAAGGACGCGCAGAAGGCGGCGGCGGTCCCGGCGAGCTTGAGGAGATCGCGACGGTTCAGGGTTTGGCTAACTTCTTGTTTCCCCATGATTTGATAGTAAGACCGGCCAGGACGCTTGTCAAGTCGTCGCTGCACGGCGCGGGCGGCCCGGCCCGCCGGCCTCCCCCCGGTTGACTCCCCGCCTGAAGACACGTAATATCGGTGGCGAATTCGCGAGCAAGGAGCGCCCCATGGAACGGACCCTGGCCATCATCAAGCCGGACGCCACGAAGAAGAGGATCATCGGCAAGATCATCGACCGCATCGAGGAGGAAGGCTTCAGCATCGTCCGGATGAAGCTCGCACACCTGGCCAAGGACGAGGCCCAGGGGTTCTACATCGTCCACAAGGACAGAGGCTTCTACGACAGCCTGTGCGAGTTCATGTCCTCGGGTCCGGTCGTGATCATGGTCCTCGAGGCCGAGAACGCCATCAAGCTCTGGCGCGAGGTCATGGGCGCGACGGACCCGGCCCAGGCCAAGCCCGGAACGCTCCGCCGCGCCTACGGCTTCTCCATCGAGCGCAACGCCGTCCACGGCTCGGACGCCCGCGATACGGCCGAGTGGGAGATCAACCACTTTTTCAAGAAATAGGGGCGGCCTGCCGGGGCCGGCATCAGCGCGTGCACTTCGACGGCTCGGACGTCCAGGCCGAGCCGTTCCAGTAGCGGACTCCCTCGCGGTACTTTCGAAAATATTCGGCGTTGAGGACGCTGGTCAGCTTCCCTTCCTTGACCATCTCGCTGTGCAAAGTCTCATAGCTGTGGCCCGGATAGACCTGCGCGCACGCAAGACCGAAGTCGAACTCATAGTATAGGCCCGAGCCGTAAGTCGCGCTGATCCGGTCGTTCCCGGTAATGAACGCATAGTTAAGACCTTGGACGACAAACCCCATGGCC
>Ga0326732_1000351_pt1 | contig 10914 bp, 10 predicted proteins | sample MHFSIPfraction_4_FD_207644 | JGI IMG/M metagenome (GOLD analysis project Ga0326732, IMG submission 207644) | Lab enriched peat soil microbial communities from Michigan Hollow, Ithaca, NY, United States - MHF12FN SIP fraction | ecosystem: Environmental > Terrestrial > Soil > Wetlands > Peat...
TCGGAGTTGTTGTTCCGGAACTCGAACTCGAACAGGTCGATCGAACGGATCAGGTCGGAGAGACGCTTGAACCCGTAGTTTCTCGGATCGAACGAAGCCTGGTTCGATATGTTCTTGCCGATCTTGGCGAGATTCGACCATCCGTCCTCCTCCTGGGCGCTGTCGACGGCGTTCCCGATCAGGGTCAGCAGCTTGCTGTCGCTCTTGAGTTCATGGCTGGACTTGCGACGACCGCCGTCGGTCTTCGTCTTCTCCTGGACACCCACCGACTCGAGGTACAGGAAGGTGGAGCAGGCGTTCACGAAAGGAGAGGGAGTCGATTTCTGCCCGAAACCGTAAACGTGCAGCCCCTCGGCGAGGATGCGCATCACCAGCGGGGTGAAATCGCTGTCGCTCGAAACGATGCAGAAGGCGTCGAGCTTGCTGCCGTAGAGCAGGTCCATGGCGTCGATGGTCATGGCCATGTCGGTGGCGTTCTTGCCCTTGGTGTAGTCGAACTGCTGGATCGGACGGATCGCGTAATCGTGCAGTTTGTCCTCCCATCCGCTCAGAGAGCGGCTTTTCCAGTTGCCGTAAGCCCTGCGGATGTTCACCACTCCGTATTTGGCCATCTCGGCAAGGATGAAATCGATCTTGTCGCTGGGGGAGTTGTCGGCATCGATAAGCATGGCTATCGTGTCCTTGGTTTGCTCCATAATGATAGGTTCCTTGTCGGTTGGTCCCTGTGTTCGCCTTTCGGAAAACGTCCGGACGATGTTCGGAAATGTCATTGCAGGCTTATGGACGATTCCGGAAAAAACCGCCCAAGCATGCTTCAATATAGCCTCTTCAGCCGAATGTCACGGCATCGGAGGCAGCTTCTCCGGAAAACCCGAGAATCTGGACAGCTGCGCGGGCAACCCTTCCGGCAAGGTACCCGGCAAAAACCGGCGAGTCGTTCAGGCAGGGGATCGAAGCAACACCAAGCTCCGGCTTTTGACGGGCAAGCATCCCCGCGCGATGGATCGTCTCGTTGCCGTCGGAAAAATAGCCGGCGGCGAACAGCGTCACCTGCCTGAAGCCCCGTTGTTCAAGGCTCAGGCAGGCGTCTTCGAAGGATGGCTTCGTCCACTCCCCCCCCACGTCATGGTTCAGGTAAGCCGCTTCGATCGTGTCCCAGGGATTGCGCGTGTCCGCCTCGATAAGGGAACCCAGCTGTTTTGCAAAAGCGGCAGACTCCTCGAGACCCGTCCGGAACGTCGGCGCCTGGCCGCGCCGGTCCCTGACGAGTGTGCCGTGGAACAGCAGCAGCAGGGCTTTCCCGTCTCCGCTTTTCCCCGGGATCTCCCGGCCGCTCTTGAACAGATGCTCCGTGATGGCGCGGAGCAGCGCTTCATCGGTCCACAGCCGGCCGATGACCCTGACCTTGTGCAGCGCATCCGGAGGATACCCCTCAAGATGACCACAGAGGAGTCCGCAGCTCAGGCTGTTGTCGACCGGCGACATGGGTATGACGATCTGGCCGTCGTAGCCCATCGTATCGGAAAGCACCCTTTCGACAGCGGGTTCTGAAGCAGAATAGGTGGCCTTGACATCGAATTCGACCTCCGATGAGAGCGGGTGGCTGTCGAGATAGCGTTGAAGCAGCTCCGCCTGGCTTCGGGTGATCCGGTTCTGCGGTGAACCGCCGGCGGCATCCCCTGCGCGCAACCTTTTTTTCAGGGAGGAGGAGAGCGAGATGAAGTGCCGCAGCGGAACCGGAATGTGCATCAGGAGCGACGCCCGGTCGAGGGTGTGCAGGCTTACCCGGTAATTCTCGATGAAGCGCGCGCTCTCGGCTTCACCGTGTGAGGCCAGCACGACAGCCATTCGTTTCCTCGTCGACATGTAGAGGGGGTCCTCGGCCCTTTCAGGATTTCTGCTTCCGGGCCTTCACCAGCCGGGCTTCCATGCCGTCACGGAACTTCTCCTCGGGTGAAACGACCACAAGGTCGCCACTCCTGAGTCCCCCGACGACCTCGATGAAGGTGAGGTCGCTGTCACCGGTCCTGACCGGCTGCTTCCTGAGCCTTCCGCTGTCCACCTTCCAGACATAGTCCTTGCGATCCTCCTGGAAAACCGAGCTCTTGCGCACGAGCAGCGCGTCTTTGCGGGTGTTGTAGATGATGTTGGCCGTCGCCGTCATGCCTGCCTGTATGGCCGCCACCGGCTCGTTGAACCTCAGGTAGACCCGGGAGGTCTTGGTCACCCGGTCGGTCTGGGGAACGATCCTGGTGACCGTCGCCGAAAAACGCTTCTCGGGCATGGCGTCCAGGGCGATGATCGCCTTGAGGCCGATCCTGAGCTGGGGTACGTCGAGCTCATCCACTTCGACGGTCACCAGATAGGCATCCGTATCGGTCACCGAGGCCACCGGGACATTGGCGTTGACATGATCCCCGGCCTTCACGTTCTGGAGCGTGAGGGTTCCGTCGAAGGGTGCGGTGACCGTCAGCTTCCTGAGGTCATCCTCCCTGCTTTTGAGCTGGAGCCGCTTCTGAACCAGCATTTCGGCGGCCTGCGTGCTGTTGCGCACCGCTTCGTCGAGCTGCTGGCGGGAGATGGCCCCCTCCTTGTAGAGCCTGCGGTTCCTCTCCAGCTTCAGGCCGTTCTCGACCGCCACGGCCTGCTGCTCAGCGACGGCCGCACGGGCCTCCTGAACCGCAAAACCGGGTTGTTCGCTGTCGAATTCGATGATGACCTGGCCTTTCCTGACATGCTGGCCTTCGAGGGCGCCGACGGAACGCACCGTGCCGGAAAGCTCCGAGCTGAGGGCGGCGACCTTTTCAGCATCGACGTAACCGGTGGCGTACACCGCCTCGACCAGTTCTGATCTCGTGACCCTGCTGGCCTCGACATTCACCGTATTGCCCCTGGTAAGCAGGTAACCGACCGTCGCAGCAAGCAGGATGGCCAGCGCGATCGAGTACTTCGGAAGCATTTTCTGCAGGTTCTGCATCAGGTATGGGGATTATGTTTGCACGGAACTCCGCAGGTGGTGAATCGATGATCGGAACGGCAGCCTGCAAGGATTCCGCGGAAGCGATCGGGGGCACTACGGTGGGGATCTGAACACAGATTAGGCCGGTTGCCACTTTTTATGGGGCGCAACCTTGATTTTTCCATATTTTTGTCAATCTTTAAAAACTTTCGCCGACCCGCCCCCGTCGGGAGTAGTACGGCAAAAATTCTAATCTACATCTTCAATGAGCGAGAATCAAGATTTGCAGAAGAGCTTTCTTGAAACAGTGAAGTTCGATGAAAAAGGGCTGGTGCCCGCCATCGTGCAGGATCACGAGACCGGAAAGGTGCTGATGATGGCATGGATGAACCTCGAGAGCCTCGAAATGACCCTCGAGAGGAAGAAAGCCTGCTACTGGAGCCGCAGCCGCAAGAAGCTCTGGCTGAAAGGCGAGTCCTCCGGCAACATGCAGGATGTCCACGACATCCTTATCGACTGCGACGGGGACACCCTCCTGCTCAAGGTCTCCCAGAAGGGCGGCGCGTGCCACGTAGGTTACCATTCCTGCTTCTACCGGAAGACGACCGACGGCAAATCGATGGAGATCTGCGACACCCTGATGTTCGACCCGGAAGAAGTCTACGGGAAAAATAGCTGACCCCCCTGATGAGCAGTTCAAAAGAAACCGCAAAGTCCCTGATTCAAACCAAGTCGCGCTCATCGATCAGGAACATGTTTGACGAAGTCGCGCCGACCTACGACTTTCTTAACCACCTGTTGAGCCTCGGGATCGACAACTACTGGCGAGCCGCGGCTTCGAAGAGAGCGAAGAGGCACCTGACCGGGGTCCGCGAACCGAAGATTCTCGACGTGGCCACCGGCACGGGCGACCTGGCCGCCTCGATGGCAAAAATCCAGGGAGCCCAGGTCACCGGCCTCGACCTCTCCCCAGAGATGCTCGCCATAGCACGAAAGAAGTATCCCGGCATCAAGTTCCTTGAGGGGTACGCTGAAAAGCTGCCGTTCGACGACTCGCGCTTCAACGTTGTCAGCGCGGGATTCGGAGTCAGGAATTTCGAGAACCTCGAACAGGGGATGCGTGAGTTCCACCGTGTGCTGAAACCGGGCGGCCTCGCCCTGATCATCGAGCCTATGATTCCGCGCAACGCCCTGATGAAAAGCCTCTACCTGATCTACTTCAAGAAGGTGCTGCCGAAGATCGCAGGCATGTTCAGCAAGTCCTCCTTCGCCTACGACTACCTGCCGAACTCGGTGGAGCAGTTCCCTCAGACCGAGGCGTTCACCGCCATACTGAAAAAAGCCGGCTTCAGGAAAGCCGACTACCAGCCGATGACCTTCGAGACATCGATCCTCTATATCGCAGAGAAATAATCCCGGAAGCGAAAAGAAGGTCAAGGACGAAAAGAGGCTGTCTCAGAAGTGAAATCGAGGCAGCCTTTTCTGTTTGTCCTTCGTTCAAGCGGGTCTCGCATCAGTCATCCTGTGTCCGACAAAGAGGGACGAAGGATCCATCTGAACATCCTTAAAGTATTACAGATTTTTTGATAGGAGCTAAGTCCGAATCTGCTGGATCCTGTCTCTTCGCTTTGCTGCGTTCTGGATGACAATAAAGGGAGTGGACCGTTTTATCAGTGAAAAATGATCTTTTAAGACAGCCTCTTTTTCACTTCACCAGGGCGAACGACCCCTCGAACTTCACGGCCGTCTCTCCGTCTGCCTTGATGACCGCATGGATGGGCATCTTGGCCTTGCCGGTCCGGCTGAAGGTATCGATGAACTCCCGGAACACCTCGTCCGAAGGCATCGTGCCGGTGGCGACGATATCCCCGGTGACCGGCCGGAGGTACTCGACGCTCCCCTTGCGGATCACGATGCTCCCCTTCACACCCGCCTCCCTGAGCCGCAGGTAGAGCAGCCCCCACGAGGAGAGCACGGCCGCGATGTAGAGGCTCCCGCCGAAAGCCGTGCCGAGGTGGTTGAAGTTGTTTGCCAGCGGGGCGATAATTGTCAATTCCCGGCCGTCGTAGTGTTCGACGATGATGCCCATTGCCTGGGTCAGCGGGATCGCCTTGTCGAGAATGGCCTGCAGTTTCTGTTCCATCGTTCAGATTGCTGTTTCGTTGTTGTTGCGTGAGGGACGGCTCATGAACCGACGTTGGACGGCAGGTCTCTCCGGTACTTCGAGTAGTTAGTGCACACATGCCCGGACTGGGGACGATCCTGGTGGATCCTGACGATCAGGTCGACCACCTGGGCGGGCTCGATCACATGGAACAGCATATGCATGTCCTGGCGATCAAACAGCTTCCTCGGCATGACCTCGGTTTCGAGCCAGCGCAACAGGCCGGTCCACATCTCGCCATACAGGATGATCGGCGTCTCGCAGATCTGCTGGACCTGGGTGAGCTGCCAGGTGTAGAAGAGTTCGAGCATGGTCCCGACGCCTCCTGGAGCCACGACCACCGCGTCGGACAGGGCCATGAAAGAGTCGAGGCGGATGCTGAAGCGGTCGAACTCCTCCTTGATGTCCAGGTAGGGATTGGATTGCTGTTCGCTCAGCAGCCTGATGTTCAGGCCGATCGACTCGCCACCGTTCTTCACGCTCTTCGATCCGGCGTTGGCAGCCTGCATCAGGCCGGGCCCCCCTCCGGTTACGATGTCAAAGCCATGGGATGCCAGTCCCCTGGCGATGGAGTAGACATCGCGGTACTGTTCATCCCCTTCGCTGATCCTTGCCGATCCGAAAATCGCCACCCTGTACTTCGCATCCATACGATTGATAAATTACGGTTGGGGTATTGCCTGTGGAGGCCTGTTCACAGCATTGCCTCGAACTCATCCTCACCGATCACCCTGACACCGAGCTTCACCGCCTTGTCGAGTTTGCTGCCGGCGTCCTTGCCGGCGACGACCAGGCCGGTCTTTTTGCTGACCGAGCTGACCACTCGCCCGCCCCGCTCCAGCACCAGTTCCGAAGCCGACTGGCGATCGTGCCGCTCCAGCCCCCCGGTGAAAATCACGCTAAGCCCCTCGAAGTTGCGGTTCACCAGCGCTTTGGGCAGGGCCGCCTGCATCGGAAGACCCGCAGCGTCGAGCTTGGCGAGCATCTCGTTCACCCACGGTTTTCCGAAAAACACGCGTATGCTCCGGGCGATCACCGGACCGATGTCCGGCACGGAAGCGAGTTCGTCCTCCTCAGTGCCCCTCAATCGTTCGATGGATGGACAGGCCCGGGCCAGCTCCCTGGCCGTGGCACGACCGACATGGCGGATGCCGAGGGCGTAAAGCAGTCGTTCGAATCCGCGCTTCCGGCTTTCGTCGAAAGCGTCGAGGAGATTACGGGCCGATTTCGGACCCATCCGTTCGAGGTTTTCGAGCTGCTCCTGCCGAAGCCCGTAGAGATCCCCCGGGTCGTCGACCAGCTTGCGCTCGACGAGCTGCATCACGAGCGACACGCCGAGGTTCTGGATGTCCATGGCGTTCCGTGAGGCGAAGTGCAGGATGCGCCCCACTTTCTGGGCCGGGCACTCCTCTTCGTTCGGACAGTAGAATCCGACCTCCCCCTCCTGCCGCACGAGCGAAGTGCCGCACTCCGGACATCTCTCCGGCACCTCGATGGCGACGGTCGCCGGCGGCCGCTCGGCGAGCACCACGCCGACCACCTTGGGAATCACCTCACCGGACTTCTCGATCATGACCCGGTCGCCGAGCCTGACGCCGAGACGTTCGATCTCGTCGAAGTTGTGCAGGGTGGAGCGCGACACGGTCGAACCGGCGAGCCTCACCGGCTCAAGCTCCGCCACCGGGGTGATGGTGCCGAGTCGGCCCACCTGGAACACCACGCCACGCAGCAAGGTCTTGGCCTGTTGCGCAGGATACTTGTAGGCTATCGCCCAGCGCGGGCTCTTTGAGGTCGCCCCGAGCCGCTCCCAGAGCGTGGTGTCGTTCAGCTTCAGCACCACCCCATCGGTCTCGTACGGGAGCGTCCAGCGCTTTTCCGACCACTCGCCGATGAAGGCGGCGATCTCATCGACACCCTTGCAGAGCCGGTAGTGGCCTCCGGTCAGGAAGCCCATGGCGTCGAGCTGGCCCAGGCGGTCCAGATGGGGCAGTGACTCCTCCACCCCGCCATTGAGGAAGTAGGCGACGAAGGACATTTTCCGGCGGGCCACCTCCGAAGAGTCCTGCAGCTTGAGGGTGCCGGCGGTGGCGTTCCTCGGATTGGCGAAGCGGTCCTCTTCGGGACGGTCTTCGTTCAGCTTGCCGAAATCCTCTTTGCGCATGAACACCTCGCCACGGACCTCGACCTCGCCGTCCAGTGCGCCGAACAGCGGGCCATCCGGCGACTGGAACCGGAGCGGCACGGTAGGAATGGTCCGAAGGTTCGCCGTGATGTCGTCCCCCCTCGTCCCGTCGCCCCGGGTAGCCCCCCGGACCAGCACCCCGTCGCGGTACAGCAGGCTGACGGCCACTCCATCGAACTTCAGCTCGGCAACGAACTCCGGGCGGCGACCGCCTTCGGCCTCGACCAGTTTGTCGACCCTGCGGCAAAAGTCGGCAACCTCCTCGAGCGAATAGGTGTTCGAGAGGCTGAGCATCGGCTCCCGGTGAATGACCGCGGGAAACTCCCTGGTGATCTCTCCTCCGACCCGCTGCGATGGGCTGTCGGAGGTCACCAGGTCAGGGAACTCCCGCTCGACGGCAATCAGCTGCTCGAGCAGCTTGTCGAACTCGAAATCGGAGATGACCGGCCTCGCCTCGACATAGTAAAGCCGGTTATGCCGGTTGATCTCGGCCCTGAGCCGTTCAGCCTCCATCTGTGCCTGTGCCCGCTCCACCGCTCAGGACCCTTTTTTTGATGACGACATGGCCCAGCCGGCGATGTTCTTCAGGAACCCCGCCGAACCCTGAAGCCCGAGCTTCGTCCAGGTGGCGGCAAGGATTTTAGGATAGCGCCAGGCCACCCGGAGCATGACGGTCGCGAGCTCGTCGAGCCTCATTTCGTCGCGGAACATGGCCTGGCGGTAGCGGGGCGGAAGCTCGTCGAGCGCGATCATCACCTCGTTCATGAGCTCGTTGACGAAATTCGGCTCGTCCGTGCGGGCGTCGTAGCACATGTACTTCATCAGGTTGGCCATGGAAGCGACGTTGTGCTCGAATGCGCTGATGCCGGCGAGTTCAGCCCTTCCCAGCGTGCCTCTGCGCAAGGCCAGGTCGAGCCCCGACGTCAGCCGGTCGAAATTCCGGACCATCGACCCGAACCCGCAGAAGGTGAGCGGAGAGGCGAGCGATGCCGCATCGCCGAGCAGAAGGATGCGGTCGTCCGAAATCACCCTCGTGCATCCGGAGCCGTCGTGGAAATATGCCGGTATGATGCCGTAGACCGGCCGATGGATGACGAACGCCGCGCCAGGGCTCTTGTAATCCGGCAGCTTCCGGAAATAGGTTTCGAACAGGTTGAGCAGCGACTTGTCGTTCGATGAGTCCACCCTGTCGTAAAAAAAGAGATAGGTGATATACTCCTGGCCCTTCGACGGAAACCCCTCCCAGATCAGCTGCCGTCCTCCTCCCCTGGAAAGTTCGGCGGGCTCGGTGCTGGCGAGGATCTCCCCCACATCGTAGTCGGCATTCTCGAAACCGCTCGCTATGGTGCCGACCGTCGGGCAGACGTGGGTCTGGGGCCGTCCGTCGTTGAGCTGCATGGCGATAGGCGAAAGGATGCCCATCGAGTCGACAAGCAGCTTCGACCTGAACCGGAGCGTTCGGCCGTCTGGTCCTTCAGCCTCGACGACTACGTGGTCCGCGAACCGGTAGCACGCCCTGAAGGAGGTCCGCCCCATCACTACGGAACCTTCCGATTCGAGCACCCGCTCCATGGCCATGCCGAGAAGACGGTCGGCATCGACCGCACAGTCGAGCACGCCGTCGATATAGAGTCGCTTCCTGCGCTCCTCGGGAACGTGGAACTCGACCCATCCGGTCCGGTAGCTTCTGACAATGGTCGATTCGAGCTGTTCCCCGGTGAATACTCCGGTCGCAGCGAGTCGGTGCAGCTCGCTTCGCGAGATGTTCCAGTCGCGGGTCGATCGGGCGGGCTCCCCGCGTTCGATCACCAGGACCCGGTATCCGAAACGCTTCGCCATGACGGCCGCGTGCAGCATGCCGAGCGTTCCGCCGGCATAGACGATGTCGAAGCTGCCGGCGAATTCGGCCCCGGCCTCCAGCCTGGATCCATCCCTGACGACGTCAGGCACCGGAAGCGTCAGCTGCTCCCAGTAGCGGTCGATCGCGACAAGCGACCGGAGATGCTCCTCTCCGCCACTGATGGTGCTGAAGTGGCTGTAGACAAGGGGATGCGTAATCCTGATCTGTTCGAGCATAGCTGGTGCAGGGGATGGTTTCATGCCGGAACCACATGGTTCATACGGGAATCGCTCTCGATCTTCCCATCCACGAGATGGATACGCCGGCCGGCGCGGTTCGCGAAATCCTCGTCGTGGGTCACCACGATCACCGTCTGGCCCATCTCCCGGTTGAGCCGGTCGAAGAGCTGGTAGACGTTGTCAGCCGACTTCGTATCGAGGTTTCCGGTGGGCTCGTCGCCGAGCAGCACCTTCGGCTCGTTAGCCAGTGCCCTGGCGATGGCCACCCGCTGCTGCTGACCGCCCGAAAGCTGGTTCGGCTTGTTGGTATGCTTGTCCTCCAGCCCGACCATGTCGAGCAGCTTCATGGCCCGCTCACGGATCTCCTTCCTCGAGTATTTCCGCCGGATCAGCATGGGGAGGCTCACATTGTCCAGTGCGTTGAACTCCGGCAAGAGGAAATGGAACTGGTAGATGAAGCCGATCTTCTCGTTCCTGATCACCGTCATTTCAGCCTCCCCGGTTTCGGTGATATCCTCACCGTCCAGCCAGACCTTGCCGAAGGTCGGTTTGTCGAGACCGCCCATGATGTAGAGAAGAGTCGACTTCCCTGATCCGGAAGGGCCGGTGATGGCAACGAACTCACCCGCGAAAATCTGGAGCGAAAGGTTGGGAATGATCGTCTGACGGACGTCCCGTGAGAGTTCGAGCTCCTTGCGGATGCCTTCGAGACGGAGAATCGTTTCAGCCATCGGCTACCGTTTTCGTTCTGCTTCGGTGATTGACAGTAAAGGCCGGCCCAGGCCGGAGCAGGCCTGGGCGAACCTCTTGAAGTATAACAAAAAAGCCGCTAATGACGGAGCCGTATCGATCGGGACCGGCGCCCTGCGGCATGGCGGGGGCTCAGCAGCAAGTGCCGTTCTGGCGGCCGGTGCCTTTGGCATGGTCGCCGCAGCAGCAGGAGTGCGGCTTCGACACCAGCATCTCCCTGATTTCGTCGACGGACGGGACCTTTCCCGAACAACGCACCTGTCCATCCACCACGAGCGCCGGGGTCGACAGTACTCCGTACTCCACAATTTTCTGGATATCCTCGATCTTTTCCACTTCGGCTTCAATACCTTCCGAGGCGATCACCGCCTTGACCATATCGGCAAGCTGGTTGCATTTCGCGCACCCACTGCCGAGAATTTTGACCTGTTTCATTCCTGTACTCCTTTTCTGGTTATGCTTGAATCATCATCGACTACCACTTTTTACCGGGACCATCGGTCAGCATCATGTGAACTCCCTGTTCACGTTCGGGCCCATACGTTTAGTATATCGCAAATATACGATGATCAAACACAAAAGCAAAAAAACATCAGGAATGAACTCCCCGCCTCGAAAATCCTGGTGCGAATTCTCATCGCTATATCCTATATTACATATCGAAATATGGCCGCAGAGGCCTCGTGCCGATTCCACATATTCGTCGTTATCTGAAACAGGTCGTCGTCACTTTTGCTTATTTTTTTAGGACATTCAAGTATTATCATTATTTTTTAAGGG
>Ga0326732_1000352_pt1 | contig 10914 bp, 12 predicted proteins | sample MHFSIPfraction_4_FD_207644 | JGI IMG/M metagenome (GOLD analysis project Ga0326732, IMG submission 207644) | Lab enriched peat soil microbial communities from Michigan Hollow, Ithaca, NY, United States - MHF12FN SIP fraction | ecosystem: Environmental > Terrestrial > Soil > Wetlands > Peat...
CGGCGCTGCGGAACGAGCGGACCCCGGAGTGCCTCGAGCGGTCCTGCGGCGAATGCCGGGGCTGCGACGAGCGCGCCTGGAAGAAGCCGGCCCGGCCGGCGAAGATCAAGCCGCTGCCCGCGGCGGCGGAGCCGGCAGGGGAAGAGGCGGGGACGGTCGCCCGCTACCGGGCCGTCTATTCCAAGAGGGGCAAGGCCCGGTACCTGTCCCACATCGACCTCATCCACATCCTCCAGAGGAGCTTCCGGCGGGCCGGCATCGAGGTCCGCAAGACCCAGGGGTTCCATCCCAAGATGGACTTCACCTACGGGCCGGCCCTCCCCCTCGGCATGGCGGCGGCGCAGGAGGTCCTGGAGTTCCGCTCCGGCCGCCGGATCGATGCGCGCGAATTCCTCTCCCGGGTCAACCGGAGCGTCCCTCCGGGGATCAAGTTCTCAGCGCTGCGGCTGATCGAGGAGGGCTCCCCGTCGCTCCATGGGGCCACCGAGAGGCTCGTTTACTCACTCGACCGGACGAGCGAGGAGCTCGGCCGGACGTGGAGCGCCCGGGAGATCAAGTCGGCCTTCGGCCGGTTCAGAGAGGCCCATCCCGCCGCCGCCGGATTGGACTTCCGTTTCTCGGGCCGCCGTCTCGTTCTTCTTCTGCCCGCGGATCCGGCCAAAGGCGCCCGGGCCCAGGACATCGTCAAGGAGGTCTTCGCGATCGAGGACCCGGTCTTTCTCATCCGCAGGGACGCGGTCGTCCTGAAAAATTGACACGATTTAACGAATCCGATACGATTAGTCGGGAATGTTGCAGGGAGAGTCAACGTGATCGATTTTGAACTGACCGAAGATCAGATCGCCCTCCAGGAGATGGCCCACGAGTTCGCCGCGACCGAGATGCGACCCAAGGCCGCGGCCTATGACCAGGGCCACACCTTCCCGGAGGATGTCATGCGCAAGGCGTTCGAGGTCGGCTTTCTGACCTGCACGGTGCCGGCCGAGTACGGCGGCGTCGGGCTCGGAGAAGTCGACTTGGCCATCGTCAGCGAGGAGCTGGCCTGGGGCTGCGCGGGGATGTACACGACGATGATGGCCAACTCCCTGGCCTTCACGCCCCTGCTGCTCTTCGGGACCGAGGAGCAGAAGAAGCGGCTTTTCGCGCCGTTCCTGAAAGACATGGCCTTCGCCTCCTACTGCCTGACGGAGCGGGAGGCGGGGTCCGACACATCGGCCATCAAGACGACCGCCCGTAAGGACGGCTCGGATTATGTTATCAATGGCTCCAAGTGCTTCATCACCAACGGCGGCGTCGCCAGCCTGTATGTCATTTTCGCCAACTCCGCGCCGGGCAAGGGGCCCCGCGGGCTGAGCGTCTTCGCCATGCCCCGGGACACACCCGGCCTCTCGGTCGGCAAGGTCGAGGACAAATTCGGCCACCGGGCCTCCAACACGACGGAGCTCTTTTTCGAGGACGTCCGGGTCCCCGCGGCCAACCTCATCGGGCGCGAGGGCCTCGGGTTTATCGTCGCCATGCGGACGTTCGACAAGACGCGGGCCGCGGTCGGCGCGGCCGGGGTCGGCGTCGCCCGGGCCGCCCTCGAGCACGCGGTCGAGTACTCCAAGACGCGGGTCCAGTTCGGCAAGCCCATCGCCACGTTCGAGGCCAATTCCTTCAAGCTGGCCCAGATGGCCATGGACATCGAGGCGGCGCGCCTGGTCGTATGGCGGGCGGCCTGGCTCTTGGACAAGGGCAAACCCAACTGCAAGGAATCGGCCATGGCCAAGTGCCTAGGCTCGGACGTGGCCATGCGCAACGCCCTGGAAGCGCTCCAGATCTTCGGCGGCTATGGCTATATGAAGGATTATCCGATTGAAAAGCTCGTCCGGGACGCCAAACTGCTCCAGATCTATGAGGGGACCAACGAGATCCAGCGCCTGGTCATTTCGCGGGACGTCATCGGCCCGATCAGGGGCCGCTGAAGCGGGCGGCCGGGCTCACAAGCCAAGGATCTTGACCAGGTCCTCTTCCACCGACTTCTTGGGGGTTTCGACGATCCGACCGATTTCCCGGCCGTCGACGATGACGATGAACGTCGGCAGCTTGACGATGTCCCGGCCCTGATAGGCGGGCGCCCGCTTGTCCTTGGCCTCGGGGACGCCGAAGTAGACCGGCTGGAGCAGGGGGGTTTCGACGAGATCGAGGACCTTGAAGAAAGCGCTGACGTGGGCCATGCTGTCCGAACACCAGCTGCCGAAAAAGACCTCGATCCGGACCTCCCGTCCGAGCCCGCGGAGCTTGTCGAGGGCCTCGACCTTCGGCTGGTAGGCCGCGACCTGGTCCTGCCAGGCGGGAACGTGCTCGAGGATGGCTTCGCGGGTGGTCGGGCCGACAAGATCCTCCCCGGCCGCTGAACAGGGGAGGACGGCAAGGCTGAGAAAGACGGCGAGGAGAACGACAGGCGACTTGCTCTTGAGAGCGCCGCGCACGGGTCAGGCCGCTAGTTCTCGATGTATTCGGGGATCAGGGCGAGCGTCTCGACGCCGGCGCCGCGGGCGATGTCGATGACTTCCATGACCTTGGCGAAGGGCAGCTTGGCCAGGGCGCGGATGAAGATCGTTTTGTCCTGGCGCGTGCTGTAGACGCGGCGGAGCTCTTCGAGAAGGCTGCGGAGCTCGGTCGGCGTGCCGTTGATATCGACGACGTCAGCGGTTTTCAGGGTCAGGACGATGAGGCCCGTGGGCTGGCCGCCGCCGCTCGAAGAATCCGAGGTTTCCGGCAGCTTGACATCTATGCCTTTTTGAACGAGGGGGGTGATGACCATGAAGATGATGAGAAGAACGAGAAGGACGTCGCAGAGCGGGACGACGTTAGGCTCGGCTTTTGCCATAATGGCCTCCTTGGGACAACTCTAAGTCCGGTATTCTATGACAACTCCGGGGGCTTGTCAACGATATTTCCGCAGCCCTATTTCAGTGTGTCGACGGCCTTGCGGTTGTTGCTGGTGTGGAAAACGAGCAGGGTCTTGCCCTCTCCCGCCGAGGAGCCGTAGGAGTAGCGGATGTCGACGACCGCGTTGCCCAGAAGCGCCCCGATCTCGGCGCCGGCGCCGATCCGGTCGGTGACGAGGACCGTGACGACCTTCTTGGCCTTGACCTTGTAGCCCAGCGTCCGCAGCGCCGTTTCGGCCTTCTTGGGGTCCGACGTGACGAGGTGGAAGTGCCCTTCGTCGCCCTCGGAATAGACGTAGAAGGCCTTGACGTTGACGCCGGCGTTGGCCAGCGTCCCCAGGACGCGCCCGAAGATTCCGGGCTCGTCGGGGGTCGTGACGGTCAGCTCGATGTCTTCGCTCAGATGTGTCACGCTCGTTCTCCTGACGGACGGGCATTATACCAGAATCGGGGCCGACGCAACAAATGAGCTTAAGCAAGGGGAGACTTGCGACCGTTCTCCCTGAGACCCGTGAGGCTCTTGCCTTTTTTGGGACGGCCGCTACAATGCAGGGGGATGGTGCCCGGGGCCCGAGTCCGGGCGTCTTGGAGCGTGACATGGCGGATACGATCAAGAGGACAGTGGCCATCGTCGATAACTCGATCGATCCCACGATCTATCGGCCCGTCGAGCACTGGGGCGGCTATCTTGACGTTCCCTGGCGGGCCTTCGTCGCCCGGGAGGGGGATCTGCCCGACCCCGGCGGGTTCAGCCATATGATCCTGACCGGCTCCGAGTCTTCCATCGTCGAGCGCGAACCGTGGGTCGACGCGGAGGCCGTGATGGCGCGGCAGGCGGTCGCCGAAGGAACGGTGGTCCTGGGCAGCTGCTGGGGCCACCAGCTCCTGGCCTTCGCCCTGGCCGGCGAAGCCCACGTCCGGCGCGCCGCCAAGCCTGAGATCGGCTGGATCGCCCTTCGCTTGGACGAGACGAGCGACCTGCTCGGGCCGGCGGGGACGACGCCGTTCACGTTCTCGATCCACTATGACGAGGTCTGCGACCTGCCGCCGGAGTTCGAGGTCCTGGCTTCGACCGAGGCCTGTCCCATCGAGGCGTTCCGGTACGGACGGAGACCCGTCTGGGGCCTGCAGTGCCACCCCGAGATCGACATCCCGACCGGGCTCCGGAACCTCCGGGACCTCGTCGACCGCGGCTTCAAGGGCCGGGAGGCCCTTCTCGAGGCGCTTCATGCGCCTCCTCGGGACTCCGGACTTATCCACAGGATCGTCCGGACTTTCCTCGCCGCCGGCGGTCCCGCAGAGGGAAAGCGTTGATTTTGCTTGACAAGTGGGCCATTTTTCACTATTAATCCCTCTAGACGTTGCAATTCACAACTCTATTCATCAGGAGGATTCGATGAAGTTGCGTCAATCTACTGTATTGTTCGTCGTGATGGCGCTCGTCGTTCTCACGACGATGTCCTTTGCCCAGACCACGAAGCTGAAACGGATCGGGCTCTATACGTTCTGCACCGTCAAGGGCCAGGCGCCCACCCCGGCGATGATGAAGGGCCTGTTCGAGACCCGCGCCGCGGACATCAAGACCGGCTTCGATCTGGCGGGGAATCCCGAGCTCTATCAGCCCTTCATGGACCAGATGAAGACCGCCGAGTGGATGGATACGACCTTCCCCGTCGGCGAAGTCCTGCCGTGGATGCTCTTCCGGTCCCACGACCAGGTCAAGGTCGCCCGGAACATCGAATGGGCGGGCAAGGAGCCCATGCCGGTCTTCATCGTCCCGGTCACGAAGGACTGGAAGCAGTATGAGTTCGTCATCCCCAAGGGCTGCGGCAACATCGCCCTCAGCAGCAAGGTCACGAACCTCATCCAGCCGGCCGTCTGCAGCCTGACCGTGACTCCGGCCCGTGCCAATGCCAACGACCCCATCACCGTGGACATGAGCGGCTCGCAGAACGCGCAGTCGATGACCGTCGAGGTTGCGGACGCGCAAGGCCAGAAGATCGCCACCCAGGAGCTGACCCCCCAGTCGCCCAAGTGGCAGACGAAGTTCGACAAGCCCGGCGAATACACGTTCAAGGGCACGGCCACCGGCATGGACGGCAAGGTCTCGAATTGCGTCAGCATCGTCAAGGTGGCCATCAACTTCCCGCCCATCTGCAAGCTCTGGACGTCCTGTATGCCTTGCGAGGATTATGTCGGCCGGCCCATCACCTTCGACGCCTCCGGATCGAGCGACCCTGACGGCCAGATCGCCAAGGTCGTTTTCGAGCTGCTCGACGCCAACGGGAACGTCATCGATACGTGCGTGACGACGCGGAAGCCCTGGACCTGGGAAAAGGTCTTCACCAAGGCCGGGACCTACACGATCAACACGACCGTTTTTGACAATGACGGCGCCCAGTCGCCGGCCTCCGACCCTTGTCGCCTGACCTTCGAGGTCACCCAGAAGAAGCTCTTCTGGACCGTCGGCGGCGGCCTCGGGATCTACGGCGGCAGCTCCGCCCTCTACGGCTTCCTGCGCGCCGGGCTGTTCGCTTGGATCACGCCCGACAAGTGGAGCTTCACCCTGAGCGGCGGCGGCGGCGTCCCCTTCAAGGGCTCGCCCTGGAAAGCCGTCTTCACGGCGGATGCCCTTATCAACGGGCATTTCCAGAGCTTCTTCCTGGGCACCGGCGTCGGCGTGAGCTCGGCGACCATGGCCAAGGACGCAAATCACGAGTTCGGCGTCGACATTCCCGTTCAGGCCGGGTTCCAGGTCTTCGACAAGTGGACGAGCAAGGGCCAGCTGTTCTTCGAGTTCCGCCTTCCGCTCGGCCGGTCCTTCGACCACAACTACAAGGCCGGCGCCGGCTTCCGTTTCCTGTTCTAAGCCGCGCCGCGAAACAAGTCCTTAAGAGGGCTGGAGACGAAAGTCTCCGGCCCTTTTTTTTCGCCTTTTCTCCCTCTCTGCCTGACCCAATCCTCGAGAATGCCCGAAGGGCGGGGTTGAGTTTGAGAGGAGCCGACAGCCCGTTCCTGAGAAGTGAACGCGCAGGGGTGATGCCGCGGGGAGTGGCCCGGGGGGAGCGCTCGAATGAGCGGGCTATCGAGACCTTGATGAATGAAACAGGGACTGGGGTCAGTCGGAGAGCTTGCCGAGCTTGGCCAGCTCGTCGTTGTAGTACTTGCGGTAGAGGATCTCCCACTCCCGGGAGCCCTCCTCGATCGCTTTCTTCTGGGATTGGATCTTGTCGATGGCCTTCTTGTCGATGGCCTCGTAGAGCCGCATTTCCTCTTCGATGGACTTGACGATGATCAGCCGGACTTCGTTCGGGTCGTCGAGGAAATCGACCTGGTCGTCTTTTTCGAGGGCCGCGAGGACCTGGCGGGAGAGGTAGTTGATCTTCTCGCGCGACAGCCGGTTGCTCACAGGACGATCCCTTTCTCGCGGGCCAGCTTCTTTTTGACCTCTTTGAACATCGCCTGGTACTCGATGTTCTCCCGGCGGATCTTCTCCATATGCTTGCTGAGGAGCTCGCGGACCTCCTGGTCGAGGCGGTCCTCCTTCTGGAACTCGTCGAGCAGCAGGCTGGTCACCGCGTCGAGCAGACGGCCCCTGTCCTCGACGATGATCTTGCCTTCCTTGGCCAGGTTGCGCAAGATTACCGAGGCCAGATGCTCGATTTGGTTCTTATTGAGCCGCATAACCCCATCACTTTACACGACCTGCGGCCAAATATCAAGGACGAATATCGCGTCCCCACAGGGGAAATCAGATTATCACCACGAAGGGATGGAGTGCGGACCCATCAGGCGTCGGGCGGGCCAGGGCGAGGAGCCTGCCGCCTGTCGAGAGGAGCCTGGCCAGGGCGTCAGGGGCGTCCGGACGGCTGAATTCCGGGAAAGGGCTGGCCAGGTCGGACGTCCCGAGCGGGCGGCCGTTCCTGACGAAAGGCTCTGCCTCCGGGCGGACGACGACGGCCGGAGCCCAGAGCAGAAGCCGATCCAGGGGCAGGATGAACCGGGCCTGCTCGCCCCTGGCGGACGCCTCTTCAAAGTCGGCGAGAGCGACGGCGTCGTCCAATCTGTAGGGGCCGACCGCGGTCCGCCGCAGGACCGCGAGGTGAGCGCCGCAGCCGAGGCGCCAGCCCAGGTCGTGGGCGAGCGAGCGGATATAGGTCCCGGCCGAACAGGCCGCCTCGAAATCCAGGTCCGGAGGCCGGTAGTCCCGGAGCAGGAAGCGCGTGATCACGACCGGGACCGGCTTGAGCTCGAACTCCTTGTCGGCCCGGGCCAGCTTGTAGACCGGCCTCCCCGCGATCTTCTTGGCCGAGTACCGCGGCGGCGTCTGGAGGCTCTCGCCCTCGAAGGCCTTCATGGCCGCGGCCAGCGCGCCGCGGTCCGGGAGGTCGGAGGACAACTCCGAGACCGGTCGCCCGGAAGCGTCATAGGTATCGGTCGCGAAGCCCAGGCGGATGCGGCCCTCGTAGACCTTGGCCTCCTTGGAAAGGAAGGGAAAAAAGCGGGTCGCCTGTCCGGCCGCGACGAGCAGGACCCCCGTCGCGTCCGGATCGAGGGTCCCGCCATGGCCGACGCGCCGCATGGCCAGGGCCTTGCGCATGCGCTGGACGACGTCGTGGGAGGTGGGCCCGGCGGGCTTATCGATGACGATCAGGCCGTCTTGAGCCACCGTCAGATCCGGCTCTCAGCGGTCCGGCCCGGACGTCTCGCCGGGCTCGTCCTCGTCGAGGAGTCCCTCGACGATCGCCGGCACGTCGCGGATGAGGCGCTCGTAAGGACCGTAAACGGTGAAGCCCGAGGCGTGGATGTGGCCGCCGCCCCCGAAGTGCTCGGCCACCCGGGCCGCATTGGCGCTGGCCTTCGACCGGAGGCTGACCCGGAAGGTCTCCGGGCCCATCTCCTTGAAGAACATGACCATCTCGACGCCCTTGATGGACCGGGCCAGGGTGGTCATGTCCTCCGTGTCGACTTCCTTGAGGTGGAGGGCCTCGGTATCTCGCTTGAACATGCTGATGACCGCAATGGTGCCATTCGCGTTCATCGTCAGGGTCGAGAGGACGCAGCCGAGGAGCCGGATCTTTTCAGGGGAGTTGTTGTAGTAGAGCTTCTCCGCGACGCGGATGGGGTTGGCGCCCAGGCGGGCCAGCTCGGTCGCCGCGGCCAGCGCGCGCGGGGTGGTGTTGGAGAACTGGAACGACCCGGTATCGGAGGCGATCGCGCAGTAGAGGTTCTCGGCGATCTCCGGCGTCGCCCGGATGCCGAGCGCAGCGGTCAGATCGAAGACCATCTCGCCAACCGCCGGGGCCTCGGGGTCGATCCAATTGATGTCGGCGTACGGCGAGTTCGAGTGGTGGTGGTCGATGTTGATCTTGAAGGCCCCGCCGAGGCCCTCCTGGCCGGAGCGGGAGACGTCGGCGCACTCGAGCAGGACGACGGTGTCGAAGTCCGAGGCCCGGATCTGGCCGATCCGGACGCCGGCGAGATCGGGAAAGCCGGAGAAGGGCAGGGGGGTCGGGTCGCGGTTGATGATGACCGCGTCCTTGCCGAGATGCTCGGCCATGAGCGTCAGGGCGCGGGCCGTGCACAGAGAGTCGCCGTCGGGCCTGAGATGGGAGGTCACGGCGATCTTGCGCGAGGCCTTGATCCTCTCCGCGATGAGCGCCCGCGGGTCAGTGGCCATTCTTCCTGGTCTCCTCGATGAGCTTGTCGATCCTGTCCTGGTGCTCGAGGCCCAGGTCCAGGGCGAAAAATAGCTCGGGATTATACTTCAACCGGACCCGGGAGGCAAGCGCCTTCCGGAGGGCGCCCCGGCTCCGCTCGATGCGGTCGATCAGGGCCTGGGGATCCGGACCGCCGAACACGGAGAGGTAGACGCGGGCCGTGAGCAGGTCCGGTGTCATCTCCACGCGGGTAACGGTCAGCAGGCCGGAGGAGGGGTCCTGGAACTCGGCCAGGAGCAGGCGGCTGAGCTCCGACCGGACGAGCTCGGCGACCCGGCGCACCCGGAAGCCCTTCTCAGGCATAGCGGATCTCATGGCCGGTCACTTCGGTCTCCCCGAGTTTGACCGCGTCGGCGATGACCCGGCCGAGGATCTCCTCGACGACCGAAGCGTTGCTGTTGAGGGTGACGACGCCGAGACGGCTCCTCTGCCAGAGATCCTGGAACTCGAGCTCGGCCAGGGCGACGTTGTGACGGCGGACCCGGTCCTTGAAGCCGTGGAGGATGCGCCGCTTGTCCTTCAGGGAACGGGCATACGGGAAGAAAAGGTCGAGCGTCAGGACGCCGACGATCATCGGAACCTCCGGGGCCTCTAGATCGGCTGGACCTTCTCGCGGACGAACGCCTCGATCACATCACCCGGCTGGAAGCCGTTGAAGCCGCCGACGCCGATGCCGCACTCGTAGTCCTTCTTGACCTCGGTGACGTTCTCCTTGAGGCGCTTGAGCGAGGTGATCCGTCCCTGGTGGAGCACCTCGCGGCCGCGCAGGACGCGGGCCTCGCCGTTGCGCGTGATCCGGCCGTCCTGCACATAGCAGCCGGCGATCGTGCCGACCTTGGGGATCTGGAAGACCTTGCGGACCTCGGCCCGGCCCTGATAGGTCTCCTTGATGACCGGCTCGAGCAGGCCGATGACGGCCTTCTTGATGTCGTCGGTAAGCTGGTAGATGATCTTGTAGGTCCGGATCTCGACCTCTTCCTTCTTGGCCAGGTCGAGGATCTTCGAGCTGGGCTTGACGTTGTAGCCGATGATGATGGCCTTCGAGGCCGAAGCGAGCAAAACGTCCGCTTCGGTGATGTGGCCGGTCGCGGCGTGGACGATCTTGATCTTGACCTTCTCGGTGCTGAGAGGCGGGATGACGTCCGCGAGGACTTCGATCGAGCCCTGGACGTCGGCCTTGAGCACGAGAGCGAGCTCCTTGGCCTGGCCGCCCTCGATCTTCTTGAACAGGTCGTCGAGAGTCACGCCGGCGTCGCGGACCTCCTCGGGCTTCTTGGCCCGGATCTTGCGGAATTCGACGACGTGCTTGGCCGCCTCGGGGTCGTCCATGACCTGGAACGGGTCGCCGGCGATGGGCACGTCGGACAGGCCCATGATCTCGACGGGCATGGACGGGCCCGCGCTCTTGAGGACCTTGCCGTGCTCGTCGAACATCGCCCGGACCTTGCCCATGGTCAGGCCCGACACGAAGGCCTGGCCCTGTTCGAGGGTGCCCTGCTGGATGATGACGGTGGCCAGGGGGCCCTTCTGGCTGTCCAGCCGCGCCTCGAGGACGACGCCCTGGGCCGGGACGTCGGGATTGGCCTTGAGCTCGAGGATGTCGCTCAAGAGGAGGATCATCTCGAGCAGGTCGCCGATGTTCTTTTTCTCCTTGGCCGAGACCTCGACGCTGATCGTCTTGCCGCCCCAGTCCTCGACGAGCAGGTTTTCCTTGGACAGCTGCTGCTTGACCCGCTCGACATTGGCATCGGGCTTGTCGACTTTGTTGATGGCCACGATGATCGGCACATTGGCCGCCCGGGCATGGTCGATGGCTTCCTTGGTCTGGGGCATCACGCCGTCGTCGGCGGCGACGACCAGGACGACGATGTCCGTGGCCTTCGCCCCGCGGGACCGGAGGCGCGTGAAGGCCTCGTGACCCGGCGTGTCGATGAACGTGATGGTCCGGTTCTTGACGGCGACCCGGTAGGCGCCGATGTGCTGGGTGATGCCGCCCGATTCCTTGTCGACGAGGTGCGAGGAGCGGATCGCGTCGAGCAGGGTGGTCTTGCCGTGGTCGACGTGGCCCATGATGGTGACGACCGGCGAGCGCGTCGTGAGCTCCGAGGCCTTGGCCTCCGCCAGCTGACGCATGGCCTGGTCGAGGCTGATGAGCTCCGCGTCGAAGTGCGTCGCTTTGGTGATGGCCGCGGCCGTCTCGGCGTCGACGAATTCGTTGAGGTCGGCGTTGAAGCCCTTGGCGGCCAGCTTTTCGAGAAGGT
>Ga0326732_1000355_pt1 | contig 10828 bp, 10 predicted proteins | sample MHFSIPfraction_4_FD_207644 | JGI IMG/M metagenome (GOLD analysis project Ga0326732, IMG submission 207644) | Lab enriched peat soil microbial communities from Michigan Hollow, Ithaca, NY, United States - MHF12FN SIP fraction | ecosystem: Environmental > Terrestrial > Soil > Wetlands > Peat...
TATCAGCTCACCCCTGATGAATGCGAACATGACGGACTGGATGGAATGTACCCGGCCTTCTTTCGCGATCACGTCGAAGACGGATCACGAGTGAAGGCCTGAGATACGGTATAAGAAGATATTCCCGCCGGATGCGGGACGACGGCCGTGAGGGATCAGTTGGCCTTCGGCTCGTAGTTGTTCAGGATCCTGGTCAGCTGCGCCTTTTTGCGGGAAGCCTTGTTGGCGTGGATGTAACGCTTTACGCCGAGGCGGTCCAGCTTCTGCACTGCCGTACGGTATGCAGCCTCGACCTCGCTTTTCTGGGCGTTCGCGGCGATGAGCTTCTGCATGTCCTTCAGGACGACCTTGAGTTCCTTTTTCCTCGCCTTGTTTCTTGCATTCCTGCGCGAAGCCTGTCTGAGTCTTTTTTCGGCTGATTTGTGTAAAGGCATAACCTTGTGCTGTTAATGTCTTGCGAAGTCTGGTATGGCACCTCAAAAATTTGTTCCGCGACCCGATAGCTGCGTTAGGCGGTGCTCGAAATCCTCATCCCGACTTGTCGGGACTCCGGTTTCTGCGCTCCGTCCGCCTTGCTCTCGGACCGCTCACGACAGTTTTCAGAGGTGCCTGGTAAACTGGTGTTTGTGCGGTTCCCGCAACAAAAGGCATGTAATATACAATAAAGCTTCAAAAAGAAAAAAGCAGAATCAGAAATCTTCCCCTCTCCCCCCTTGGCTTGTTCAGTACTGACTCGCCCCATCGAAATCGCTATCGGGATCGGGATCGGGATCGGGATCGCTATCGAAAACAAAATCGATTACGATACCGATAGCGATCAGGAGGGATAACCCCAACCATCCCCACGATCAACTATCAACTGTCGACTATCAGCTGTCAACTGCGTATATTCCCGCATCATGGAAAAGAGCTCTACCATTCACCGCAAACTATCGCAAGCATGAGTCTGATGATCAGCGTCTCCGGCATCCGGGGAGTCGTCGGCAAAAGCCTGACCCCTGAAAACCTGACGGCATTCACGATGGCGTTCGCCGCCTGGACATCCCGCAGGAAACGGGCTCGAGGCGGGGAACACGCCTTTGACAAACCGAGGATCGTCATCGGCAGGGACACCCGTCCGACGGGTGAGCTGATCACCGAACTGGTGGCGAGTACCCTCGCCCTCTGCGGCTGCGACGTCGTCGACCTCGGCATGGCGACCACGCCGACCGTGGAGCTCGCCACGGCGGGAGAACAGGCCGATGGCGGCCTTATCGTCACGGCATCCCACAACCCGGTAGAATGGAACGCGCTCAAGATGCTCGACGAAAAGGGTGAGTTCCTGCTCGCCGCCGACGTCGAGCTGCTTCTCGAGATCGCCCGTGACCGCTCGTTCGAGCCGGCCGGCTGGGAGAAGATCGGCAGCATCACCTCGAACAACGCCTACGACGCCAGGCACATCGACGCCATCCTCAGGCTCCCCTGCATCGATCGGAACCTCATCGCGGGCATGGGGTTCCGCGTGCTGGTCGACGGGGTCGAGGGGGCAGGATCGTTCGTGCTGCCCGAACTCTGCCGCAGGCTCGGCATCGCCGAGGTCAAGACCCTCGCCTGCGAAGGCACCGGCATCTTCCCGCGCAACCCCGAGCCCGTCGAGGAGAACCTGAAGGAGACCATGGAGATCCTTCGCCTCGAAAGCTGCGACTTCGGAATCATCGTCGACCCCGACGCCGACCGGCTGGCCCTCGTCTGCGAAGACGGCACACTCTTCGGCGAGGAGTACACCCTGGTGGCATGCGCCGACTTCTACCTCAGGCACCGTCCCGGACCGGTCGTCAACAACCTCTCGAGCAGCCGAGCCCTGTCTGACATAGCAAAAAAGCACGGCGTCGAGTGCTTCAGCGCCAAGGTCGGTGAGGCCAACGTATGCGAGGTAATGAAGGAAAAGGGCGCCACCATCGGGGGCGAAGGCAACGGAGGGGTCATCCTCCCGGAGTTGCATTACGGCCGCGACGCCCTTGCCGGCACCGCCCTGTTCGTACAGGCTTTCGCCGAATGGAAAACCGCAAACGGCGGGGGCACCCTTTCGGAGTTCCGCCGCACATTCCCGACCTACTTCATGGCGAAGAAGAAGGTCGTGCTCGACCGGATGTCGAAAGAGCGTATCGACGCCATATTCACGGCCATCTCAGCAAAACATCCCGAGGCCCCGACGAGCAGGCTCGACGGCCTGAAGCTCGACTTCCCCGAAGGGTGGGTGCACATGCGCCCGTCGAACACCGAGCCGATCATCCGGATCTACACTGAAGCCGGCTCGAAAGAGCTTGCTGAATCGCTGGCCGAGAGCTTCATCGCCGGAATCAGGGAAGCCTCCGACGCGCTGGATGCCACCGGCAAAGGGAAAGCCTGACGGCATGGGAACTACCGCAAAACCCTCGGCAGGATTCCGCACGCAGCAGGACGAGACGCTCAGCGGCAAGCAGAAAGGCTCGCTCGACCTCTACATCGTCAGGCGGCTGCTCGGCTACATCACGCCATTCAAGGGGCTGATCGCGGGTGCAGTGGTACTGACCGCCGGAGGGGCCGTGCTGGGTCCGTTGAGACCGTGGCTCACCAGGATCGCAATCGACGACTACATCAGGCGGGGCGACCGGCACGGGTTGGCGATCGTCAGCCTCGCCATGCTCGCCGTGGTAGTCCTCGACGGCCTTAAGCAGTACCAGGCCACCTGGCTTACCGGGCTCATCGGCCAGAAGGCGGTGTTCAACCTCCGAATGGACATCTTCCGGCACCTGCAGCGACTTCCCATCCGTTACTTCGACCGCAACCCGGTGGGCAGGCTCATCACCAGGACGACCAACGACGTCGAGGCGCTCGACGAGATGCTCTCCAGCGGACTGATCACCATCGTCGGCGACATCCTGCAGCTCGCATTCATCGTCGTCATGATGTTCGCGAGCGACTGGCGCCTCACCTTTGTAGTACTGAGCGTCCTGCCCCTGATGATCTGGGCGACCATCGCCTTCAAGAACCGCGTCCGGCAGGCGTTCCTCGACGTCAGGACGCACCTTGCTCGCCTCAACTCCTTTTTCCAGGAGCATATCACGGGCATGAAGGTGGTCCAGCTCTTCGGGAGGGAGGAGAACGAGTTCAGGCTCCACGCCGGGATCAATGCCGACCACAGGGATGCCAACATCAGGACCGTGTTCTACTTCTCGATCTACTACCCGCTGATAGAGTTCCTGAGCTCGATCACCGCCGGGCTCGTGGTCTGGTACAGCGCGACGAGGATACTCAAGGCCGACCTCACCGTGGGGGTGGTGGTCTCGTTCGTGCAGTACATCTGGCTCTTCTTCCGGCCGCTGCAGCACCTTTCGGACCGTTTCAACATCCTCCAGACCGCCGTGACCAGCTCCGACAGGATCTTTCGCCTGCTCGAAGAACCGGTGGAGCCCGAACCGGCTGAAAGCGGGGCAACAGCCCTGCAGCGTTTCACCGACCGTATCCTCTTCGACAACGTTTCATTCGCCTACGACGGCGACAACCTCGTGCTTCGCGACATCTCCTTCGAGATCAGGGCTGGCCAGACCGTCGCCATCGTCGGCGCGACCGGCAGCGGCAAGACGACCCTCATCAACATCCTCTCGAGGTTCTACCCGATACAGAAAGGAAGGGTGACCATCGACGGCGTAGACCTTGCGGAGATCCCGGGACCTGCGCTCCGCCGCCTTATCGGTGTCGTCATGCAGGACGTCATCCTGTTCACGGGCACCGTGCGGGAAAACCTCTGCTTCGGCGACCCGTCGATATCGGACGAACGGGTCATGGAGGCTGCCAGGGTCGTCGGCGCAGACCGCTTCATCGAGAAGCTGCCCGGCGGCTACGACTACCGGATACGGGAGAACGGCTCAGGCCTTTCGGTCGGCCAGAAGCAGCTTATCGCATTCGTCAGGGCGTTGATCTACAACCCCGACATCCTCGTGCTCGACGAGGCGACGAGTTCGGTCGACACGGAGACCGAGTCGCTCATCGAGCAGGCCACCGAAAGGCTCATGAAGCACCGCACCTCGATCATCATCGCCCACAGGCTCTCGACCGTGCAACATGCCGACAGGATCATCGTGCTCCACAAGGGCACCATCCGCGAAACCGGCACGCACCAGGAGCTGCTCGCCCGCCGGGGCCTCTACCACAAGCTCTACCTCCTCCAGCACCCGGAACGGAGCCGGGCGGAAGGGGGGGAGTAAAAGAAGAAGAAGACGAAGAGGACTGAGAGGACGAAGTGGACTTAGTGGAAGATCGTTCTTCGCAGTATCGTCTTCTTGGTCTTCTTAGTCCCTGCAGTCCCCGCACTCCTTTTCTTCAAACATTTGCCTCCCTGAGCACCTTCACCGGCTCAAGGCGGGCGGCACGCATCGACGGCAACGCCGCGGCGATGGTGCTGATCGCCACCGTGACGACGATCACAAGGAAGAAGTACCAGGGGTTCCAGGACATGGCGAAGCCGGTCTTGGTCAACGGTCCCTGGGAACTTTCGATGGGCAGGTTGGCCAGGAGAGAGATCGATCCTACCGACAGCAGCCCCCCAAGCAGCGCGCCGCCGAGCCCGACGAGGAAACCTTCGAAGACGAACAGCCCGACCATCTGCGCCGAGGAGAAGCCGAAAGACTTCATGATGGCGATGTCACGGCTCTTCTCGAATACCGTGGTCACGAGAATGTTGGCCACGCCGAACCCCGACACGATACCGACAAACGCCACAAGGGAAACGACGATGTACCCGATCCTGGCAAAGAGCATCAGCACACTCTCGTTCTCCTTCTGCCAGGTCACGCAATTGTAACCGGTCATCCGCTGGAGGGTGGCGGCAAGGGGGGCGTTCCGTATGGGGTCGCGCACCTTCAGGGCGACGCCCGTCACCTTGTTGGCAGGAAAGCCTTCGAGCATCTGGGCGAACTTGAGCGACGAGACAACGCTGTTGTCGGCCGCATTTACGCCGGTGAAGAACACCCCTGCCACTTTGCACTCATGGCTCTTGCCGTCCGAGGAGATCACCGTCACTGCATCGTTGAGGCCCACTTCGAGATCCCGCGAGACGGTCCGCCCGACCAGGATGGCATCGGGGCTCTTCCTGAACAGTGTCAGGTCGCCCGAGGTCAGGCTCCTGCCGATATGGGTGATCGCCTCCTCCCTTTCGATGAGTACCCCCCTGACCAGCACCGGCTGGTTACGGCTGCCCTTCACTGCCATGACCTGCGACTCCACATACGGGGAGGATGCCAGCACCCGTCCCCGGAACTCAGGCGTCGCGAGAATGTCCAGGACCCTTCCGTAGTTGCGGACCTGTTCCCGGTCGTCCCGACCGATATGGTCCTCGACGAAGGCAAGCTGTCCGGCGCTGGTGCCAGCCGTCAGATCGACGGGGATCGGATCGAGCTTCTCCCCCTTCACGGTAATGTGCGGGGCGGCATCGATGATGGTATCGGAAAAGGAGTCGAGCAACCCCCTGGTCAGGGAGATGGTGGTGATGAGCACCAACGTGCTGACCGCGACACCCGTCATGGTCGTCAGGGTCTGCCGCTTTCGGCCGAGAATGTGCCGGATGGCGATATCGATGAGGGTTCTGAACATTCCAGGGTAGCCGTAAGCCCAAAAAATTATGGTATCTTTAGTATAAGTTATACTTTTACCCAACAGTCTGACAAATCTTCATCGCCTCTTTCCCGTCACCATGCAGCAGAGCAGCGCCTCCATAACGGCCGAACGCAAACACAGCCACGTCGAGATATGCCTTCACAGGGAGGTACGTTTCGATGGCGCCGCTACCGGGCTCGAAGCGTATGCGTTCGAACACAACGCCGCTCCGGAGATCGACTTTTCCGGGATAGACCTTTCTACGACCTTCCTCGGCAGGAGGATCGGGCTGCCGCTGATGATCTCCTCGATGACCGGAGGTTACGGGGACGCCCTCGAACTGAACCGCACCCTTGCGGCTGCGGCCGAAAAATATTCGATACCGCTCGGTGTCGGCAGCATGAGGCAGGCCCTCGAGGGCACATCGCACCGCGACAGCTTCGCCGTCGTCCGGCAAGCCGCCCCTACGGCACCGGTCTACGCCAATATCGGTGCTCCGGAAGTGGCTTCGGGGCTCAGCCGGGAGCAGCTGTCGACCCTGGTCGGCATGATCGGCGCAGATGCCCTGATCGTGCACCTCAACCCGGCCCAGGAGCTGTTCCAGCCTGAAGGCAGCACGGCCTTCCGAGGCTTCCTCAACAAACTGCAGGAGATCACGGAAACCATCCGGGTTCCTGTGATTGCAAAAGAGGTGGGTTCAGGCATCTCGGCACGCGTTGCCCGCAGGCTGGCCGATGCAGGGGTAAGCGCCGTCGACGTCGCAGGGGCGGGCGGCATCAGCTGGCAGAAGGTCGAAGAGTGCCGATACCTCACCCGGTTCCCCGAAGAGGACCGCTTCAGCCCTTCGGCGCTCGACGAGCTGCTCAACTGGGGCATTCCCACCGCCGAATGCCTTGAAGGCCTCAAGAAGTTGAAGTGCGAACATCCGGAATACCGGCCATTGGGCGTCATAGCATCCGGCGGCATTCGTAACGGCGTCGACATCGCGAAATCGGTAGCCCTCGGCGCGGATCTGGCCGCTTCCGCCCAGCAACTCCTGAAGGCGCTGCACGCGGGCACGCTCGAAAGGACCATCGAAACATGGATGAACGACCTCAGGGCAGTGATGTTCCTGACCGGATCGGCAACCATCGAAGAGTTGAAACAAGCACCTATCCACAAAAAACATTGAGCTTCGGCGACATGACGCTACTGATTACCCAAGAACAGGTCGAATCGAGGTACCGCAAGTACCACGCACGCATCAACGAGGCCCTCGCCGCATGCTTCCCCAAGGAGAGCCCGGAGACGCTCTACGCCCCTGCCAGGTACATCCTCGAAGGAAAAGGCAAGAGGATCCGGCCGTTCCTGACACTCCTGGCGTCTGAAGCTGTCGGCAGCACCGCAGAAAACGCGCTCAGCGTCGCCCTCGGCATCGAGGTCCTGCACAACTTCACCCTGATGCACGACGACATCATGGACCAGGCCGACCTGCGTCACGGCCGCTCCACGGTGCACCTGCAATGGGACATCAACTCGGCCATCCTCTCCGGCGACATGATGATCGCCTATGCCTATGAGCTGGCCATCCAGGCCGCCTGCGGACGCCACAAAGAGCTGATCCACATCTTCAACGATGCCAATATCACCGTCTGCGAAGGCCAGGCTCTCGACATGGAGCTCGAGAAGCGCAAGGAGGTTTCGATAGCCGACTACCTCGACATGATCTCCAAGAAGACCGGCCGCCTCATCTCTGCGGCCCTCGAAGCGGGGGGCGTCGCCGGCGACGGAACCGCGGAGCAGATCTCGGCGCTGGTCACCTTCGGCGAGAAGATCGGTCGCGCCTTCCAGATACAGGACGACTACCTCGATATCATGGCCGATGACGGCAAATCGGGCAAAGTGGCCGGTGGCGACGTCATCAACGGCAAGAAGACCTTCCTGCTGCTCCGTTCGCTCGAGCTCGCCAAAGGTGAAGACCTCAGGCTCCTTCAGTCGATCATCGACAACAACGGCACCAGCTCCGACCAGGTTCCGGTCGTCAGATCGATCTTTGAACGCTGCGGAGTGCTCGAAGAGGCCAGGCAAAGCATCAACAGTGATACCGAAGCGGCCCTTTCGGCGCTCGAGCCCCTTCCCGGTGAAGGCAGGGAGTACCTGAAAGGTTTCGCCTGCATCCTGATGAAGCGTGATTTCTGAGGTGTCTCTCTCCCCGGGTTAAAACCCGGGGCAAGTATAGAGAATATAAAACACTGATGTCCGCAGGGATGAATCCCTCCTGAATATGGGATCGTTCTTCCGGGCTCTTGATTCCCCCCATCCCCTCAAGAGGTGCCCATGAGCGTTCTTCCCCCGGAACGCGGCAGGGAACTCCTGCTGCTCCTCCTTTCGCAGATACCGGGCATAGGCCCGGCAAGAACCAATGCCGTCATCGGCCATTTCGGCCCCGATTCTGCAATACTCGATGCTGACGCCTCGACATTGGCCCTGGTGCCGGGCATAGGCGACGGCCTGGCAGCCGACATCGCGGCCTCGTTCAGCAGCAGCTCATGGATGACTCGAGCCCTCGATGCAGCCAACCGCCAACTCGACCTGACGGAAAAGCTCGGAGCAAGCATTCTGACCATCCTCGACTCGCGATACCCGGACCTTCTCAGGGAGATCTATGACCCGCCGCCGCTGCTTTTCGTCAGAGGCAACCCGGACGCCCTCACCCTCCCTTCCATCGCCATCGTGGGAACCAGAAAGGCTTCCAGTTACGGCAAGCAGGCCGCCGAACAGTTCAGCCGCGATATGGTGCTCGACGGTTACGCCGTCGTCAGCGGCCTCGCCTACGGGATCGACATGACAGCACACCGGTCGGCCATCGATACCGGTGGCACGAGCAACGCCGTGCTCGGATGCGGCGTCGACACCATCTACACAGACCCGACAGGAAGGCTCTGGCCGAAACTCCTTGAACGCGGGGCGATTGTTTCGGAGGAGTGGATAGGTACCGATCCGGCACCGGGCAACTTCCCGAGGCGGAACCGCCTGATAAGCGGCCTCTGCAAAGGCACCCTGGTCATCGAATCGGACGTCACCGGCGGTTCGATGATCACAGCCTCATGCGCCCTCGAGCAGAACCGCGAAGTTTTCGCCGTCCCCGGCAGCATTTTCTCGAGGAACTCGCGCGGAACGAACCTGCTGATCCAACGCTGTCAGGCAAAACCGGTGCACAGCGCCCGTGACATCGTAACCGAGCTCGGGCTAAGGGGAGCGCCCCCCATCCCCCGCGCCCTTCAACATGAAAATCCCGAGGTACTCCCGATAGAACTCTCCAGGGAGGAGGCCGTGATCCTCTCACTCATGGGGAGAGATTCCCTGCATATCGACATCATAGCCGAGAAAACCGGAATACCTGTCGACCAACTGCTGGTTCACCTTTTCGAACTCGAGCTGAAACGTGCCATCGTCCAGGAGGCCGGCCAACTCTTCAGTAAACGCCATTGATCCACATGACCCGGCATACGGCCGGGGCGAGGTGGCACAAAGGCGAATTCACGGCGGCATAGTTATTTATTTTACCTCAGAATTATTAACTTTGTGCGTATTATATGCGAATGCAACGACAGATATGAGCACCATAATACCAATCAAAACCATAAGAGAGAGACCTCTATGCAACACCTTAAAAAATTAGAGATGATTTCCCGCCGCATTGTACCGGCAGTTGCCTTCTGCATGATGGTTGCCACCCCCGGCGCTTTTGCCGCTTCGGGTTCCCAGAAGATCGGCGTGATCGATTACGGAAAGATCTTCCAGCAGATGCCGGAGACCAAAGCTGCCGAGCAGAACCTCCAGACTGCACGCAACCAGACCAACGCTGAACTCTCAAAGCTCCAGTCCGCTCTCCAGAACGCCGTGCAGGCCTACCAGAAAGGTGGAAAGCCTAACGCCGCAAAAGAGAAGGAGTTGAAAGCGCAGGACGAGAACTTCAGGAAGACCGTTGCTGACAGGCAGAACCTCCTTGCCAAGAAGGAGCAGGATCTGATCGCCCCGATCCGGCAGAAGATAGATGCCACCGTCGAGTCAGTCGCCAGGAAAGAGGGTTACAACCTGATTTTCGACAAAGCTGTAAGGGTTTACGGAGATGCCGAATACGACATCACCTTCAAGGTCATGGACCAGTTGAACATCAAGTAATTCGCGTCCGGACCCTGCATTGCCTCACCTGAAGTACTGTTTCCTTCTGGCCATACTTTCATGTACTGCCGGCTGCGGCGCTCCAGACAAGGGGCGCCCTTCGCCGGCAGCTGGCGTTTCCGAACCACGATTGCCGGCCCAGGAGAGCTGGAACCTCTCCGTCTCGATTTCCGACTCGGGAAGAACCACAGCGGCCATAACGGCAGGACATGCTTCGGAATACCATCAGGGGGAAAAAAAGGAGCTTGTCATCGATCATGGCATAAACGTCAGAATCAATGACAGGAACGGGGGGGCCCCCACCCTGATGACAGCAGGGCGTGGTGTCCTGCACGATAACCAGGATATCGAGGCGTTCGACAAGGTCCTCATCCGCTCGGGCGACGGGACCACGATCAGCACCGAGCACATAGTCCGTACAAACAGCGACCGGATGCTGCGGTCTGAGAAGTACGTGACCATAACCAGATCGTCTCAGACCATCAGCGGATACGGTTTCGAAAGCGATGATGCAATGAAACGGTACAAAATTTTCAAGGCCAGCGGCGAAGCCGTTTCGAAATAACAACGATCCTATTCTTTATCAGTATGCAACTGCACATGCTCAAATCGAAGATCCACAACGCCATTGTGACGAGCGGTGACCTCGAATACGAGGGCAGCATCACCATCGACAAGGAACTGCTCGACATGGCGGACATGATCGCCAATGAAAAGGTGCTGGTCGTCAACAACAACAACGGCGAACGCTTCGAGACCTATATCATCGAAGGGACCCGCGGCCTGCGTGAAATCCAGCTTAACGGCGCCGCCGCCCGCTGCGCGCTTCCCGGTGACGAGATCATCATCATGACCTTTGCCGAGATGGCGCCGGAAGAGGCCAGGGACTGGAAGCCGATGGTGCTCATCGTCGACAGGATGAATAACCCGAAACGCCGGTACCGCTTCGGCGACGAAAACGAGTACCTGGGCTGAACCGTCAACGAAACGATAACACGTCAAACATGAGTCTTGCAGTGGTCATCATGGCTGCCGGGAAAGGAACCCGAAT
>Ga0326732_1000358_pt1 | contig 10760 bp, 9 predicted proteins | sample MHFSIPfraction_4_FD_207644 | JGI IMG/M metagenome (GOLD analysis project Ga0326732, IMG submission 207644) | Lab enriched peat soil microbial communities from Michigan Hollow, Ithaca, NY, United States - MHF12FN SIP fraction | ecosystem: Environmental > Terrestrial > Soil > Wetlands > Peat...
TTCCCCATGCTGTCGCGATGTTCGAGGGCACCTTCCAGCACATAGGAGATGATCTCCATATCGCGATGCGGGTGGGTCCCGAAGCCCTGACCAGGGCTGACACGATCCTCGTTGATGACACGAAGCGACCTGAACCCCATGTATTCGGGATCGTAATAGTCGGCAAACGAGAAGGTATGCCTTGTGTCGAGCCAGCCATGGTCTGCATGCCCCCGCTCTCCTGCTTTCCTTATAGTGATCATCGCCGGCCCCCTCCTGAGCCGTTGTCACCGATTTATCTGCCGGGAATCAGCCAACCTTTACCGAAAGCATGGAGAGCGATCCACCCTCGATGCCTTCGACAGGGAAGCTTACCTGTTCATCATCGCCCTGCAGGCCGAGAATGTAAAGCAACGGCAGGAAATGGTCGGGGGTGGGCGATGAAAGGCGGGCGTCCTCTCCCATCTTCATGAAATCGACAAGCCGCCTGCCGTTACCCGCAAGAACAAGTTTCCTCACCTCATTCTCGAATCGGGCAGCCCAGTCGTAGGGCGCCGCCTCAGGATCATCCCACCGGTAGGCCTGCAGGTTGTGGACGATGTTGCCACTGCCGATCACCAGTACCCCCTCCTCCCTTAGCGGACGAAGGCGCTGGCCGGTTTCGAAATGGAAAAACGGCTCCTTCGTCGAATCGATGCTGAGCTGGACGACCGGAACATCGGCATCGGGAAACATGTGGCATAACACCGCCCATACACCGTGGTCAAGACCCCGATGCTCGTCTCTCATCACGTCGAGAGGCTCCAGGAGTTCCCTGACCCGTTGCGCAAGAGCGGGGCTCCCGGGAGCAGGATAGTTCATCTCGAACAGCCGGGGCGGAAAACCGTAGAAATCGTGGATGGTCTCCGGGGTCGTGCTCCCCGTCACCATGGTATCGGAAATGTACCAGTGGGCCGAAATGGCCAGTACGGCTTTCGGCTTTGGCAGGCCGGAACCAAGTTCTGTCCAGGTTTCAGTCACAGGATTCTTCCAGAGTGCATGCATTGGATTGCCGTGACCGAGAAACATCACAGGCATCAGGTTTCCCATATTCCACCTCCATATATTACAGGAGTTTACAGCTTATCAGACTATAACGATCGCAAACCGGGTAATGTTCCGGACCATCCGCAGGTATGAGGCTGTCTCATGCATCACCCCACCCAGCGAAACCGGCACGCATTGTCATTAATCTATTTTGAGCCGATGCAATGATTTATTATCTTATTCAATAAAGCGTTTACTCAACATCAAGCCACCATCATTATGAACATGTCCGGAGCATTCGTACAGGGCGCAGAAGCATACGGAAAGTTTCTTGAAGTCTTCATCGATGGCCATTGGTGGGTTGTAGGAGATGCCCTCGAGAATATCGGCAAGACCACCAAGCGTCTTGGCGCCAACGCATATCCTCACCTTTACGGGGCAAGCGGCGTGAGGGGTGGTTCACCCGAGGTTTCGGGTCGTGCAACGCCGAGCAAAGACATCGAGTCTCGATTCAAGGAGTGAGCCGCATCCCCTGCCGGGGTTGCAAACCTTCTTACAGACCGGGAATAAAAAAACGGAGCCCCAAAAGCTCCGTTTTTTTATTCCCAGATTTTCAAATCCATGAGTGCCGGACGTTTCAATACTGCCCGGCACTTCACCAGGATCACATCCGCCCTTCCCTCAGGTAACGCTGGTGCCAGCTAAGGGCTTCGTCGAGCAGGTGGGGCGTATGACGACCGAGGGCTCCGGATATTGCACGTTTGTGGTAATCGAGGAGCGCCGGCCTGAAGTCGGGATGCGCGCAGTTTTCAATAATCACCTTCGCCCGTTGGTTCGGGGAGAGGCCGCGAAGGTCCGCAAGCCCCTGTTCGGTAACGATGACCTGGACGTCGTGCTCAGTATGGTCGACATGGGAGGCCATCGGCACGATGCAGGAAATCTGCCCGTTCTTTGCCTGGGAAGGTGTCATGAAGATCGATATGTAGGCGTTGCGCGCAAAATCGCCCGACCCGCCGATACCGTTCATGATTGAGCTGCCCATCACGTGGGTGGAGTTGACGTTACCGTAGATGTCGGCTTCGATCATGCCGTTCATGGCAATAACACCGAGGCGCCGGATCACCTCAGGATGGTTGCTGATCTCCTGGGGACGCAGGATGATCCGCTCCCTGTACATATCGATATTGGCATTGAACTCCTCCAAACCCGCGTCACTGAGTGAAAACGCCGTGGCTGAAGCCATGGAGAGCTTGCCCGAGCGGATCATGTCGAGCATGCCGTCCTGGAGCACTTCGGTATATGCCGTCAGGTTGTCGAACGGACCGTTGTTCAGGCCCGCCATGACTGCGTTGGCGATATTGCCTACGCCGGACTGCAGCGGCAGAAGGTTTTTCGGAAGACGCCCCTTCTTGACTTCGTGCTCGAAGAATTCGAGGATATGGCCGGCGATGAGCTGCGAATTCCCGTCCGGCGGCGAGAATGCGGAGTTACGGTCCGGAGCGCTGGTCTCGACGATGGCGATGATCTTGTCGGGATCGCAACGGAGATACTGCTCACCTATCCGGTCGTCCGGCCTGACGAGCGGGATAGGCTGCCTGTGGGGAGGAAGATTGGTGCCATAATAGATATCATGCATCCCCTCGAGTTTCGCGCTCTGCATCGCATTCACCTCGAGGATAACCTTGTCCGCCTGTTCGAGCCAGGTCTTGTTGTTCCCCACCGACGATGACGGTACAAGACGCCCGTCTTCAAGGATACCTGCAACCTCCACAAGGGCGATATCGAGTTTGCCGAGGAAGCCGAACCATACGAACTGAGCCACATGCGAAAGATGGATGTCGATGTATTCCATCTGCCCGGAGTTGATGCGTTTGCGGCAGATGGGGTCTGACTGGTAAGGCAGACGCATCTCCACGCCGTCGGCTTCGGCAAGCGCACCATCGAGTTCAGGGGCCGTAGAGGCGCCGGTCCAGACTCCGATCCTGAAATGCTCTCCTGAAGCGTGTGCTGCGGCGATACGCCTGGCAAGCGCAGCCGGCACCGATTTCGGGTAGCCTGATCCGGTGAATCCGCTCATTCCGACATTGACTCCGTCATGAATGAGGGCTGCCGCCTCTTCGGCGGTCATGATCTTGCCTTGCAGCTGGCTGCACAGGATGCGGGACTGGTTCATGTGCTGGTCGACTCCGTTTCTGAATTTACTGAAGAGAATACTGCCTCGCTCCGCGGCCGGGACATGAGCTCTGGAGTCACAAGCGCGGCTCCGGGTCGCCCGAATATTGCCCCCATGTGGGCGAGCGGCATGAACTTACAATATTATCTGTTCAATAAAAATACAGTTGCTTCCTGCCTTCGGATACCTCCCAAAAGATTTCCTCGACACGATTTTTTTTGAAAGAAAAGGTACGACGGAACGTACTAATACGCATAACGAGAAGTTGGAATGTGCATCCATACCGGAGGACTCCGGCAGATGACATGCCCGTCGACGGTTTTTGTCGAGCACCGCAAGCCCAGGCGATGAGAAAGCAGTTCATGAAGTCCAGCGCAGTAACCAGGAAGTCAGCTTTCGAAATGACACCTCGAAATTGCCCCCGGACAGAAGAACCCGCCCGATACGCCCCACGGCAACCTGCCGACATTACCATTCCCCGGAATGCTCAACGATTTTATCGATGCATCCATGAAGCGCCTCTCGGACGACGTTTCCCGTTGTAGGGAAACATCCTGTGACCGTCTTGTTTTATTATAGTAAAACCAACAACCCCCTACAGTCATGTACTGCGCTCAACCTGATTCGGTGTTAGTCAAAAAGAACAGATTCGAAATCAAGCTGACGATCGGGTTCCTCATTTTCACCGTCGTCGCCTATGCCGGTGTACTCTACGAACAGTTCCGTTCGCTGACGATCCTGTTCGAGATGCGCTCCTGGTCGTTGTTCATGACTCACCTCCTGTTCCTGATCATGATCTCCTTCCTTGTTTATGGCGGTGTGCTGTACCACCTGACGAGAATAGGCTATTTCAAGCGGTTTTCGAAAAACAGGAACAATTCCGAAAAGGAGAACGCCCTCACCCAGCAGCAGGATGCCCCTCGCCTCACCATCCTGGTCCCCTCGTACAAAGAGGAGCAAAAGGTGATCATGCAGACGCTGCTGTCCGCAGCATTCCAGCTCTATCCGCGCCGCCGTGTGGTCCTGCTCATCGACGACCCGCAAGTGTCCCCATCCGCCGGTGCGTCATACCGGCAGCTGACCGAAGCACGGGAGTTGCCCAGAATGCTGACGCAGTATTTCGACAACCACAAGCAGAAGTTCGCTGAACTCGAAAACGCCTTTCTGGAGCGTACCATCGGCGACCAGTACGACATCTCTGCAGAGAAGTCGCGACTGAATATGATCTGGGCAGAGATGGAGAGCTACTTCTCCACCAGGATCGAGACCTACGAAATCGAAAATCATGTCGACGAGCTCTTCGTGAAGCTGATCTACGAAAAACTGAAGTCGATCTTCACCGAGAAGCTGAAAAGGGGAATCGAACTCACCCGTGAAGAGATAGCCCACGAGTACCGCTTCCTGGTCATCCTTTTCGACGTTCAGCTCGACTCCTTTGAACGGAAACGGTACGTCAACCTGTCGCACGCATCGAACAAGGCGATGAACCTGAACAGCTACATCGGCCTCACCAACGGGTTCTACCGCGAAGAAGCGCGACCTGAAGGGCTCATGCTGGTAAAGTGCGAAGAACACGAAGCGGAGCTGGTCGTTCCCGGCACCGACTTCTTCATCACGCTCGATGCCGACAGCCTGCTGGTCCCGGAATATGCGACCAGGCTCATCAGCATCATGGAGAGCCCGGAAAACAGCAGCATCGGCATCGCCCAGACCCCTTACAGCGCCATACCCGGTGCCGACAACCACATCGAGAGGATCGCCGGAGCGACAACAGACATCCAGTACCTGATCCACCAGGGCTTCACCTTCTTCAACGCCACCTACTGGGTCGGCGCTAATGCCCTGATTCGCGTAGCAGCGCTTCAGGACATCAAAATCGAGGCCAAGGAGCGGGGTTACGACATCGTGAAGTTCATCCAGGACAAAACCGTCATCGAAGACACCGAGTCAAGCATCGACCTGGCCCACAACAAATGGCGCCTGTACAACCATCCCGAAAGACTGGCCTACAGCGCGACCCCGCCGGATTTCGGCTCGCTTGTCATCCAGCGTCGTCGCTGGGCCAACGGCGGACTGCTGATCATGCCAAAGCTCCTGAAGTACCTGTTCAGGGAGTTCTCGTTCAAGTGCTTCCTCGAAGGATTCTTCCGTTTCCACTACCTGGTCTCCATCGCAGCCGTGAACATAGGGCTCCTGCTGCTGATGGTCCTGCCTTTCGGCAAGGAGTTCAACAGCTTCTGGCTGCCACTGACATCGCTGACTTACTATATTCTCTACGCCCGGGACCTCAACCAGAACGGATACCGGATCTCCGACGTCTTCAGGGTCTACGCGCTCAACCTGCTGCTGATCCCGGTCAACCTCGGCGGCGTGTTCAAGTCCATCGAGCAGGCCCTGACCGGCAAGCACATACCGTTCAGCCGCACACCGAAAATCCAGGGACGAACCGCGGCGAGCCCGCTGTACATCATCGCCTCCTACATGCTGTTCCTCCAGTTCTTTGCCGGTGGCCTCTACAGCATCTACAAGGGATTCGTCTATCCTGGCTACTTCTCGCTGCTGAACGCCGCGTTCCTCTTCTACGCGATCGTGCGATACATCGGCCTGAAGGAGAGCATGGAAGATCTGAAGCATACCCTCGCGGAGAAGATGCCCTCGTTGAAGCTGGCCTTTTCATCCCCCCAATTGTCCAAGCATGCCTGAACGGGTTCAACACGACGCCCCTTCCCGGTTCCGTGCCGGGAAGGGAACGATCATGAACTACGCACGTGGCTTCGCGACGGGGGCTTCCCTGCTCCTGTCGCTCTGCCTGCCGACCATGGCAATTGCATCCCCCGTCCTCCTCTCGATCGACGTTGAGGAGTCATGGGACGACGCGGCCCTTCGCAAGGTCGACCTCAAGGTACCCGCGACCTATTTCTTCACCGGCCAGTTTGCCAGGGAGCACCCGGAGGTCATTGCCGATCTTTCGAAGAAGGGCAACAGCATCGGTTCGCACTCCTTCAGCCACCCGCACTTCAACAGCCTCACCACGGAAGCGGTCCGTCAGGAGATCACCGCATCCAGGAACCTGCTGGAGTCTATCGCAGGCAAACCGGTAACCTGGTTCCGGGCACCATTCCTCGAATACGACGACCGGCTTATGCGTGCGCTCAAGGAGGCCGGCTATCAGGGCGACAGCTCGGACAAGGATTCATGGGCCCACCAGGATACTATTTACGAGCTGCCCGTCTCGAATTTCGAGGATTCGAGCCTCATCGCGTCCGATTACGATATGCTCGAGGAGAACCACTTCAGCGGTAAGCAGTTCAGGGATACACTCCTGAAAATGTACCGGGAAAAGCAGATGAACGGGAAACCGTTTGTAGTCCTGCTCCACCCGAGCATCTGCTCGAAAGAGGCCGGGGCACTCAAAGAGTTCATCGACATGGTCGGAAGGGCTGGAGGCAGTTTCTGCACCGTCGAGGAGTATCTTGCCGAGTTCCGGCAGCATCGTCCGTCTCGACGGGCGGTATGGATCGACTCGTCCACCAACACCGAATCCCCGGAGAAACTGGCGGCCGAGCTTAAAGAACTCGGGGCCACGGACGTGTTCCTGAAGGCTACGGATCGTAACGGTATGAGCTATTTCAACCCGGACAGACGAACGGACAGGTTCCGGAATATGACAGCTGCCCTCAAATCCAGGGGGATGAAGGTCCACGCCTGGATTTCCGCGCTGGCCGACCGCAAAGCAGTCGCGAAGCATCCTGAATGGGGCATGATCGACAAAGGCGGCAGGAGGTCTGAAAGCTGGATCTCCCCGGTGAACCCTCAGGCCACGGCCCGGCTGTCGAGGACCATCCGTACGCTCTCTTCGAAATACCGGATCGACGGCATCTGCATGGACAACCTCGCCTATCCGGACGCCGAGTTCGATTACACCCCGGCGATCGTAGAGGCATATGCGAAACAGCGGCACCTCGTTCACCTGCCGAAACTCACAGAACTGATGAACGACGAGTACACCTCATGGTGTGAATGGCGCTCGACGGTCATCGCAGACCTTGCCGGACGGCTCAGCAAGGTGGCCAGGCGTGCCGGGAACGGACGCATCGAGTGCTCCATCATCCTTCCCGGGAATTCGGCCATAAACTACCGGACACCGGAAACAACCGGCCAGAACGTCGGACTGCTCGCAAAGCATATCGACATGGTGGTGGCGGACATTCCTCTCGCCGGGCAGGAGAAGAAGATCGGCATCATTCCGTTGCAGGCACTTGCCTTGCATAATCAGGCTGGAGAGAAGCCCGTCGTGTACAGGCTGAACGAAACGGCAGCTCCCCAACAGGTCACTGACGAGATCCGGTCAGGAGCGGCAGGAAAGCTTTCGAAAGGAGGTGACGGTATCAGTCTCCTGCATAAAGGGGCATCGGTAAGCATGGAAAAGATCAGGCAGGTCTTCGCAGGATCTTCGAACAGCCATTCGGCCGACCTTGTCAGGAGATCGGAAGAAATACGTCGATGACCTCCTCTCCGGCCGGGATTTCGGGGTAAAAACGAACCCGTTGCAGAAAGATCGGGAACCCCCTTCGCCGTTCTCCGCTTGAGGGGAACCAAACCGCCACCAGGTGGCGTATGCTCTCCCCCAGAGTGTCGTCCGGTCCGAGATGACGCAACACCGCGCAACGCCCCGCAGGTATGGACCTGCAAAGAACACCGCATTCACGACAATCATCCTCACTCGAAACTGAGGCGCACAGATCGAGCCGATAGCGCTCAGGCGTTACCGTTGCAGGGTCGTCGTAGACGATGTTGAAGGTCGCGCTCCTTTGCGGGGTCAATCCATGCTCTTTCCGCCATTCACGGAACCGCTCAACGGACTCCCCGATCTTAGCCGGATCCCCCCTGTGCATGAACACCGCTACCCTCGTCTCGGGAAAATCAACGATCCTCACCTCGCCTGCCGGTATGTCCAAACCCGGATACTGCCCGCTCACCACCCCGATCCCCTCCCGCTCAACAGGAAAAGAAACCTTAAGAACCCGAGGCTTATCAACACATCCACCAGGGCGGGCGCAAGTACCAAGGGCATGAGGGATGCCGTCAGGACGTAATATGCCGCGACGGCCGAGAAAAGCAGCCGACCGAGTGCATTGAGCAGCAGAATGCCTTGCCGCTGATCCGGGTCGAGTGCGGCATAGAGCACCAGTGCCCCGATAAGCACCAGATCGATTCCCGCCGTGTTGATGAGCAGGGCATGAGCCGGATTAAGTGGGCGGACATAGGGCAGACCGCCCAGGTGCATCGAAGCGTTGATGTCGCTCAGGAAAAAGAGGTAGCTGTCGGCAGCACCCGGGATCATGAGCGGGCTTGCGATAAGGATGTTGAACAGGCCTCCGAAAAAGATGAGGTACCTGAAGCGACGGATGGTAGCGGGGCGAAGTCTCATGGAGGGAACTCAGGGATATGGGGTTTAATGGCACCGTCAGGGCCTTTTCCGCTCGTGATCCGGCGATGGCGATTGATCCTGACGGCCTTTGGCGATCTCTTCATTGACCTTTTCCATTGCCGTCCCTATCTCCCTGATGAGCGACCCGGCAACGAAAAGACCTGCGTTGCCAACGACCAGGCCTGCAATTCCATGGGCTACAAAAGGAAAACAGAACGGGGAAAATATGATTGCCGCGCCTGCGGCTCCGGCAGCTTCTTTCAACATGGGCGCTCCGAAGGTTCGTGGTTGCTGATGTAGCAATGCACAACACATAGATAAAGGTAGAGAATAATATCCATACGAAAAAAACTCATAGCCGAAGAGCCCGGCAACCGCTTCTCAGCAAAGCGCCGACAGGGTCATGACGATGGAAAATGGTCGCAGGGATGCTGCCATGAGTGGGGAGGAATTACACTTTCGAAATCGAACGATATTGGGAGCCAAAAGTGGCCAACCGCGATGAACACCGAGCCTGAAGATGACAACACATGGATTTCAGGATTGAGTCAGTATAAAGCAGGCCACCGGGTCAATCAGAAGCTCTGAAATTCGATTTCGAACCCGATTTCGATTTGGATAACTCCTCTTTTACCTCGCATACGGCAGACACATTCAGCAAACTGAGCCACGACATGATTCGGGTCTCGTAATGATCAATCCTGCCAACCGCCACCGACGGAACGGTAGAGGTCGGCCACCGCCGAGAGGCGGCGGCGCTGCACGTCGGCAAGGTCGAGTTCGGCCTGCAGAAGGTCGCTTTCGGCAGTTATCACCTCGAGATAGGTGGCCATCCCGCTCTGGAAGAGCAGATACGAATTCCTCGCGGCTGATCGGAGCAACGCAACCCGCCGGGAAGCGAATTGCTCCTGCTCCCCTGTCTTCCTTACCTGGACAAGGGCGTCGGAGACCTCCCCTACCGACTTGAGCAGAGTCTGCCTGAAGGTAAGCTCGGCCTGGTCGCGCCTGATTTTGGACTGCTTGTATTGCGCGGAAAGCTCACCATGCCGGAACACCGGCTGAAGTACCGACCCGCTGACGATACTGAAGAGCGAGCCAGGTGTCGAGAACCAGTTGTTGGAGCTGATCGAATTGAGCCCTCCCTGGGCAGTGATGGTGAGGGATGGGTAGAGCATGGCCTTGGAAGCCCCCATCGAGGCGTGCTGGGCCATCAGAGACTCCTCGGCTGCACGGACATCGGGGCGGTTGCGCAGCAGTTCGAGCGGCACGCCGGCTCCGAGCGAGTCGGGCAAGGAGGAGCGATCGAGGCCAGGACTCCGCTTAACCGGCGATCCGGGCATCCGGGCGGCAAGGATCGACAGGGCGTTCTCCTGAGCGCTCCTCAAAGCCTCGAGCTTCGGGATGGACTGGTTCGCCGCCTGCAGGCGGGCCTCCTGCTGCTGGACGGCAAGACTGGTCACATATCCTGCATCGTACTGCAGGCGCATCATCGTCAGGGTCGAATCTGCAAGCGACACGTTCCGCCTCGTGATGTCGATCTGGGCATCCAGCATCTTCAGATTCCAGTACCCCTGGGCAACGTCGGAGACGAGGCGGGTACGCACCGCCCTGGCGGCGTCAGTGCTCCTGAGGTACTCGGCAAGCGCAGACTTCTTCCGGTTGCCGATCTTCGCCCATATATCGAACTCCCATGAGGCCAGAAGAGAGGCCGAGTAGTCCTTCACGGTGAGATCCGAGGTACTCAGAGCCCTCAGGCTGTTGTCGGAGTATTTGCTCGAGGTCGCAGTCCCCTGAAGGTTGACCGTCGGCAGGTTGCCGAGCCTGGCGACGTCGAGCGACTGTTTTGCGTAATCGATGTTTTTAAGAGCGATCTGGAGATCCTGATTGCTGACGATTGCGCTGTCGATCAGAGCACGCAGCTCCGGATCCGCAAAAAAGCTCCTGTAAGGTATTGCTGCAATCGGCCTCCCCGCCCCCTCCTGGCCCGGATATGCTGACGGAAGTGGCATCTCCGGCCGCTGATACTCCCTGACAGGGCTGCAGGCAGCCAGGGCAAAGATGCATACCGGCATCACTGCTGCCGTGATCCTGCACCACAGAACCCGTTTCATGGCTTTATGCTCCCGTCTGCTCATGCGATCTCCCCCTCTT
>Ga0326732_1000362_pt1 | contig 10639 bp, 10 predicted proteins | sample MHFSIPfraction_4_FD_207644 | JGI IMG/M metagenome (GOLD analysis project Ga0326732, IMG submission 207644) | Lab enriched peat soil microbial communities from Michigan Hollow, Ithaca, NY, United States - MHF12FN SIP fraction | ecosystem: Environmental > Terrestrial > Soil > Wetlands > Peat...
AACCCGAATGAAATCGGACCTTCCCAAGGTCCTCCATACGGCAAACGGACGACCGGTCGTCGAGTATGTCATTGAAAAATCTCTGTCGCTCGAGCCTGAATCGGTCGTGCTGGTCGTCGGCCACCAGGCCGATCTGGTGCGACAGGCAACATCACGTTTCCCTGTCGCCTATGCGCTCCAGCAGCCGCAATTGGGCACGGGGCATGCCGTGATGCAGACCGGACCGATCCTGAAAGGATTTGACGGCGAGGTGATCATCCTGTCCGGTGACGCGCCGCTATTCACCAAAAGGACGCTTCGGGAGTTGCTTGATTTTCACCGCTCCAGAAATGCGGTTGCAACGGTGCTGACCGCCGATATTGATGATCCGACCGGGTACGGCAGGGTCATCAGAAACAATGATGGGGCGGAGGTACTCAGGATTGTCGAGCAGAAGGACGCCACCGATGAGGAGAAGGCCGTCACCGAGATCAATTCAGGCGTCTACGTTTTTGATGCCCATGAGCTTTTCGCAGCCCTGGAAGGCATCACCAATTCCAACGCCCAGCAGGAGTACTACCTCACCGACGTCTTCGGCATCTGCTTCGGAAAGGGCCTGAAGGTTTGCGCGTTCAAGGTCGGCGATCCCAACGAGATCCGCGGCATCAACACCCCCGAGCAGCTCCACGAAGCCGAACTGTTGTTGCAGACCGAGCCATACAACAGCTGAAATAACAGCCAGGGAAAAAAGGACTTCACAGACAGCAAGGACAACAGGGACGAACAGGAAGACGATGCGGCGTAGCACACTCTTTCTCTTCGTCCCTGTTGTCCTTTAAGTCCCTCCTGTCCCTTTCTTATATACAGAATCATCGACTGTGCCGTAACGCCCCTCACCGGCAGAGATCAGCAAAAAGGGTCTTCACCGTTCAGCATCCGCTCGAAAAGCGCGACATAACCCGAAGCACACTCGCTCGTTGTGAATCTGCTCATTGCCCAGTCACGACATGCCCTCGGTGAACAACCGCGAATATGGTCAAGCGCCTGAAGGAACGAGTCATCGTCGGTAAACAGTGCGCCGACCTCGGGAGGGATGAGTTCAGGAACCGAACCCAGCGGTTTGGCGATGACCGGCGTCCCTGACATCAGGGATTCGATGAGCACCAGGCCGAACGGTTCCGGCCATCTGATCGGAAAGAGCAAGGCCTTCGCATTGGCGAAATACTGCGCCTTCTCCATTCCGACGACTTTGCCGGCAAACCTGATTCCCGGTGAGAAACTGTCCATCAGCCCCCCGACCTTGATCAGGTCCAGGCGGGATCCCCCGCAAAACACCATCGGCAGATGGTATTTCCGGGCGATCCTCAACGCACTGTCCGCACCTTTTGCCTTCATCCTGATCAGGGAAAAGAAGAGGAGGTGATCCTGCTTCCTTTCCTGATACACCACTTCTGAAGGATCGATCCCGTTATAGACGAACACCTTCTTCTGGTGGCGATCCGCATGATCGGCACTGATGCAGACCGTGTTTCTGGGGAGAACGGAGAGGTCATCGCAATTGCCATGCAGGGTGTAGATCCATGGAAGATCGAAATCGGTATCGGGAGCCCACCCGTGGAAGTGGACGATATCGACGTCCCTCGGTATGGCGAGCAAGGCCTGCTCCCTGTTCTGCGCATGGATGCAGCAGAGCTTTTCGATTTCCGGAAATCCCGGTGACACCAGGACGACAGAGTGCCCGCTTTCGAGGTACTCCATGATCAGCCACTGGATGAGGCGTTCGGTCCCCTGATGCCTTTTGGCAGGTAAAGGAGAACTGCTTACCACACAAATCCTTAAACGCGACATTCACAACACTCGTAAATTGAAAACAGGCATGAAATCACCAACGGAGGCCTAATACAGGAACATGGGCTTGCCCAGAACGCTCCTCATCTTCGACCGGTATTGGCGGATGTCGTAGAGTTCGTTAAGGTCGACCTGCTTGCTGTTGCCTGATACATCCCTGAGCGGAAGATAGGTGTAGATGCCGTTCTGGAGGGCGACCATCACGCCGAACACCCCCATATTGATCAGTTCTACAGCGAGCTGGGCGAAGTTGAATCCTACCATGAGGTCCAGGGCGTCCGGTATACCGGAGCGCATCAGGTAGCCGAGCGGCTGGCAGATCACGTCCTGCCCGGTCAGCATGGAGATGGTCTCCCGGGTAAGCTGGCCGATCCCCGCCGGCTGGGAACCGTTCTCGTCGTAACGGTGGCCGCAGTATTCGATCATCTTGCTGCCGATCATCCTGGCGCCTTCGCTGATGGCCACCATGGCATAGCTGCTCGCATTCGCCGTTTTATCCTGAAGCAGGTAATCGGCAAGTGTCTCCGGGTCGAACGGCACTTCGGGGATGAGCGCCCGGTCGACACCGGCAAGGTAGGAGCTGATAAGGCAGGTCTCGCCGGTGCTGCGGCCGAAAAGTTCAACGATGGTGATCCTTTCGTGGGAACCGGAACTCGTGCGAAGCTGGTGGATGTACTGGACGCTCCTGGTGACGGCCGTACCGAACCCGATGCAGTAGTCGGAGCCGAACACGTCGTTGTCCATCGTCTTGGGAATGGCGATCACCTTGACGCCGCACTCCGAAAGGTGGTGGGCATAGCTGATGGTGTCGTCCCCGCCGATCACGATAATCACGTCAAGGTCGAGGTTCTCGATACTCCTGATCACCTGTGCGGTAAGGTCGTAATTCCCCGACTGATGGAGGCCGGCCCGCTTGACGACCGAAGAGTCGCGGAGAAACGGAGGAATTTCGTTTTTCCTGAGGTTGCCGGGATGGAGACGGCTGGTATGCAAAAGAGTTCCTCCGGTCCTGTCGATCCTCCGCACAAGTTCGCGGTCAAGATCGAGAACGTGCTCTTCCCTGCTGACCGGATCATCGGGGTTGAAGGCCAGAAGGCCGTTCCAGCCCCTGCGAATGCCCTTGACCCGGTACGACTCTTCGGCGCCGGTCGTGACAATGGTCTTGATGCATGCGTTGATGCCGGGAGCATCACCCCCGCCGGTCAGCACGCCGATATTCATGGAATGGTTCCTTCGAACGTTGGAAAAGGCCGCTTACTTTCGCGAACGCCTCGTCTTTTTCGGCTCGTCCTTGGCCACGGCCTCATGGCGCGAGTCTGAAGCGATCTGGCTCGCAGTCCGGCTGTCGAGATTTTCCGGCGCAGCCTGCAGTCCCTCCGAGCGCATCGAATAGAACTCGATCAGGTTTCCATCGGGATCCATGACAAAGAATGCGCGACCTTCTCGTCGGTGTGCAGGACGCGTCACGAGGTGGACCCCCTTGTCTCCGAGGTAGGCAGCCGCCTCGTCGACCTGGGCGTCAGAAGCAAGCCTGAATCCGAAATGGTCGACCCTGATGTCGCGAGCGTCGGCAGAACCCGGGGTTTCGGCCTTCACGAGCACGAGGAGGTCTGAATTGATGCGCAGGTAGGAAATGTTTGCTCCGGCACGGTGATCGACCCGGAACCCCAGGATGCCGGCATAGAACTCTTCGGCAAGACGAACGTCGTTGACGCGAAGAGTTATCTGGTTAATCCCCGTCAGTTTCATCATCTTCTTCAGATTCCGCTACCTTGGTTTCGGGGTTCTTTTCCAGAATATAATCGTATTTCTCGTCAAAAAACTGTGCGACGGCCTGCAGAGCAGGTTTTTCACGGCACTCGAACTCGACGCTGATCGCTATCTGCTCGGGAAACACCTTCTCCGACTCCGACTCGGAAGTTGGGTTCCTGATCATCTCCTTGTAGGGCAGGAGCCTCTCCTCGAGCTCGGAACGCTCCTCCTCATGGATCTCACGCGCTTTCTTGGAGATCGCCACGACCGTCTCGTAGAGGTTGGCGTGGGTGCTTCTCAGCTTGTTCAAATCGACAGGTTTCACCGACATATTCAGCTTAGCTTATGATTGTGAAATAAATTGACTGATCCTTGCCGTCACGGCGTCGACCGTCTCCTCGAGGTCATCGTTGACCACGACACAGTCGAACCTATCGGCCTGGGAGAGCTCCATCGACGCCCGTTCAAGGCGGATCCTGAGTGCATCAGGCCCCTCGCTGCTACGGCCTTCCAGCCGTTGGGCAAGGACCTCCATGCTCGGGGGTTTGAGAAATACCAGCAACGCCCTCTCCCCGAAAATGCGTTTGAGGTTCAGGGCACCCTTCACGTCCAGGTCAAGCAGCAGATGCTTCCCTGAATCGACCGCCTCAAGGGTCTTGTCGAGCAATGTCCCGTAATGGTTGCCGAAAAAGAACTCGTGCTCGATGAACCCGCCGTTCCTGATCTTCTCCTCAAAAGCTTCCGAGCTCAGAAAATGGTAGTCGACTCCGTCACGCTCGCCGGGCCTCATCGTCCGGGTCGTCGCCGACACTGAAAAACCGAGGTCGCCGAAGCGTTCCCGGACCAGCCTTGCCACAGTGGATTTACCTGTGCCTGAGGGTGCGGAAAAAACAATCAGCTTTCCCTGTCTGGATGCGATGCCTGCCGCCATTGAGCTACTCGATGTTTTGCAGCTGTTCCCTGACCTTCTCCAGCTCCTCCTTGATATGGACTACCTTCTGGGAGATATCGGCGTTCTGGGATTTGGAGGCGATAGTGTTGGCCTCGCGCAGCTGCTCCTGCAACAGGAAGTTGAGCTTGCGCCCGGAACCGCTGGCCGTGTTGTTCAGCTCTTCGATGAAAAACTTGTTATGGCTGTTGAAACGGATGCACTCTTCGGTAATATCGAGCCGTTCCGCCGCCATGACGAGCTCCATCTCAAGCCTGTCTTTGCTGTATTCGACATCGCGCCCGGCAATGGCCGCGATCTTGGAGGAGAGGCGCTTGCGGATGGTATCCAGGTTGTCCGCAGCGATCTCCCTGATGACCTTGAGGGTCTGTTCGATTTCGGCGATCCTCGCGGTGAAGTCACCGGCCAGCTCCTCGCCCTCCTTGCGGCGCATCTCCTTGAGGCTCTCGATCGCCTCGAGCATGGTCTGGCGTGCGATGGGCCAGATCTCGTCAGGCCGTTCGAGGATGGAGTGGTCCGTTTCGAATATCTCAGAGAAGCGGAGCAGATGGTCAAGCGTGACGGGTGCCTCAATGCCGGCCTCCCTGCGGACCGTCTCGAGGAGTTCCTTGTAACCACCGACCTTTGAGGTGTTGACCGTCAGCGGAAGCTGTTCGGCCTCTTCGAGCTGAAGCTGGACGAATGCGGAGATCTTTCCCCTCTGGAAACTGGTTCGGATCAGCTCGCGAACCTCCAGTTCGAATGAGAGTAACTGCCTGGGCAGCTTGACGCTGATTTCGGCAAACCGGTTGTTAACCGACCGGAGTTCGACCAGCACCCTGATGCCGCTATCAATTCGCTCCGCGCTGCCGTATCCGGTCATGCTTTCCAACATACTCTCACCCCTGTTACATTCATTCTATAATTCGCCTGCGGGGTGAAAACCCCGCAGAACGCAGACGACAATGCAGCCGTCAGATAAAAGATTACTTGCGAAGGTCGAGGTCGGCCAGCACCTTGCGGTAGCGCTCAATGTCGACGTTCTTGAGGTAGTTGAGGACACGCTTGCGCTTGCCGACCAGCATCAGCAGGCCACGGCGCGAGTGCTTGTCCTTCGGATGCTGCTGGAGATGACCGGTAAGATCTGCGATCCTGCGGCTGAACAGGGCAACCTGCACTTCCGCTTTTCCGGTATCCGCCGCAGAAGCACCGAACTTCGTGATGATTTCGGTTTTGTGTTCTTTTGTCAGACCCATGGTTGTAAAATGGAAAACGTTAAAAAAGCGTAAGAAACAAACTGACCCGCAATATAAAATTATTCCGGATATAACTCCACCCTTTTTTTATCCATCTCCAGCTGCGACTGCAGCTCCTCCATGGAGGCGAACCGCCGCTCTTCCCTGAGGTACGAGAGCAGCCTGAAGCTCAGATCCCTGCCGTACAGATCGCCCGACCATCCGAGGATATGCGCCTCAACCGTAACCTCCCCGTCGTTCGAAACGGTCGGACGGGTCCCGATGTTCATCATGACGCGCCATTCCCGGCCATCGATCGAAGTCTTTGCGCAGTACACCCCCGTTGCAGGGAGGAGCTTACATGGATGGGAAGGTTGCAGGTTGACTGTCGGAAACCCGATCTGCCTGCCGAGCTTCCGCCCCTCCACGACCGTACCGCTTACGGGATATGGAGCGCCAAGACAGGCGTTGGCCTCCTCGATCTTCGCTTCAAGGAGCAGTTTCCTGATACGGGTGCTCGAAACCGGTTCACCACCGACCAGCACCTCTCCGACCACGTCGACATCGAAACCGCATTCGGCGCCGAGCGTCTGCAGGGTAGCCCCGCTGCCGCTCCGGTCGTGGCCGAAGCCGTGGTCATAGCCGACGACGACCTGACGTGCCCCGAGCATCCCCACCAGCACCTCGCGGATGAAGGATCCGGAGCTGCGACTTGCGAACTCATGGTCGAACCGGACGACAAGCAGCAGGTCTACCCCCATCGACTCGAGGTGGCGGATCTTCTCCTCCAGGGTGGTCAGCAACCTGACCGGACAGGGGGTACGCTTATCGAGCACGAGCCTCGGGTGCGGCTTGAAGGTGACCACGACGCTCCTCAGGTTCCTTTCGGTGGCCCGGTCGACCATCGCGCCGATGATCTTCCGGTGTCCGACGTGCAGGCCGTCATAGGACCCGACCGTGACCGCCGATGGGACGGAAGGCAATGCCTCCTCCCTGCCGGATCGGAAGTCGCGGACCGTAGAGCCGTCTAATGCAAGAATACGCATACCTCTCTTGTTTTACCCTTCTGTTGCGGCTGCCCGGGCGATCTCCTCGACGACCGCCTCGACGCTCATCGCCCCGTCGAGCCGGTACTGTCCGATGGCTGTCCGTCTGAGCGCCGCAAGGTATCCGCCGACGCCGAGCAGCTCACCGAACTCGTGCGCTACCACCCTGACGTAGGCTCCCTTGGAGACCCGAAGGGTGAAGTGCACATCGGGCAGCTCCACAGCCGTGATCTCGAAGCTGTAGACCTCGATCTGACGGGCCTTGCGCTCCTTGACCTCCTGCCCCTGGCGTGCAAGCTCGTAAAGTCTTTTGCCGTTATGCCACACAGCCGAATGCATGGGGGGTTGCTGAAGCCGCGGGCCTACGAAAGAGGCCGCAGCCGCCCGGATCTCCCCGACCGTAAGGTGGGAGACTTCGCAGTGGCCGTATTCCGGTGATTCAGTGTCATGGCTTGCCGTCCGGGCTCCGAGCCGGATTATGCCGTCATACGCCTTGTCCAGAACCTCGAGCGAGGCGATAGACTTGGTCTTGCGGCCGGTGGCAAGGATCAGAAGGCCGGTGGCCTTCGGATCGAGGGTGCCGCAATGGCCGACCTTCCTTGGCGATCCGTTCCGCTTGTACGCACCGCGTATCCTGGCGACCACGTCAAACGAGGTCCAGTCAAGGGGCTTGTCGACGAGGAGGAAATCGCCCTCTTCGCTGAGCACGTTCATTTCGCCTGTATCTGCCATGGTACTTACTCCGGAACAGGAGAATGGTTATTCCCCTTCAGGCGCCCCATCGGACGGGGAGGGCCTGACCGACCGGAGCAGCTGCTCGATCCTGCTCGCCTGCTCGAAGAGCCGATCCTCGTAGAACTCAAGCTCGGGTATGCGCCGGAACTGGTGGCGGATCCTCGATGAGAGCAATTTGCGGATGGTCTTCGTCTCCTCCCTGAGATGCTCCATCAGCGCCTCGCGTTCCTTGTCCGGTCCGATGACCGAGATGTAGGCTCGGGCGATACCGAGGTCCGGAGTGATCCTGACCTCGACGACCGTGGCGAGTGGACCGCTCCGCGGCAGCTCCTTCTGCAGGATGTCGCTCAGCTCCCTCTGGAGGAGCGACGCTACTTTATCGGTCCTGATCGACATGATAGATCCCTCCCGGCCTCAGAGTTTGCGTTTCTTCTCGACGATCTTGTAGGCCTCGACGACGTCGCCGACCTTGATATCGTCGTACCCCCTGATGCTCAGGCCGCACTCGTAGCCGGCGTCGACCTCCTTGACGTCATCCCTGAACCGCTTGAGCGAATCGAGCTGGCCGTCGAAGATCTGCACGCCGTCACGCAGCAGGCGAATCTTCGAATCGCGGAAGACCTTGCCTTCGAGCACGTAGCAGCCACCGACGTTGCCGACCTTGGGCACCCTGAAGACCTGGCGGATCTCGATCGAGCCGAGGCTCTCCTCGTGCAGCTCGGGCGAGAGCATGCCCTCGAGGGCCTTCTCGACATCCTCGAGCACATGGTAGATGACGCTGTAGAAGCGGACATCAAGGTCCTCCTTCTCGGCCAGCTTCTTGGCGTTGACGTTCGGCCTGACCCTGAAGCCGATGATGATGGCGTCCGAAGCGGCGGCAAGCAGCACGTCGGTCTCGGTGATCTGTCCCACGCCCTGGTGGATGATCTGCACCTTCACCTCTTCATTGTGGATCTTCATGAGGCCGTCGGCAAGCGCCTGGATCGACCCGTCGGTATCGGCCTTGATGATGACGCTGAGCTCCTTCTTGAGCCCCTCTTTGATCTGGCGGGCGATGCTGTCGAGCTTGACTCGGGTGCTGCGGCGGAACTCGTGCTCGCGGCGGATCACCTGGCGCTTCTGCGCGACGTCGCGGGCCTCGCGGTCCGAAACCATGACCGTCAGTGCATCACCGGACTGCGGCAGATCCTCGAATCCGAGCACGCGCACCGGGCGGGACGGACCGGCTTCATGGATCCTCTTGCCGCGCTCGTCCATGAGTGCCCTCACCTTGCCCATCGTGTTGCCTGCGACGAACGGGTCGCCGACCTTGAGGTAGCCACGCTGCACGAGCACGGTAGAGACGACGCCCTTACCCTTGTCGAGCTCGGACTCCACGATGATGCCGCTTGCTGGGATCTCCCTGGAGAAGTTGCCCTTGAGCTCGCGGATTTCGGCCTCGGTCAGCACCTTGTCCATCAGTTCCTTGATGTTCAGGCCCTTCTTGGCGGAGATCTCCTGGCACTGGTACTCACCGCCCCAGTCCTCGACCAGCACGCCGGCTTCGGAAAGCTGCGTCTTGATCTTCTCGGGGTTGGCCTCAGGCTTGTCGATCTTGTTGAGCGCCACGACGATCGGCACTCCGGCCGCCTTGGCATGGTTGATCGCCTCGATGGTCTGGGGCATGACGCTGTCGTCGGCCGCCACCACGAGGATGACGATGTCGGTCACCTGGGCGCCTCGGGCACGCATGGCCGTGAAGGCTTCATGGCCGGGGGTGTCAAGGAAGGTGATGTGGCGATCGCCGTCAACGTTCACCTCATAGGCGCCGATATGCTGCGTGATACCGCCCGACTCGCCGGCAACCACGTTGCTCCGCCTGATATAGTCGAGCAGCGAGGTCTTGCCGTGGTCGACATGGCCCATGATGGTGACCACCGGCGGACGGATCTGCATGTCTTCGGGGTTGTCAACCTGCTCCTCGACCGAGGTGGCCTCGATCTCGGAGATGAACTCGGCTTCGAAACCGAACTCGAGCGTGATGAGCTCGATGGTCTCCTTGTCGAGCCTCTGGTTGATCGTGACGAACTTGCCCAGGGAGAAGCACTTCTGGATGATCTCCTTGGCCGTGACGCTCATCAGTTCAGCCAGTTCGTGCGGCGATGCGTATTCGGTCACGCGGACGATCGAACGATCGGCCTCGCGAATGGCCTCAGCCTCCTCGTACTCGCGCTCGCGCTCCATCCGGCGCATCTTGCGGAACTTCTGACGGGAAGCGGAGCTGCCACTGTCATCCATGCCGCTGATGGTATTCTTGATATTCTGCGAGATGACCTTGTCGTCGACCTCGGGTTTTTTCTTCTTCTTGCCGCCCTTCTTTTTCTTGCCTGAAAGATCTTCGGTGGTGCTGGTGGTCTCGCCCTCGCCGGCGACCTTCGGGGCTTTTTTGCGACCCTCCTCGCCATCTTCGGTCTTTGCAACGCTGCCGGCGCTTTCGAACTCGTCCTTCAGCTCATCGGCCTTCTCCCTGAAGTTCTTCTTGCGCGCCTTCTTCTTGCGGTCCGCCTCGCTCAGCACATCGATGGTACCGAGCACCGTAAGGCCACCGATCTTCTGGGGAGCCTCGTAGGTGTTCATGGAATCGGGAAGGGTCTGCACCAGCGGGCCACCCGTCTCAGGCTCGGCCACAGGTTCGGCTATGGGTTCGACCACGGGTTCGGTCACCGACTCGGGGAGTGCAGGAGCGGGTTCGGTTACAGGCTCCTCGGGATGGACAAGGGTCGGCAGCGCCTCGAAGGCACTCACCTCAGGCAGCACGGGAGCCGGGGTCGCTTCAACGGCTGCAGGCTCCGGCGTGATCGGCCTGAACACCTCGACATGAGCCTCCCGCTTCGTTTCGGCGGCATGTGGCACCACCACTCCGCTGCTCAGGGTCTCCCGAAGCTGCTGCTCCTTCTCGTAGGCTTTCCTCGACTGCTCTTCGAGCCTGGTGAGGCGCTTCTGCTTTTCCGCCCTGATCTTCCGGGTCTCGTCGACCTGCTTCTTCTCCTGACTGAAATGACCATAAATCTGGTCACGCATCTCTTCTTCCACCATGGAGGAGGTGGAAGCTACCTTTGCCCCCTCCTGCTTGACAA
>Ga0326732_1000363_pt1 | contig 10611 bp, 8 predicted proteins | sample MHFSIPfraction_4_FD_207644 | JGI IMG/M metagenome (GOLD analysis project Ga0326732, IMG submission 207644) | Lab enriched peat soil microbial communities from Michigan Hollow, Ithaca, NY, United States - MHF12FN SIP fraction | ecosystem: Environmental > Terrestrial > Soil > Wetlands > Peat...
CCTGTCCCGCAGAGCCGGGACTGGGAAGCCCTGCCTTGCCGTACGGGCGTTGTGCTATAATGACCCCTTTTTCGGAGGTAGCACATGGCCCACGTCCAACCCTTCCGAGGGGTCCGACCCCGTCGAGACCTTGCGCATCTCGTCGCCGCCCCGCCCTACGACGTCCTGACCTCGGAGGAAGCCCGGGAGCTCGCGGCCGGGAATCCGTACTCGTTCCTGCACATCGGCAAGCCCGAGATCGATCTGCCGCCAGGCACCGATCTCTACGCGGACGCCGTCTACGCCAAGGGCAAAGAGAATTTCGAGCGCTTCCTGCGCGAGGGGACGATCGCCCCCGACAAGACCCGTAACTTCTACATTTACAAGCAGATCTGGGGCGATCACGTCCAGATCGGCCTCGTCGCCGCGGCCTCCTGCCAGGATTATCTCGACGACATCATCAAGAAGCACGAGCTGACCCGGGTCGACAAGGAGAACGACCGCATGCGCCACATCGAGACCCTCGGCGCGCAGACGGGCCCGGTCTTCCTGACCTACCGCCGCTCCGACGCCATCGACGCCCTCATGGCCGAAGGCATGAAGAAGGGGCCCGAGGTCGATATCACGACCTATGACAATGTCCGGCACATCGTCTTCGTCATCGACGAGCCCGGACTCGTGGCGAGGATCCAGGACGGCTTCGCCGGGCTCGCCAATCTCTACGTCGCCGACGGCCATCACCGCTCCGCCGCGGCGGCCCGGATCAAGGTCAAGCGGGACCGCGAGCGCCCAGGCCGGACCGGCCGCGAGGAGGACAACTTCTTCCTGGCCGTCATCTTCCCCCACAGCCAGATGAAGATCCTGCCCTACAACCGCGTCGTCCGCGACCTCAACGGGCTCGACGCGGCGGCCTTCCTGTCCCGCGTCGGCGAGAAGTTCCTCGTCCGGCCCGACGGCCCCAAGGCGCCGGCAAGAAGCCAGTCCTACGCCATGTTCCTCGACGGCCGCTGGTACGGCCTCGAGGCCAAGCCCGGCACGTTCGATCCGGCCGACCCCATCGGCTCGCTCGACGTCTCGATCCTCCAGACGAGCCTTCTCGGCCCCGTCCTCGGGATCGCCGATCCCCGTACGGACAAGCGCATCGATTTCGTCGGCGGCATCCGCGGCACCGGCGAGCTCGAGAAGAAGGTCCTCTCGGGCCAATTCCGCGTCGCCTTCTCCTTCTTCCCGACGACGATCGAGCAGCTGTTTTCCGTGGCCGACGCGGGCAAGGTCATGCCGCCGAAGTCGACCTGGTTCGAGCCCAAGCTCAAGGACGGACTGGTCGTCCACATGATCGACGAATGAGCCCCGCCGTCTCCCCGGCCCTCGTGTCCCGCGTCCGGGAGGAGGCGGAGGCGTTCTTCCGCGGCGCCCGGGGCAGCCACGACTGGGACCACACCGGGCGCGTCCTGATGCTCTGCCTCAGGATCGGCCGGAAGGAGAAGGCCGACCTCGGCGTGCTCCGGCTCGCCGCCCTCCTCCACGACATCGGCCGCGAGAAGGAGGACCGGTCTCGGGGCAGGCTCTGCCATGCCCGGAGCGGTGCGGTCATGGCCAGGAAGATCCTCGAGCGTCACGGCTGCGATCCGGGCACGATCCGCGCGGTCGCCGAAGCCATCCGGACCCACCGGTTCCGGAAGGGCGGCACCCCCAAAACGCTCGAAGCGCGAATCCTCTTTGACGCCGACAAGCTCGATTCGATCGGCGCCGTGGGCATTGGGCGGGCCTTTCTCTTCGCCGGGGAGGTGGGGGCCAGGCTTCACGACAAGACGATCGACGTCCGGAAGACGAAGCCCTACACGCGCGAGGATACGGCCTACCGGGAGTATCTGGTCAAGCTCGGACGCGTCCGGGACCGGATCACAACGCACGAAGGCCGGCGCATCGCCGCCGAGAGGCACCGGTTCATGGCCGCGTTCTTCGACCGCCTGAACAGAGAGACCGACGGGGTGCTCTGACAATGGCGTGGCACCAGGTCTACAACCCGCTCGGAAGCGCCTGGCTCTCGACGCTCGTGGCCGCGCTCCCCATCGTGCTTCTGCTCGGCGGATTGGCCGTCCTCCGGCTCAGGGCCCACGTGGCCGCGCTTCTGGGCCTGGGCGCGTCAGTCGCCGCCGCCGTCCTCGCCTTCGGCATGCCCGCGGGCATGGCCGCTCGGACGGCCGGCCTTGGCGCGGCCTACGGCCTCTTCCCCATCGGCTGGATCATCCTCAACGTCATCTTCCTCTACGACCTGACCTGCGAAAAGGGGCACTTCAAGGTCATGCAGGACAGCCTGACCGGCATCACCCGCGACCGGCGGCTGCAGCTCCTGCTCATCGCCTTCTCGTTCGGGGCGTTCTTCGAGGGCGCGGCGGGCTTCGGGACTCCGGTCGCGGTGACGGCCGCGATCCTCATCGGCTTGGGATTCGCCCCGCTCGCGGCGTCCGGGCTGTCGCTTATCGCCAACACGGCTCCCGTGGCGTTCGGCGCGCTGGGGACGCCGATCGTCGCCCTGGCCGGAGTGACGGGGATCGACGTCCGTCAGTTGAGCGCCATGGTCGGGCGGCAGCTGCCCTTTTTCTCTCTGGTCATCCCCTTCTGGCTCGTCTGGGCCTTTTGCGGTTTCAGGAAGATGAAGGAGGTCTGGCCGGCCCTGGCCGTGGCCGGCGTCTCGTTCGCCGTGCCGCAGTTCCTCATCTCGAATTTTCACGGGCCGTGGCTGGCCGGCGTCGGAGCGGCGATCTTCTCGATGGCCGCGCTGGTCGTCTTCCTCTTGAAATGGCGGCCGAAGACGATCCTCGAGAACGAAGGCCTGAGCGGGACCGCGCCCGCTCCCGACCCGCCCCGGCGGTACCCGATCAAGGAGCTCCTGAGCGCCTGGCTGCCCTGGATCATGCTCAGCGTCCTTGTCTTTCTCTGGGGCATCCCGCAGATCAAGGCCTGGCTGGACGGCCTGTCCGTCGTCCGTTTCCCGGTCCCCGGCCTGGACCGGCTCGTCTATCGGATGCCTCCCGTCCTGCCCGTGGCGGCGGCGGAGCCGGCCGTCTTCACCTTCAACTGGCTGTCCTTCACGGGTACGGGGATCTTCGTCACGGCCGTCCTGTCGGGCTTCCTGATGGGATTCTCGCCGCGCCGGCTCTTCCGCGCCTACGGCCAGACGCTCAAACGGGTGAGATTCTCGCTCCTGACCGTGGCCGCGATGCTCTCGCTGGGCTACGTGACGCGCTATTCGGGACTCGACGCGACGCTCGGCTTGGCTTTCGCCCGCACCGGTTTCCTCTATCCCTTCTTCGGGACGATGCTGGGCTGGCTGGGAGTGGCCCTGACCGGGTCGGACACGTCGTCCAATGTCCTCTTCGGCAGCCTCCAGAAGATCTCGGCGGGTCAGCTCGGCCTGAGCCCTGTGCTCATGGCCTCGGCCAACAGCTCCGGCGGCGTCATGGGCAAGATGATCGACGCCCAGTCGATCGTCGTCGCCTCGACGGCCACGCGCTGGTACGGCCACGAAGGCGCCATTCTCCGCTACGTCTTCTTCCACAGCCTGGCCCTGGCGGCCCTCATGGGCCTCTTCGTCTTCCTCCAGGCCTATGTGTTCCCGTTCACGAAGCTCGTCGTGCGCTGATAAGCGGGAAAGCCTTCCGTCCGCTTTCTCTTTGAGTTTTTCCCTCGGCACAAAAGACAGCCGGGTTCATTGGGAAGCGAGCGGCGAATAGAGCGAAAACACGGGGCGGTGCTGTGACCGCCCTGAGGCCCCCGTGATGCGGTAAGATTCGTCTCAGATATTTCGCAGAAGTCCGGCTCCGGGCCGCTCCGCCGCACTTCTGCGAAATATCTGGGTAAAGGGCTCTATTCTGCGGCGTTCTATCCGACTATTTTCTTGGCGCCTTTGTACTTGGCCTCGACCCGCTCGCAGGGCAGGTACTCGTCCTCCATGGCCCGATAGTCCTTGAGCCCGACGAAGTCGGTGTACTCTTCGAAGGACGAGACCCACTGCGTCTGGCCCGGCAGGGTGCCGGTCGGCGAGGCCTTGAGGGCCTTGAAAAAATCGACCAGGGCCTTGTGGGCGACCATGATCGAAGCGACAGGGATGGAGACGCGGCCGACGCCCATCTTGGCGAGCTCCGGGATGGGGATGAGCTCGGTCTTCATGCCGGTGATGGCGTCCATGAGGTTGACGGAGAGCGGCCCCTTGATCGACGAGACCGCCTTCTCGATATCGGCCCGGCTCTTGATGCCGTCGATAAAGGCCAGGTCCGCGCCGGCCCCCAGATAGATGTTGCAGCGCCGGACGGCCTCGGCAATGCCCATGCCGGCGAAGACGTCCGTCCGGGCGTTGATGATGAAGTCCTTGTCGAGCCTCTCCCGTACGGCGGCGCAGGCGCGGATCTTCCCGGCCATCTCCTCGGCCGAGATGACCTCCTTGCCGGCCATGTGGCCGCAGCGCTTGGGGAAGACCTGGTCCTCGATGTTCATGCCGGCCAGGCCCATGGCGATCAGCCGCTCGGTGACCCAGGCCGCGTTGACGGCGTTGCCGCCGCCGGTATCGATATCGGCCATGACCGGGATCGAAACGGCCTGAGTGATATTCCAGGACATGTCGAGGACGTCCTTCATCCGGAGGAGTCCGACGTCGGGCTTGGCCAGATAGGACCCGGCCAGGCCGTAGCCCGAGATCTGGATGGCTTCGAACCCGGCTTTTTCGATGACCTTGGCCGAGAGGGCGTCGTGACAGCCGGGCACGGCGACGGCCCGGCGCTCCATGATGGCTTTCCGCAGGACTGTTGATTTCTTCATGTTGATGGGCTCCTTAAGATTGAAAACGGTCCTTCATTTTACATCATCCCGGGCCCGGATTTCCAGGGGAGACCTGGAACGGCTGTTTGGCATATAATGCGCTTATGACCGCGCCGGAAGGGAGAAGCTCATGACCCACAAACCCATCGGGCGAAAAGAGTTCCTTGCGACCTTGGGCAAGGGAGGCGCCGGGCTGTGCGCCTGCGCCGCGGCGTCAGGCATGCGGGCGGCCTTCGCCGGCCAAACTGCCGCGGCGAAGCCTGGCGACAAGACCGCCGAGCGGGCGGCCAAGCGCATGGAGTTCGTCGACGGCTGGGTCCAGCGCTTTTTCGAGGCCATGGACAAGACGCTCGACGAGGATTCGCGCCGGAAGCTGATGATGGCCAACGGCCGGTCCTGTTTCGCCGCTTACGCCGGACCCCCGAAGAAGCAGGCCGCCCCGGACGCCCTCGAAAGATTCACCGCCAGGATCGCCGACGGCAAAGTCCCAGGTTACTCGATCGAGGGCAAGGTCATCTCCTACGAGTTCGTCGGAAGCGCCGAGACCGGCCAGGCGTCGCCCGAGGGCATCTGTCTCTGCCCGACGGCGGAGGCCCAGAAGCCCGGCCGGGTCTCTGCGACTTACTGCCTCTGTTCGGTCGGCTACGTCAGGGAGATGCACGAACGGGCGCTCGGCCGTCCGGTCGAGGTGGAGCTCGTTGACTCCGTGCTCCGGGGCGGCAAGCGCTGCAAGTTCCGGATGACGGTCGCCTAGAAGGACATGAGCAAGCTCGAAGGCCTGTCCATCGAGCCCTTCCGGGGCGATTACGACGGTCTGGAGAGGATGGCCCATGCGTCGTGGCGGGACGAGTACGGCCAAGCGTCGTTCCCCAATTTCTACAGGCCCGCTTTTCTCCATTATCTCTTTGACCGGATCCCGGAGGACCGGCGCGGCCTCCTGCTCGCCGCCTACAAGGACGGCGAGATCGTCGCCTTCTTGGCCAATCTGCCGGAGAGGTTCCATTTCCAGGGCGAGACCTACAGCGCGGTTTACAGCTGTCTCCTGGTCGTCCGAAAAGAATATCTGCGGCGGGGCCTCGCCCTCGATCTCATCCGGGCGGCGGTCGAGCTCAACAAGACGTACGGCTTCGATTTTTCGCTGCTGACGCTCGAAACCGGGCACCGGTCGACCCTGATGATGAACAAGCTCATCGCCGAGGGGAACCGGATCGAACGCGTCCGCAAGTCCGGGGTCATGGCCCGCATTCTCGACTTCGGCCGCGTCGACGCCTCCGAAGGACTGAAGAGCTATGAAAAGGCGGCCATCCGCCTCCTCGGCGCCCACCGGCCGCCCAAGAAGGCGCCCCAGGTCGTCTTGAGGGACTATCGGGCTGCGGACCTCGAGGCCTGCCACGCCCTGCTCGACCGCTATCAAGATTCCGTCCGCCTGGCGCTCGCCTGGGAGAAGAAGGATCTGGCCATCGAGCTCGACACTCCCGAGGTCGCCCGGACTTTCGTCTGGGAAAAGGACGGCCGCATCCAAGCCCTGATCAATTTTGTCCAGCACGACCAGCTCGGGAAGAGCGTGGAGCGCTATGCCTGGATCAACCATGTGGCCTTCCCCGATCTCTCGCCGCACGACCGGACGGCTTTTCTCCGGGCCTATCTCGACCGCATCCGCAAGGAGGGCTTCATCGCCACGATCGACTTCGGCAAGCGCGGCTGGCCCGCCGGCCCGTTCTATCGGGCCGGCTTCATCCCCTACCCGAGAGCGGTCAATCTCGTTTCCTGGACGTTCAACCCGAAAATCTCGCTGGCGGGGATCCCCGTTGTCTATGAGATCCAGGTCTGATGTCGTCCGACGTTTGACAGCCCGTTTTTGAACTGATAAAAAAGAGGACTGAGATCATCGATGGCATCCGCCGCTGAACAATGGGTCCAGGACCAGGAAAGGCTGGCCAAGCCGGACCGCGTCTATTGGTGCGACGGCTCGGACGGCGAGGCCTGGCGCCTCCTCGAGATCGGCCTGAGCGAGGAGCGGCTGAACGGCCCCGTCTTCCAGCCGCTCAATCAGAAAACGTGGCCGACCGCCTACCTCCATCGCTCCGCCACGAACGATGTTGCCCGGACGGAAAAGGTGACCTTCGTCTGCCACCCGACGAAGGAAGCCTCGGGGCCGAACAACAACTGGATGGAGCCGGCCAAGGCCAAGAAGCTCATGACCGAGCTGTCCGACGGCTGCATGGCCGGGCGGACCATGTACGTCATCCCTTATATGATGGGCCACCCCGACTCGCCCTACGCCAAGGCCTGCATGATGGTCACCGACTCGTGCTATGTCGCGATCAGCATGCGCGTCATGACCCGGATCGGCACGGAGATCTTCGAGAAGCTGCGCAACCGCGAGGATTTCATCAAGGGCTTCCACTCGATCGGCACGCTCGACCCTGACCGCCGCTACGTCATGCACTTTCCTGAGGAGGGCCTGGTCTGGGCGGTCGGCTCGGGCTACGGCGGCAACGCCCTGCTCGGCAAGAAGTGCGTCTCGCTCCGGATCGGGTCGTTCCTGGGGTACAAGCAGGGCTGGCTGGCCGAACACATGGTCATCATGGGCATCGAGGACCTTCACGGCCAGAAGACCTACATCACGGCGGCCCTGCCAAGCGCCTGCGGCAAGACCAACCTGGCCATGATGGAATCGGCCCTGCCGGGCTATCGGGTCTGGACGCTGGGCGACGACATCGCCTGGCTGAATATCGGACCGGACGGCCGGCTCTGGGCTATTAACCCCGAGGCCGGCTACTTCGGCGTCGCCCCGGGGACGTCCATGAAGACGAACCCGAACATGATGAAGACGATCAAACGCGGCGCCTTCAACCCGACGCTGTTCACCAATGTCGCCCTCGACACCGATCGGAACGAGCCGTGGTGGGAAGGCATCGACGGGCCGGTTCCGGAACACCTCCTCGATTGGCAGGGCCATCCCTGGACCCCGTCGATGGGGACCAAGGCCGCTCACCCGAACTCCCGTTTCACGGCCTCGATCATCAATTCGCCCATGCTTGACGCGGAGGCCGCCAATCCCCGGGGTGTGCCCATCTCGGCCATCATCTTCGGCGGCCGCCGGACCCAGCTCATCCCCCTCGTCACCGAGAGCTTCAACTGGGCCCACGGCGTGTTCATGGGCGCCCGCATGGGCTCGGAAACGACGGCCGCGGCCACGGGCCAGGTCGGCGTCGTCCGGCGCGATCCCATGGCCATGCTCCCCTTCTGCGGCTACAACATGGCCGACTACTGGCGCCACTATCTCAATATGGGCAATCGCATGTCGCGCCCGCCCCGGATCTTCGGGGTCAACTGGTTCCGGGTGGACGACCGGGGCAAGTTCATCTGGCCCGGATTCGGCGACAACATGCGCGTTCTCAAGTGGATCATCGACCGGGTGACCGGGGCGGTGCAGGCGCGTGAAACTCCGGCCGGTCTCGTGCCGCGGATCGAGGATTTCGACATGACCGGGCTCGACCTTCCCAAGGACGCACTCGAGAAGCTGTTCGAGGTCAAGATCAGGGACTGGAAGTCCGAGGTCGACGGGATCCGGGACTTCCTCAAGCCCTACAAGGGCCGGCTCCCCGCCGAGATCCGCGAGCAGTACGAGAAGCTCGAGCGCCAGGTCCGCTGAGCGCCCCGCGCTCTGTCGGCCTTGCCGGCCTAAACGCTCCCGGCTCTGCCCGAGTATTCTCAATGGACCGAGGAGTGGTGCCATGCCTACAGGGCCCATGAAACCTGCGCCCGGCCCTTGCGCCAAGATCGTTTGGACCGTTTTCGGCTCCCTCTTTTTGATCGCCCTTCTGTCGGTGCCGGTGACGACGAAGATATCACGACTCCGGCAGGACCCGGACTCGAATATCGTGTATAAAACCACCTATCCGCGGAATTCGAGGATGTTCCTGCCTCATTATCTGTCGGCGCGGGCCCACGCGGCTGGCCACGGCGGCCTCCGCGTCCGGACGGCCCAATGGATCGGGACGATGACCATTATCGCGGTCCTGGGGATCTTCGATGACGTCGTTTTCTGCAGGCTGTGGAGACGGCGGCGGCGGCGCAACGTCGACGGCCCCCCCGACCAGGGCGCTTCCGGGGAGGGCTCCGAACGGGACTCTCCTTCCTCTGGTGTTTCTCTCTTTCCTTGATCTAGAATGGATCCGAGGCAAGACGGCGATGAGATCGTCGGGCGGGCTCCTTTCGCTTCTCATCCTCTGCACCGGATCTTTATCCTCCGGCCCGCAAGACAGCCTCGCTCCGCCCCGGGAGGTCAGCGTCCTCGTCCTGGCCGACGAAGAGGTCCGGGGCATTGCGGACTGGCGCGCCCGGATCTCGGACGCCATGGGCTTTGTCTCGGGCGAATTCGAGAGGCTCTTCGGCATCCGATTGACCATCAAGCGGTTCGCGGATTGGCGATCTGATGACACCCTCCCCTCCCTCGATCTCCTTCTCGAGAAGGTCGACGCGGAGACGGATCGGGCCGAGTGCGAGACGATCCTGGCGCTAACGGCCCAGAAGAGCCTCCAGGGAAGCCTCGTCGGCTTCTCGATGTACAAGGAAGGGACGATCCTGGCGCGCTTCGAGGATGGCCCGCCGAGCCTCGAGCGGGTGATCGAGCACGAATGGGGGCATATGTTCGGCGCGGCGCATATCGCGGACATGGACTCGGTCATGAACAGCCTCCTCCAAGGGAAGGATTTCGACGCCCTCAACAGCCGGATCATCCGTCTCCATCGCGATCGCACGTTCAAGGGCATCGATTTCCCCCTTCCCCGGGAATCCCTCGCGGCGGCGGCCGGGATCTATCGCCAGATCTGCGCGTTCAACGCCCGGGCCAGGACCCTCGAAAGAGGCCGGGAGCTGCCCCCGGAGACGTCGGGGGTGTCCGTCACCCATCGGCTTCTGGGCGTCCTCGACGAGTCCGGCCGGAACGACCGCTCGTCCCTCGACGACGCTTTTGTCCTTCTGGCCCAAGTCTGCCTCGAAGAGAAGGATCTCGGGCAGGCCAGGGAAGCCTGCCGGTCCGCTTTGGACCTCGATCCTCGAAACCTGGAAACCCAGAATCTCCTGGGCATCATCTCCAGGCGGCAAGGCCAGGTGGACGCGGCTATCGAGACCTATGAGGCGATCCTCAAGGAGAAGCCCCTCTCGCCGCGCTTCCTCTACAACATGGGCATCGCCCGGGCCAAGAAGGGGGAGTTCGAGACGGCCATGGGCCTTTATCGCCGGGCCGTCGAGATCAGGCCGTCCTTCGCCGAGGCGTGGAACAACATCGGAGAGCTCGAGCTGCGCGCGGGCCGGCTCGAGGAGGCGGAGACGGCCTTCCTCAGGGCCGTATCCCTCAACGCCTCTTTCGCCCTCGCCCACTCCAACTTGGCCGAGGCCTATGTCCGGAAGGGGGAATTCGAGAGATCGCTGGCCGAGGTCAGCCGGGCCCTCGAGCTTCGCCCCGACCTTCCCGGTCCCCATAACGTCCGCGGCAACCTCCTCCATCAGCAGGGCCGGACGGCGGAAGCGGTCGCGGAATACGAAAAGGTCCTGACCCTCGATCCCGAATACGAAAAAGCCCATTACAATCTCGGCATCTGCCTCTTCGAGGAGGGTCGGACCGGAGAAGCCGCGTCCCGGTTCTCCAGAGCCCTCGAGCTGACGCCGCGCTTTGCCGAAGCCCATGCCAGCCTCGGCTACGCCTTGCTGATGACCAAGAAGACCGACGAGGGGATGGCTGAGATCCGGCGGGCCCAAGAGCTCGGCCTCGTTTCCGCCAAAACCCATCTGAACTTGAGCTATGCT
>Ga0326732_1000364_pt1 | contig 10578 bp, 6 predicted proteins | sample MHFSIPfraction_4_FD_207644 | JGI IMG/M metagenome (GOLD analysis project Ga0326732, IMG submission 207644) | Lab enriched peat soil microbial communities from Michigan Hollow, Ithaca, NY, United States - MHF12FN SIP fraction | ecosystem: Environmental > Terrestrial > Soil > Wetlands > Peat...
TATATTGGTCGACATAAGATTGGTTTGTAAATAGTATTGTTTTAAATAGTCAGCCTGATGAGGAACGGGCACCTGATGTCAAGGAATAAAATCGTTTTTGCAGGGGTCACGCTACTGAATATACTTACGGCTTCCGGCCTTACAGCACAGTCCATTCCGGATGCAGGCAGCATCCTTCGGGATCAGAAATTACGGTTGCAGGAAAGTCTTGAGCGGCAGGAACCGCCGCCAATAGAAGAGTCAATTGCAACGCCCTCCAGGAGGGCTGACGGAGTCAGAGTCAAGGTTGTTCGTTTCGCGTTCCGCGACTATGAAGGAGTTGCCACTGAAGCGGAACTGCAGGCGATTGTTGCCAATGACCTCGACAAGGAGCTCTCTTTTTCGGCATTGGAAGACATTTCTGACAAGGTGACTGCATATCTCAAGGGCAAGGGGTGGTTTATTGCACGGGCATACCTCCCGCAACAGGACGTTACTTCCGGTCTGATCGAAATAGCGATCACGCAGGGAAGGAGTGACGGCAACATCAATATCAGGCGCGACGAGAGAGCCAGGGTCTGCCCTACACTGATTCGCGGCATGGCCATGGAGGCTGTCCGGTCCGGTCGACCGATTAACGAGCGTTCACTTGAGCGTTCTGTTCTGCTGATGAACGATCTGCCCGGGGTTCAGGCGAAGGCATCGGTGTCAGTCGGAAAAAATCCGGGGACCAGTGCGATTGACCTTCTGGTGACGGACGGCCCGCTGATCAACGGTGCTGTCTGGGGCGATAACGAAGGCAGCCGTTATACCGGCAAGTGGCGAGGCAGTGCCATGGCATCAGTAAGTGATCCGTTCGGTTGCGGCGATCAGTTGACCTTTCTTGCAACGGAGGCGCAAGGCCTGGTACAGGGGAGGGTGGGCTACAATTATCCTCTTAGCCCAAAAGGGATCAGGTTGAACTTTGCCTATACCGGAATGCGCTATGAACTTGGCGATGCGCTTGCCTCGTTAAATTACAAGGGCCGGAGCAGCGTCCTCGAGGGCGGCCTCAGCTATCCTGTGCTTCGCAGCCGGAATGACAATGTCAGGTTCAATTACACCTATGCCTACAAAACGCTGATTGACAGTCAAGCCGGTTCAGACATCCACAATAAGGAGATCCTGAGCGTTAATGCCGTGGTCAATGGCGATCACACGGACAGCTGGTTCAGCGGCGGCAAGACGAACTGGAACGTCGGGGTGACTTCCGGCTCCTTCCATGAGGCAAATCCAGTCACATCGGCAGACGCCCTCCTCAACAGGACGGAAGGTTACTATACCCGGTTCAATATGGGGCTTTCCAGGCTGCAGCGTCTGAGCGAAAGGGTCAATCTCAATCTTTCATGGAACGGCCAGTACTCACTTTGCAATCTCGATTCAAGTGAGAAGCTTTCACTTGGCGGTCCAAATGGCATCCGTGCCTACCCTTCAGGCGAAGGAGCCGGTGATGAGGGGCATCTCTTTAATGCTGAAGTTCGATATGTCCTGCCGACTCCACCTGCATGGGGGAACTTCCAGTTCGTAACCTTTTACGATTTGGGTCGTATCACCCTCCAGAAGGATTCCGTTACGCCGCTGTCGACAGCGACCAACAGGAATGAGTACTGGTTGCATGGCGCTGGATTGGGGTTGAATTACACGTTTAACGCCAGAGTATCCCTCCGCTTTGTCTGGGCCCATGTCATTGGAGAAAATCCCGGCAGGAGCATTTCAGGAAACAATTCTGACGGACTGGCCGACAAAAGCCGTTACTGGCTGCAGGCCATGCTCTTTTTTTGACAAGCATCCCGGAGTTCGCTTCGCTCCCCCCCTACCCATGGACGGACCCCGAGGGAGCCCGGAATCGATAGCGCCGGCAGGGAGGAGGTTGATCCCCATGCCTTGGAAATGGATTTCAATCCTCGCTTCTTGCGGACGACTTGAGGACTTCGTCGATCGTCGTGGAGAGTTCGACCATCTTGACCGGCTTTTTTATGAACCTCCGTATTCCATGCCAGTGTGTGGACCTGATGTTTTCCAGATCTTTTCCGTAGCCAGTCATCAGGATGATCGGAAGTTGGGGCCTCACGGCATGTAATTCGGAAGCAAGGTCGACCCCGTTTATGACAGGCATGGTCAGATCGGTGATCACCAGGTCGAACCGGAAAGGAGCCCTCCTGAAACAGTCAAGAGCTTCCTGCGGTGAATTGAAGGTCTGGATGCTGAATCCGAGTTTCTCAAGCATGATCGTTATCATCCTGGTACTGGCAGGTTCGTCGTCGACGAACATGATGCTGGCGTTGCCTGTTGCCAGATGCGGTATCGATTCATCAAGTTCAGGATGTGCGTCGATGACCGGCAGGTAGATGCGGAATGCAGTGCCTCGTGCCGGAGTGCTGTTCACAGTGATCAGGCCGTTAAATCCGGTGATGATCCCGTGGACTACGGAGAGTCCGAGGCCGGTCCCCTTCTGGGCGGATTTGGTGGTGAAGAATGGTTCGAAAATCCGCTCCATCGTTGCATTGTCCATCCCGATACCGGTGTCGGAAATGCTCAGCTGAACATATCTGTTCGAATGCGGTTCCGGGAGAGATTTCAGGAGATTTTTTTCCGGTACAACCTCTTCAAGTGCAATGTGGATTGTCCCCGTGGCGTCGCCCATCGCCTGGTAGGCGTTGGTGCACAGGTTGACGATCACCTGGTGGATCTGGGACGGGTCTGCCAGGATGTTCCCGCAAGTCCTTTCGATCTCCTTGTCTATCGTGATCGAAGCCGGTATCGATGGCCTCAGGAGTTTCAGCGCCTCGTCGATGACATCCGGAACGCTCATCACTGAGGGGGTGATCTCCTGTGCTCTGCTGAATGCGAGGATCTGTGACACCAGGTTCCTTGCCCGGTCCGCTGCCAACATGATTTCATGGAAATACTCCTGTATGGTATCATCACCGGTAAAGGTGAGCAGGCCCATCTCCGAGTAGCCGAGTATCGGGGTGAGGATATTGTTGAAATCATGGGCGATGCCGCCGGCGAGCGTGCCAATGGTTTCAAGGCGCTGCGTTCTGAGCAGCCTGGATTGAAGCTGATTTTTCTCCTCCTCCTCCCGTTTCCTGTCGGTGATGTCGATGACGATACCCCTGAACCCGAGCATTTTGCCGTCGGTATCCTTGAACGGCGTTCCTTTCGATAAAAGCCAGCGTATGGCTCCGTCGGGGTTGCGAACGCGGAACGTGCAGTTGAAGTCGGTGCCGTTCATTACGGCAGCTTCTGCTTCAGTCTTTATCATCTCCTGGTCATCAGAGATGATGCTGTTAAGCCAGCTTTCATATGAGGGCGGGCAACTGCCGGGTTCGAGGTTGTAGAGTTTCCAAACCTCGTCAGACCATGTGGTCGCGTTTCCTTCGATTCCAGTTTCCCAGAGGCCTGCATTGGCGGTGGCAAGGATGAATCGCATCTGTCTGTTGCCTTCAACAAGCTTGCTCTGGGCGATATTTCTTTCGGTGACGTCGTTGATGATGGAGTAGAGCAGTGATTTGCCCTGGATGGCGAATGGCCCGCTGACGACCTCGACATCGCGGATAGATCCGTCGGCAAGGCGATGCCTGAACGAAAAAAACTTGCAGTCCATTTCGCTGGCCTTTTTCATCTCTGCCTTGATTTCTGCCTCTGTAAGCGTAGTGATCTCGTTGATGTTCATGCGGCAGAGCTGCTCCCGGTTCCATCCGTAATAATTCTCGGCGGCCGGATTGGCATCGATGATCGATCCGCTCAGCGGATCGATCATCAGCATGACGACATGCCGGTTCTGGAACAGGCTCCGGTAACGCTGCTCGCTCTGCCGGAGCTCCTCTTCAGCCAGCTCTCGTGCCTTACGGTTCTGCAGCATAGAAATGCCATAGGCCATGTTCTCGGCAAGCGAGGAGAGCAGCCTGATCTCTTCTGCATTGAACGCCCGTTTCGTGCCTGAATAGATGGTCAAGGCGCCGAATACCCTGTTATTGTCGATCAGCGGGAGGGCCAGGATGGAATGATATCCTCGTTTAGCTGCCTCTTCCCTCCATGGTGCGAACAACGGCGATGTTTGTGTATCGGAGATCAGGAAGTTCTTACCCGTCCGGATCGCGGTTCCGGTCGTCCCTTTTCCAATTGCCACATCGTTGTCCCACGAAATTTTGACCGTATCGAGATATCCTTCGACAAAACCGGTTCGAGCAACCGGGCGCACCGTTTTTTCGGGATCGTCTTCTGCATAACCGACCCAGGCCATGCGGTATCCTCCGACCTCGACGACGATTCGGCAGATTTCGTCCAGCAGCTCTTTTTCGTTGGTCGCACGAAGCAGCGCCTGATTGCACTGGCTGATGGCGAGCAGGTTTCGGTTCAGTTTCTTCAACTGCTTGTCTGCGAGCCTACGTTTTGTGATGTCGTCGATATGGCCGAATATCCTGTGAGGGGATCCATCCTCATTGAAATCAACGACATGGCTCTTCGATTCGATCCAGTGCGTATAGCCACTTTTTGAAATTATCCGGAACAGGCTCAGGGTCGTGGTGGTTTGCTGCGAAACACCTGCGAGCACGTCATCAAAAAATGCCTGACGGTCGTCAGGATGGATGATCGATGCGAAGGTCTCTGCATCCATGATGGCCTCGTCAGACTTGATGCCGACAAGTTGGCTGAAGAACGGATTGAGCCAGAAGTGTCGGCTGGCAAGATCCCATTCCCAGAAACCTTCGTCGGTAACCTGAAACATTGAACGCATCATACATTCGTAGTGCGGACGGTGGGTGGCGGAGCCTGGTTCATCTGTTTTCATAAACGATGCCGCATAATAATTACAACCGGAAAAAGACTTCCGGCTTTACTCTATCTCCAATCCATAGCTTTCGAGCAGTCCTAACACCTCCGGCATCGAGAACCTGGCCTTGCGAAGCCGATTCTCTTCCGGGGAGATAGAGTAGTTGCAGGCCGAACGGAAATCGGCCGCTTCGAGGTTTGTTCTGAAAAAAGTTGTCCTGAGCAGATCGCACCGTTCAAAAACCGACCTTGAAAGATCTGCACCGCTGAAGTCTGCTTCCTGGAGGTCGCAGCCTGCAAACCGCGTATTCCTGAGGTCCATGCCGATGAAGGCGGCCATTCTGAGCATGCACTCGTCAAAGGCGACCTGCAGCATCAGTTTACGGCACTCGCTGAACTGCACGCCGAGCAATTTGCATCGTTCGAAACGTACCTCCTGGAGGCTTGTTTCCCTGAACCGCGCAAGTCCCAGGTCGCAGTTCTCGAAAACACAGTTCCTGAAGACAAGCCCGTCAAGTTTCGCATCGTGGAAGTTGCATCGGTTGAACCGGCAATCTTCATATGTTTTGCGCCCGGGGTCGAGATCTGCAGCCGCGACCTTTTCGAAAAGTGTGATATTCTCAGATGCCATACGTTTATTTCTCATATGCCAACATACTATTCGCGCGGATTTTCCGGAAATTGTTAAGGCAACCGGTTCTACTGATCTGACTGGTGCGGTGTGTCGATGAATTGGTTGATAGGCCAGGGAAGTGTTGTTATACTCGTATAATGGATATTACAATGAACATATCATGAGGATGGCCCGGATGGAGATCAAATTCAGGTCGACGGAGATCGGCCGCGTCGGCATAGCGGAAAGCGGCGGGACTCTGACCGGCCTCTTTTCTGACGATTTTTCGATACCGCCCGGGTATCGAACGACCGATACCCTTTTGCTGGAAGAAGCGTTCCGGCAGCTCGAATCCTGGCTTGCCGGGGAGATCAGGGAGTTCTCCCTGCCGCTGGCGCCTGCAGGTACGGAGTTCATGCTGCGCGTCTGGGCGGCTCTGCAGGATATTCCCTATGGCCAGACCCGGACCTATCGAGACATCGCGATCAGACTGGGAATTCCAGGTGCTTCCCGGGCTGTCGGTGCGGCTTGTGCGAGCAACCCTTTGCCGATATTCATACCCTGCCACCGTGTGGTTCGTAGCGACGGGACCCATGGCGGTTACCTGGGTGGTCCCGAACTCAAGCGCTTCCTTTTGGAGCTCGAGGCCCGGAATTCCGCATGAGACAGGTTGAATTACCGCATTGACTTAAAATGTGTAGAAGAACAGGATTTTATCCTGTTTTTTCGTTATCGTTAAGCGGACCATGCGTCTGATTGCCCCGACGGGCCTGACGGGTCCGCATGCAGGCTCCCAGCAATCAATCACGATATGACAAGAGGATGACCAGGACCCCTTCCCCTATACTGCGCCGGTTCGTTTTTTGCTTTGCCCTGACGACCGCGTTCGGCGTGTCGTCGGTGCTTGCCGGTTGCGGCAAAAAAGATGATGACAAGAAGAATATGACGCCCTCGCTGCCGGTCATGAAGGTCGCGGCCGGTGCTGCCGATATTTCGTCTTCTTATTCGGTAAGGCTGGAAGGCCGTGCCGACGCGGAGATCCGCCCGCAGGTCGACGGTGTGCTCCAGGAGATCCTGGTCAAGGAGGGCGATCTGGTGAAAAAGGGACAGCCGCTTTTCAGGATTGACGATTCGACCTATCGCGAGCAGTACAATACGGCTCTTGCCGCCCAGCATGCCGCCGAGGCGCAGGCATCGGTGGCCCGGGTGAATGCCGAGAAACTCATACCTCTCGTCGAGAACAAGGTTGTCGCTCCGGTGCAGCTCACAACTGCGAAGGCACAGGCTCAGGCAGCCCAGGCCTCGGCTGAGCAGGCCACCGCGCAGGCTCGTGCCGCACGCATCAACCTGGACTATTCTGTCGTCAGGGCTCCGTTCGCGGGGTATGTCGGGCGCATACCCTACCGACAGGGGACGCTCCTGACAAAAAACCAGTCGCAGCCGCTTACCACCCTTGCCGACGTCGGCCGTATGTACGCGGTTTTCAGCATCAGCGAAGCCGAGTTCGCACGGTTTAAAAGCATCTATCCAGGCAAGACCATCGACGAGAAGGTGGCGGCAGTCCCGCCGGTGACCCTTACCCTTTCCGATGGATCAGCCTACGCGCATCAAGGCAAGCTCGAATCGTTGAGCGGCGGCTTCGACCGCGTGACCGGATCGATCGGGATGCGGGCCTCATTTCCTAATGAAGCCGGACTGCTCAGGAGCGGCAACTCGGGCACGGTGAGTCTGTCTGCAAGCTTCAGCGGCATCATGCTCGTGCCACAGACCGCAACGGTGGACCTCCAGGACAAGCTGTTCGTGTTCCTGCTCCAGCCGGGGAACAAGATCAAGAAGCAGGTGATCACGGTTTCGGGCAAGAACGGCCCGAACTACATCGTCGTCAGTGGAATCAGGCCCGGTGACACCATCGTAACCGCCGGGATCGACAAGCTCAAGGACGGCGCGGTCATCAAGCCGACGGCCGCAGCTCCAGCTGCAGGCCAGGCTGTCGTCGCCACTCCGGCCAACGCACGCTAACCCGCAGGGCCCATGTTGGAACGATTCATCTCCCGCCCTGTCCTTGCGACCGTCATTTCGGTCATCCTGGTGCTGCTTGGCCTGGTCAGCATGAGCCAGCTCTCGATCACCCGCTTTCCGGACATCGCCCCGCCGAGTGTGTCTGTTTCCGCCAGCTACCCCGGTGCCAGCGCCGAGACGGTCGGTCGCACGGTCGCACCGCCTCTCGAGGAGGTCATCAACGGTGTCGAGAACATGACCTACATGACTTCGACCTCGTCCAACGACGGATCACTTTCAATCAACGTCTTTTTCAAGCAGGGTACCAATCCCGACCAGGCGGCGGTCAACGTGCAGAACCGCGTGGCCCAGGCGACAAGCCGACTGCCCGCAGAGGTGAACCAGATCGGCATCTCGACGGTCAAGCGGCAGAACAGCCAGATCATGCTGATCAATTTGTCGAGCAACGAGAAGGAGTTCGACACGAAGTTCCTGCAGAACTATGCGAAGATCAACATCGTCGACGACCTTTCCCGTGTGCCCGGCGTCGGCCAGGTCTCGGTCTATGGCAATATGGACTACGCGATGCGGGTCTGGTTGCGGCCGGAGCAGATGGCTGCATACGGCCTGACACCGCAGGAGGTCTCTGCGGCGATACAGAGCCAGAACGTCGAGGCGGCGCCGGGTTCGTTCGGCCTGATGAGCAACGAGCCCATGCAGTACGTGATGAAGTACCGGGGCAAGTTCGCCCTTCCCGAAGACTATGGGAACATCGTAGTCCGGGCCAACCCGGACGGTTCACTTCTGCGACTGAAGGATATCGCGAGGATCGAGTTCGGCGCTTACAGCTATACCGTGAACACCAAAGCTGACGGCAAGCCCGGCGTGGTGCTCGCCGTCTACCAATCTCCCGGATCGAACGCCAACAAGGTCGAAACCGAGCTGCGCAAGGTGCTTGAAAAGGCATCCCGTTCGTTCCCGTCGGGGATCGAGTACTCGATACCGTTCAGCTCCAAAAAGGTGGTGGACGAGTCGATCGAGCAGGTGCAGCACACCCTTGTCGAGGCATTCCTGCTGGTGTTCCTCGTGGTGTTCATCTTCCTCCAGGACTTCCGTTCGACCCTGATTCCGGCGATTGCGGTTCCGGTGGCCATCATCGGCACCTTTTTCTTCATGAACCTGTTCGGTTTCTCGATCAACGTTCTGACGCTTTTCGGCCTGGTGCTGGCTATAGGTATCGTGGTCGACGACGCCATCGTGGTGGTCGAGGCGGTCCATGCCAAGATGGAGCAGAAGCACTTGCCTGCCAAGCTGGCCACCGTTGCGACGATGCGCGAGATCACCACGGCCATTGTCACCATCACCCTCGTCATGGCCTCGGTGTTCCTCCCTGTCGGTTTCCTTCAGGGCTCGACCGGCGTGTTCTACCGGCAGTTCGCCTTCACGCTGGCGATCGCCATCCTGATCTCAGCAGTCAACGCGCTTACCCTCAGCCCGGCGCTCTGCGCCCTTTTCCTGACCGACCTGCACGACCAGAAAAAAGGCGGGACAGCCAGGTTCACGGGGATCGGCCACCGCTTCTTCACCGGCTTCAATGCCGGGTTCGAGAACCTGAAGCACCGCTATGCCGACAGCCTCGTCTACCTGCTCAGGAAGCGCAAGGTGGCGTTCGGCGTGCTTGCCGCCGTCACGGCGGTGTCGTTCTGGATGTTCAATGCCACCCCGACCGGCTTCATTCCCGACGAGGACAACGGTTTCGTGATCGTTTCGGTTTCGCTGCCACCGGGGGCATCGCTCTCCCGCACGCAAACAGCCATCGACAAGGCGCAGACGATGATGAATTCGATGCCGCAGATCAGGAAGGTGATATCGGTGGCCGGCATCAATATCCTGACCAGGAGCTCTTCACCGACTTCAGGCCTCATGTTCATGCAGCTTAAGGATCTGAACGAACGCGGGAAGGAGAAGAGCATGAAGCAGGTCATAGGCGCGGTCAACCAGCGCCTCTCATCGATCAAGGAGGGGTCGTTCGTCGCGCTCTCCATGCCGACGGTGCCGGGCTTCGGTACGGTCAGCGGCCTCGAGTTTGTGCTGGAGGGGAGCTGACCAAATTCGGCAATATCGCCCAGGGGTTCATCGGCCAATTGATGAAGCGTCCGGAGATAGGGGTGGCCTTCACGACATTCAAGTCGACCTATCCGCAGTATGAGCTTGTCGTGGACAACGCAAGGGCTGGGGAGCTCGGGGTGAACGTCAGGGACCTCATGACGGTCCTCCAGGCTTATTACGGCAGCATGCAAGCTTCCGATTTCAACCGGTTCGGCAAGTACTACAGGGTCATGATGCAGTCCGAGACCGAATCCCGCAGGGAGCCCTCCTCCCTGAACGGCATCTTCGTCAAGAACGCCACAGGCCAGATGGTGCCCGTCACCTCGGTCGTCACCCTGAAGAAGGTCTACGGGCCGGATGCCGTCGACCATTTCAACCTGTTCAACTCCATTTCGGTCAATGCGGTCGCCAAGCCCGGGTTCAGCACCGGCCAGGCGATCAAGGCGGTCGAGGAGGTGTCGAAGTCCACGCTTCCGGACGGCTACACCTACGAATGGAAGGGTCAGAGCCGTGAGGAGCTCGAGTCTTCAGGCGGCCTGCTGTTCATCTTCATGCTTTCGGTCGTCTTCGTCTATTTCCTTCTGTCAGCTCTGTATGAGAGTTACCTGCTGCCGCTGGCGGTCATGTTTTCCATTCCGACCGGTCTGCTTGGAGTGTTCATCGGTATCAAGCTCGGCGGTATCGAAAACAACATCTACGTTCAGGTAGCAGTGATCATGCTGATCGGCCTGTTGGCCAAGAACGCTATCCTGATTGTGGAGTTTGCCCTCCAGCGACGCGTTGCAGGTCTCTCACTCGAAGAGGCTGCAAAGGAAGGCGCCATGTCCAGGCTGAGGCCGATCCTCATGACCTCGCTGGCCTTCGTCGCCGGTCTGCTGCCCCTCCTTTTCGTGACAGGACCTGCGGCGATGGGCAACCACTCCATCGGAGCGGCGGCTATCGGCGGCATGCTGCTCGGCATGGCCCTCGGCATTCTGGTGGTGCCGGTACTGTTTGTCTACTTCCAGGGATTGCAGGAGCGGTTCACGGGGCCGGCAGCGACCATTGTCGAAGCGGGGACGCTT
>Ga0326732_1000365_pt1 | contig 10574 bp, 10 predicted proteins | sample MHFSIPfraction_4_FD_207644 | JGI IMG/M metagenome (GOLD analysis project Ga0326732, IMG submission 207644) | Lab enriched peat soil microbial communities from Michigan Hollow, Ithaca, NY, United States - MHF12FN SIP fraction | ecosystem: Environmental > Terrestrial > Soil > Wetlands > Peat...
GGCGGTGATCGCGGCCGGGGAAACGGAGAGCGGTGCTACGGTGCACATGGTGAACGAGGAGTACGACAAGGGGCGGATCGTCCTGCAGCGCAAGTTACCGGTGCTTCCGGCAGACACGCCTGAGGCGCTCGCGGAGCGGGTGCTGGAGTGCGAGCATGCGCTCTACCCCGACGCCCTCGAAAAACTGCTTGCCGAGCACCCATGACCAACAGCATGGAAATCCTCGTCAGCGAGATATTCCTCTCGATCCAGGGCGAATCGTCGTTCGCCGGGTGGCCCTGCGCATTCATCCGCCTTGCAGGATGCGGACATGGCTGCCTCCACTGCGATACGACCTATGCTGAGAAGGATGGTGTGACGATGACCGTCGGGGAAGCCGTCGAGCGGGCGATGGCTTTCGGCGCACCGTGCATCGAGGTGACCGGAGGCGAGCCGTTGCTCCAGGCCGGAGCCTACCCGCTGCTTGAGGATCTCTGCGAGGAGTGCCCGAACGTCCTGCTCGAGACGGGAGGATTCCTCCCTGTGGACCAGGTCGACCCTCGCGTGCGCATCATCCTCGACATCAAGCCGCCGTCGTCCGGGGTCTCCGCTGAGAACTGCCTGACCAACGTCGGCCTCGCGCTCGAATCTCCCCAGCGCTTCGAATTCAAGTTCGTGCTCGCCTCGCGGGAGGATTACCTGTGGGCGAAGGAGTTCATTTTCGAGCAACAGATCGCGGGCACCTGCACGATCCTCTTCGGGGCGGTGTTCGGCAGGCTCGACCTGCAGAAACTCGCGGAGTGGATCCTTTCCGACCGCCTGCCCGTCAGGATGCAGCTGCAGCTGCACAAGTATATCTGGCAACCCGACACGAGGGGGGTTTGACATGACAGCCATCTCCGTCATCGTGCCATTATACAATGAGCGGGAATCCCTGCCCGAACTCGTGCGGAGGCTGTTCGAAACGCTCGACGACCGGCAGCTCACGGAAAGCCCGGGCGAGGGTTCCGGGTTCGAGATCATCATGGTGGACGACGGCTCAACCGACGGCTCTGCCGACCTCATACGAAAGATGATCGCAGAAAGACCCGAGCTCCGCCTGATCTCGTTCAGGAGGAACTACGGCAAGACCGCCGCGCTGTCGGCCGGGTTCAGGGCTGCGTCCGGGGAGGTGGTCATCACGATCGACGCCGACCTGCAGGACGATCCCGGTGAGTTCCATGCTCTGGTGGCGAAGCTCAATGAAGGGTACGACATGGTGAGCGGCTGGAAGCAGCAGCGCCAGGACCCCCTCTCCAAAACCCTGCCGTCGAAGCTCTTCAACCTGACGACGCGTTTCTTCAGCGGCATCCCGCTGCACGATTTCAACTGCGGCCTGAAGGCCTACCGGAGGGAGCTCGTGGCCTCGCTCGACCTTCGCGGCGAAATGCACCGCTACATCCCGGTGCTCGCGCAGTGGAACGGTTACCGGGTCGCGGAGATCCCCGTCAGGCACCATCCGCGGAAGTTCGGCAAGAGCAAGTTCGGCACGGCGAGGTTCTTCACCGGCCTGTTCGACTTCCTGTCGGTGATGTTCATCACCCGCTACCTGCGCAGCCCCATGCACTTCTTCGGCATGGCGGGCCTCGGCAGCTTCATGGCTGGTCTCTGCATCAGCCTCTGGGTGACGGCCGACAAGCTCATGAACCACCGGCCGGTGAGTAACCGCCCCATCCTGTTCCTCGGCATCCTGCTGATCATCCTCGGCGTACAGCTCTTCTCGACCGGCCTGCTCGGCGAGATGCTCTCGAGCCGGCCCTCCCGGTCCGCGGCCTTCTCCGTACGCGAAACGGCCAACCTCGGCGATGAGATCATCCGGAAGCTTGAAGCCTGATGGCCAACCCATGACCAGAGCCCCTCTTCTTTCCACCTAACCTTCAACCAGCCATGAAACGTGTCGGCGCACATGTCAGTATAGGAGGCGGCGTCGAGAACGCCCCGCTCAACGCGAAGGCAATCGGCGCGAAGGCGTTCGCCATGTTCACCAGGAACCAGCGCCAGTGGCACTCGGCAGCGCTTTCGCCCGCTTCGGTCGAAGCATTCCGGAGCAACTGCGCCGAAGCGGGGTTCCTGCCGCAGCACATCCTGCCGCACGACAGCTACCTGATCAACCTCGGCCATCCTGAAGCGGACAAGCTGGAGAAATCCCGCCAGGCCTTCATCACGGAGATGCAGCGCACCGAAGAGCTCGGCCTCGTCATGCTGAACTTCCATCCGGGCAGCCACCTGAACCTGACCTCGGAGGAGGAGTCCCTGGGGCTCATCGCCGCATCGGTGAACCTTGCGCTTGAAGCCACCCGCAACGTAGCCGCGGTCATCGAGAACACCGCCGGCCAGGGCAGTAACCTCGGGTTCCGATTCGAACAGATCGCCATGATCATCGAACAGGTCGAGGATAAATCGAGGGCAGGAGTCTGCCTCGACACCTGCCACCTGTTCGCCAGCGGTTACGACATCCGGACGCCTGAGGCTTTCGATGCCATGCTCGGGGAGTTCGACCGGATTGTCGGGCTGCGTTACCTGAGGGGGATGCACCTGAACGACGCCAAGCAGCCGCTCGGCAGCAAGGTCGACCGGCACGCCTGCATCGGCAAGGGGATGATCGGCGCCGACGCCTTCGCCCACATGATGCGGCACCCGGCGCTGGAGGAGATCCCCCTGATCCTCGAAACCCCCGATGCCGACGGCTGGGAGAGTGAGATCAGGATGCTGTATGGATTTCTGGAAGAGTAAGGGAGATCAGGACGCCCTCAAAAACCTTCCCACCGAAAGGCTGCTGCCGAACATTCCGAGCAGGAAGCCGAGCGCGACCAGGCCGGGGTAGACGATGAGCGCCGAGGGGTGCAGGATCTGGTAGATCGCCGGCTCGTACCTCAGCAGCGCCTGCTCGAAGATCAGGTAGACGCCGAGTGCGGCGAGCCCGCCTGAAACCAGTCCCTGGACCGCCCCTTCGATGAGGAACGGGGCGCTGATGAACGAGCGGGTGGCGCCCACGAGCCGCATGGTCTTGATTTTGTCGCGGCGCGCGTACATGGCGAGCCTGACGGTGTAGGCGTTCATGACGATGGTCGCGATCGCGATGACGCCGCCGATGCCGGCGGTAAGGAGGGTGAAGAGGCGCGCGTTCCGTTCGATGGCGGAGAGGTACTCCCGGTTGTAACGGATGTCGAGCCCGTAATCAAGGTCGCCGACCCTCTTGCGGATCAGATCGATACGCCCCGCGTCGGCATACGCCGGCAGGATGGCGAGTCGTGCCGAACGGGGCAGCGGGTTCGAGCCGAGGATCCTTACGACATCCTCCCCGAACTCGGAAGAGAACCTTTTAGCGGCAGCCTCCTTGGAGACGTAGACGGCCTTGCCGACGCCGCGGATGCGCCCCATCTGCTCAGTCAGGGCCGCAGCCTGCGCCTCGCTGGTGGCGTCGCTGAAGAACACCTCCATCTCGACGCGCGATCGCACCTCCTGGATCAGATCGTAGAAGCTGAGTGATACCGAGCCGAACAGGCCGAGCAGCACCAGGGAGAAGAACCCGATGGCGATGGTGACGGCAGCGGGCATCTTTGCTCGTCCGATACCGGAAAACCCCTCCTTTACACTGTAGATCAGATCCATAACGAATAGTTGGTGGCGTGAAACAATAATTTATGGGCACCTGAAAACCTTTTCCGCAATCTCCTCACGACGCTTTTCAGAGATGCCCGTAAGTAAGAATCAAAAAAAGCAGTTGCATATCAAAGTTTTTTTTCGGATAATTAGACCATCGATTTGGGGCTATAGCTCAGTTGGTAGAGCATTTGCATGGCATGCAAAGGGTCAGGAGTTCGAATCTCCTTAGCTCCACATAAAAAAAGCGCGGCATGTTCCGCGCTTTTTTTGTTTCCGATCGATCCCCTCCTCAACGGCCGGATGCCCTGACGGCCCTCGCAACCATGAAGACGATCCCCACCAGCATCGATGCAGCCAGGCCTGCTGCTATGTTGAGAGAAGCAGCCAGGACCACCACTTTTACAGGAAGGACGACGACGCTTCGGCTCAACGGAGCAGCCACCGAGTGCATCACGGCCGTAAGCACGGTGAAAAGGAAACTGGTGGCGATACTACCGGCGAACGAGACGAAGTATCGCTCCCGCACTCCCCTGGCAACGGCCTGATGACGCTCGATCTGCTTCATCGAGCCCGGATCGACGAGATTCTTGATCACCATCGATGCGAGGGCCACCAGGAGCAGCACCGGCACATACACAAGATAGACCGTCAGGTCATCGCTGGAGCGCGGGTCGAACGTACCCAGCCCGAGCAGCTGGACGGATAACCTCAACATGAATGTCGAGGTCATGAAAAACACGGTTCCCCAAAGCAGGGTGACGCCGATCCATATCCAGATCGATGGAGCGACGGGCTTTTTCGGAAGTTCTGTCATAAATTTTTAAGGGGTTGAACGTTGTCGGAAGGCAATCTGTTATGTAATAGGTAACCACGGAAAGGCGCATTCAATTCCATGGTTCCGGCAATCTCTTGAATTACCGTGAGTTCCGGAATTTCCTCCTGGGCTGGGCAGTCCATGAAACCCTGGTACCAGCTTTTTTTTGAAATTCCCCTTGATATATTGAAGCCATTTGCCAATTTTAGTTGCGAAAGATTTCACCCAATCTTAATGTTTTACTGATATGTGCGGAGTTTTCGGTGTTTTTAATTCAAAAACTCCTGCCGAAGATACCTTCTATGGCCTGTACTCCCTGCAGCACAGGGGCCAGGAAGCAGCGGGCATCGTCGTAGCTGAATACAATAAGGCCAAGAAGAAAACCCTCTTCAAGCAGCACAAGGGTCCAGGACTGGTGTCGGAGGTGTTCAGGGACGAACAGATATTCGAGAACCTGACAGGCTATGCGGCCATAGGCCACAACCGCTACTCGACCACCGGCTCCTCCAAATCCAACAACAACATCCAGCCCTTCTCCCTCACTTACCGCTCCGGAAGCCTCGCCATCGCCCACAACGGCAACCTCACCAACTCCAGGCACCTTCGTCGTGAGCTCACCGAACAGGGAGTCATATTCCAGGCTTCTTCCGATACCGAGATCATTCCGCACCTTGCGGCGCGGAGCAAGGAGAAGGAGCCGCTGCACCAGATCTACGACGCGCTGAGGCAGGTCGAAGGGGCTTACTCCATGGTGATCCTGGCCAACAACCAGATGATCGCCGCCAGGGACCCGTTCGGCGTCCGGCCGCTTGCTCTCGGAAGGAAGCTGGACCCCTCGACCGGCGAGCTCGCCTATGTGGTGGCCAGCGAGACCTGCGCTTTCGACATCATCAAGGCCGAATATATCAGGGACATCGCTCCCGGAGAGATCCTGCTGATCGACCACCTGGCCATAACCAACGAAAAGCCGGTCTCGATCTTCCTTCCTCCGACCGAACGAAAGGCTCGATGCATCTTCGAGTATGTCTATTTCGCCCGCCCCGACAGCTTCATCTTCGAGAACTCGGTGGACAAGGTACGCAGGAACCTGGGCAAGAACCTCGCCAGGGAGTCCCGCGTGGAAGAGGAAAAGGATTCCAAGGAGCTTGCCGTGGTCAGCGTCCCCGACTCCTCGAACACGGCGGCCCTCGGCTTCGTCAGGGAGCGCAACAAGCTGGGCAAGCCCGGCCGTTTCGAACACGGCCTCATCCGCAATCACTACGTTGGCAGGACCTTCATACAGCCTGGAATCCACAGCAGGGAGATCAAGGTCCGGTCGAAATATAATGTCGTCAGGGGCGTGCTCCAGGACCGGCCCATGATCCTGGTTGACGACTCGATCGTCCGCGGCACGACAGCCAAGATGCTCATCAAGCTGGTGCGCGAAGCCGACCCCACGGAGATCCATCTGCATATCAGCTCCCCGCCGATCACCAACCCTTGCTTCTATGGCATGGACTTCCCGACCAAGCGGCAGTTGCTGACGCACATGTTCGGAGAGTCGGACAGCTCGCCGGAGGAGCTCGAAAAGATCAGGGAGTATATCGGGGTGGACTCGCTCACCTACCTCTCGATGCAGGGGTTGCTCAACAGCGTACCGGAGTTCGAGAACGAAACGTGCAGCTACTGCACGGCCTGCTTCAGTGGCGACTACCCGATCCCGATCACCGATGTGACCACCGATAAGGAAGAGAACGACTGAAGAATCCCGGACGGACGGGACATCCTGGACGGTATGTCCCGAAAAAGAAAAGGAGCCCGCCGGGCTCCTTTTCTGCGTCATGGGGACGTCCTTAAGTTGCTTTAGTAAGCGAAGATCTACTTAAGCAACTTAAGGACGTCCCCTCTTTACTCTTTCACTTCTTGGTCTGCTTGAACTCGATCCTCACTGAGGTGTGGGGCACGGCTTCGAGGCGCTTCTTCGGGATCGGCTTGCCCGATTTGACGCAGATGCCATAGGTCTTGTTCCGGATGCGGTCCATGGCCTGATCGATGTAGTGCAGGTAGCGCTCGTCGCGGGCAATGAACATGAAGCGCTGCTCGCGGTCCATGGTTTCGGTGCCGTGGTCGGCCATATGCATCGAATAGTTCGAGTTGATCGAATCCTCGACGCTCTCCTCTGACAGCGAGGAGCGCAGGATATCCAGATCTCGAAGCACCTCTTCACGCCGTTTCAGCAGGATCTGCCTGAAATGCTCAAGCTCTTCGTCGGTCAGGTAGGTTTTGGTCAGTTTCGTTTCCTCCGAAGGCTCCTCCGAGCTGTTCGAAACGCTGCTATTTTTCTTCGACATGTTAGGCGTGGTTTCAGGTTTTACGGTAAACCGCAAAAAAACGGTGATTCATATAATAACATCATGAACCGGATTTTTCAAGGGAGAGCCGACACAGCTCATCATTGACTTCGCAATCCGCTCCCGGCCTTTCTGAAGGGCAGTGCACCCTGACAGCCAGCACCTCCTCCATGATATACGATTCGTGAAGCCGGACCGCTTCGGCAAGCCTGCCGGATGCGCCGACGTGCAGCACGATACGGTCGGTGATCTCCAGGCCGCTCTCCTTCCGGAGGGTCTGGACCCTGCTGACCAGTTCACGCGCGAGGCCGAGCATCTCGAGCTCCTCGGTCATCTCGGTGTCGAGCGCCACCATGATGCGGTGGGCGTCGTCTGAAGCGACAAGCCATCCTTCGATATCCTCGTGAACGATGTCGACATCCTCGCGGGTGAGGTTGAAGATGCGGCCGTCGAGGTCGAGGTCGAGCGCGCCCTCCTTTTCAAGCCTGGAGATCTGCTTGTGGCTCATGATGCGGATCGCCTCGGCGAGCGCCTTCATCTCCTTGCCGTAACGGGGCCCGAGGGTCTTGAAGTTGGGTTTTGCCTTCTTGCTGATCACCGACCCTTCGTCCTCGATGTACTCGATCTTCTGGATGTTGACCTCCTCCATGATGATGTCGGCCACCTGCTCGTAAGCCTCACGGTCAAGGGCGTCACCGACGGCCAGCAGGATACGCTTCAGTGGCTGGCGGACCTTGATGGAGGCCTTCTCGCGCATGGTCCTGACCAGCGAGGTGATAATCTGGGCCTTTTTCATGCGCTCCTCGAGCGGCCGGTCGACCTGGGAGACCTCGGCGAGAGGGTAACCGGCAAGGTGCACCGACTCGGCCGTTTCGGTACCGGCGACCCCGGTGAGGTTCAGGTAGATGCGTTCGGCGATGAACGGCGTGAACGGGGCGAGCAGCTTCGTCACGGTCATGAGTACCGAGTAGAGGGTCTGGTAGGCCGAGAGCTTGTCCGGCCCCATGGCCCCTTTCCAGAAGCGCTTGCGGGAGCGGCGGATATACCAGTTCGAGAGGTCGTCAACCGTGAAGTCGCTGATGAGCCTCGATGCGCCCATCAGGTCGTACTGCTCCATGCGGGCACGCACGTTTTCAACGAGCGTGTTCAGGGACGAAAGGATCCATCGGTCGAGCTCGGAACGCTCCTGCACGGGAATCGCCTCTTCACTGAAGGTGAATCCGTCGACGTTGGCGTAAAGCACGAAGAAGTTGTAGCTGTTCACGAACGCCCTGAAGAAGCGGCGCTGCTCCTCCTCGATCTCGTCGACGTTGAAGGACTTCGGACGCCATGGCGGGCTGGTCACCATCAGGTACCAGCGGATGGCGTCGGCGCCGTATTTGCCCATCGTCTCGAACGGGTCGACCACGTTGCCCTTCGACTTGGACATCTTGTGGCCGTTCTTGTCGAGGATGTGGCCATTGACGATCAGGTTCCGGTAGGCCGGACGGTCGAAAATCAGGGTGGCGATGGCGTGCAGGGTGTAGAACCAGCCGCGGGTCTGGTCGACGCCTTCGGCGATGAAGTCCGCCGGAAAGGTCTGCTCGAACAGTTCTTTGTTCTCGAAGGGGTAGTGCAGCTGGGCGAATGGCATGGAACCGCTGTCGAACCAGACGTCGATGAGCTCGGGAGTCCGGGTGAAGCGCTTACCGTTCCTGACGAAGTAGACCCGGTCGACAAACGGTTTGTGCAGGTCGAGTTCGACGAGCCCGCGGTCGAGCGCGTCGCCGAGGGTGACCGCCCTGCCGTCGATATCGATGAAGCCGTCGCGCAGCTCCTCGACGGAGCCGACGGCGAAGAGCTTGCCCGAAGCAGCGTCGTCACCGATCGAGAAATCCTCGGCGACCCATACGGGCAGCGGAGTGCCCCAGAATCGCTCGCGCGACAGGGCCCAGTCCTTGTTCTCCTCGAGCCAGTTGCCGAAGCGGCCGGTACCGATCTCCGGCGGATTCCAGTTGATGGTTTTGTTCAGCTCGACCATGCGCGAGGCGATCTGCGTGGTCCGGATGTACCAGGATTCGCGTGCATAATAGATCACCGGCACGTCGTATCGCCAGGAGAATGGATAGGTATGGGTGATGGTCTCGCGGCGGTAGAGCTTGCCCTCCTCCTTGAGGCGCTGCATGATCGGCTTGTCGGCATCCTTGAAGAAGAAGCCATCGTAATCTGGGACCTCGGCCGTAAAGCAGCCGTTGCGGGCCACCGGCTGGAGCATCGGCAGGTCGTTCTTCTTCGCGAGTTCATAGTCGTCCGCGCCGAATGCCGGGGCGATATGTACGATGCCCGTACCGTCACCGGTCGAGACGAAGTCGGCGGCCGTAACGTACCAGCAGCGTCGTTCGGGCCGGAAATAGGAGAAGAGCGGTTCGTACTCGAGGTCGACGAGGTCGAGCCCTTTCATCCGCTCCGTCACCAGCCAGGCGGACTCTTCACCGATCTTCTCGGTCAGCACCTGCATTCGGGACTCGGCAAGGATGAGCACCTCGCCGGTTTCGGCGTGTCGTGCGCGGACATAATCGATGTCGGGGCCGACAGCCAGCGCGACGTTCGAGATGAGGGTCCAGGGGGTGGTGGTCCAGACCAGCAGGCTCCCTTCCGAGCCCTTGAGTCGGAACTTCACGTAGACGCTCGGGTCCTGGACCTCCTTGTAACCGAGGGCCAGTTCGTGCGAGCTCAGCACCGTCTCGGACTTGGGATCCTGAGGGACGATCTTGTAGTCCTTGTAGATGAGCCCCTTGTCGAAAATGGTCTTCAGCGCCCACCAGACCGACTCGATGTAGTTGTTGTCGCAGGTGATGTAGGGACTGTCCATATCGACCCAGTATCCCATCTGCTCGGTCAGCTTGCCCCACCCTTCGCGGTTGTCCTCGATGTGGTGGTAGACGAGGTCACGGGCTTCGCGGTTGAACTCGCCCTCGCCGTACTCCTCGACCTGCGCCTTGTTCTTCAGCCCGAGCTTCTTCTCGACCGAGATTTCGACCGGCAGGCCGTGTGTGTCCCATCCCGCCTTGCGCGGGACACGGTATCCCTGCATTGCCTTGTAGCGGCAGACCACGTCCTTGATGGTGCGGCTGAAGACATGGTGCACGCCAGGTTTGCCGTTGACCGTCGGAGGACCTTCGTAGAAGGAGTAGACGCCATTGGGCGCATCCTTTTCGAGGCTCTTCCGGAAAATCCGGTTCTCAGCCCAGAACCTTTGGATTTCGGCCTCCATGACGCTGTAGGGAAGACTGGACGGGAACTCGGGATAGCTTTCGGGCATGGCTTTCAGGAATCAAACTGAAAATACGTTTCAGGGCCGGATCGCCGGCGCTGCGGAAAAGACTGAATATACGAGAATGGGCGCACAAAGAGAAAGGCAGGCCTCCGTGAAGGGGACCTGCCTCATATTCCGATCCTGCGGCCATGGCGTCGCCACGACCGTATCGGGATCACTTCTTCTGGTTGAGCGACGAGTTGAGGCCGTCGAGGATCTGCTTGGCGACGGTCGTCATGGAGTCGAGCGTCTGCGCAAGGACCTTGCTCAGCGGGGTCAGGGTATTGTCGAGCATGGTGCCCACGCCGACGAGGATGGTCGCGAAATCGCCTTTCACGACATCTGCGCCGCTCTTTGCCGGAGCGGAAGGCTTGACTTCTTCTGCCATATGATGCCTTGATTATGGTTGATCCTTATAAAACTTAATAACTCAATGTAGTATATAATTCGCTGACCTCAAAGCTGGACGAGTGACAAGGAAAATCGTCCTGATTCTTTCATGGAACCCATG
>Ga0326732_1000370_pt1 | contig 10514 bp, 4 predicted proteins | sample MHFSIPfraction_4_FD_207644 | JGI IMG/M metagenome (GOLD analysis project Ga0326732, IMG submission 207644) | Lab enriched peat soil microbial communities from Michigan Hollow, Ithaca, NY, United States - MHF12FN SIP fraction | ecosystem: Environmental > Terrestrial > Soil > Wetlands > Peat...
CTGGTCCATGTGAAGGACATGGCCCCCAAGTCCGCCCCCGATGTCGCGCCGGAACGGGTGATGACGGACGTGGGGCGGGGGAGCATCGACTGGAAGCGGATCTTCGCACATGCCAGAGACGCCGGGATCGAGCACTACTTCGTCGAGCACGATCAGCCGGCGGACCCGCTCGCCAGCATCCGCGCCAGCTACGACTACCTGCGCGCGCTCGAGTTCTAACGGGTCAGGGCGTGCTCTTCCGCGGGTAGGCCGGCGGCGGCGGCACCGGTACGGGATGCTCGCGGATCTGGCGCTGGAGATACGCGATCGCCGCCGCGAGCTGTGCGTCGGTCCCGCCGAACGTCGCGTGCGGCAGATTGTCCACCACGGTGTCCGGGTCCACGCCGTGGCCCTCGATCAACCACTGCCCCTCGGGGCCGTACACGCCGAACTCCGCCGCGGTCGCGATGCCGCGATCCACGAGCACGTTGCTCGAGGAGAGCCAGATCTCCCCGCCCCAGGTCCGTGTGCCGATCACGCGGCCCAGCCCCAGCCGGCGGAACCCTTCCGCGAACGCCTCGCCGTCCGACGCCGTCCAGGCGTCGCACAGCACGACCAGATGTCCGCGAAACGCCCACTGCATGTTCCAGTAGGGACTGCCGATGCGCGGCTGCCAGTAGAACCACGCGCGGCGCAGCAGCTTCTCGAGCACCCAGCTGTCGATGTTGCCGCCGCGGTTGTGCCGCACGTCGATGATCAGACCCGCCCGGTTGAACACGGGATAGAAATCCCGCGCCCAGCGGGCGATGTCGCCCGACCCCATGGCGCGCAGGTGCAGGTAGCCGATGGCGCCGGCGCCGCCCGAGTCCACGATCTCGCGCCGCGACAGCTCCCATTCGTCGTAGCGCAGGTTGGCCGCCTGCGCCGGCGAGACCGGCGTGACGATCACGTCCCGCACCGCCCCTCCACCGGCGGGCAGAACCCGCAACAGGACCTGTTTGCCGGCCTGGCGTCGCAGCAGATCACCGGGGCTCGCGACCGAAAGCGTCGCCACGCCATTGATCAGCTGGATCACGTCACCGGCCCGTACGTCCACGCCGGCCTGTGCCAGCGGGGACAGGGTCGCGGGGTAATCCGGGTCCGCGCGGTACACGTGCGTCACGCGCCATCCGCCAGCGGCGGAATCGCGTGTCCACTCGGCGCCCAGCGAGGCGGGAAGCACCTGATCCTGCCCTTCGCGCATGTCCCCGCCGTATACGAAGATGTGCAGCGCCGACAGCTCGCTCACCATCTGGCCGAGCAGGTCCGCGAGCTCGGCCCGATCGGTGACCCGATCCACCAGCGGGCGGTACTTCGCCTTCACCGCGGCCCAGTCGAGGCCGTGCATGTGGGTGTCGTAGAAGTAGTCGCGCTCCAGACGCCACGCTTCGTCGAACATCTGGCGCCATTCCTCGCGCGGGTCGAGCGCCAAGCTCCAGCCGGTGAGGTTCACCTGCGCCTTGTCGAGGCTCACCCCGGCGCCGCTCGTCGCGTCGATCACGTACAGCGCGCTGCCCTTGCGCACCAGCAGCTTCTTCCCGTCGGCCGACAGCTCGTAGCCGCGCACGTCGTCCACCAGCGTCTTGGGCGACAGGTCGCTGTTGCCGATCTCGAGCGACTGCAGCGCCGCGGGCCGCTCGAGCGACGTCTCGCGGCTCAGCCAGAATAGGCGGCTGCCGTTCACCGCGAGCGCCTCGTAGTTCCGCGCGGGGAGGGGGAGCTCGGTCAGGCGCTGCTGGATCCCGGCGAGATCCACGGCCGCGGCCGCCGCCGCGGGAGGTTTGGGGCCGCTGTCGGCCTGAGGGCGGACCAGCTCGTTCGTCGGCAGGAACGGCGAGCGCAACCCCGCCACGAGCGCCAGCCCGTAGATCTTCGTTTGGCGGTCGAAGAACGGCTCGGGCGCGCGCGGCCCCCACGGAGCGCCGACCAGCGACTGGAACGTCCGGTCGGACAGGAAATAGAGCCACTTGCCATCCGGTGTAAACGCCGGGCTGTAGCTGTCGGAGCGGTCGCTCGTCACCGCGGTGCGTTGCCCTTGGGCGACGCCGTACAGCCAGATCTGTCCGAACGTCGCGGTGGGACGCACGTAGGCCAGCCACTTCGAATCGGGTGACCAGACGAGGTCGCCGAAGTCGCCGTCCGCTGTCGAATCGATCTTCGTCGTCTGCCGCCGGTCGAACCCGTACAGCCACAACGTCTGGTTCTTGTCGTAATAGGCCAGCCACTTTCCGTCGGGCGAGGGCACGCCGTCCCAGCGCAGCACGTGCGCGTCGCTGGTGAGCTGGTCCGGGGCCCCGACGCCGTTGGCGGGCAGCCGCCACCACTCGGTCTCGCCCGTCTGATCCGAGAGCGCGAGCAGGGACTTCCCGTCCGGCGCGAACCGCGCCTGGCGATACCGCACGCCCGATGCCCGTGTCGCCTCGACGAAGCGTCCGCCGGCCGGTCCGACCGGCGCGACGAACACCTGGCCGCGCGCGGTGAGGACGACGCGTCCGCCGTCACCGGCCAGATGGACGGTGGTGAGATAGTCCATCGGGTTCGACACCCACCGCACGCGCTCCTGGTCGAAGTCCGAGCCCAGCCGGACGTCGAGGGTGGTGTCGTGACCGCTCGCGAGATCGAGCAGGTGCAGGTCGGCGCCGACCTGGTAGACGATCCGGCCGTCGCCCAGCGACGGGGATTGGACGTCCCACCCCCGGTGACGGGTCAGCTGCTGCGGATCGTGCCCATCGGGATCGATGGACCACAGGTTCATCGTGCCGTCGCGGTCGGACGCGAAATACACCCTGCCGTTCCACCACATCGGCGTCTTGCTCGTGCCGGCGTAATCGGGCGTCAGCGGAATCGCCTCCGTCGAGCCGCCCGTGTACTTCCAGATGTTCTGCGCGGTGCCGCCCTGGTAGCGCTTCGTGTGACTCCCCTGGAACGCGTAGCGGGTGAAAAAGAGCGTCCGTCCTGACGCGTCGTAGCTGCCGTCGCTCGCTTCAGCGAGCGGGAGCAGCTCGCGGCGGCCGGTGCGCGGATCGATGGTCGCCAGCTGCGTCGAGGGCAGCGTCGAGGATCCGGTGGTGGCGTACAGAATGCGGCCGTCCGGCGTCCAGCCGACGACGTTCGCCGGCGCCCCTTCCCAGGTCCGGCGACGCGGCAGGCCGCCCGCCATCGGCATCGTGTAGACCTCGGTGGGTCCCTCGTAGCTCGCGGAAAACGCCAGCGTCGCGCCGTCCGGCGAGATCGCCGCGTGCAGCTCCTCCCCGGCGTGCGACGTCAGCCGGCGCGCCTCGCCCCCGCGGATCGAAACCGTCCACAAATCGCCTTCCGCCGTGAACACGATCGTCTCCCCGCGGGTCGCCGGAGCGCGATAGTAGCCGCGTGGCGCCGGCTCCTGGCGCGGGGGCGTGGCGAAGGGGAGCACGGCGGCGACCAGTGCGAGCGCGAATGGCGTTCTCATGTGGCGATGACTCCCTCAGGGCCTGGGTTCTGCCCCCAGGCGGGCGAGGCCCGCGCGGGCCTCAGCGACATAGGGCTGCAGCACCGAGTCGGCGCGCGCCCACACCGCGGCGACGTAGGCGTACGCCTCGGTCGCCTTGTCACGACGTCCCAGTCGCTCCTGCAGGCGACCACGGGTCAGTGTCCCCAGCACGTCGGACGGCAACGGCGGCAACAAGCCGCCCTCGGGCCGCTGATCCATCCGGGAGAGCGCTTCCTGCGTCCGCCCGCGGGCCTCCAGCAGCTGCACGCGCTCCAGCGCATCGAGATTGCAGAGTGTGAAGCACGCCGAGTCCGGCAAGGCGAGGAAGAGCGACAGCGCCCGCGTCGTGTCGCCGCGGGCGAGCGCGAGGTACGCCTTCGAGGATTCGATCATGTACCCGACGAAGTCTTTGGCGATCGGCGGTGCCGTCGGGGGGATGTGGCCGACCACGCCCTGAAGCTGCTTTCCCATCTGGAGCAGCGCCGCGGTATCGCGCCGCGCTCCGGCCCACGCGACTCCCCAGGGTCCGGCCTGGTTGGGCGTTTGGGACCAGCGCGCGAACACGGCGTCCGCGCTGTCGCGGGGGACGCCACCGGAGATCGCCAGTTCCGCGAAGAGAAACGGATTCTGCGAGCCCATCTCGCGGTAGGCGTCCGCCAGATGGCCGCGGTAGGCGCGGGCCATGGCGAGCGGCTGGCGCGCCTGCAGCGACTCGGCCGCCGTGCTCGCGTGTTGGAGCTTGTGCGCCGTGTACACGCCGGCGAGACGCACCTGCGTCTCCGCCGAATCCGGCCAGCGGTCGAACACGCTCCCCATCATGAACGGCAGACTCGAGGCCAGGGAATCGAGCTCGCGTCCGGTCGCCGCGGTCTGCGCGGTGTGCGGATCCGCCAGATGGTCGAACAGCCGGTACAGATCGGCGTAGCGGCCCGCGCTCGAAACCTTCAGAAACGCCTCCGCGTAGCGGCGCGCCTCCTGCGGCCCGCGCAGCTGTAGCGCGAGTCCCACGGCGTGGATGTATGCCGGGGAGAACGACGAATCGAGCGCGATCGCCCGGTCGAACGCGTCCAGCGCCTGATCGCGCCGCACGCCGGCTGTCACCCCGAGGTGGAAGCGGGCATCGCCCAGGGAGTACCACAGCTCGGGATCAGTCGGATACCGCCGCACCGCTTCGTCCAGGGTGGCGATCAGTCGCCTGCCGAAGGTCCACCAGATCCCACCCAGCATCTGCGGGCCGCCGAAGGCGACCGCGGAGAGTGAGTCGGCCTGCACGATCAGGCTCTCGCGCGGCGCGAGCCCGTGATTCAGCCGTCCCGCGGCGAGGGCGTAGGCCACAGTCAGCGAGTCGCTGCCCGAGTGCTGCCAGCCCGAGGCCAGGGACGCGTGGCTCAGGGCCAGCACGAACGTGCTGTCCTGGGCGATGGCCTCCTGGTGGTAGACCAGCGCGGAATCGTACTGCGAGCGGCGCAGGAACTGCTCACCCTGCAGGAACGCCTTCAGCGCGGGCAGCGACCGCGAGCCGAGCGGCGTGCCTCGCACGGCGCCGATGGCGCGCGTCCGGCCCAGCGTGCGCAGCACCGCGACGGTGAGCGAATCGGCCAGCCGGTCCATGCGGGCCGAGACGTCGCGCAGCTCGAGCTCGTCGTGCGATCCGCTGGCGGCGTCGAGCACGGTGGCCAGCAGGCGGACCGAGTCGGGACCCGATCCGAGCAGCTGCCCGTACACGACCGTGCGAGCGCCGGTGCTGTGCCCGAGCGCTTGCGCGGAGGCCACATCGCCCCGACCGCCCCAGCGCTTGACGACGATGGTCGGCGAGACCGTGCGCAGTGGTCCCGCCCCATCGAGGCTGCGCGACAGCACGTCCACCAGTCCTTCGCGCCACAGCGAGAGCGCCGGATCGAGCACGTCGAACGGCGCGACGGCCACGCGGTTCGCGTCCAGCGCCGCCGGGCCACCGCGCCGTAGCGCGATCCACGCCCCGCCCGCGAGAATCAGGGCGGCGCCCGCGACGAGGGCCGCGCGTCTCCACGGGAACGCGGGGCGGCGGCCGTAGCGCGCGGACGTCGTCCCGCCGGTGGGTGTCGCCATGCCTTCGAGGGCCGGCACCAGTTCCGCCGCCGTTTGCGGCCGATCGGCCGGGTTCTTCTCGAGGCACCACATGACCAGCTCGGCGAGCGGCCGCGGCAGCTGCGGGCGGTGCTTCGAGATCGGGTCGATCGGCTCGGTGATGTGCGCCGCCAACACCTGGTGCGGGCTCATCCCGGCGAACGGCGGCCGTCCGGCGAGCATCTCGTACGCCATCGCCCCGAACGCGTAGATGTCGGCGCGGTGGTCCACGTTCGGGTCTCCGGCCGCCTGCTCGGGCGCCATGTATGATGGGGTCCCGATCGCCACGCCTACGGACGTGAGTCCCGATGAGCCACCCGACTGGCTCAGCGCCTTCGCGATGCCGAAGTCGGCGACCATGGCATGGCCGCCGGAGAGCAGCACATTGTCCGGCTTGACGTCGCGGTGCACGACGCCGCGACCGTGGGCGTATCCCAGCGCATCAGCCACGTCCCCCAGGATGCGCAGGGCATCGCGCACCGGCAGCTCGCGCTCCCGCGCGAGGCGGGCGCGCAGCGATTCCCCCTCGATGAACGGCATCGTGTAGTAGAGGAGGTCGCCGGCCGCGCCGGCCGTGAGCAGTGGGACGATGTGGGGATGCTGCAGCGAAGCCGCCAGCTGCGTCTCGCGGCGGAACCGGTCCACGTTGACGCCGGCGCCGAGCTCGGGTGGCAGGACCTTCACGACGACACGCCGTCCGAGGCCCACTTCCAGGGCGATATAGACACGACTCATCCCGCCGCCTCCGAGCTCCTTCTCGAAGCGGTACTCGTCGCCCAGGGCGGACTGGAGCTGCGGCAGCAGATCGTCGTTCAAGCGGCCCATAAGATACTCCATGTGCTAGCCGAGGGCGCGCCGCTCCGGTATCGTTCCGGCTCGCACGTTCCAGGCGCCTCTGATGGCGGAAGTGTCCGACCTCTCTCTGCTCGAGCTGTTCTGCTTCGGGCCACCCACCGCGCGGCTCGCCCACCGAGACCCGCCGGCCGACGTCATGTGGCGCAAGCACCTGGGGCTGCTCATCTACCTGGCGCTCTCCTCGGAACGCACCAAGTCGCGGGATCATCTCCTGGGGCTGCTCTGGCCGGAAAAGCAGGAGTCGCAGGCCCGGCACTCGTTGAACGAGGCGGTCCGCCGGCTGCGCGCGGGTCTGGGGGCCGACCGATTGCAGACCCGCGGTGACCTCATCACGCTGAACGACGCCGCCCTGCAGATCGACGTCCTGCGGTTCGGGGCACTGGTCGGGCCACGCCCAGCGGAGGCGGCGGCGCTCGTGCGCGGCGACTTCCTGGAAGGTTTCATCGTGGAGGACGCGCCGGCGTTCGAGGAGTGGGCGTCGCAGGAGCGGGTCCGCTGGCGCGCGCGCGGGGCCATGGCGTTTCTCGCCGTCGCGGAGGCCGCCCTCTCGGCCGGGCGGACGGACGACGCCATCGAGGCCGGATTGCGAGCGCTCGAGCTCGAGCCGCACAGTGAGCCCGCGGCGCGCCTCCGGTTGCGTGCTCTGGCCCTGCGGGGCGACGCGGCCGGCGCGTTGGCGTGGTACCACGACTTCGCGCAGCGGCTCTCGACGGACCTGGGGGAACGACCCAGCCGCGACCTCGAGTCGCTGGCCGAGCGCATTCGCGCCCAGTCGTGGCGCCGGGTGGCCGCGCCGCCCGCCGACGCGCTGGTGCCCCTGGTCGGCGATGCCGATCTCCATCGTCGAGCGTTCGGCGTCGTCGGGGAGGCGTTGACCGGTGTGCCGCGCACGCTGGCGATCGTGGGGAGCCCCGGATTCGGGAAGACTCGCTTGCTCCACGAGTGTCTCAGCCGCGCCGCCCTCGAGGGCGCGGTGACGGTGGTCGCGACCCCGCTCGAGCACGACCATGACGCGCCGTGGAGCGCCCTGCGCGCGTTGGCGCGCGCCGGTCTCGCCACGGCTCCCGGCATCGCCGCGACCGATCCCGAGGCGCTCGACGTGCTGGCCGCGGTGCTGCCCGAGCTGAGCGGACGCACGCCGCGAAGTCCCTCGGATCGAGGAGAGGTCGCCGCGGCCCTGGCCCGCCTGCTCGAGGCCGCGGTGGGAGAACGGCCGCTCGTGCTGGCGCTGGACGATGCCCACTACGCCGACGGAGTCACCCTCGAGGGGTTGGGCGCCGCGATGGCCGCGGTGGCGCGCGGCCCACTGGCGTTCGTGTTCAGCTGCGTGCCGGACGCCGAGCAGGGACCTCCGGCTCTCACCCGACTCCGCAGCGAGGTCGGTCGGCGCCTCCCCGGCGACAGCGTGCGCCTCGGCCCGCTCGAATCGGAGGACGTGCGTCGGATGGTGGAGGCGCTCGCTCCCTGGTGCACCGGCGAAGACACGCGCGAGCGTCTGACCCGGCGGGTGATGTTCGAAACCGGGGGGAATGCGTTTCTCGCGGTCACCCTGTTGCGGGCCCTGGCGCGCGCATCCACCATGCGGGAGGACGTGCTCGCCTGGCCGCGTCCCGGGGCCACCATCGACAGCCCGCTGCCCATCAGCGTCCCCGATCTGGTGCGCATGGCGGTGGTGGCCCGCGTGTCGGCGCTCGAGCCCGACGACCTGCAGCTGCTCCGCGCGGCGAGCGTCGCGGGACCGGGGCTGGATCCCGGCGTGCTGGAGCGCACGAGCGGGCTCGCTCCCGCGGCGGTGGAGCAGGGGCTCGTGCGCCTGGAGCGGGCCGGCCTGGTGACGAACGACGGGCGTCGCTATGCGTTCGCCGCGCCGCTTATCGCCGAAGTCGTGTCGGGGGAATGCCTCACGGCGGGCCAGCGCAGCACGCTGCGCCGGCGGACGGCGGAGGCTCTCTCCACCCGCGAGGAGATGGACGCCAGGGTGCTCCGGGTCGAGCTGCTGTCGCGCATCGGGCCGGAGCCGTCGGTCTTCGCCGACGCCGTCGTCACCGCCGAGGCCGCGTTCGGAGCGGGCGCGGTCCGCAGCGCGCGGCGTGCGCTCGCGGCGGCTGAGCAAGCGGCCGGCGATGTGGCGGGGGCGCGGGAGCGCCTCGCCGACCTGCGTCGCCGACTCGAAGGCGTCTAGAGCAGATTCGTTGCCCTGTCGGAACCGGCATGCTACTTTCTGGTGCCTTTTAGACCGACCTTACGGGGGACGCTCGACGCCGTGCCGCGATACCGACGACACTCCATCTCGTTTGCCGCCCTCCTGGGCCTCGGGCTGATCGCCGCCTGCGGTGGACCCTATCCGCAGTCAACCCTCGCTCCAACTTCGGATTTCGGAGTCGCCGTCGACCGGCTGTTCACGGGAATCTTCTGGTGGGCGTGCGGTGTGTTCGTGGTGGTCGAGGGACTGTTGCTGTTCTCGATCCTGCGGTTCCGCCGCCGGGAAGGCGCGTCCGCGCCGGCGCAGCATCACGGGCATACGACGCTCGAGATCGCCTGGACCCTGGCGCCCGCCCTGATCCTCGTCTTCATCGCGGTGCCCACGGTTCGCACGATCTTCGCGACCGCGGGCACGGCCGCCCCGGGCGCCCTGCGCGTCGAGGTGATCGGACACCAGTGGTGGTGGGAGTACCGCTACCCCGATCTCGGGCTGGTGACGGCCAATGAGATGCACGTGCCGGTCGGGCGGCCCGTCGTCGTGGACATCACCTCGACGGACGTCATCCACGCTTGGTGGACCCCGAAGCTGGGGGGCAAGCGCGACGCCATCCCCGGACATCACAACAAGATCGCCTTCCGGGCCGATTCGATCGGCGAATACATGGGGCAGTGCGTCGAGTACTGCGGCGCCTCGCACGCCAATATGCGGCTGCGGACCTTCGTCGATTCCGACTCGGGGTTCCAGGCCTGGGTCGCGGCGCAGCGCGTCGCGCCGGCTGCGCCGGCCGCGGGCAGCCCGGAGGCCTCCGGGAAGCAGATGTTCCAGAAATACGGGTGCATCGGCTGCCACACCGTGGCGGGGGTCTCGACCGGTCTCGTGGGACCCAATCTCACCCACGTCGGCACCCGGACCACCATCGCCGGGGCCAGCATGATGAACACCGAGCAGCACCTGCGCGACTGGGTCGGCAACCCGCCCGGCATGAAGCCGGGGTCGATGATGCCCAACATGCACGTCAGTGCCGCGGACCTCCCCGCGCTGATCGCCTACCTGCAGAGTCTCAAATGAGCGAAGCCACCGGCCTGAAGAGCTGGCTGACCACCACCGATCACAAGCGGATCGGGAAACTGTATTTCTGGACGGCATTCGTCTTCTTCCTGCTCGGCGGGTTCGAGGCGCTCCTCATCCGGGCCCAGCTCGCCAAGCCCGACAACACCCTCATCAGCGCCGATACGTACAACCAGTTGTTCACGATGCACGGCACGACGATGGTGTTCATGGCGCTGATGCCGCTCGCTGCCGCCTTCTTCAACTACATCGTGCCGCTCCAGATCGGCGCCCGCGATGTCGCGTTCCCGCGCCTCAACGCCTTCAGCTACTGGGTGTTCCTGCTGGGCGCGCTGTTCATGAACGCCAGCTGGCTGCTACCGCACCATCCCGCGCCCGACGGCGGCTGGTTCGGCTACGCCACGCTCACCGAGCGGCAGTTCAATCCCGGTCCCAACATCGACTTCTGGCTGCTCGGGTTGCAGATCCTGGGCATCGCGTCGCTCGCGGCGGGGTTCAACTTCATCGTCACGATTCTCAATCTGCGGGCGCCGGGCATGAAGATGATGCGGCTCCCGGTGTTCAGCTGGATGACGCTGGTTACGTCGTTCCTCATGATCACCGCGTTTCCGGTGATCACGGTGGCCCTCGTCTTCCTGATGTTCGACCGGGTGTTCGGCACGCACTTCTATCTGCCGCAGGCGGGCGGCGATCCGGTGCTGTGGCAGCACCTGTTCTGGCTGTTCGGCCACCCCGAGGTCTACATCCTGATCCTGCCGGCGATGGGCGTGGTCTCGGAAGTGCTGCCGACGTTTT
>Ga0326732_1000371_pt1 | contig 10508 bp, 8 predicted proteins | sample MHFSIPfraction_4_FD_207644 | JGI IMG/M metagenome (GOLD analysis project Ga0326732, IMG submission 207644) | Lab enriched peat soil microbial communities from Michigan Hollow, Ithaca, NY, United States - MHF12FN SIP fraction | ecosystem: Environmental > Terrestrial > Soil > Wetlands > Peat...
TTCCCGGCCTGTCCGAGGCGGTAGATGACTTCCGGAGCGTGGCAACCATCAGGTTCCCGGGTCGCTGTTTCCCTCAGTGGAGCTGCCGCTGTTCGGGGCGCTGGGCTGATGGTGCGATATGCTTTTGCAGGGCGAAAAAGTAGGCCTCCTGAACGTAGTAAGGATCGGAAAAGTCGATCTGTTTCTTTCTTTCTTCCGTTATCCACATGACCGCCCCGATCATGTCGATCTTCCTGCTCGCCAGGGCGGCGATCTGACTGCCGAATTCGATGTCCTGGTATACCGGCTTCCTTCCTGCAAATGCGGCGAAACGCTCGAACAGCTCGATGTTGAACCCGACCAGCCGGTTGTCCTTGACGGCTGTGAACGGCAGGCCGTTGTCACTGACGAGGCCGATGATCAGCGGCTTACCGGACACGGACTTCGGAATTTCGGGCATTGTCGTCTCACCCTTCTTCATCCAGCGGTCGACCATGTCGTCGTAGGTGCCATCGGCGCGGATCTGCTTCAGGAAGGTGTTGAAGGAGTCCCGGAGCCTGTCGTCGCCGCGGTGGAATCCCAGGCCGAGATCGGCTGAAAACAGCGCGGGGCCGAAGAGGCCAATGTCCGGCTGCTGACGGATGATGTCGATCAGTTCGTCGGAGGTGTAGATGCCGGCCTCAGCCTTGCCGGACTTGACGGCGAGGATCATGTCCGAGGGGTTCTTGTACTGCATGATGGTCGCTTTGGGGAAGGTCCTGGTCGCGTAGAGGTCGTGAACCGAGCCCTGCAGTACTCCGATTCGCTTGTCCCTGATGTCGTCGAGCGACTCGATGCGGATGCTTTTCTGCCTGCAGCCGAAGAGGAGCAGGCTGCTGAGGAACAGCAGGAGCAGAGATCGTGAAGCTGATGGTTTCATGAGTCGGATCCGCAATTCATTTTATTCAATAAATACCAAGCCGGAGCCCGGTGCTCCCGGCCCCGGTCTCCGGCGATATTTCTCCCGCTCTTATTTCCCCTGGCCTGGTTGGAACTCCGGGTGGCCGGTCTGCCAGAGCCCGAAGCTGAGGATGTCGGCGAGGGATTCGAACTGCTTGGTCTTCTGGTCCCCGATGCCGTGGCCCGCCTTGAAGTCGGTGAAGAAGAGCACCGGCCTGTCCGAGGCGGTCGATGCCTGCAGGCGCGCGGCGAACTTCGCCGGCTCCCAGGCGATGACCCTCGGGTCGTTCATGCCCGCCGTGACGAGGGCCGCGGGGTAGCGGACTCCATTCTTCAGGTGGAGGTAGGCGTCCATTTCGATCAGCGCCCTGCACTCCTGCGGATTCCTGAAGCTTCCGAACTCGGGTACGTTTGCCGGGCCGTTCGGCGTCTCTTCGCCGCGCAGGGCGTTCAGAAGGCCGACCTGCGGCATGGCGGCTGCAAAAAGGTCGGGGCGTTCGGTCATCGCCCTGCCGACCAGTATGCCGCCGGCGCTCGCGGCGTTGATGGCGATATGGCTCGGCGAGGTGTATCCCTCCCTGACGATGTACTCCGCGCTGGCGATCAGGTCTTTCCAGGTGTTCGGCTTGGTGTTTTTCATGCCGGCCTTGTGCCAGGCATCGCCGAGCTCTCCGCCACCGCGGACATGGGCCACGGCCAGCATGCCGCCCTTTGCCGTCCAGAGCAGCAGGGAGGGGGCGAAGAAGGGGGTGATGGAGTTGCCGTAGGCTCCGTAGCCGTAGATGAGCACCGGGGTTCTGCCGTCCCTGGGCATCCCCTTGGCGTGGATAAGCGACAGTGGCACCATGACGCCGTCATGCGATGGCACCGTCACCTCTTCGACCGTGAGGTCGCGGTATTCGGGGTACTCGGCCGGTGATGAGAGGGTCTCGTCAATGAACGAGCGGTTGGAGCTGTCGTAGCGGAACCGCCTGAAATCGTGGGCCCATCCTCCGATGGTGGTCCAGAACTCCGGCTTGTCGAACCCTTTCGATCCGAGGCTTATCGTGCCGGCGTCAAACGGCAGCTCGATCTTTTCGTCCCGTCCTGCGGCTTCATCCTTCCGGTACAACTCTTCCCTGACCCCGTTGAAGGAGAGGGTGTAGAACAGGCCATTGGAGGTCACCGAAAAGCCGCTGAGGATCGCGTCGGCACGTTCGGGGATGAGCGTCCGGGCATGTACCAGGTCCGGAGCGGCAAGCGAGGTTTTCAGCAGCCGGTAACGCGGAGCGTTTTTCGGCGTGTAGATGTAGAGGTCGTTTTTCGTGGCCGTGAAGTCGTACACCTGGTCTTCGGGCCTGAACAGCCGTTTCCACGGGATGGCTGCTCCCGTGACGGGCTGGTATGGCGCATACCATGCGTTGAGCCTGGGGTCGACGCTCTCGGTGAAGGCGAACAGGTACCCGCTCTTATGGTCGAAATGGACCGCGGGTATCTCCTCGGGGCGAATGCCCAGCCCGGGGTTGGCCGTCCGGGAGAAGATTTCGATATCGGCCGCAGGGTCTGTGCCTGCACGGTGCAGGAAGATGCGGCTGTCCTTCTCACGCTCCTTGTCGTGGAGCGAACCGGGGTTCAGGCGGTTGTAGAGGAACGACTCTCCGTCCGGCAGCCATGAGGGGGATGCGAACCAGCATCGGTCGATCCGTTCCGGGTAGATGCGCCCATTTCCGACGTCCATGACGAGCAGGATCGAGTTCTCCGAACCGTTCGGCGACACGGTGACGACGAGTTTCGAGCCGTCGATGTTCGGTGTGACGCTGCTGATGACGTACGTGACACCCTTTACGTCCGAGAAGGTCGTCGGGTTGAACAGCTCCCGCTCGCTGCCCTTGAACCCGTTGCGGAAGAACAGCCTGCCGGTTTCGTCGGCAGGGGTCTGCTTCAGGTAAAAGTAGCGGTCGTTGTCGGTGATCGACAGATTGTAGACTTTCGAGCTCCGGCGATTGTCGAAATCGACCATCTTCGCGATCAGCCCGGCCCTGCCAGGGATGGCGTCAAGTGCGGTCCGGGCGCGGTCTGCCTCCTGACGGAACCACTGCTGCACGCGGGGGTCGCCGAGGTTTTCGAGCGGACGGTAGGGGTCGGAGACCTTCTGACCGCAGATGGTCTCCACGGTTTTTCCGGTTGGAGCGGTGAGCGCAGGTCCGGCCCCCGGTTCGGCGCAGGCCGTGGAAATGGTGCAGAAAAGCAGCGCACCCTGCAGAAGGCCTGAGAATATGTTTCGTTCCGTCATGTATCGCGTTTATGCGTGAGTAAGGTATCGGTATGGTCAGTCGTTGAGCTTCCTGAGCAGCAGGGCCATCGAGCGGCCGAGGTCGCGCATGTTTTCGAGTCCCTCGGTGTCCTTGAGCACTTCGTCACCCTCGCGCCCGCCGAAGCCGAGGTTCCAGTAGGTCGATCCGACGATGAACATCTGGCAGATCTGGAACAGGTGGTTGATGGTGTCGTACGCATGGATGCCGCCGCCCCGGCGGAGACTGACGACACCTGCGCCGACCTTGTGCCGGAAGAGGCCGCCGTTGGCCCTTGAAATGAAGCCTGAGCGGTCGATGAGCGCTTTCAGTTCAGGGGTGATGTCGGCGAAATAGGTGGGCGAGGCGAGCACCATGCCGTCCGCTTCGATCATCTTTTCGAAGATTCCGTTGAAGACGTCATCCTTCGTGGAGCACTTGCTGTCCTTGTTGCGGATGCAGGCGTAGCAGGAACGGCATCCCCTGATGTCGGTGCCTCCCACCTGTACGAGTTCGGTTTCGACGCCCTCTTCGTGCAGGGTTTCGAAAAGGGTCGCGAGCATGCGTGAGGTGTTGCCCTCGCGACGGGGACTTCCGTTGATTCCGATGATTTTCATGCGTTCACGATGTTTATAAGTTGCTTGTCGCCGGCGGCAGTGGCCCAAATGGCTGCCCGGCTGCCGCGACCAGGTAAGTCGCAAAACCAGAGGCTCTGTTCCGAGAGCGTCGAATTATCTGGTTCAATGCTGAGCTGGCCATCAGCAATCAGGTCCAGGGAGCTCCCGGGGGAACTGTCCTCTGAAATAAATATAAAAGAAAGCGCCGGTATCCCGGACGGCGTTCATAAAAGGGTAGACGCTGAAAGTGCTCTGATCCTGTCGAGTGCAGCCACCATGTCCGCCGGAAGCGGGGCGGTGAACGACAGCGGTTCTCCCGTCGTCGGCTGGCGGAAGGTCAGGGTTTCGGCATGCAGCGCCTGACGCGGCATCGTTTCGAGCAGGTTCCGGGTGAACTGCTCTCCTTTGGTGAATGGGAGGTTCCTGGGCGTGGCCCCGCCATAGGTCCCGTCGCCGAGGATCGGATGGCCGAGATGCTGGAGGTGCACCCTGATCTGGTGCGTCCTGCCGGTGTGCAGGGTGAGGCTGACCAGGGAGAACCATCGCAGATCCTCGGTGACTTCGTAATCCGTAATCGCGTGCTTGCCTTCGAGCCCCTCGAAAGGGAAGTTGGCCATCACCTTCCGGTTTTTGTGCGAGCGGCCGATGTTGGTGCGGACGGTGCCCGAAACGGGGTTCGGCACCCCCCAGGCGATCGCCTTGTAGACCTTGCCTACCTGTCGCCGGGCGAACTGCGTGGCCAACCGGTGCAGAGCCGTCGGGTTCTTCGCGATGATGATCAGTCCCGAGGTGTCCTTGTCGAGCCGGTGCACAATGCCTGGCCGCAGCTCGCTTTTGTCGAGCTCATCCGCATCTTTTCCCAGATGGTGCAGGATTGCGTTGGCCAGCGTGCCGGTCCAGTTGCCGAACGCGGGATGCACCACCATACCGGCCTCCTTGTTGACTACCAGCAGGTCATCGTCCTCGTACATGATGTCGATCGGGATCTCTTCCGGCGCCAGTTCGGGTGCCGGCGGCCTCAGGAAGGTCATCTGGATGAGGTCGCACGACTTGATCCGGTAGTTCGACTTGATCGGCCTGCCGTTGACGAGCACCCGTTGCTCTTCGATCGCCTCCTGCACCTTGTTGCGGGTTGCGTTTTCGACCTGCTGGGCGAGATAGCGGTCGATGCGCATGGGGGTCTGGACCTTGCTGACCTGCAGGGTCATCTTCTTCGGTTCCGGCTCCGCATCCGGCTGCGGTCCGGGCTGGTCGAAGGCATCGGGTTCGTTTTTTAGAGGCTCTTTTTGCATCTTCATGTACGTAAAAAGGGTGCCACTATGCCGGCACCCGAGACAAGTAATATAATAAAGAATCGTCCTTCGACACCACAATCCAACCACCACCGCCATGAACGAGTCCGCAGCCTCCCCCGGAAACGCACCATTCGATGTCGCCGTCGTCGGCTCAGGTCCCGGCGGCTATGAGGCGGCCCTCCATGCCGCCCGCCACGGGATGAGGGTGTGCCTGGTCGAAAAAGGTCCGCTCGGCGGCGTGTGTGTCAACTGGGGGTGCATCCCGACCAAGGCGCTGCTGAGGAGCGCAGAGGTCTATGAGCTCGTGAAGAATCCAGCTTCGTTTGGCGTGTCTGCCGGCGAGGTGTCGTTCGATATCGCGCAGGCCGTCAAGCGCAGCAGGAACGTCGCCCTGAAGAGCTCGAAGGCGGTGGAGTACATGCTCAGGAAGGCCGGTGTCGAAGTCCGGACTGGCGAGGCCGTGCTGACCGGCGGCACCGCCCTTCGCGTCACCGCTCCTGACGGGACGGTGTCGACGGTCGAGGCCCGCAACCTCATCCTGGCTACAGGAGCACGGCCGAGGGCCCTTCCAGGCCTTGAACCGGACGGGAAGCGGGTGATCACCAGCAGGGAAGCGCTCATCATGAAAGAGGTGCCGTCGTCGATGATCGTCGTCGGCGGTGGCGCAATCGGCGTCGAGATGGCCTGGTTCTATGCGAAGGCCAGGGTGACCATCGTCGAGATGATGCCGCGCCTCCTGCCGCTCGAGGATGCCGAGATTTCTCAGACGCTGATGAGGTCGTTCGAGAAGGCCGGCATCACCGTGCTCTGCGGGGCGCGTGTCGCCGGGGTGCAGCGTGGGGAGTCGGGCGTTGGCGCCGACATCGCCGTCGAGGGGGGTGAACCGGTACATGCCGAGGCCGATTACCTGCTTGTGGCTATCGGGGTGACCGGTTCGATCGAGGGGCTCGGGCTCGATGTCGCCGGGGTGGCCACGGAGCGCGGCTTCATCTCCACCGATGCCTCCTGCCGGACCACTGCGACGGGGATTTACGCTATCGGCGACGTCCGTGGCGGCATGCTGCTCGCCCACAAAGCCTCCGCCGAAGCGGCCATAGCGGTCGAAGCGATCGCCGGCGGCTCACCCGAACCGCTCGAGGATCTCTTTATTCCGCGGTGTGTCTACGCCCAGCCTTCGGTGGCCTCCATCGGCCTGACCGAAGAGGCTGCGGTGAAGTCCGGGCGCGAGGTGCGCGTCGGCCGTTCGCTTTTCGCAGCATCAGGCAAGGCGAATGCCTTCGGGCAACTCGAGGGCATGGTCAAGCTGGTGTTCGACGCAGCGACCGGCCGCATGATCGGCGGACACCTGATCGGCCATGACGCCGTCGAGCTGATCGGTGAACTCGGGCTCGCCTGCAGGTTCGGCATGACGGCGTCTGACATCGTCAGGACGGTGCACGCGCATCCGACGCTCTCCGAGACGGTGAGGGAGGCGGCGTTCAACGCGATGCAGGCTGCCGGGTGATGCCGATTGCAGGAACCTGACCCTGAAGGTGGAACAATCGTGAAAACCGCTTGTTATCTCTACACCAAAAGCATAAATTCAGGATTCATTGTTGAATTTTCGTTCTCAACCAAGCAAGCCTCAGCCGGGCAAGCCGAATAATTCTGCAGGTCCCGGGCCGGGTATTAACCATCCAATCCTATTATGACCCAGACTGTGAAAGCTGCGAAGAAATCTTCTTCCTCCAAGGCAGCTGCTTCTGCCAAGGCAGACGCTCCCGCGAAGGCCAAGGCAACCGCTCCTGCGAAGGTAAAGGCAACCCCTGAAGCCAAGGCGGCCCCCGAAGTGAAAAAGGCCTCTTCAAAGAAGAAGTCGGCACTGGCGTTTCCCTTCACAGCCATCGTCGGCCAGGAGGAGATGAAGCTCAGCCTGATCCTGAACATCATCGATCCGAGGATCGGCGGCGTTCTGGTCATGGGTCACCGCGGTACCGGCAAGAGCACCACGGTCAGGGCGCTCGCAGAAGTGCTTCCGCTTATCCCGCGCGTCAAGGATGATATCTACAATCGCACCGTCGAACAGTACATCGAGGCTGAGAGCGGAAAGAAAGGCACACCGGCAATCAAGCCCGAGGATGTCAAGACCGAGATGATCCCGGTTCCGGTCGTCGACCTTCCGCTCGGCGCCACCGAAGACCGCGTCTGCGGAACCATCGATATCGAAAAGGCGCTCACCAGCGGCGTCAAGGCTTTCGAGCCCGGCCTGCTCGCCCAGTCCAACCGTGGATTCCTCTACATCGACGAGGTCAACCTGCTCGATGACCACCTTGTTGACGTGCTTCTCGACGTGGCCGCCAGCGGCAAGAACGTGGTCGAACGCGAAGGTATCAGCATCCGCCACCCCGCCCGCTTCGTGCTGGTCGGTTCCGGCAACCCCGAAGAGGGCGAACTGAGGCCGCAGCTGCTCGACCGTTTCGGTCTCCACGCCCGCATCATCACCATCAACGACGTCGCCAAGAGGGTCGAGATCGTCAAGCGCCGGCGCGAATACGACGAGGATCCGGAAGCCTACCTGAAGAAGGTCGTTCGTGACCAGCAGAAGCTGCAGAAGAAGATCGTCGCCGCACAGGAGCTCCTGCCGCAGGTGACGATGGATGACAAGGTGCTGACCGACATCGCGAAACTCTGCATGAGCCTCGGCATCGACGGCCACCGCGGTGAACTGACCATCACCAGGACCGCCCACGCCTTTGCCGCATACCAGGGTAAGACGACGGTCACCATGGCACACGTCAAGGAGGTCGCCGGTCTCTGCCTGCGCCACCGCCTCCGCAAGGATCCGCTCGAGACGGTTGACGCCGGCGAGAAGATCGAACGCGAACTCGCAAAAGTTCTGGGAGAAGGCGAAGCAGCAGCATGATAGCATTTACCGATATCGTAGGAATGGATCTGGCCAAGCAGGCGCTCATGCTGCTGGCCGTCGATCCCTCCCTCGGTGGTGTCGTGATCCCGTCGGCCGTCGGGTCCGGAAAATCAACACTGGCGAGGGCATTCGCGGACATCCTTCCGGAGGGCACCCCCTTCGTGGATCTGCCGCTGAACGTGACTGAAGACCGCCTGATCGGCGGCGTCGACCTCGAAGCCACGCTGGCGACCGGACAGCGCGTCGTGCAGCACGGCGTGCTTTCCAGGGCGCACAAGGGCGTCCTGTACGTCGACTCGCTCAGCCTTCTCGACAGCTCGGCCGTATCGCATATCATGGATGCCATGTCCCGCGGTGTGGTGCTCGTCGAACGTGAAGGCCTCAGCGAGGTGCATCCGGCGGACTTCATGCTGGTCGGCACCTACGACCCGAGCGACGGCGAGGTGCGCATGGGACTGCTCGACCGGATCGGCATCATCGTGCCGTTCGCGACGCAGAACGACTACCGCGCCCGCAAGAAGATCGTCAGCATCGTGCTTGGCATCCGGGACGCCGAAGACACCCAGGACGAGCTGCGCATGCTCAGGGGCCTCATCGAAGCCGCCCGTGAGCAGCTGTCGCACGTCTCCATGACCAAGGAGCAGATCAAGGGACTCATCCAGACGGCCATCAGCCTTGGCGTCGAGGGCAACCGCGTGGATATTTTCACGATCAGGTGCGCCATCGCCAGCGCTGCGCTGGCCCAGCGTACCGAGGTAGACGACGAGGACCTGAAGCTCGCCGTGAAACTCGTGCTCGTGCCGCGTGCGACCCGCATGCCGGAGCGCGAGGCGACCGAGGAGGAGATGCAGGCGCCGGACGAACCGCCGGAGGAAGAGGCTCCTGAGACCGAGGACGAGAATGCGCCGCCGGATGAGCCGGACGCTGACGCGGACGAGGAGCAGGAGGAGACCCCCGACATGATCGAGGAACTCATGATGGACGCGTTGGAGACCGAACTCCCGGACAACATCCTGAACATCTCGCTCGCCTCCAAGAAGAAGGCCAAGTCCGGAAGCCGCGGTGAGGCACTCAACAACCGCCGTGGCCGTTTCGTGCGCGCCCAGGAGGGGGAGATGAAGAGCGGCAAGGTCGCCCTCATCCCGACCCTGATCTCTGCCGCCCCTTGGCAGAAAACGCGAAAGGCGGAAAAGGAGAAGAAGGGCATCAAGACCGGCGCACTTGTCATCAACAAGGAGGACGTCAAGATCAAGAAGTTCCGCGACAAGTCGGGAACGCTCTTCATCTTTATGGTTGACGCCTCGGGTTCGATGGCGCTGAACCGCATGCGCCAGGCCAAGGGCGCTGTAGCGAGCCTGCTCCAGAACGCTTACGTGCACCGCGACCAGGTAGCCCTGATCTCGTTCCGCGGCAAGCAGGCGCAGGTGCTGCTGCCTCCATCCCAGAGCGTGGATCGTGCCAAGCGTGAGCTCGACGTGCTGCCTACGGGCGGCGGAACGCCGCTGGCATCGGCCCTCATCACCGCGTGGGAGACCGCAAAGCAGGCCCGGACCAAGGGTATCTCCCAGATCATGTTCGTGCTGATCACCGATGGCAGGGGCAACATCCCGCTCGCAGCTGCCTACGACCCGACCGCTGAGAAGGCTCCCAAGGAGGAGCTCGAGAAGGAGATCGAGGCGATCGCCCTGACCATCCAGGCGGACGGCGTAGCCTCCATCGTGGTCGACACCCAGATGAACTACCTTTCAAGGGGCGAAGCGCCGAAACTGGCGCAGAAGCTCGGCGGCAGGTATTTCTACCTTCCCAATGCCAAGGCCGAGCAGATCGTCGAAGCGGCCCTCAGCTGATCCTCTCTATATAAATTATCTATATTTTTCGTCTATCGGCCCGTATATATGAACGGGCCGATAAATGATTTCTTCGGATTTTATAGCGTGTTTTATACATTTATACACATGTTGGTGTTGCTTCCGTACTCGGAGGTGCACTCGTTTTTCCATTAATGCCTTCAGATTTGTTCAATCATGGCAATTCGTCGTAAAATCACGGCTATCGTCGGCCTGGAGCAGTACAATGCCGGCCTCTGGAAGAGAATCAAGGGAATGCTCGAGAAGGATGCTGACCTTGTGCAGTTGAGTGATGTGGACCTCGAAAAACAGACCCCCGAAGCTGCGACAGCCATCCGCGAAGCGGACTGCGTGTTCATGAGCATGATCAACTTCAAGGAGCAGATAGACTGGTTCAAGGAGCAGCTCGAACAGGGGACCAATGAAAAGACCATCTTCATTTTCGAGTCCATGCCCGAGGCAATGTCGCTGACCAAGGTCGGTAGCTACGCGGTCACCGAAGGCAAATCCGGGATGCCCGACATGGTCAAGAAGATCGCCAAGATGCTGGTCCACGGCCGGGACGAGGATGCACTGTATGGTTACATGAAGCTCATGAAGATCATGAGGACCATCCTGCCGCTGGTGCCGAACAAGGCCAAGGATTTCAAAAACTG
>Ga0326732_1000372_pt1 | contig 10507 bp, 8 predicted proteins | sample MHFSIPfraction_4_FD_207644 | JGI IMG/M metagenome (GOLD analysis project Ga0326732, IMG submission 207644) | Lab enriched peat soil microbial communities from Michigan Hollow, Ithaca, NY, United States - MHF12FN SIP fraction | ecosystem: Environmental > Terrestrial > Soil > Wetlands > Peat...
GCGGCCGACGTCCCGGTCGTCGCAATCGACCCAGTACTGGTAGAAGTCGTAGGGGCTGAAGAGCGAGCTATCGAGCCAGACCGCGCCCTGGGCCGTCTTGCCCATCTTGGCGCCCGTGGCCGTGGTCAGGAGGGGAAAGGTCAGGGCCTCGGCCGTCCCGCCTTCGACCCGGCGGATGAGGTCGACCCCGGCGAGGATGTTCCCCCACTGGTCGTCGCCGCCCATCTGCAGCGTGCAACAGTACTTCCGGAAGAGGGTCAGGTAGTCATAGGCCTGGAGGATCTGATAGTTGAACTCGATGAAGGACAGGCCCTTTTCGAGCCGGAGCTTGTACGCCTCGGCGGCCAGCATCCGGTTGACGCTGAAGTGGCGGCCGATATCCCGCAGGAACGGGATGTAGTGGAGCGGCATGAGCCAATCGGCGTTGTCCACGGCGATGGCGCTCGTCCCATCGAAGTGGAGGTAGCGCGCCAGCTGGATGAGGATGGCTTGACCTTGGGCCCGGATGGTCGCTTCGTCGAGCATCTGGCGCATCTCGGTCTTGCCGCTGGGATCGCCGACCATGGTCGTGCCGCTGCCGACGACGGCGATGGCCCGGTGGCCGGCCCGCCGGAGGTGGACCATGGCCATGATCGGCACGAGGCTCCCGGCGTGAAGGCTGAAGGCCGTGGTGTCGAAGCCCACGTAGAAGGTGATCTTCTCCGCGCCGAGCGCCTTGCGGAGGGCTTCCTCGTCGGACACCTGGGCGACGAAGCCGCGCTCTTTGAGCTCGTCGTAGACGTTGCCGCTCACGATCCTTCCTCGGAGGCTTTATATCACGGGTCCGGGGCCCGGTCCAAGCCCCCTCGCGCGGGGGGACCGGCCCCGGGCCGGAGCGCCTATTTCTTCAGGGTCAAATCGATCGCGCCCGAATTCCCGTCGGGATCGAACCAGACGCCCTTGAGGGTTTCGTTGTCGAGGGTCAGCTCGATCTTGATCAGCGTGCTGCCCGCGCCCTGGACCAGGTCGAATTCGAAGGTCAGCTTGTTGTCCTTGAAGACGATCTGCCGCAGCTGCGTCTCCGGCACCGCGCCGCTCGTGTCGCTGAGCTTTCCGCTGTAGCCGGTCTCGGTCTTGTCGATGACGACGGTGATCTCGATCTGGGTGCCGTCCCCGTTGACAAGGGCGGTGCCGGCCCAGGTGCCGACGACGCTGGGCTTTTTCTGGACCTGGGCGAAGACGCTTCCGGCCAGGACCGAGAGCGCGGCCAGGGCGACGATCGGGACGAGCAAGGACTTCTTCATATGCAGGCTCCTTTCAAGGCCACCTCGAGGCTACTGTACCAGAGGCGGACGGACTTTGTCCACATCCCCATAGACGCAAAAGAGCCGCGGCGAGTTCCCCCGGCCTTCGGGCGACCCGGCGCCTCTCACCAGGCGAGGTGAGAGGGGCCCCCCTCGGGCGACGGCTCCCCCGCCCCGAAAATCACCCGCGTCTTCCCCAGGATAAGGGATGGCCCGTTGGGGCTCCCCCGGCTAGGCTAGGGAGGGTGCGTCGAGGACCGGCCGCCGCGGGGGATGGCTCCGCGTGACCCCGGAAACCGGCCCTCACGACCCGGAGAAGAGATACAGTGGACGAGAAGATGGAACGGCCGGCAGCGGTGCGGAAGATCGAGGACGCCGTCCGCCGCGTCGAGCGCCATCGGATCATGCTCACGGAGCTCCTCTCCATCCAATTCCAGGCCCTCCGCGACCTGAAGGAGCTCGTCGACGAGGCCGGAGGGGCCCTGCCCGAGGGAACGCCCCTCCCCGAGGTCGAGGCCGAGATGCGCCGGACCTCCCTTGTTCTCGCCCAAGTCGCGTCCGAGACCGGGGGGGCAAAGCGCGTGACGCCCAAGGTGCTCCTCGTCGACGACGACCCGACGACGCGGAATCTCATCTCCCATTTCCTGCGCAAGGAGGAGTTCATCGTCGAGAAGGCCGGCAACGGGAGCGACGGCCTGGCCCGGGCCAAGAGCGGCCGGCCCGACCTCCTCATCATCGACGCCGTCGTGCCCGGCATGGGCGGCTTCGAGCTCCTGACCCTTCTCAAGAGGGACGCCGCGACGGCCGCCATACCCGTCCTTATGCTCTCCGCGCTCGGGGAGGAGGAGGCCATCATCAGGGGCCTCGAGGAGGGGGCCGATTATATCGTCAAGCCGTTCTCGCCTCAGGTCCTCGTGGCCAAGATCAAGAAGATCCTCAGGGAGAAGAGCGATCATGCTGTCGATCGTCGTTCTCTATAGCTTCGTCTATCTTCTCCTGTTGTCCTTCACGCTCTTCCTGTTCATCTTCAGCCGGCGCCTGTTCATCGAATCCCGGGAGAGAAGGGACCGGAGGATCTACGATCTTATGGAGCTGGACCTTCTCAAGATCCTGACCGCCCGGGACCCCCGAAGCGAGGCCCTCGCCTTCTCCCGCAAGCATGGGTCCCGGCCGCGCATCCTCAAAGAGCTCCTCGTCGCCTATCGCGAGGCCCTCGCCGGGCGGGCCGTCGAGCCGCTCAAGGTCATCTTCGAGGGCACGATCCGCGGCCGCTGCCTTCGCGAGCTCCGCTCGCGCTGGCTCGCGACGAGGCTCCAGAACGTCCGTCTGTTCATCGATTTCTCTCGGCCGGAGGAGGCCGTTCACCTGGTCAAGCTCCTCCATGACAAGCCCGTCGTCCGGCTGGCCGCCCTCAACGCGCTGGCCGGCATCGCCTCGAAGGAGACGCTGGCCTATATCTTCGACCTCTTCGAGAAGGACCCCGAGCCCAACCTCTACGCGTATTCGAACATCTTCTTCAGCCTTGGCCCCCGGATCGAGCCCTTCATCCGGGCGACCTTGGACAAGCCGCTTCCCCCCGCCAAATCGGGCCTGCTCGTGGAGATGGCCGGACGCCTCCTTCTCCGCGGCCTTTATCTCGATGTCATCGTCTTCGCCCGGCACCCGGACAAGGAGCTCCGCATCCGGGCGGCCCGGACCCTGGGACGCCTGCTCGTTCCGGAATCCATGAGGACGCTGACCGACCTCGCGGCCGACGCGGCGTGGGAGGTCCAGGCGCAGGCCCTCCGGAGCCTGGGCCACCTCCAGGATTGGCGGACGATCCCCATCCTGGTCAAGGGCCTTTTCTCGCCGCAATGGCACGTCCGCTACAACGCCGGCTACGGCCTGGCGGCCTTCGGCCTCGTCGGCGTCCTCCAGCTCCAGGAGATCTCTCGCCAGAAGGAGGACCGCTTCGCCGCCGATATGGCCGCGATGGTCCTCGACTCCGTCATCCTGACGGGAGAGGTGGCGTGATGGACGTCCTGCGCTTCCTCGACGGCGGGATCGAGGCCGTCATTCTCGTCTACTTCCTGCTCATCAACACCTTCTACTTCCTGTTTAGCATCCTGTCCCTCGCCGGCATCCTCCGCTATCGCCGCCTGGTCACGTTCGTGCGCTTCGGCGAGATCTTCCGCATGCCTATCGTCAAGCCCGTCTCCATCATCGTCCCCGCCTTCAACGAAGGCCAGGGCATCATCGACAGCATCCGCTCCCTCCTCTCCGTCCGCTACCCCGTCTTCGAGGTCATCGTCGTCAACGACGGCTCGACCGACCAGACGCTGGACCGGCTGATCGAGGCCTTCGACTTGAAGCATTGGAAGGCGGTCTATAAAAGATCGCTCCCGTCCCAGCCGATCCGGGGGATCTACCGGTCGCCGATCCAGCCCAAGCTCATCGTCGTCGACAAGGTCAACGGCCGAAAGGCCGACGCCATGAACGCCGGACTGAACGTCTCGCGGTACCCTCTGTTTTGCGCCGTCGATGGCGATTCCATCCTGGAGAAGGACGCCCTGCTCAAAGTCGTCCGGCCCTTCCTCGAGGATCCCGAGCGGACGATCGGCGCCGGCGGCATCATCCGCCTGAGCAACGGCTGCGACGTCCGGGACGGACAAGTCATCGGGGTCGGCATCCCCCGCAACTGGATCGCCCGCTTCCAGATCCTCGAATACCTCCGGGCCTTTCTCGGCGGCCGCCTGGGCATGGCCATGATGCGGAGCACGCTGATCGTTTCCGGCGCCTTCGGCATCTTCCGCAAGGACATCGCCATCGCCTGCGGCGGCTACCGCGCGGCCTCCATCACCGAGGATATGGACCTGTGCATCCGCATGCAGAAGCACATGCACGATCTGAAGAAGCCCTATCGCGTCCAGTTCATCCCCGACCCGATCTGCTGGACGGAGGCGCCGGAAAGCCTCCGCGTCCTGGCCCGTCAGAGGAGCCGGTGGCACCGGGGTCTCATCCAGACCCTCGTCCGGTACCGGAGCATGCTCTTCAATCCGCGCTATGGGATGGCCGGGCTCTTCGCCATGCCCTTTTATGCCCTGTTCGAGATGACCGGGCCGTTCATCGAATGCCTGGGCTATGCCTTGTTCGTGAGCCACATCCTTCTCGGACAGGTCAACTATCCGTTCGCCGTGATGTTCTTTTTCGTGGCCGTCTTCTATGGCACGTTCGTCTCCCTTCTGTCCATCCTCCTCGAGGAGCTGTCCGAGCACCGCTATCCGCGGCCGCGCGATATCCTGATCTTGACCGCGGCCGGCGTCGCCGAGAACCTGTTCTACCGTCAGTACCTGGCCGTCGTCCGGGCCTGGAGCATGATCGACTACCTGAAAGGCAAGAACGAATGGGGAGCCATGGAAAAACGAGGCTTCGCCAAGGCGGGGCAAGCGCCATGAGCGCCGGTCGTCGCCGTCTCGGCACGGCCGCCGCCGCGATCGTCATCCTGCTCACGGGCGCGGTGGCCGGCTTCGCCCAGAGCCGGGACGAAGTCCGCCAGGCCCTTCTCGCCGGGGCACACGAGAAGGCGATCGGGCTCGCCCTCGAAGCGCTGCGCTCCGATCCCGGCAACGCCGAGATCCGCTTCCTTCTCGCCCGGGCCTATGCCTACTCCGGCCGGCATGACGAGGCCGAGGCCCTTCTCGCGGTGCTGCTCGCCGAACACCCCGCCGACACGGACCTTCTCGTCTTCGAGGCTCGCCTGCTTTGCTGGCGGAAGGACCTGGCCGGGGCGGAACGGACCTTCCAGCGCGCCCTGGAACTCCAGCCCCGCTCGGCCGACGCGCTGGCCGGACTGGCGGACCTGGCTTCCTGGAGAGGCGAATACGACGCGGCCCTCGTCTACTGCCGCCGGGCGCTCGATCTCGACGCCAACCATGCCGGCGCCCTTTTCCGCGTCGGCTCGATCCTTCTCTGGCAGGGCAACTACGGCCAGGCCCGGGGCTACCTGGCGAGGGCCGTCGAGCTCGAGCCCGGGAACGCCGACTTCGCCCGGGCGCTCGAACGGGCCGTCCCCCTGTTCGCGCGGCGGTCCGAGCTCTGGCTCACGGGAAGGAACGAGCATTGGAACGACGGCCGGCGAGATTCTTCCGACCTAGGACTGGCCGTTCTCTTCGATGCCTTCGGCCGGCAGGCCAGGCTGGCCGTCAAGGCCAACCGGTCCTGGCGGGGAGGCGGCCACGATGATCAGCTCGGCCTCGAGGCCTACCCGCACCTTTGGAGAGGCGCCTACGGCTACGCCGACGTGAGCCTCGCGCCGAACGCCGCTGACCTTCCCTCGTCGTCGGTCCATCTCGAAGTCTACCAGTCCGTCCTGAAGCGATATGAAGTCTCGCTGGGAGCAAGGCGGATGAGTTTCGCCACGGGCGGCGTCACCGTCATCGCCGCGTCCGCGGCGGCGTATTGGGGCGCCTGGTATCCGAGCCTGCGGATACTCCGCGCCGACGTCGGGACAGGGGCCGAGCTCACGTGGCTGGCTGGGCTCAGGCGATACCTCACCAGCGAAACCTACATCTGGGTGGGCTTGGGCCGCGGCGCCCGGTCGTCCGAAACCGGGACGGCCGAGGAGATCCTGGCCGGCCCGGCCTGGCTCGCCGAGGCCGGATTCGATATCTACGTATTCAAGGATATCAGGCTCCGCGGCTATGTCTCCCGGCGGGAGGGGATCGGCGGACCGTCCAGCACGGCTTTTTCCCTGGTCGCCGGATACCGCTTTTAGATCGAAGCGTGACGGCGCCTTGACGGCCGCCGGCGGCTTCGCTAGATTGGGGAAGCCGGGAGGGCCGCCCATGATCCGAAAGCCGCAGGACCGACGGACGTTCATCAAGACGATGGCCGGGGGCGCGGTCGCATGGAGGCCGTCGCTCGCCGGGCTGTTCGGCGCCGGACAGGCGGTCCCGGCGCGGCTCGACAAGAGCGGCATGGCCTATCGCCGCCTCGGCCGGACCGGCCTCTTCGTGTCCGAGATCTCTCTCGGCGTCAACTACATCGACACCTCCCACAATTACGACAACGGCAACGCCGAGCGGCAGATCGGCCGCCTGCTCAAGGACGTCGGGCGCGACAAGGTCCGCGTCGCCACGAAGTTCCACGTCACGCCCAGGGACACGCCGGCGTCCATCAAGGCTTCGGTCCACGGCAGCCTCAGGCGCCTCGAGGTCGAAACGATCGACGTCCTGATGATCCACGGCGCGGACACGGCCGGCGTCCTCGTCGACGAGCGCGTCCTCGAGGCCTATGAGCAGCTGAAGCGGGAAGGCGCCTATCGCTTCCGGGGGCTGTCGTGCCACGCCAATCAGGACGAGGTCGTGCGCAAGGCGGTCGATTGCGGGCTCTACGACATGGTCCAGATCGGGACCAACGTCTTCGACATCCAGGAGAACGCCGGCGAGATCGAAACCTACCCGGACTATCTGGGGGCGAGCGGCATCAGGGGCTTGCTCGAGCTGGCTCGTTCCCGCGGCGTGGGCGTCATCGCCATGAAGACATTGAAGGTCGGGGGCCGGCGCCAGGACCTCGGAAAATACAGGACCGGGGCCGTCTCCCTTTATCAGGCGATGCTCAAATGGGTCCTCGATGACCCCCGGATCGCGTCCGCCGTGACCGAGATCCTCAACCGGCAACAGATGGAGGAGGACCTGGGAGCGGCCGGGGCGAAGCTGACCGCCGCCGAGATGGCGGCCCTCGTCCGCTGCGTCCGCGAGAACGGGGCCGATACCTGCCGCGGCTGCGCCCGGTGCCGCCGGGCCTGCCCCGCTGGCGTGGCCACGACGGACATCCTCCGCGCCCTCGCCTACCAGGAGAGCTACGGCAAGGCCGGCCAGGCCCGCGACACCTACGCATCCCTCGATCGCGCGGAAAGGGCCTCGGCCTGCCGCGATTGCGGGGCCTGTGAGAGGGCCTGCCCTTACGGCGTCGCGGTGCGGTCCAGGATCAGGGAAGCCGGACGCATCCTGGCCTGAAAAAGACCCGTCGGCATCAGATCTGCCACGCGTAGCCGATCTTCAGGAAGAACGTCCGGTCGGTCCTGGTGATGCCGACGCGGCCGGGGCCGAGCGAGCTATCGAAGACGCCGCCCATCGCGTTGTCCGAATAGCCCAGGAAAAGGACGGTCCGCGGGTTGAGCTTGTAAGAGAACAGGAACTGGGCGAAGAGCTGGCGCGTCCGCGAATCGACGGGGGACGCGAACATGCCCGGGTTCCGCTCGAGGTCCTGGTACTGGAGGATGGCCCGGACGAAGGACCGGACGCTGAAGTTCCAAACGAGCTTGGCCTGGCTCAGGTTGGCCGTGTAGATCGTGCCGCCGCCGAGGAAGAGCCGCTCGAACGTGTGGCCGAGCACGAGGTTGAGGTGGCGGAGCAGGCTCAACGAGGCGTAGGGGCCGACCGAGAGGACTCTGGCCAGGCGCGACTCGTAGTAATCGATGCCCTGCCCGGCCTGGCCCTGGAGGCCGACCTCCGAGCCGCTGAAGGGCCGGATGTGGAAGTCGACCATCGCCGCGGCCGTGTCGAAATACCGCCCGTTATAGAAAGTCCTGGAGAATACGCCGTGGACGTTGAGCTGGGTCTCGAGGTCGCTTTGAATGAGAAAACCCGCCGTCAGGCCGCGGTCGGTCAGCGTGCCCCCATGATCATAAACGAACTCGCCGGCCGCGCCGAGGCGGATGTAGTTGAACCAGCTCTTCGGCTTGCCCCAGATCTGGCGGAAGAGCGCGGCCGAAGCGGTTCGGGTATCGACGCGGGGCACGAAGCCGGAGTCGGCCCGGAATCCCGGCGAGAGGTCCTCATAACGGGTCTGGATGATCCAAAACCGGGAGAAATGGTCGAACTCGAGGCTGATCGCGTTGCCGCCGAAGCGTCCCTCGCTTTGGCCGTAGGACAGGGCGACGGCGTCAGGATAATCCGTCTCGGAGCGGAGGAGCTGGAACGTGATCGAATTCTTCCGGTCGAGGCGGAAAAAGCCGTCGGCGCCGGCGACGTGGTTGGAATAGCCGCTTCCGGCCCGCCCCGCATAGAGGACGCCGAGCGTCGACATCTTCCCGATATCCTGGCGCAGGCGGAAGACGCCGCCGAAGACGTCTTGGCCGAGTGAGGCTTGGGACGAGCCCTGGTTCGAGGGGAGGAGCAGATTGGTGATCCGGTCCTCGTCCGCGAAGAATCCCATGGCCGTGCGGCCGGCCTTGCCGGTCAGCTTCGTCCCCCATAACGGGTCGGCCACGGTCCGGGTGAAGACAGCCTGGACCGGCGTCAGGAAGAAGTCGGCGCCCTCGAGGAAAAACGGCCGCTTCTCGGGGTAGAACAGGGCGAAGCGGCGGTTGATCTGGAGCTGGGCGACGTCGGCTTCGACCTGCGAAAAATCGGGGTTGGCCGCGGCGTTGAGGATGAGGTTCGGGGTGATGCCCCATTTGGCCGTGACGCCGGGCTCGGAGTCGACCTTTCCCCGGACGAGGGGGCCGTCCGGGTAGCCGGCCAGGTCCATGGCATCGGTCCGGCCCGCCGTAAAAGTCGGGTCGATCTCGATGTTCCGTCCGGGTGTCACCCCCTCGAATCCGGTCAGCTTGTTGAGCTGGCACAAGAAGCAATTGACGTTCCGGGAGCGCGGGTGCGATGTCATGCGGTGCCGGGCGTCCCGGGGCCACGACCGCTCGGCCCCGAAGCCCCAAGTCTGGGGGCCTTCGGAGCTGCGGAAGCGGAGCTGGCTGAGCGGGATGGCGATCTCGAGAGCCCAGCCCCAGTCGGTGATCCTGGCGGCCGCGCTCCAGATGGCATCCCATGAGAAATCCTCGTAGCCTTCGGACTCGCTGAAGATGGCGTCGGCTTGGACGCCCATGGGATTGACCCGGAACTGGAAGGCGCGGCGTTCGTCGTTGAACGAATCGACGATGATGCTGACGTGGTCGTCGAGGATGAGCGTGTCGGTATCGTCGCGGTCCATGAGATGGGCCCGGATCTTCTTCGGCTCCGGGTCGAAGCACCGAAATCCGATATAGAGGCTGCGGAGATCGTAGGTCACCAGGCATTCCGTCTTGACGGGAGACGGAATATTGTCACCCGGCTGCCATTCGTAGGGCAGCGGGATGGCCGGGGCCGCCGCCCAGGCTTCTTCGTCGAGGATCCCGTCGATCCGGATCGGGACGGCGGCCCTGGCGACATCGAACCGGGCGGACGCGACATCCTCCGACGGTTTGACGGGCGCTTGTGACGGCGAGGCCGGAGCGACCAGAACGGCCCAAAGTGAAAGAACCGGCAAGACCAGGGAGAGTCGGCGGATCGGGCTCATGGCGACTCCTTGGGACCTTCTATCCTATATACTCCGGACGGCGACAAAGGGTTGAGCAAGGGGAATGGACGCTCCCACCGGGCCGTCCCTCGCCCCGTTTCAGACCCGAGTCCGCGTGATCTTGGCCACGAGGGCCGAGGTCGGGTCCGGGCAGCGCACATATTCCGTCGTGACGCCCTCGGGATCGATCACCTTGGCGTAGGGCGTCCCCTCGTATTTCCAAGGCAGGGTGACGCCGTTCTCGAGGAGGCGGACGAATTCGTTGAGGCTGGCCCGGAGCCAGGGACAGATCTCGCCCCAGTCGGCGGGGTAGGCGAACTTCTCCCCTTTCGGATGGCACCAGGAATCGGGGCGCGCTTCGAAGATCTCGATGTCGATCTTGTACCGCTTGGGCCTCGGAGGAGGAGGCGGCGGCGGGACTTGACCGTTCTTGTCCTCGCCGGCGACGGTCCCGGCGGCGGCCATGAAAGCCGCGGCGGCGCATCCGGCCTTGCCCATGAAATCCCTTCGGTCCATATGTCGACTCCTTTCGTCCGGGCTTTGATCGGCATTATTGCACACAACATGCCATCCTCCTCAAGTCCGGCCGCCGCGCTCCGCTGCCCGGGAACGCCCCCGCCGGACTCGAAAAGCGCTTCACGCGGCGCGTAAAGGGAATTACAATGGGGTCAAGGGAATTTACTCAGCGGCCGGCGTCTAAACGCCGGGAGGGCTCCCGGCGAAGTCTCAAGTGAGCGGGGCCGGGGGTGAAGACCGGCCGGCGCCGGAGGAGGTGGGACCGTGACCCGGAGCGAAAAGGCCGTCCTGATCGTGGGGGTTCTCTGGCTGGCCTCCTGCGCTCCGGCGAGGCAGGCCGTCGTCACAACGGCGCCTCCTCCCGTCGATGGGAGCGCTCGGATCGCCGAGGCCGA
>Ga0326732_1000373_pt1 | contig 10503 bp, 8 predicted proteins | sample MHFSIPfraction_4_FD_207644 | JGI IMG/M metagenome (GOLD analysis project Ga0326732, IMG submission 207644) | Lab enriched peat soil microbial communities from Michigan Hollow, Ithaca, NY, United States - MHF12FN SIP fraction | ecosystem: Environmental > Terrestrial > Soil > Wetlands > Peat...
GCGCGCCCTCAGGGGAGAGGGCAGGGTGAGGGGTGGTCCCGCCAACCAGTCGCACCCTCAGGGGAGAGGGCAGGGTGAGGGGTGGTCCCGCCAACCGAGGTCCGCCGGCGCGCCCTCAGGAGAGAGGGCAGGGTGAGGGGGTGGTGTCAGGTAGAGGGGCCGCCCTCAAGCCGCCGAGGAGCTCTCGATCACCGGCACCTCCGCCGCCGCGGGCCTGAGCAGCTGCAGCACCACCGGCAGCACCACCAGCGACGCCACCAGCCCGCAGAACGAGCCCAGGGTGAGCAGGAGGCCCAGGCTGAAGATGCCCTGGTGCGAGGCGATCATCAGGCTCCCGAAGCCGACCATGGTGGTGAGGCCGTTCAGCAGGACCCCCATCACCGCGCTGCGGGCGAGGAGGTGGCCCTGGTGGGTTCGGACCTCGAGATGGCTCACGATCACGTTGAGCCCGAACTCGGCCGCAGTGCCGATGATGAGCGGCAGGCCCCAGATGTTGGCCAGGTTGAAGCGGATCCCGCAGACCTGCATGAGCCCGATCGTCCACAGCAGCGCCAGCCCCATCGGGATCAGGGCGAGCATGCTCTCGCGCAGGCGGCGGATCATGAAGATGCTCAGCCCGCCCACCAGCACGAAGGCGTAGAGGGTGCCGGTGAGGTAGGCGCGCTCCATCAGCACGGTGGCCTCGTAGGTGATGACCGGCGGGCCGGTGACGTCGGGATCGACGGTGCGCAGCTCGCGCACGAACTGGGCCGCCCCCGCCTTCTCCCAGATGTCCACCTTCGGCTGGATCTGGATGAGGAACCGTCCGCTCTCGCCGATGAACTTGCGGCGCAGCTCGTCGGGCACGTCCTTGATGGTCACGGTCGTCGGGCTCAGGTTCCGCTGCAGGCCGTAGAACTTGCTCACGAAGTCGCGGTAGAGCTGGGCCTGCAGGTAGTTGAGCGCGGCCTCCGCGGAGTCGCGCTTGCTCTTGTCGAGCAGGCGCATCACCGAGATGGTCTTGTCCCGGACCACCCGGATCTCGGGGGGCAGCTTGGTGCCCGCCTCGGCCGCGACCACGTCGAACCGCCGCTTGATGTCGGCCAGCGCCTTCTTGAGCCGGTCGAGGTCGACCGCGCTCGAGTGACCGACCCGGATCGGGGCCACCAGCGGGGCGAAGCTCTTGATGATCGCGATCTTCTCGGCCTGGTCGTCGGGGATGACCCGGAGCACCGAGTCCACGTCGGAGACCGACGGCAGCTTCTCGAAGGCGGCCTGCTTGGCCCGCAGCTCGTCCAGCGACGAGGCGGAGGACAGGCCGTTGAAGCCGGACCGGCCGGTGCCGGCCAGGATGCGACGCTCCCACGCCACCGACTCGGTGCCCCGGGCCTGGAGGTTGAGCACGTTGTAGTCGAAGCCGACGTGCGGAACCGCCCAGATCGCGAGCGCGGTGGCCACCCCGGCCCCGGTCAGCACGGTGCGGGGGAAGGTGACCAGGCGCTCGAGGACCGGAACCCGGATGCGCTCGAGCTGGTGGGCACGCGGGCGGCGCTGCCGGGGGCGGTCCGCGTGGTGGGCGTCCACGAACATGAGGACCGCGGGGAACAGGGTCATCATCCCGAGCCAGGCGATGAGGATCGCGAGGCCCGCGATCAGGCCGAGCTCCTGGATGCCGCGGAAGTCGGTGAACACGAGGACGAAGAACGTCCCCGCCGCGGTCAGCGCGCCGATCAGCATGCCGGGTCCGGTGCGCGCCGCGCTCAGCTCGAGGGCCTCCCGCAGGTTGCGGCCGAGGAAGATCTCCTCCTCGTAGCGGAAGAGGTAGTAGATGCCGTAGTCGATGCCGATGCCGACCACGATCGAGATGAACATGACCGAGAACAGGGTCAGGTGGCCGACCACCAGGGTGACCACCCCCATCGACCAGGCGAGGGTCACCGCGAGCACCACCAGCATCAGCACCGGCTTGCCCACCCGCATGAAGGCCAGGGTCATGACCACGAGGGTGAGCGCGAACGCGAGCACGTCGGAGATGCCGCTGTCGTGGAAGGCGGCGGTCATCTCGTCGTTGGAGAGCGCGGGCGCCCCGGTCACCCCGGCCTGCACGTTCGGGAAGGCGGGCCGCAGCCGGACGATGGCGCCGCGGATCGTCTCGATCGCGACCTGGTCTCCGGTGAAGCTGCCCTTCTCGCTGGGCGGGGTCTCGACCAGGATGAAGAGCAGGCTCTTGTCGTCGGAGAGGAAGTAGCCCGCGTCGTCGGGGGGGTCCTCTCCGAAGGAGAACAGGGTGCCCCAGGGCGAGCGATAGGGCGCGGGGCGCTCCAGGCGGCTCGCCACCTGGTCCAGCAGCACGCGCAGGAAGCGCGTGTCCACCGGGAGATCCTTGTCCTGGAGCCCGATGTCGAAGAGATTCGACACGAAGGCGGCGGCCATCTGGGTGTTCACGCCCTCGAGCAGGCGGGCCAGGCTCGGGTCGCCCGCGAAGCTCTCCATGAACTCCTGGTGGTCGAAGATCTTGTCGCGGATCTCGCGCAGCTCCTGGGTGGACAGGTAGAGGAGCTGGCGGCCCTCGAAGCGCTTGGGGTCGATGCGGTAGGCGATGCGGTGGAACTTGACCGGGCCCTGCTGCAGCTCCTCGGTGAGCCGCGTCGCGTAGGCGCGCGCCCCCTCGAACGAGCCGGCCTCCACCACCACCACGATGTCCTCGAGCTCGCCGAACTCCTTGGCGTACTCGGCGTAGCGCACCACGAAGCCCGCGTCCTGGGGCAGGAGCGAGCGGGTGGAGGTCTTGAAGGTGAGGACCTGCATGGTGTAGACGATCGCCACCACCGCCAGGAGCAGGGAGATGGCGACGGTGACCGCGGGCCGGCGGCAGGAGAGCCGGACCAGCCGGCGCAGCAAGCGGCCGGTGCGGGAGATGGCGACCATGAGCGGTGCCGGGGGACGGCGGGGGCTAGTCCGCGCCGCCGATGAACTTTTCCAGGCGCGTCCGCGCCACCTCGTCGGACCACTGCTCGGGCGGGGACTTCATGAGATAGGCGGAGGGCGCGAGCAGCGCTCCCTTGATGCCGCGGTCCATCGCGATCTTGCACGAGCGGATGGCGTCGATCACGACTCCGGCGGAGTTGGGGGAGTCCCACACCTCGAGCTTCAGCTCCACGTTGATGGGCTGGTCGCCGAAGCTGCGGCCCTCGAGACGGATGTGGGCCCACTTGCGATCCTGGAGCCACGGCACGTAGTCGCTCGGCCCGATGTGGATGTTGTCGTCGGCCATGTCGTGGGCGAGCTGGGAGCGCACCGCGTCGGTCTTGGAGATCTTCTTGGAGGCGAGGCGCTGCCGCTCGAGCATGTTGTAGAAGTCGGTGTTGCCGCCCACGTTGAGCTGGCTCGTCCGCTCGAGGCGCACCCCGCGATCCATGAAGAGCTTGGTCAGGATGCGGTGGATGATGGTGGCCCCCACCTGCGACTTCACGTCGTCGCCCACGATCGGCAGCCCCCGGTCCTCGAAGCGCCGCCGCCAGTAGTTCTCCCGGGCGATGAACACCGGGATGCAGTTGACGAAGCCGCAGCCCGCGTCGAGCACCTGCTCCACGTACCACTTGGTGGCCATCTCGCTGCCCACCGGCAGGAAGTTCACCACCACGTCGGTGCGCGTCTCGCGCAGGATCTGGGTGATGTCGGCGGTGGTGCCGGGCGCCTTGGTGATGATCTGCGAGAGGTAGTGGCCGAGCCCGTCGTGGGTCATGCCCCGCTGCACCGGCACGTCCAGACGCGGGACCTCCCCGAAGCGCACCGTGTTGTTCGGCTTCGCCCAGATGGCCTCGGACAGATCGAGCCCGACCTTGTTGGCGTCGATGTCGAAGGCGGCCGAGAACTCGATGTCGCCCACGTGATAGCCGCCGAGGCGGGGCCGCATCAGCCCCGGGATGAAGCCGTCGTCGGCGACGCCCTTGTAGTAGTGGACCCCCTGGACGAGTGCGGACGCGCAGTTACCGACGCCGATGATCGCAACGCGAACAGATCCCACAGACGCCTCCTCGGAGAGTCGCCGCCGCGAGCGGCGGCACGGAGAATTTCATGAAGTCTAGCACAGGGTCCGAGGGCCCGCCTCAACCTACGCGGGCGGCTCCCCGGGTCGGGGCCGCAGGCGGGCGCGGTCGGAGACCCCGAGGGCCAGGAAGCCGACCCCGGCCCACGCCATCTCGCGCAGCCGGCGCACCAGCACGAAGGAGAGCCCGGACGTCGCGGCGAGCCCGAAGGCCTCGAAGAAGGCGACGTAGCCGCCCTCGAGGGCCCCGAGCGAGGCGGGCACCATGAAGCTGGCGAACTTCACGCCCCCCGCGAAGGACTCGATGATCAGCGCGGTCCCGAGCGGGACCGGCGTGCCCAGCAGCCTCATCACGATGTAGATCTCGAGCCCACCGCTGGCCCAGGCGACCGCGTGGACCAGCGCGGAGGCGATGAGGCGGCGGCGGCCGTGCCGGTAGAGCGCGGCGAGGGCCCGGTCGAGATCGCCCAGGCCCTGCAGGTAGCGCTCCCCGCCGAAGCCCACGCGCGCCCCGATCCGTCCGAGCAGCCGTCCGCCGCCGCCGAGCCCGCCGCTGGCCTGCACGAGCGCGAATCCCCCGATGGCGACGATCTCGACCGCCAGCAGCCCGGTCATGATCGGGAGTAGCCGGCTCGACGGCGGGAGCGCGGCGCGCGCGGCCAGGAGGCCCCCGGCGAGGAAGACGATCTGTCCCACCACGATGGTGGTCTTGTCGGCGATGACCGACACGAGGCCGTCGAGCAGCGGCACGTGCGGCCTCAGGAGGAAGGCCTTCACCGGCTCGCCGCCCACCGCCATGGTCGGGGTGGCCAGGTTGATCGCTTCGCCGGCCAGCCGCGCGCGGAAGACCAGGCCCAGGGGCACCGGTCCCGGCAGGAGAAGGCGCCAGGCGATCGTGTCCACCAGCCCGGCCAGGGCGTAGGGAAAGGCGAGCACGAGCGGTAGGCGCCACCCGAGGGTGACGAAGGACGACCAGATCGCGGCCGGACCGATCTGCACGACCAGGTAGCCGACCACGGCCAGCCCGGCCAGCACGAGCAGCGGGCGCAGCCAGCGCGACACTATGCGATGCGTCCGCGGCCCAGTCGCCGGATGCGCGCCAGGCAGCCCACCCAGTACGCCTGCGATCCCACCGCCACCACCGCCGCGATCGCGCCCACCAGCGAGGGGGCCAGCAGCCGCAGCGTCGCCGCCCCGAGCAGGACGAGGTAGAAGAGGTCTCGGTTGGCGATGTTGCGGAGCACCCCGCCCACGGTGGGGCCGATCTCGATCTCGCGCGGCAGGTAGCGCGCGAAGAGCGCGCTCAGGGTCACCCCGGCCGCGCCCAGCAGGCCCAGCCCGAGCATGACCGGCCCCCCCGCGGTCACGCCGATGCCCAGCACGAGCCCGGCGTGGATCAGCGTGTCGATGGTCCAGTCGAGGTTGGCCCCGAAGCGGGACTCCTGGAAGGTGAGCCGGGCCAGCTCGCCGTCCGCGTGGTCGACGATGCAGGCGAGCGCGTAGAGGAGGACGCCGACGAAGGCGCTCGTGGGCGTGGCGGGCCAGAAGCACCAGATCGCGCCCAGGCCGATGGCCAGGCTCGCGAGGCTCACGTGGTTGGGCGTGAGCTCCGTCCGCACCAGGAGCCGCGTGATCCAGCGGGAGCAGCGCCGGTGCAGGTACCGGTCCATGCCGGAGTCGGCGGGGATGGACAGCGTCACCCGCAGGGCCTCCTCCGCACGAGCCAGGCCCGCTTCGTCGCGCACGTCGACGTAGGGGCCCGTCGCCGCGCAGGGCGTGGCCTCCGCTTCGCGCAGCCAGCGCGCGAGCTCGGATCCCACCGGCCGGCCCCCGGCCAGATGCTTCCAGAGCGCGGCGGGCGGCGGCGTCGGCACCAGCGCCACCGGCGCCGCCCCGCCGGCCGATTCGGCCACCATCGCGGGGCGGGAGGGAGATGCGGCGAGCAGGCCCTCCAGCGCGCTCACGTGGATCAGCGCGGAGGCGGGGAGCAGGAGCCATCGGGCGGGGGCGTCCGCAGGCACCTCGGCGCCCGGGTCGAGCGCGGCGGCCAGGGCGGGCATCCGGCGCAGCGCGCGGTCCATCGCGGCGTCGCGCAGGGTCGACGGGACCGCGATGCGGGCCGCGCCGGCCCGGAGGGCCGCCACCATCGTGCGCACCGCCAGGGTGCGCCCCCAGACGGCAGTGGCCGCTAGCCGCTCGGTGGCGACGTCGGGGAGATACAGGAGCGCGCGGACCACATCAGGGCCCGAGGCGCTCGATCTTGGGGAGGATCTGCGTCTCGGCGCGCCGCAGGTCTTCCGCGAAATCCACCTCGGTCCACGGCAGGCCCGTCACGTCGACCCAGCCCACCGGCACGCGCGCAAGCAGGCGGTGGAGGGCGTCCTCGTATTCGTTGGCGCCGCCGGTCTCCCGGATGGACTCCTCCATCAGGCGGATGTACTCGGGGGCGTGGGCCGGACTGCACTTGAAGAAGCCGACACCCTCGCCGACCACGTCCCAGGACTGGGGGACGAACTTCTTGCCGAGGGCGATCACGCGGTCGCCCACCGCGTAGAGCTTCACTTCCTCCCCGGTGTCCTGGAAGCCGCGGTCGAGCAGCAGGGCGCTCGCGGCGGGCGAATCGATCAGCCCGCGCAGGAAGCGATCGGGGAAGAGCACGTCGGCGTCCATGATCAGGGTGCTGTCGCGGAGGAGGGTCTCCCGCGCGCACCACAGCGAGAGGATCGAGCCCTTCTGGTAGTCCGGGTTCTCCACGTAGCCGATGCGCATCGCGCTCCGCGCGGTGCCGGCCGCGCGCCGCACCTGGTCCTGGCAATGGCCCAGCACCACGACCGCCTCGTCCACCCCGCCGGCCGCGAGGGCGTCCAGCATGCGGTCGAGCAGGGAGCGCCCACCCACCGGGAGCAGGCACTTGTGGGTGTGGTCGGTGAGCGGCGCCAGCCGGCGCGCGACCCCCGCGGCCAGGATGACCGCCTTCACCGGCGCGTCCCGAAGCAGGAGCGGAAGCGGTCGCGGATCTCCTCGGGCGGGTAGGGAATGCGCGGCGCGGGCTGCTCCTCGGGGGTGACGCGGGCCAGGATGAAGCTGGGCCCACCGCCGGCCAGCGCGGTGGTCATCGCCTCACGAATCTCGTCGGCGCCCGCGACCGCGACGCTCCGCTCGTAGCCGGCGGCCCGCGCGATCCGGTGCAGGCCGACCGCGCGGGAGGGCGAGGCCTGGTTGCCGGTCGAGCCGTAGAGCGCGTTGTCGAAGACCACGTGCACGAGGTTGGCGGGCCGCTGCCGGCCCATCACCGGGCCGCCGCCGATCATGGGCAGGATGCCGAGGCTCATCAGCAGGTTGCCGTCACCGTCGAAGACCACGGTGGGCCGGGCGGGCACCGCGAGGGCCACGCCCAGGCCGATGGCGGAGGCCATGCCCATCGAGCCGATCATGTAGAAGTTCTCGGGCCGATCCTTGACCGCGAACGATTCGCGGCAGATGTAGCCGTTGGCGTGCACCACCGGCTCGGTGCCGAGCGGCGCCACCGCGGCCCGCAGCGCCTCGAAGCGCGAGATGCGCGGGGCGGGGAGCGGGCCGTCCGCGCCGGCCGGGAGAGCGATCGGCGTGGCCCCCGCGGCCGGCGCGGCGGCCGGATGCGACGCGGTGTCGAGGACGCCGGGAGGAAGGAGCAGCGCCACCGGCTGGCTCAGCCGGTCCGACTCGGCGCGCCCCCACGCGACGTCCTCCGCGATGGTCGCCGCCGAGAGGACGCGGTGCGGGATGCGCATCATCTCGAGCAGGCCGGGCGAGATCTCGCCCATCAGCAGGTGCTCCGGCGCGTCCTTGCCCCGGTGGCCGCGCCAGGTCACCAGCAGGAGCGCGGGGAGGCGGTACATCAGGGAGAGCGAGACGAGCGCGTTCATGCTGGTGCCGAGCCCCGAGTTCTGCATCAGGACCATCGGGCGACGCCCGGCGAGCCAGGCCCCGGCCGCGAGGCCCACCGCCACGTCCTCGCGCACCGCCGGCACGTAGGGCAGGCGCGGGTGCCCTTCCAGGGTCGCGATCAGGCTCTCGATCATCGAGCAGGGCACGCCGGTGAAGAAATCGTAGCCCTGCGCTTCCAGCAGGCCGGCCAGCGCGCGGCCGGTCAGGACTTGATCGCCGCCCATGCCCGCTGGTAGTCCTCGAACGTGTCGACCTCGAGCCAGCCCTTGTAGACGTCCACGCACGCCACGGTCTCGCCCCGCGCCACCAGCTCCTGCAGCAGATCCGTGAAGGCGCCGCGCTCCGGGCGGTCGGCCTCGTGGAACGGCCCCGCGCCCGCGGCCAGCCGCTGCTGGTAGGCCTCGCGCAGGGCGGCGGTGCCCCGCTCGGAGAAGAGGGCGAGCCCGATGAACTCGCCGGTGGCGCGCTCGGGAGCGAGGCGCTGGCCCACCGAGACGAGCCGGTCGTCGGCCGCGCCGGGCAGGGCCCGCAGCCCCGCCTCGGGCGTGCGGGCGGTGATCACCAGGTCGAGCGGCTTGCCGAGCGGCAGCAGGCGGTCGCGCTGGTCGACCCAGGCGCGGTCGACTACGATGGCGCAGTCGGCCTCGGCGCGCAGCAACCTGTCGAGCACGGTCTGCTCGAACAGGATGTCCGAGTAGAGGAACAGGATCGGGCCGCGGAGCTCGCGCTCCGCCGCGAACAGGGAGCCGAGCTCGCCGGTCTCCTCGTACCGGTCGTGGTCGTAGTAGCGCACCCCCGGCACCGTGACCATGTCCTTCTTGTAGCCGCGCACCACCACGATGTCCTGCACCCCGCAGGCCCGCAGGGTGTCGATCTGGCGCTCGAGAATGGTGCGGCCCTTGATGTCGAGCATGCACTTGGGCCGGTCCTCGGTGAGCGGCAGCAGGGACTTGCCGGAGCCCGCCGCGATGATGACCGCGCGGGCGGGGCCGGGGGAGGCGGGCAGGTAGGCGTCCTCGATCGCCTTGAACTCGTCGACGCCCACGTGCTTGTAGATCTCCTCGAGCGGCACGATGTGCGGGTCGAGCGCGTCGAGGCGGCGCTCGCGGGCCAGGGTCTCGAGGGTCTGCTGCATGCCCCGCACCGCGCCGCGCAGCACCTGGTTCGCCCAGATCACCATCTTGACGCCGGCCTGCTCCAGCTCCTCGAAGGTGACCGACGGGTAGAGGGTGGGCACCACCACCACCGGGGTGGGCCGATCCCAGAGGCGCATGAACTCGAGGATCTCGGCCGCGGTCTTGGACTTCGAGTGCATCAGCACCATGTCCGCCCCCGCGTCGGCGTAGGCGTGGGCCCGGCGCAGCGCCTCCTTCATGCCCCAGCCCGCGATCAGGGCCTCGACCCGCGCGATCAGCACGAAGTCGGGGTCCTTGCGGGTGTCGACCGCGGCGCGCACCTTGCCCGCGAACTCCTCGACCGAGAGCAGCTCGCGCTTCATGCCGGGGTAGAGGCTGCACTTCTTGGGGAAGACGTTGTCCTCCATGCAGATGCCCGCGATGCCGGCCCGCTCGTACTCCTGCACGGTCCGGACGACGTTGACCACGTTGCCGTAGCCGTTGTCGACGTCCGCGATGACCGGGGTCGCCACCGCTAGGTCGATGAAGAGGGCGGCCTCCAGGTTCTCGGTCATGGTCAGGAGGTTCACGTCGGGCACCGCGCGCTGGGCTGCGGAGACCGCGAAGCTCGAGGACCAGACCACCGGGAATCCCGCCGCCTCGATCAGCTTGGCGGAGAGGGCGTCGTGGGCGCCCACCATCGGCACGAGGCCGGGCCGGCGCAGGAGCGCGCGAAGGAGTCCGCTCTTGGTCATAGCTTCTTCTTCTGCCCCTTGTCCTCGGCCATGAGCTCGTCCTGCTTGTTCTTGAGCTTCGAGACGAGCTCGTTGTAGGACGAGGTCTGGATGATCTTGTTGAACTGGGTGCGGTAGTTGGAGACGAGGCTGACCCCCTCGATGCTGACGTCGTAGACGAGCCAGCGGTCGCCGCGCTTGATCAAGCGGTAGTCGACCGGCACCTCGGTGCCGTTCTTGGTGATGATCTTGGTCGACACCGTCGCGTAGTCGCCGTCGACCCGCTCCGCGGTGTACTGGATCTTCTCGCCCCCGTAGGTCTCGATCTTCGAGATGTAGGAGCGCTCGAGCAGGTCGGCGAAGAGGCCGACGAACTCGGTGCGCTGCGCCTCGGAGAGCGGCTGCCAGTGGCGGGCCATCGACCGCTTGGCGATCTCGCCGAAGTCGAAGATCTCGTTGGCGATCTTGCGAACCGCGACGCGCCGCTCGGGCACCTTGGCCTCGCCCTTGAGGCTCGGATCGTCCAGGGTCTTGAGCACGCGGTCCACCGCGCCCCGGAGCTGGTCGGTCGGGACTCCCGCCGACGCGGGCCCGGCCGCGGTCACCGCCAGCCCCACTGCCAGCAGCGCTGCCTTCACGTGAAACCAGTTCATCGGAACCTCCCGGTTCGAGAGTCTACACCTTGCCGAATATGTACTTG
>Ga0326732_1000374_pt1 | contig 10490 bp, 10 predicted proteins | sample MHFSIPfraction_4_FD_207644 | JGI IMG/M metagenome (GOLD analysis project Ga0326732, IMG submission 207644) | Lab enriched peat soil microbial communities from Michigan Hollow, Ithaca, NY, United States - MHF12FN SIP fraction | ecosystem: Environmental > Terrestrial > Soil > Wetlands > Peat...
TTCGACGGCACAGGCCTGTTCGAAGCGCTGCACCCTGGTCAGGGCATTCGGCACCACGATGCAGTCGATGCCGGCGGCGTGGGCTGAGGCGAGCCCACGGCGGGAATCTTCGACCGCGAGGCACTGAGCGGGCTCGAGCCCCAGTTGCTCGAGCGCCTTGAGATAGGGTTCGGGATGTGGTTTGGGATTGCCCACCTCGTCGTCCGTGACGATGACTTCGAAGTGGCGGAGCAGGCCGTTCGGGCCATGCATCAGTTCGACTTTGTCCCTCGGGCTTCCGGTCACGAGCCCCATGCGGACAGTTCCCGCAAGCGATTCTATGGTTTCCCGGACCTTCGGCATAAGTGGCACGGTGTGCCGGATCATCTCGACGAACGCGTTGTTCCTCCGTTCGAGCAATGGAGCTGCGACCTCGGCAGGCATGCCAAGTTCTCTGGCGATCTGGGAGCTGTGTTTGGCGTTGCCGAGGTACTCTATTCCCCAGTAGGCCTCGTCAAGAGTAAAGCCGGCCTCGGAGAAACAGGACCTGGTCAGGTCGAAAAACAGGGCCTCGCTGTCGAGCAGCAGGCCGTCGTTGTCCCACAGTATGGCATGAATCATCGGGCAGGAGCGGACAGGTATGGAACAGAGATCGAACAGGGTGAATATAAGGGAACCTCAAAAAAATGTCATGAGCGGACTTAGTGCAAGGCGGATGGAGCGGAGAAACCGGAGTCCCGACAAGTCGGGATGAGGATTTCGAGCACCACCCAACGCAGCAATCAGGACGCGAAATAAGTTTTTAGAGGTTCCCATACGAAATCACCGCCCGTTCTTCTCCTTAAGGCACCCCCTGTAGATTCGGACCGCACTCACGGCGGCACGGCGAACATCGCTGTCGGCAATGAGCGCCAGCATCTGGCGTCCTGTCAGATGGGAGTTGTTGCGCATCAGCTCGTTACGGTAGAGCAGCCGCATGAGCACATCCATCGACAGATCCCATCCGGCATCGACCACCTTTTCGAGAGAAACGACCGGATAGGCAGATGGTTCGCTTGCCGAAACCTTGCGCAGCGACATCGTCCTCTTGTTGCCCTCCTCCCGGATGATGAGTTCGATCCGTTTTTCCCCGAAGACAAGTCCAACGCCCGCCGGCTCCTTGAATGGAGCTTGGGTCGGCGGCTTGATATATTCGCGGGACGGATTGGTGCCGACCCAGAGGTCAAAAGCCTCGAAGATCATGGCAGCGCCCAGCTTGCGGTCGATCGTCTTGTTGCCGCGCAACAGAAAGACGAGCTGGAAGAGGTCTCGCATAAAGACGATGAGCACCCCGCTGACGTTATCGCGCTTAAGCAGAGAGCGGTAATCGCAGAAGGCCAGGTGGCAGTAGATCAGCATACGCACGATGTCGATGCTCTCCATGCTTTTGGTGCGTATAACCGGAGAGAAGTTGTTGTACAGGTCCCAGTCGCGCGAGGTGATGTTGCCTTCTTCCTCGTACTCGCTGAAGATCCTGGTGCCCGGATAGGGGGTCATCGACATGTACAGTGTCTGCTTCAGGCCGAGTGAGCGGGCGAAATCCGGATAGGCCATCGTATCCTCCATGCTCTCCGAGAGGTGGCCGATAATGAAATAGCCCTCGGAGCCGACGTGGAACTTGTTCAAGAGGGAAATCGCCTTCGAAACATCATCGAGCGAGTTCTTCTTGTTCATCAGTTCGAGCGTCTTGGGATTGGGACTCTCGATGCCGAGTCCCACCTTCTGGAGCCCCACCTTGCTCAGCTTGTTGAGGATTCTTTCTGCACGCACGACATCGGTCGCCCGGGTTTCGGTCATGATCCTGAAATTGGTCAGCCCACGATCGATCATGAGGTCGCACAGCGCCTCGACGCGCTTGATGTTGGTCAGGAAGTTGGCATCCCAGATCTTCAGGAGCTTCTTCTTTTTGGGATCATGCAGGAGGGCGATCTCCTCGACGACATTCTCCGCACTACGCCCGCGCCAGTTCTTGTGCATCTTGTCATTCGCGCAGAAGGAGCACTTCCACGGACAGCCGCGCGAGGTGTAGATCGTGTCGATGGTGTAAGAATCGCCCTTCTCGCCATAGCGTTTCGGGCGAAGCGTGCGCAGCGGAAAGCGGATCGAGTTGACATCGCTGATCAGGTCACGCATGCCGGTATGGACCATGCCGCCATTCTCCATCCAGGCAAGCCCCTTGACATCGCGCGACGGCCCGGACTGCACCAGTTCACGGAAGGTCGCCTCGCCTTCGCCGATGACAACCATATCGACGCAGTCGAGACTGAGCGTCTCTTCGGGCAACGCCGTCGGATGGAAGCCACCCATGACCACCGGAACGCCATGCTTTTGAGCGATCTTCGCCAGCCGCGTGGCATTGTTGAAACAGCCGGTCATCGAGGAGATGGCCACCAGATCGAATGAGCGAGATTTCAGCAACCGCTCGAAGCTGTCGAAAAGCTGTTCGTTGTAGTAGTTTTCGGGAATGACCATGCTCTCCACGATATCCTCGACTGCGGCAGCGAGATAACAGATTCCGATGCAGTCGGAAATGAAGCGGGGAAAAGGCACGACCATCGCCGGTGTCGCCTCGACAAAACAGATGTTGTTATAATATGCCATGAAAGGTTGGCCGTCGGCCAATGGATTGGGCTTTTAAATATGGACCGGACCCTGCCTGGAAAGCTTTGGTGGACGGAGTGCCACACTTGAAGCCTGTCAGGATCAATGAACTGACAAAAGGGTACTGCTGGTCGACCGGATCGCTCCAGTCCGAAAAAGTCGTGAACGATTGATATTTAAAGTATACAAAAATTAGCAAAGCCCATACGACTCCGGGATACAGACATACGCCACACGGCATGCTTCATTAAAAAAAGCGGGCCGGAGCCCGCCTTACAGGAGTTCATTCCCCGCAGGGTCGCCATCAGAAACGACGCCTGCGAGGTGATGAACATCGGTCATGCCCCGGCCATCATGGCTTCGATGTCGGCGTCGACCGTGCCGATCGGCTTCAGGCCGAACTTCTCGACGATCGCCGCGGCGATGTTGGGGGTGAGGAACTCGGGAAGTGTTGGCCCGAGCCTGATCCCCTTGACGCCGAGGTAGAGAAGTGCGAGCAGCACGGTGACCGCCTTCTGCTCGTACCATGCGATATCGAAGGAGATGGGCAGGTCGTTGATGTCCTCCAGACCGAACACCTCCTTGAGCTTCAGGGCGATCACCGCCAGCGAGTAGGAGTCATTGCACTGGCCGGCGTCGAGCACCCTCGGGATGCCGCCGATGTCGCCAAGGGGCAGCTTGTTGTAGCGGTACTTCGCGCAGCCGGCGGTCAGGATGACCGTGTCCTTCGGCAACGCCTCGGCGACATCGGTATAGTACTGCCTGGAGGCGTGGCGGCCGTCGCAGCCGGCCATGACCACGAAGCGCCTGATCGCTCCCGACTTCACCGCATCGACCACCTTGTCGGCCAGCGCCAGCACCTGACTGTGGGCGAACCCGCCGACGATCTCCCCGTTCTCCAGCTCGACCGGGGGCTTACATGTTCTGGCCAGTTCGATCAGTTGCGAGAAGTCCTTCGCCTTGCCCTCCTGGCGCGCCGGAATGTGCTTCAGCCCGGGATAGCCGGCCATACCGGTGGTGAACATGCGCTGGCGGTAGGACTCCCTTACCGGCACGATGCAGTTGGTGGTCATGAGGATCGGGCCGTTGAACGTGTCGAACTCGCGGTCCTGCGCCCACCATGCGCTGCCGTAGTTGCCGACGAAGTGGCTGTACTTCTTGAAGGCCGGATAGTAATGGGCCGGCAGCATTTCGCAGTGGGTGTAGACGTCGACGCCGGTGCCTTCGGTCTGCTTCAGCAGATCCTCCATGTCACGCAGGTCGTGGCCTGAGATCAGGATGCCCGGACGGTTGCCGACACCGGTCCTGACCGTGGTGATCTCCGGGTGGCCGTAGGTGGTCGTGTTGGCCTTGTCGAGCAGGGCCATGGCCTTGACTGCCGCGGCGCCGGTCTCCATCACGAGCGCGAGAAGGTCGTCTGCGGACTGTTCACTGACAAGTGCGGCAAGGCTCCTGACGTAGAAGGCGTAGACCTCGTCGTCGTGGTAGCCGAGCACGGCGGCATGGTCGGTATAGGCTGCGAGACCTTTGAGGCCATAGAGCACGAGGCTCTTGAGGGAGCGCAGGTCGGGATTTTCGCTCAGGCTCTCGATACCGCAGGTGACCGCCTTGTCGACGAACTCGTCGCGTGTGCTTCCCTTCCAGGTCGCCGCGTCGTGCGCCGGCGTCTTCCCTGAAAGTGCCCTGACCTCGTCGCGCACGGCGAGGGTCTTGCGGATGCGCTCCACGATGGCATCTTCGTCGAAGTTGGTGTTGGTCACGGTGACGAACAGCGACTCACTGATGAACTCTCCATATTTCCGGTCGAGTGGTCCCTGCAGCCCGGCGGCGCACAGGGCGAGCCCTTCGACGGCATAGACGAGGGTATCCTGCAGCCTGGCAGTCGTCTCGTCCTTGCCGCACACGCCGCGGACGTTGCATCCTGTTCCCCTGATGCTCTCCTGGCACTGGTCGCAATACATGCTCATGATATCGATTCCTTATGGTGTTGTTTGTGGTTTGCAATCAGGCGACAGGAGCGATGCAAGCCGCCGGTCTGCGGCCGCCCCGTCATTGTCGCCAAGTTTTTCCCGGGTTGCCGCCCGCTTGAGCAGCGCCGCCTTCATCAGTGTTTTCTGACGCGGTTTGCGTTCGATAACCGCGCTGAAATCCTCCTCCGCGCCACGATAATCGGCCATCTCGTACCTGATCAGCCCACGGTTGCCGTATGCCACGATACTCTCCCGGTAACGCAGTCCGAGCTTCAGTGCCATGGTGAAATCCTGCAACGCGCCTTCACGGTCCCCTTCGGCTCCACGGACACCGGCTCGGCTGAACCAGGCGTCGGCATTCCCCGGTTCGGCCTCGATCAGCCTCGAGATCTCACTTGCCGATCCCCGCCATGCTCCAAGGGCATCCTTCAACATGAGATCCACTCCTCCGACAGGAGGTCGCCGCCGATGCCGATGACCACCTGCTTGACCGGCACCTTGCGGCTCGACCGTTCGAGCGCTTTGGAGACGAGCCCCATCAGGCCGCCGCAGCAGGGCACCTCCATGATGGCCACGGTTATGGTGTTCACCTTTGCCATGTCGATCATGGCGGTCAGTTTTTCGACATATCGATCCATCTCGACGTCGAGCTTCGGGCAGGCGATCGCCAGGCTTCGACCCCGGAGGAGCCTTGCATGGAAATCGCCCATGGCGAAGGGAGCGCAATCTGCGGCGAGCAGCAGGTCCGAGCCCTGGTAGTATGGCGCGATGGGGGTGACGAGGTGCAGCTGGATTGGCCACTGGCGAAGCTCACCGGGTGAGGGGGAGGTTGCCGTTGCTGCTGTCGTAACCGCCTGGGGCCTGTTTCCGTTTCCACGCAGGTCCATCATCTTGCTCCCCGGACAACCTCCGCCGTGGTGGGCATGCGCTTCGTGCCTTGCTGCCGCCTCGTTTTCGAGAGGATTCGGGATCCCCTGCTCCTGCAGGTAGTCGAGCGCGATCCGGAGGTACCCCTCTTCCCCGTGCTCCATGAGGTGGCGCAGGTGCGCCGCAATGACATTCGGTCCGGCCTTCGCGATGCTTTCATGCATAACCCGGCGCTCGTCGTAGGGTTCGGCTTCCCGCTCCTCGACCCTCATGGCGCCGGTCGGGCATTTACCGACGCAGGCGCCCAGCCCGTCACAGAACAGGTCGCTGATGAGCCTTGCCTTGCCGTCGATGACCTGAAGCGCCCCCTCGGGGCAAGCCGGGATGCAATCCCCGCAACCGGTGCAGCGTTTTTCATCGATGGTTATGATCTGTCGTTTCATCATGGGGTTCCTTATGGTTTTTCCTGAACATGTTGCTCTTTTCCCACCTGTTCGACCCGCTTCAGGTCGGCGATCAGCTTGCCGACGGTGACCCTCGCAAACTCGTCATCCACCATCTGCTCGATACGCATGATCTCGTGGCGAAGCACGCAGTTGGCCCTGTTCGAGCAGAGCTGCCTGCGGAACATGCACTCTGAGACCTGCACCGGCCCCTGGAAGATCCCGATCACATCCCGCACCCTGATCCCGTCCGGGTCGGCTGCCAGCGCCACACCTCCGCCGGCCCCCTGCTTCGAGCTCACCAGCCCGTTCCTGATGAGCTCCTGGAGGATCCTCCTGAGAAACTGGTAGGGAATCCCCTGCCCCTCGGAAAGCGCTTTGGCCGAAAAGCGGCTGCCGGGTTTCATGCCGAGGGCAATCAGCGCCCGCAAGGCGTAATCGGTATGCTTGTTCAGTATTTTCATGGCTGTCGTTATTTGATACCAAATTAGTATCATTTAATCAGAATCAAAAACATCCCGGGAAAATTCCCGGAATTTTCAATTCGTCGATTTTTTTGATCCCCGGAACCACCCCCGGATTTCAAAGTGCTTTCAGGAGCTCGTATATTGACTTTACCCCCACCGGCCGCCGATCAAACAGGACATCGCATGCTTCAACTCAGGACAACCGCCTACTTTGCCCTCGACAGGCTTCGATCGAAAGGCGAATTCCCCCCGAAATGGAACAGCCCGGAAGAGCTCGAATCCGTCACGAACCACTTCATGCAACGCTTCATGGATGAGCGCATGGAAGCATCGAGGGAACTCGGTCCGGGGTTCCATCTTTTAGAACTGCTCGACCGGGTGGTCAGGTGCGAGGATCAGGAATACATGGACGAACCGTCGACCGACGGAGAGGAGAAGGCCGCCATGGTCAGGGCGCTCGATCGCATGAACGACCTGACGATGATCTACCGCCATCAGGTCGAACTGCTCGAACCTACCCTCGTTGAACTTTCCCAGGAGCGCAAGGGTCCGGTGAGGGTGCTCGAGCTGGCGGCAGGTTCGGGTGGGCTGGCCTTCGCCCTTGCGGAACATGCGCGAAACAAGGGCATCCGGATTGAAATCACCGCCTCCGACATAGTGCCGGAGTCAGTAGAAGCCGGAAGAAGGGCCGCCGCCGACCGGGGGCTGGCGGTCGACTTCAAGGTGGTCAACGCTTTCGACCTGTCGGGGATCGCCGGGGACGCCATCGACATGGTGGTCGTTTCACAGAGCCTGCACCATTTCACGCCGGGCCAGCTCTCCCTGATGATCGCCGGCGCCGGCAATCTCGGTGCATCGGTATTCGTAGGGATAGACGGCCACAGGAGCACCCTGCTGCTGGCCGGGGTGCCTTTCGTGGCGAGCCTGCAGGGAATTGCTGAATTCACGGGAGACGCATTCACTTCGGCGAGAAAGTTCTACAGTGATATCGAACTCGACATCATCGCCGAAATCGCCACAGGAAGGCGCCTCCACCGCGTCGAATGCTCATGGCCGCTGAGCGTGCTGACGGTCAGGACTGCAACCTGATGCCTGCCCGCACAGGCCTTGGATAAGGGGGCGAATGCTTATATTTTGAAGTCAATTGAACGAAGTTTCGCATTCACGCAATCAAACATCAAACGGAACGTACGATCATGACCATAGGCAAAGCACTCGTCGGGACGGCAGCCGTCCTCGTGCTCATTCAGCTTGTCCCGTTCGGAAGGGACCACAAGAACCCTCCGGTAAACGGCACACCACCGTGGGACAGCCCCCGAACCAAAGAGCTTTTCGACCGGGCGTGCAAGGACTGCCATTCGAACGAGACCGTATGGCCCTGGTACAGCAATGTCGCACCGGTCTCATGGCTGACCGGACTGGACGTCAAGATAGGCCGTCAGAAGTTCAACGTCTCCGAATGGGGCCAACAGAAGAAGAACAAGGGTGACGAGGCTGCCGAGGAGACCAGGGAAGGCAAAATGCCGCCATGGTTCTACCTGCCGCCGCACCCCGAGGCCAAGCTGACGCCGTCCGAAAAGGATGAACTGGTAAAAGGACTGGTCGCGACCTTCGGCGAAGAGAAGAAAAAGGGCGAAAAAGAGGCCCATTGAATCCTGTCATCCCGACGCCCGGCCGAACTTCATAACTACGGCCGGGCGTCAGGAAAACGCTCACCCCTGTCCAGACCACTGATGCATCCGAGGCAACAACCTTCCTCCTGACCAGCCCATGCGAGCCAACCACCACGCCCTCGGCAGCAAGACGTCCGGCCAGGGGCAGAACTATCCCCTGCATGCGATCCTGTTCGTTGCGACGCTGTTCTGCACCACCTGGGCAGGGACCTTCTGGCTCGGCAGGCCCGCCGACTTCCGGGAAGGGATCCCGGCATTCGTCGCCGCCCTCGGACCGGGGCTGCCTTTCTCCCTTTCGCTGGTCGCCTTCCTGAGCGTTCACGAGTTCGGCCACTATTTCGCGACAGCAGCCCACCGGATCAGGGCGACCCTGCCATACTACATCCCTGTTCCGCCGCTGCCCTTCATGCTGAACATCGGCACCATGGGAGCCGTCATCAAAGTCAGGGAACCGTTTCCGGATGCCGAATCGCTGCTCGACACCGGTGCGTCCGGGCCGCTCGCCGGTTTTGCGGTCGCCCTTGGCCTGCTGGTCTACGGCTTCCTGAACCTTCCTGCCGAGGGGTACATCTTCTCCATACATCCTGAATACCTTGCGAAAGGAGGTGTCCCTGCCCCTGAGCCGGGAACGCTCTTCCTCGGCAGGAACCTGCTGTATCTGCTGCTCGAAACCTTCATCGCCCCGAAAGGGCTTCCCCCGATGACCGAGATGTACCACTACCCGTACCTCTTCGCCGGATGGCTCGGCTGCCTGGTGACCTCGCTCAACCTGCTGCCGGTGGGACAGCTCGACGGCGGCCACGTCATCTATGCACTATTCGGCCCGAGATGTCACGAGCGCACGGCACGTCTGTTCCTGGCATTCATCACGGTACTCGGGCTTCCGGCCTTCTCGGCAGGCATCTTCGGGCTGTTGAACCCGGGGGTTTCGGCGTCGCTTCCGCCACAGCTTATGCAGTGGTCATGGCCCGGATGGATGATATGGGTTTTCATCCTCGTCAGGCTGATCGGGACGAAGCACCCCTCGATCATGCACCAGCAGCGGCTCTCCAGACCGCGCAGGCTGGCGGGATGGTTCTGCATTGCCGTTTTCGTGCTTACCTTTACGCCAGTACCTTTCGGAATCGTCTGATCATCGCCACCCTATGAGCACTACCGACCGAAACATGGCCGGATTCCGGCTGGACTGCGCAGGAAGGCTCCTCGACCTCACCGTACGCCCTGCCGTCATGGGAGTCGTGAACCTCACCCCCGACTCATTTTTCGACGGCGGCCGCTTCGTCGGCTCGACATCCGCCCCCGACGTCGACAGGGCGCTCGAAACCGCCCTCCGCATGGTCGAGGAGGGCGCGGATATTATTGACGTCGGCGGTGAGTCGACAAGGCCCGGCGCCGAAACGGTGAGCGCCGAAGAGGAGATAGAACGGACGGCCCGTTTCATCTCCCTCCTGCGCAGCCGCTCCGACGTGCACATCTCGATCGACACCTGGAAGGCTGCGGTCGCCGAGGAGGCCCTCCGTGCCGGTGCGAATATCGTGAACGACATTTCGGGCTTCACCTTCGACCCCCTCATTGCTGAAGTCTGTGGACGCCACCATGCCGGAGCCGTGCTGATGCATACCCTCGTCAGGCCCGGGAACATGCACTGGAGCCACGACACCGGAACCGGGGAACGCGACATCGTGGAGATGGTGCTCGATCTCCTCTCGAAATCGATAGCCTTCGCCAGGAGCCGCGGTGTCAAATCGATCGTCACGGACCCGGGTATCGGGTTCGGCAAAAGCGTGGAGGAGAGTTTTGAGCTGCTCGCACGGCTCGACGAACTGCACTCGCTGGGGTGCCCTGTCCTGGCCGGGCTTTCCAGGAAATCGTTTCTCGGCCAAGCCATCCGCAGGAAGGGAGGGGATATCCCCCCACCGTCGGCGCGGCTCGACGCGACCACAAGCGCGAACACCATCGCCCTGCTGAACGGAGCCGATATCCTGAGGGTCCACGATGTCGGGGCCGCGGTCCAGGCGCGCGCCGTGGTGGAGGCACTGCGAAGGTCCGGCGGCGGCACGGCGTAACACGAATCCCTTTTCCCGTATGCCTCTTTTTTTGTTAACTTGGTGCTTCAGTCAGTATGAGCCTGACCGGTTGCCGGCGGTTCACATGGGGCCTGATGCGGACCGATAACTCCCTGTTCTCCTGTTCTTATGTATCTCTCCAAGATCGAGCTGTTTGGTTTCAAAAGCTTCGCCCATCGGATCAGGATCTCCTTTGACAAGGGGCTGACCGCCATCGTGGGTCCGAACGGCTGCGGAAAGACCAATGTCGTCGACGCTATCCGCTGGGTGCTCGGCGAACAGAAGTCGCAGCTCCTGCGGTCGCCGAAGATGGAGAACATCATCTTCAACGGCACCAAGAACCTGAAACCCCTCAGTTTCACCGAGGTTTCCCTCACCATCCAGA
>Ga0326732_1000380_pt1 | contig 10410 bp, 5 predicted proteins | sample MHFSIPfraction_4_FD_207644 | JGI IMG/M metagenome (GOLD analysis project Ga0326732, IMG submission 207644) | Lab enriched peat soil microbial communities from Michigan Hollow, Ithaca, NY, United States - MHF12FN SIP fraction | ecosystem: Environmental > Terrestrial > Soil > Wetlands > Peat...
GATCGTGAATCCGATCTCCTTGGAGCCCTTGAGCGTCGCCTCGACGACCGGTTCGCCCCTTTCCTGATGGCGGACGATGTTCTCCAGCATGACGATGGCGTCGTCGACAAGAAATCCGATCGACAGGGTCAGGGCCATGAGAGACAAATTGTCGAGGCTGAAGCCGAGAAGCTGCATGACGGCGAACGTCCCGATGATCGAGAAGGGCAGGGCCAGGCTGGGGATGATCGTCGCCCTCACGCTTCTCAGGAAGAAGAAGATGACGAAGACGACGAGGACGAGGGCGATGAGGAGCGTGAGCTCGACGTCTCTGACCGAGGCCTGGATGGATTCGGAGCGATCGAACAGGATCTCGAAATCGACGCCGGCCGGGAGGCGGGAACGAAAGAGGGGGAGAAGCTTCTTGACGGCTTCGGCCACGGCGACGGTGTTCGTCCCGGGCTGGCGCTGGATGGCCAAAAGGACGGCCCGCTCGTGCGTCCGGCCCTTGTAGGCCCAGGCGGCGACCTTGTCGTTCTGGACGCTGTCGATGACCCGGCCCAGCTCCTTCAGCCGGACGGGCGCGCCGTTCCTGTAGGTCACGATGAGGTCCCGGTACTCGGCGGCCGTGCTGAGCTGGCCCGATGACTGGACCGTGGTCGCCCGTGTCGGCCCGTATAACGTCCCCGTGGGCAGATTGACGTTCCCCGCCTGGACCGCTTGGCTGACTTGGTCGATCCCGATGCCCCGCGAGGCCAGGGCATCCGGATCGAGCTGGATCCGGACGGCGTAGGTCTGGGAACCGTAAACCGCCACTTGGGCGACGCCCGTGACCATGGAAATGCGCTGGGCCATCATCGTCTGAGCGAAGTCGTCGAGCGTGTAAAGGGGCAGGGTCTCGGAGCTCAGCGTGAGGAACAGGACCGGGGTATTGGCCGGGTTGACCTTCTGGTACACCGGCGGCGCAGGCATGTTCTGAGGGAGCTGGCGGGACGCGAAGGTGATCGCCTCTTGGACGTCCTGGGCCGCGGCGTCCAGGTTCCGGCTCAGGACGAATTGGAGCGTGATCTGGGTCAGGCCGAGCTGGTTCGTCGAGGTCATGGAGTCCAGGCCCTGGATCGTCGAGAACTGCTTCTCGAGAGGCGTCGCGACGGTCGCGGCCATGGTCTCGGGGCTGGCGCCGGGGAGCCCGGCCGTCACTTGGATCGTCGGGAAATCGACATTGGGCAGGTCGCTCACGGGCAGGAGCCGGTATCCTAGGATGCCGAAGATGAGAAGCGCCGACATCAGGAGCGTCGTCATGACCGGCCGGCGGACGAAGATCTCAGAGAAGTTCATGACCCTCTCCTAGCGGCCGGCCTTGATCTCGACCCGCGCTCCGGCCGCGAGGCGGAGCTGCCCGTCCGTGACCACGCGCTCGCCGGACCTCAGGCCTTCAGCGATGATCGATTCCTCTCCGAGGGTCCGGCCAACCTTGACCGGACGCAGCTCGGCGGTCAGATCTTCCTTGACGACATAGACGTACTGTCCGGACTGCCCCGTCTGGACAGCTACGGAAGGGACCACGGCGACGTCTTTCTCGGTCGTCAGGACCAGGCGGACGTTCAGGAACTGGCCGGGCCAAAGGGCGCCGTCGCGATTGTCGAAGGTCGCCTTGAGCGCGATCGTTCCCGTCGTCGTGTCGACCGCGCTGTCGACGAAGGTCAGGGCCCCCGAAACCTCGGGCTGTCCGCCGCCGCCGGGAGCGACGATGGCCCGGAGCGGCCCCTTGGACATGAAATCCCTGAGCCGGGCCAGGTCCTGCTCGGGGACGGAGAACGCGACGTAGATCGGGGTGATCTGCTCGATCACGACGGCCGGGCTGTTGTCGATCGATTTGATGATGTTGCCCCGGTCGATGAGCAGGTTCCCGGTCCGGCCGTCGATGGGCGAGCGGATGGTCGCGTACTCGAGATTGAGCTCGGCCCCCGCCACGGCGGCTTCGTCGCCCTTGACGGCCGCCGCCAGGACATCCTTGTTGGCGACGAGGGCGTCGTATTGCTCCTTGGTCACATAATCTTTTCGGACGAGTCCCTCGTAGCGGGCGGCGTCGACTTGGGCGTTCCGGAGCAGGGCCCGGTCCTTTTCAAGAAGGGACTCGGCCTGCTTCAAGACGATCTCGAACGGACGCGGGTCGATCGTCAGGAGCCGCTCACCCTTGCGAACGTTCTGCCCCTCCTTGAAGTAGATCCCGGTGACCTCTCCCGCGACCTGGGCCTTGACGGCCACGGTCGAGATGGCCTCGACCCGGCCGACCGCGGCGATCTCGAGGGGCATGTCCTTCTGAATGACGGGAGCGACGCTCACGGGGCTGCCGGGAGGGACCTTGCCGGACGGCTTTCCCCCGGAGGGCGAACAGGCCATCGCTCCGGCCAGGGCGGAGAGGACGGCGATCGTCATCAGCTTCGAAACGGATGTCTTCATGGCCTGTGGTCTCCTTTTGGCGGACCCGGCGGAAGGGCCTGCCCGGCCGACGTTGAGAGGGTTCCGGTGGCATGCGTGAACTGGACGAGGGTCAGGAACCATTCCGACTTGGCCTGGACCATCTCGACGCGGGCGCTCTCGAGCGTGGTTTGGGCGGCCAGAAGCTCGAGGATGCTGCCAACGCCTTCCTTGTAGCGCCCGAGAGCCACATCGCAGGAGGCTTGGGCGCTCTCCAGGAGATCGCCGGCGGCCCCTATCTTCTGTTCCGAGGTTTTGAGGCCGTAGTAGCTCGTCCAGACCTGAAGCTCGACTCCCCGGCCGAGCGCCGTCATCCGGTCTCTGGCCGCTTCGCGCTCGGCTTTGGCCGCGAGGACGGCGTATTGCTGGAGGCCGAACACGAACGGCAGACTGACCGAAACGGAGACCGAGTAGAAGGGGTTCGACACCGGATTGTCTTTGTAATAGACCCGTCCGATGTCGCCGTTCAGCGAAAAGACAGGATAGAACGTCGACCGGGCCTTTCGGACCTGGGCATCGGCCGCCAGGACCTGGGCCCGCGCGGCGGCGAGGTCGGGCCGTTGGGTCTCGGCTTCCTTGATCGCCAGGTCGACCTGCTTGGTCACCGAATCAAAAGGGATGCTCTCCGGCAGCGCGTCGGAGATCTCGAACGCGGCGTCGACGGGAAGTCCCATCGAGCTGGCCAGAGCCCCGTGAAGGGTCTGGATGAGCCCCTTCGTCGTCATGACCTGGAGATCGACCGTCGAGAGACGGGTCTTGGCCTGGAGCACGTCGGCGATGGTGGCGATCCCGGCCTGGTGACGGTCATTCGCGGCATCCGAGTCGACCTGAGCGCCCTTCCTGTTTATTTCCTGGGCCTCGAGAAGGGCCTTGGCCGAGAGGTACTGATAATAGACGCTCTCGATCTCCAGGATCGCGTCCTGGCAGACAGCGTTTTGGGTCCAGTTGGCCGCTTCGAGGACCCGGCGCGCCGCCTGGACGTCGGCCTCCCGTCCGCCGAAATCGAAGAGAAGGAGGCTCAGGCCGGCCGACGGGGTCAGGGTGGTCTGGTCGATGATGAATCGGCCGCCGGCGAAGACCGCTTTTTGCTTGGTCCCGTTGACGGACGCGTCGATCCGGGGAAGGTAGGCGCCCAGAGAGATCCCCACCGCCGCGGAGGCGGCCCTGGCGGCGTGATAGGCTTCCTTGGTCTGGGGGTTATTGGCCAGTCCCACGTCGACGATCTCGCTCAGGGTCCAGGCCCGCCCCGTCGCTTGGAGTTCGGCGGGAATGAGCGGGGAGGGGAGGGGAGCCGGCGGCCTTTCTTCCGCGGCGGGCGGCGTCCAAAAATGTGAGGGAGAGTCGGCCGTCTTTCCCGTGATCCTATCCATCGTAGCGCAGGCCGAAATGAGGGCTATGGCCCCAGCCGCTGACGCCGCCAGTTTCAGCCATCTCCGGCGGCGCCGGGACTTGACGGAATACTTGGGAATTCGCGGCCCGGATTTCGGGCTCATTCTCCACCTCCCGGCAGGGCGCAGGCCGTGCTCGATTTTACGTCCCTGTGATCTATGTCCAGACGATAGCTTCCAATCACATTGCCCCGTATTATTCCAAAAAACATGCCAAAAGTCCTCTTGAGAGAGAATTCAAGCGGTCCCCGAGAGACCGTCCTTTCGTCCCGTGACCGCCGGGCCGGGAATCCGGCCTGACAGGATTCTTTCCCGATAGACGGGACACGTCCCCCAGGGGATACCCGGCATCGATATGGTCCCGCGACGGCCCTCGGATCGGTTCTTGACGATGGCCCGATCCAGGGGATATCATCGAGCGGCGGCCGGCCGCACCGAGTTCTTTTCAAGTCCGGAAGGATCCGCCGCCATCGGCCCCGGGGCCGGGACAACCAGAGGAGGGGAAAATGACCATCCGTGGAAGAAGATCCCTGGCACTCGTTATGATCCTCGTCCCTCTCGCCCTTGCGCTTCCCGGGACCGGCGCGCCGGGATCCGGGGCCCGGCTGAAGATCTTCGCCCAGCCTCTTCACGGCGGCCGGGTCAGCCCCCTGCTCTACGGCGGATTCGTCGAGCTTCTGGACGATCACGTGCCCGGCATGTGGGCCGAAATGCTCGGCGACCGCGGCTTCGAGGGCCTTCTGCCGACCTCGACCTGGGACTATTTCCGGGGCGAACCCAATCTCTGCGACCGCGATTGGGACAAGAGCCCCGACTGGAGCTACGATACGTCGACCCCGTTCAACGACCGTCAATCCTGCCGTCTGGACGCGCCGGGCAGCCATCCGGCGCGGCTGACCCAAGGCGCCCTCGCCGTCCGCAAGGACATGGCCTACGTCGTGTCCGGGCACTGGCGGGGCGACTCGGCCTCCTTGAAGGCGCGGCTGTCGCTGAAAGCCCTTCTGCCCGACGGCTCCTGGCTCACCCTCGCGTCGCTCGATCTCCACGGTCCCGGATCCGTGTGGAGCCGGTTCGCCGGGACTCTGAGATCGAAAGGCACGACGGACCGCGCCGTGTTCGAGGTCGAGGTGTCCGGCCGGGGACATCTCTGGCTGGACAAGGTCTCCCTCATGCCCGGGGACAATGTCGAGGGTTGGCGGAAGGACGTCGTCGAGGCGGTGAGGGAGCTCGCTCCGCCGATCGTCCGCTGGGGCGGCTCCACCGTCGATCCCGGTCCCTACCGCTGGATCGACGCGACGGGCGACCGCGATCTCCGGCCGTCCTTCGTCAACCGGGTCTGGGGCCGGCGCGATACGAACGACGTCGGCGTCGAGGAGTTCGTCCGCTTCTGCCGGGCCGTCGGCGCGGAGCCCCTCGTCTGCGTCAGTCTCGGCGACGGAGTCGAAAGCGCCGGCCGCATGGTCGAGTATCTTAACGGACGGACCGATACGGAGTGGGGCCGGAAGCGGGCGGCGAACGGACGGCCCGAGCCCTACGGGGTCAAGTATTGGCAGGTCGGCAACGAGATCGACGCCTCCGGATACGCCGCGAAGCTGGTGGAGTTCGCCCGGATCGTCCGAGCCGCCGACCCCGGGGCCCAGGTCCTCTCGTCGTTCCCGACAAAAGAGGTCGTCGACCTCGCCGGCCCGGACATCGCCGTCGTCTGCCCCCACTACTATCAGCCCGATCTCGACGGCGTCGACTCGGACCTCCGTAAGATCGAAGGCTGGATCATGGGATCGGCCGGCCGCGACCGGCTGCGCGTGGGCATCACCGAATGGAATATCGACGCCGGCGACTGGGGCCTCGGGCGGGGCAAGCTCAACAGCCTCCGCTGCGCCCTGTTCGAAGCTCAGTTCCTCAACGTCCTCCATCGCCATTCGGAGTTCGTCGTCCTGGCCTGCCGCTCGAACCTGACCAACAGCTTCTCCGCCGGCTCGATCCAGACCAACGCGGCCGGCCTCTACCGGACGCCGAGCTTCCTCGTCATGGCCATGTTCCGGGCCCATTCCCGGCCTCTGCCGCTGCGGGTCTCGGCCGACGTGCCGGCGGCCGTGGACGTGACCGCCTGTGCGGCCGAGGACAAGTCCGCGGTCACCGTCTTCGTCGTCAATCCGGGGCGCGAGCCCGTGGATGTCGCGCTCGACCTGTCCGACTTCGGGCCGGGCGTCGCGGTCACGGGCGGGGAGATCGTCAAGGACGCTCAGGACAGACGGCAGCTCGATATCGTCAACGGATTCGCCGATCCGAGGCGGGTGGTCAGGGTGAAGCTCGGAAGAACGGCAGGGAGCGTGGTGACGATCCCGGCGTATGCGATCGCGGCCATCGATTGCGGCCGGCAATGAGAGGGCGGAAGGGCTCCCTGCTCGAATCGGCCTCCGGCGGAGAGGCATGAAAAAACTCACGCTGTTCGTCGCCGCGGGCCTCGCCCTCGTTCTGGCCGGCGGGGGGGCCGCCGCGGGGCCTTCACGGGCCGATATGGCCGCCGGCTTTCGCGACGTGCCGGCCGCGTCCCGGCTCAGGATGTACTGGCGCGTTTTCGGCCCGGCCTGGACGAGACCCGAGATCGACCGCCAGCTGGGGATGATGAAGGCGGCCGGTCTCGGCGGGGTGACGGTCTATTTCCTCTACCCGGTCGCCCTCGACGATCCGGCCCGGGGGATCGTCAACGAGCGTTTCGGCTCGCCCGAATTCCTCGCCGACTTCGGCTACGCGGCCCGGAAAGCGAGGGAGCTCGGTCTCCGTTTCTCCGTCAATGCCGGGACGGGCTGGCCCTTCGGCGGCCCGGCCGTGGCGCCGGGTGACGAAGCCCTTCGGCTGAGGGAGATCCGGGCGGCCCGAGGCGCCCGCGTCGCCGAAGCCCTCAAGCTCGCCGAGGGGGAGAGCGTCATCGCCGCTTTTATCGACGGCCGGGACATCACCGGGGACGTGAGCCGAGGCGCGTTGACCGATCCGCTGCCCGGGGAATTCCGGGCCTACGTGAGCGGCCCCACCGGCATGCTGGTGAAGCGCGCGGCCTACGGAGGCGAGGGACCGGTCCTCAGCCATTATGATGCCGCCGCTCTCTCCCGGTGGCTCGAGGCCGCCGTCAGGCCGCTCCTCGACGCCGCTCCCGGTCTCGTCGAAGGGATCGGTTGCGACAGCCTCGAAGTCTACCGGTCGAACTGGACCGGCGACCTGCCGGTCGAATTCCAGAAGCGCCGGGGCTACGAGCTCGTTCCGCGCCTGCCCGCGCTCTTCGACGGCGCGGGTGAAGCCCGTGGCCTGCGCTTCGACCTCTGGCGCACGCTCGCGGAGCTCGTGGAGGAGCGCTTCACCCGGACGCTCGGCGACTGGTGTGGCGCGCGCCGCCTCGTCCTCGAGATGGAGCCTTACGGAACGCCGCCCAACCCCATGACCGCGGCCGCCCACATCGCCCTCCCGACCGGAGAGCATTATGAGTGGAAGGGATACGCCGTCCAGCGATACGTCGCGTCCATGGCCCACATCAACGGCCGGCCCGTCGTGGGCGCCGAGGCTTGGACCTGGGCGGGCCTGCCGAACCGGTTGGGCGACAGTCTGAGCGACCTTAAGCTCGTCAGCGATATGACGTTCCTGCTCGGCGCCAACGATCTCACCGGCGTCGATTTCCCTTATTCTCCCGAGTCGGCCGGCGCGCCCGGCTGGATGCCGTACTATGGCCCGGTCATGGGCGCGGCCAGCCCGCAGTGGAAGCTCTTCCCGGCCCTTGTCGCCTATCTCAATCGCTGCCAGTGGATGCTGCGCCAGGGCGAGCCGGTAAGGAAGGTCGGCGTCTATCTCCCCGTCGAGGACGCCCTGGCCGCGGGGACGGCCGACCAGATGCTCCTCGATTTCGCCGTCCGCGACCGCCTGGCGACGGGCCACCCGACGAGCGAATTCGGCCTGAAGAACGGACTCAAGCACCACTCCGATCTCCTCCACGGCCTGATCCGGGCGGGATACGATTTCGACGGCCTGGACTTTTGGGCCGTGGCCCGGCTCGGCCGCGCGCGCGGCCCGCGGCTTGAGGTGGGCCAGGCGTCCTACGAAGCCGTCATCCTCCCGGCGCTCGAGCTCATGGACGCGGCGGCGATGGAGCGGATCGCCGACTTCGCCCGCGCCGGAGGCACGGTCGTCGCGAGCGTGCGCCTGCCGGGATCGGCGCCCGGATCGGGGCGGGAGCGAGAGACGTCGGAGCTGCGGCGACTGATGGCCGAAGTCTTCGGCGAGAGGCCGATCCCGGGCGCCGTCCATCGTTGCGGAAGAGGCCGGGGGATCTTCGTGGCCGAAGCCGGCCAGGCGGCGACGATCCTGACCGGATTCGTCGCGCCGAGCGTCAAGATGACGCCCGGGCCGGACTCGGTCGGATTCGTCCATCGCCGCGCGAGCGGGCGGGATATTTACTTTTTCGCCAACGTGGGCGATGACGCCGTCCGGTTCGCGGTCGCATTCCCGGACCGGAAGCGGCGCCTGGAGGTTTGGGACGCCGTCGACGGAACGGTCCGGCTCGCCGCCGAGTCCGGTTCCCGGCTCGAGATGAGCCTGCCGGGGCGGGGGTCGCTTTTCGTCGTGGCCGGCGGCCGGACCCCCGGCGCCGCTCCGGCTCCCTCTTCTATGGAAGCCGCGGCCCCGTTCGCCGCCGCTGTCGGCCCCCGCAACCCCGCGGCGCCGCCCGCGAGTTCGAGTGAGAAGCCGGGGCGTGTGGAATTGGATCTCGCTTGGTCGATCGCCTTCGAGGGCCCCGACGCGCCGCCTCCCACCGAGCCCGGGACCCTCGTCTCGTGGACCGAATTGGCCGGCGGACGATTTTTCTCCGGGTCGGCGACCTACAAGGCAAGCTTCGATTGGACAAGAGAGCTTCCCGGCCGCGCCGTTCTTTGCTTCGAGCGGGTCCGCGAGGCGGCCGAGGTCAGGCTTAACGGCCGCTCGATCGGCGTCCTCTTCAACCCTCCCTGGGCCGTCGAGATGGGGAACGCTCTGCGCCCGGGCCGCAACGACATCGAGGTCACGGTCGTGAACCTGCCCCTCAACCGCTTCCTCGGGCTCCCGGACGAGGATCTCGGCCCGCTCCGGGCGATCTTCGGCGCCCGGTTCCCGGCCCCGGAGGAAAAAAAGATCGCCGGCCCGGCGCCCTCCGGCCTCATCGGAGCCGTCTGGATCGAAACCCGTCCTCTTCCCCGCGGGGAGTTCCCGTGATGAGCTCTTTTCCCTGGGCCACGGCGGTCATGTTCATGGGGGCCTTGCAGGGGCTCCTGCTCGCCGCGGCCCTGTGGCGGACAAAGAACCGGGGATCCCGGGCCAACCGGCTTTTGGCCCTTCTCATGCTCCTCACCGCTGTCCGCCTCTCCACTGTCGCTTTTGTCCGCCTCCAGCCGGCCCCGGCCCGGTGGGATTGGAGCTTGCCCCTCATCCTGACTTTCTCGCCTCTCCTCTATCTTTATTGCCGCGCGCTGCTCGAGCCCGGGGCCTGGCGGCGGCGCGCCGGCCTGATCCATTTCGCGCCCGCCCTCCTCTGGACCGTTTGGCGGACGGTCGAAGCGCTCATTCCTTCGGAGGCGGCTGGGCCGACCCCTGCCCCGGGAGCCTGGCTTTCTTCCTTTCTCCCGGATATCCTCTGGCTCGCCCAGACATCCGCCTATCTTCTCCTCATCCTCGGGCTCCTCCGCCGCCACGCCGGAAAGTCGCCGCGGGTGCTTTCCGATTCCGACAGCATCCGGCTGACCTGGATGCGCGTCCTCGCCGCGGCCTTTGGTTTCCTCTGCGCGCTCATCGTCGTCTTCCTGGCCGGGAACGCCCTCGGCCTGCGCTTCATCAAGCCCTCGAACGCGCTTCTCTACATCACCGTGGCCGCTATCGTCTACCTCTGGGGCTGGTTCGGGCTGCGTCAGCCGGAGATCTTCGCCGCGCCCGCGGCGGGGGCGGAAGCGCGCCCGGCCGAGCGCGAGACGATCGCCGCCCCCCCGGCCGCGGCGGGCCTAAGCCGCCTGCTTCGGGTCATGGACGAGCGCACGCCTTATCTCGACCCGAGCCTGACTCTCCAGGACCTGGCCAGGGCTTCCGGCCTGCCGCCCTATCAGCTGACCGCCATCCTGAACGGCACGCTCGGCCAGACCTTTTACGAATTCGTCAATCGGCGCCGCATCGAGGAAGCCAAGCGCAAGCTGGCCGATCCCGCCTGCGATCACATCAAGATCCTGGCCGTCGCCCTCGATTCCGGCTTCGCATCCAAGTCGGCTTTCAACCGCGTCTTCCGCGACATCACCGGCCTGACGCCGTCGGCCTACCGAAAAAGCCCCCGCCAAGCCGGCCCGTCCCGCTGAGCCCGCCCCTGGCGCGGTCGAAGACGTCCTGATTCCCGAGATCGGGACGATTTTCGCCCGCCGCCGGACTATCTTGGGATCGTCCTGAGTTCCGCGGAGGCAAAGACAATGAAAAGATCGTTCCCCTATCTGGCTGCGGGCCTGGGCCTGTTCCTCTTTTCGAACGGCCGCTTTATCGTTCCGGCCGCGGCCTGGCTGGCCCC
>Ga0326732_1000381_pt1 | contig 10377 bp, 11 predicted proteins | sample MHFSIPfraction_4_FD_207644 | JGI IMG/M metagenome (GOLD analysis project Ga0326732, IMG submission 207644) | Lab enriched peat soil microbial communities from Michigan Hollow, Ithaca, NY, United States - MHF12FN SIP fraction | ecosystem: Environmental > Terrestrial > Soil > Wetlands > Peat...
GGAGCACTCTTCAGGCATGATCTGCGCCGCCGACGAGCTTGGGCTTTCCGACGACCACGACGGGGTCATGGTACTCGACGAAGCTTGCCGCGTGGGTGAGCCCTTTGCCACCTACCTCGAGTCCGACACCATTCTTGAGATCGCGGTCACCCCGAACCGACCGGACGTCCTGTCGCATCTCGGTGTAGCCCGTGAACTTGCCGATAACAGCGACCTCACCTACCCGGAAGCGCCTGCACGGGAGTTTTCCAGGGGAGGGGGACTTGTTGAGGTACTCGACAACGAAGGCTGCCCTTACTACTCAGGTACGGTCATCAAAGGGGTTACGGTCGGCCCGTCGCCCAGGTGGCTTGCAAGGCGCCTCGAGCAGATCGGTCTTCGCCCGAGGAACAACATCGTCGACATCACCAATTACATCCTGCATTCGTTCGGACAGCCGCTTCATGCATTTGACTTCCGGAAGCTCAACGGCAGGAGGATCGTCGTGCGCAACGACGTGAACACCTCGATAATTGCCCTTAACCAGTCCGAATACCGCCTCAGACCGGGCATGACGGCCATCTGCGATGGTGAAGGCCCCGTGGCCATCGCCGGCGTGATGGGTGGTCTGCACTCGGCGGTCACGGAGGAGACGACCGACATCCTCCTCGAGGCAGCATATTTCAGCCCGGCCTCCATCAGGAAGACCTCAAAGCTGCTGCAGATCTCCTCAGATTCCTCCTATCGGTACGAGCGCGGCATCGATCCCGGAAACGTGAGGCGTGTGGCCGAATATGCCATTGCCATGATCCTCGAAATGGCAGGAGGAACCATCGCATCCACCGAAGAGTTCGGCAGCATGCCGGCATCGCCGAAGATCGTTTCGCTCAGGCCGAAACGGGCAAACGAAATGCTCGGCAGCCAGATCAGCACACCCGACATGGTGAACCTGCTCAGCAGGATCGGTATTTCGGCTCCTTCACAGGGCTATATCCCCGAAGAGGTCGATTCCGTCGCCTTTTCGATTCCCACTTTCAGGGTCGATATCGATGCCGAGATCGACCTGATTGAGGAGGTCGCCCGGCTGCACGGCTATAATAATATCGAACCGTCTGAGTCGATGGTTTCCAGCTATCCGGTTTCGCGCAAGGTCCCTGAGTATTTTCCGGACTACCTGCGAGGCGTCATGATCGGGCTGAACTTCAGGGAGGCCCTGACCAACCCGCTCATCAGGAAGGAGGAGGCAGACCGGTTCGGCGGTATCCATGTCAGGGCGCTGAACCCGATCAGCGAAGAGCTGGAGGTGCTCAGGCCGAACCTCGCCTCGTCCCTGCTCAAGGTCGTCGCTCACAACCTGCGCCATGGCAACCGCGACCTGCGGCTGTTCGAGGTCGCCCACGTTTTCGCCCTTCTGCCGGAAGAGGAGCGCGAAGGAGATGGGCCGCTCTCGGGATTCCGCGAAAAGGAGCTGCTGACCTTCGTCATGACCGGCAGCCGGGAACCGAGGAACTGGTGCCAGAGCAATGCCCAGGTCGATTTTTTCGATATCAAGGGTGCTGTGGAGATGTTGCTCGAGAAGCTGAATTTGCTTGATAAATCAGCACTTAATATTTATAATGATTTTACGATTGGCATTGAGATAGCAGTGACGGATAATGGGAAGCCCTGCATCATGAAGGCCGGTACGGTTCAGCAGGTCGGGAAGGAGATCCTCGATGCATTCGGCCTCGACCAGGAGGTCTGCCTCGCTGAATTCGATGTTGCGGTTCTTGAGAAATGCTTCGATGCGGGCGTCGTTTATGAGCCCCCGTCGAAGTTTCCTGTTGTCGAAAGGGATCTTTCATTTGTTCTCCCCCGGAATATTCCGGTACAGCGCCTTGTCGACCTGGCGGCCAAAAGCGATCCGCTGGTGAGGGCTGTACGAGTCTTCGACGTGTTCGAGCGCAAAGGCGCCGACGCCGAGGGCTGCGAGTCGCGCAGTGTGGCGATTTCGCTTGAAATGGCGGACAGGACGGGAACGATGAACGAGGAGCGAATCAACTCCGTCATCTCCAAAGTCAGTGACAATGCCAGGAGTGAATTTGGTGCGGTAATTCGGCAAGTCTGATCCAGAGTAAGCCATGCCTGAAGCTGATGAGCGAAACGGCAACGATGTCCTGTCCGTTCTTGAACAGAGCGTCGGAAAGATTGTTGCTCAACTGACCGAATGCCGGAAGGAAAATGAGTTGTTGAAATCTGAGGTTTCGAGCCTGCAGAACATATTGAGGTCCTTCAAGCTGCCGGGAACCGAGGGGACGTCCCCTGAACTGACGCCAGCCGGTGATGGCTTTTCATCCTATGAAAAGCTTCAGGTCAAGCAGAAGCTTGCCCTGATCCTGCAGAAGATCGAGAGGGAACTCAGGGGTGAACAGATCAGATTTTGATGGTCCATGGAAAAGATCAATGTAAATGTCTACGGTGACAACTATCCCTTGAGGGTAGAGAGCAGCGAACTGACTGAAAAGGCTGCAAAAGAGGTTGACGGAGTCATCAGGCGTTTCGCCGAAAAGGCACCCGACCTCGAGCCGAAAAAGCTTGCCGTTCTTGCGGCAATCCAGTTTGCTGAGAAGAAGAACGAACTCGAGGAAGAGCTGTCGCAGTTAAGGCAAAAAATGGCTCGTGTCAATGAAATTATCGAGCAGAATTTGCACTAAAGCGTTACATTGAAAGTAGACGAAATATCCGCACCACGACTTGAGGTGTATTGTAAGTAAAAGAACTAACAGGATAGAACAGGGAGCCCTACTCTTCGTTTGGATTGCAGGCCTTGCTGCATGGCGGTGATGAGCCGCCGGCATCGGTGCTCTCGAAGCATCGCGTTGGAAGCAAGATATCTGAAGGAGGCGCCCACCGTGTCACAGCGGGTTCTTGAATCTTACACATCTCACCATGGTGCGGGTTTTTTTTGTTCAATTTTAAGGTGTGGCCGCTTAAGGCCTGTCGAAAAGGAGGTTTTTTAATGGGAATCGTGATAAACCTGTTTCTCATTATTTTTGCGTCGGTCGTCTTTTTTGCGGTTGGATTTTATATCGGAAGGGTTTTCCTCGAGCGCATCGGTACCACCAAGGTGCTCGAAGCCGAGGAGCGAGCTGTTCAGGTTATCCAGGAAGCCCAGAAGGAGGCCAACGATTACAAAGAACTCAAGGTCAACGAGGTCAATCAGGAGTGGAAGAAGCGCAAGCGCGAATTCGATTCCGAAGTGACCATCAAGAACAACAAGTTCGGCCAGCTGCAGAAGCAGATCCGCCAGAAAGAGGAGCTGCTGAACAAGCAGACCCGGGAGGTGCGGGAGATGGAGAAGCGACTCCAGCAGCAGCAGGATGAGCTCCGTCACCTGACTGAAAACGCCCAGAGCCGTAACGCCGATCTCGAGCGCGTCATCACCGAACAGAACCAGCGCCTGGAGAGCATCTCCAACCTGACTGCGGAGGATGCCCGCCAGATGCTCGTCGACAACATGATTGCCAAAGCCAGGGAAGAGGCCACCGAGACCATCCACCGCATCCATGAGGAGGCCGGGCAACAGGCTGATCGCATCGCCGAGAAGACGCTCCTGACCGCCATTGAACGTGTTTCGTTCGAGCAGGCGACCGAAAGCGCGCTCTCGGTCGTTCACATCCAGAGCGACGAACTCAAGGGCCGCATCATCGGTCGTGAAGGACGCAACATCAAGGCCTTCGAGAACGCTACCGGCGTCGACATCATCGTGGACGACACCCCGGAAGTGGTCATCCTCTCCTGCTTCGATCCCCTGCGCCGCGAACTGGCCAAACGAACCCTGCAGAAGCTCCTGGTCGACGGAGTCATCCATCCTGTCGCCATCGAAAAAGCATACCAGGACGCAAAGAAGGATGTCGACGATGTGATCATGAGCGCCGGAGAAGAGACCCTCTCATCCCTCCAGATACCCGATATGCCGGCCGAGGTGGTCTACCTCATCGGTAAGATGAAGTTCCATTCCGTCTACGGTCAGAACCTTCTGCTGCACAGCCGGGAGGTCGCCATGCTCGCCGGCCTGATGGCTGCAGAGCTGAAACTCGACGCACGGCAGGCCAAGCGCGCAGGACTCCTTCATGACATCGGCCTCGTGCTGCCCGAAAGCGATCAGCCTCACGCCCTTGCCGGCATGGAGTTCCTGAAGAAGTTCAACGAGTCTTCCGTGGTGCTCAATGCCATCGGCGCCCACCATGGCGAAGTGGGCAAGGAATCGCCCATCGCCGAGCTGGTCGACGCGGCCAACGTCATTTCAGTCTCCAGGCCGGGAGCGCGTGGCGCTGTGACGGCCGAAGGCAATGTCAAGAGGCTCGAGAGCCTCGAAGAGATCGCCAAGACCTTCCCCGGCGTCATCAAGACCTACGCCCTCCAGGCAGGCCGCGAGATCCGGGTGATCGTCGAAGGTGACAACGTCAGCGATTCGCAGGCCGACGTACTTGCCCACGACATCGCCAGCAAGATCGAGTCCGAGGCCCAGTACCCCGGCCAGATCAAGGTGACCATCGTTCGCGAAAAGCGCTCGGTCGCCTTCGCGAAGTAATCGGCAGGGTACCATAAATGCCAGAGAGGCTGTTTCAGTTTTGGTTCTGAGACAGCCTCTTTCTGTTTTGTGTCCGGGCTCCCGAGACCAGCCATCTTGTCCAGACCTGGAGCCAAAGAGCGTTCTTGTTTTGAATCCAATCGTTTAGTCAGGGATGATGAACATCCTCTTTCCTTAGGATCCATACCCCTGCCAGTTCGTGGAGCAGCGGCCTGAAGGTAAGCGCCACCTGTTTACGGGAGGTAAAGAGTTCTGCTGGAACCGTATTCCCTTGCCGGGCTAAGGCCCACAGGAGCAATGCTTCTCCCCGGCGCCCCATATGGCCTTCATTGACTAACGACCATGCCGTTTGCAGGTTCATCTTCTCCGTCGCTTCGATAAGCATGAGCATACCACCCGGTTTGACAAGGGCGAGAAGCTGGTCGAGGCCACCGGTCCGGTCGTCAAGCACGGCCAGCAGCGAAGAGGCCGAAACGACATCTGCTTCTCCTGCAGGAACCGATGAGATCTCGCCGGACATGAAGGTCGGAATCTTTGTGTCATGGCCAGCCAGGTGTCGAGCCTGCCTGATCATCGCAGGGTCACGATCGATACCTGTGGCGTTATAGCCCTTGGCTGCGGCAAGCCGGGTAAGGAGACCCGGTCCGCAGCCGATGTCCACCCACGTTCTTTCTTCTCCGACAGGGATCTCCTTCATGGCTTCAGCATGCATTGCTATATAGAAATCGGCCTCCTGGAGCCAGGAGAACAGCCAGGCATTAAGCATGCCCATCTCAGGCCCTCACAGAGGCGGTTTTGGGCTTCCACAGCAGAAGCAGCAGGGTGAACAACGCCGCATTGAACATGGGGAAGCCGGAAGCCTTGAGGGTCAGCGAGCCATTAAGGGTATAGAATAGCCCGACTCCCAGATCGATCGCCTGGATAATCGTCATATTGGTTATCCAGAAGGTGTTTGCGGCAGGATCGCGGGCAATGACAAACATGCCGGCTCCATATGCCAGGAATCTTGCAGCAAGCATGCCGAAGAGATAGTTGATGTCCGTGCCTGTAGGCGACAGCCCCATCCAGGCCGCGAACGCTTGTGGAATAAAGAGCAGGCAGATGCCGAGCACGAGCTGGGCTATGCCGATAAGGCCGAGAAGTACGGAGAGCTTTTTCATGGTTGGCTGGTGTTTGAGTGTTGAGGGAACCGGTGGTAACTGATTGCTTTCATCACATGGAACAGAAAATCAGAGATCGCCATATTTGTGCCACACCTGAAAAATATGTTATATGATATATAAAAGAAAGTAGTTACCTTTTTGTAACCATGGCCTGGCCGGCTCACTCCAAACCATCCGAAAATGACCTTTGAGGAACATCTGCCCGCTGTCTGTGATAGTTCATGTCCGGTGAGAAAGACCGCCTCCATTATCGAAGGCAAGTGGACCACCCTTATCATCCGTGATCTGCTGGGGGGCGAAAAACGGTTCTCAGAGCTGTTGAGATCGCTCGACGGCATCAGTCCCAAGGTGCTGACCGAACGCCTCAAATTCTTGGAGCAACGGAATCTTGTTTTCCGGACCGTCTATCCGGTCGTTCCCCCGAAGACCGAGTATCGACTTACTGAAATGGGTGAGGGGCTGAAAGATGTGATTATCGCCATGAGTCTCTTTGGCCAGAACCTGTAGGATTGCCGTGTTATGACCCCAAGGTTTCAGTCTTCCATATTCAGGAGGGATTTATCCCGACGGACATTGAGTACCATATTTTCTTCAAATTGCTCTGGGTGTCAGCCCGGGAAGGTAGGGCAACCCATAAAACAGGAGAACCGCACCATTCGGCGCGGCTCTCCTGTTTTTCTCAATGGCTCGGCTCCTGTTCAGATCACGCCCTTGGTCGATTTGATATCCGCCCCATCGATCCTTATGGCCTGCTTCATGGCATAGGCCAGGGATTTGAAGAGTGCCTCGATCATGTGGTGCGTGTTCTTTCCGTCGAGCACCGTCAGGTGGATGTTCGCGTTCATCGTCCTCGAGAGCGACACGAAGAAATGCTCCACCATCTCGGTCGACAGCCCCTGGATCACCGGGCGTGCGAACTCGGCCCTGAAGACGCAGTAGCTCCGCCCGCCAAGGTCGATCGAGCATTGCGCAAGAGCCTCGTCCATGGGGATGATCGCCCATCCATACCGTCCGATCCCTTTTTTGTCGCCGAGCGCATCGGAGATTGCGCTGCCCAGCACCAGGGCCACGTCCTCGACCGAGTGGTGATCGTCCACATCGAGGTCGCCCTTGCATTCGATCTTCATATCGATGCCTGAGTGCCGGCTGAAGCTGCTCAGCATGTGGTCGAGGAAAACCACGCCGGTACTGATCGAAGACAATCCGGTGCCGTCGATGTCGACGGTCGCGGTGATGTCCGTTTCTGCGGTTTTCCTTGTGCGGGATGCCATGCGGCGGTCCGCTGCTGATGATGCTGTCATGGAGGTTTTTACCTGATGAGTTTGTTGATGATCGACAATATGATGCTCAGAACGATAGACAGAAGTATCGAACTGCCGATGGGAAAATAGAACCGGAAATCCTCCTTTTCAATCCTGATGTCGAGCGGCAGGTTACCGAACCATCCGAACCATCCCGAAGCCCCGGATTTCTGGGCGAGAACCACCAGGACGCCGAGCAGGGCGATCGAAATGCCCGTCAAAATCAGAATTTTCCCCATGCTTGAAAACAGTACTTGCAATTTGGTCAAAAGTTGCTAAATTATGCCCACTGTAATGACAAGATACGATAGTATCAGAAAAATTCATCAGTTGGCCGATATGCACGTATTCGTCGTCATCCTTGCACTCCTTGCTTCGATACTGCTGATCGCATCGGTCCTGTTGCAGAGCCCCAAGGCTGGCAGCGGACTCACCGGCGGCATCGCAAGCCTCGGTACGGTGCAGACGCTCGGAGTCAGGCGGACCGGTGACTTTCTGAGCAAGACGACAGCAGTGCTCGCAGGCCTTGTCATGCTTCTTTGCTTTATTGCCCAGTTCACGCTTCCCGCCCGTCACAAGGTCGGTGAGGCAGACAAGAGCATCCTTCAGAAAGAGGTTCCGGCTTCGCTTCCGGCGAACGGCCTTCCCACGGCAGCTCCTGTCGCACCTGTGGTTCCCGCACCGGCAAACACCTTGCCGACTGCTCCCGCAAAATAAGGATATGCACTCGTAGCTCAGTTGGTAGAGCAACTGACTCTTAATCAGTGGGTCCAAGGTTCGAATCCTTGCGAGTGCACCAGCAAAAAAGCCCTTCAGACCACCTGAAGGGCTTTTTTGCTTTTCGCATTCCAATACCTTTCATTCGTCGCCTTACCTGCGAGTCCATCGGTAGTGGACGGAACAGTACCAGTCGCGCCTTCTGACCTTCACCAGCTCCTCCTGCAACTAATTACTCCTGATTCCAATTACATCAGATGTCAGGTAGTAATCTGTTTTTGTCTCCCCCTGCATGGTTAACACTCTGAACCCCTCGGGCAAGGGGTTGTTAACTTATTTATGTGTAACGACATGAATGAATAAACGGGGACGATAATGAAGAAGATCAAGCTACTGATTGGCATTTTGTCATCCATGCCTCTTGTCCTGCAGACCGCATTTGCCACCCCGCCGGATGTGACCGTCATGTACAAGCCAGGCATTGGTAACTACCTTGTCGATGCCAATGGCAGAACGCTCTACTGGAGCAAGAAGGACATGCCGAAAACCACCAAATGCATCGGTGCCTGCCTCGAGCAATGGCCTCCGTTCTACAACGAAGCGATACTGACGGCAGACCCTGAAATGACCTCATCGGATTTCGGCACGATCATCCGGCCGGATGGGAAAAAACAGACCACATTCAGAGGTTACCCGCTCTACTATTTCAGTATGGACAAGATGCGTGGCGACACCAACGGCCATAAGTTCAACAGCTACTGGTTAGCCATGCAGCCAGGCAAATTCCACCTGGTCGAGAGATACATCACCGGCTACAGCATTACGGTCGGCTCCATTGACTGACTTGCGCTGAGCGTCGGGCAGGTAATTTTCAACAGGGAGTTGAAGGACTTACAGGTTCCGGCCTGTAAGTCCTTTTTGTCATCTCTTTTCAGCCCTCCAGATCTCTTCACTCCATCGCTATCGCTATCGGCCGTCTCAAGGGACCACAGGGCTACTGCTTTGGTGCGACTTTTATATTGGCTGGTCGTTCGTATTTGAAGATGCAGACCGGAGCACCGAGGGCCTGACGGCAGAGGATTTCGCCTTTCATTTCGGGGAATGCACGGTGCGAGGCTTCCATATCCAGTTCGCAGATAACATGGCAGGGGATCTCAAACCCGTACTCTCTGCACACTTCGAGCCAGGGACAGACCCGCTGGATCTCGAGCGCTGCATCCACTCCGTTGTTTGATATATCCACCACCGACATCTCCATGCCGACGGCGTTGAAATACGGAATGGCGGCATTGAACCCTTCTGCGAGGGTCGGGAGGGCAAGGAGCGGCCCCATACGTTGTTTCTGCAATTCGGGGAATCCTTCGAGCATGGTTTCCCATGCTTTCTCCTCTCCGTATCGGTCGATCAGCTCCCTGAATCGGCTGAACTTTTTTCTCGCGTTCTCGATCAGCTCTGCTTTCTCGTTCTGCATGGTTTGTTCTCCTTCTCGGGCTTCCTGGTTCGGGTAGTGGCTAAGAACCCATTACCGCAAATTACGGGACATTGTGCGAATGTTTCAAGCATGCATGAGAACTGGCCGGCTGTCCTTGAATACATGAACTTGCGAAATGTGCTGGTAAAAGACGGGGAAGCTGCTGGAAAAAGGGACGATTGGATTTATTGTTTGTGGGGTGGGAGGGCGGAGCTGGATTTTCGGGGACAATGAGCAGAATTGTAATGATTATCGTTCGATAGAGCTGATTTATAACTATTTTCAAATAATTCTAATAGAATTCAACTTAGCGCTATCTATTCTAATAGAAATCAACACGTTATCATCGTTATGAAACACAATCGTTCGGCTGGTTATGGATTCCTGCTGGAGAAATACCGGTTGGAGACAATACCGAACTGGCATAGCTCCAGGGTTGGGCCGTCCGGCACACGAAGCTCGAACATTCAAGACGGCCTGGTTGAAACGACGTATCCTCAGTCTTACTGGCCCGGAGATCGGGACGGAGATCATCTGGAGTTCGCGCTGAAATACGACGGAATCAATCTCGCGACACTGGCCAGGCTTTTTGAGGTCATTGATGCCGCTACGCTCAGCGACTGGATTGCATCGAAACCGACAGGCAAATATGCCCGTAAAATCTGGTTTCTCCATGAATATCTTACAGGCCACCAACTACCTCTGGCGGACCTCACCCAGGGAAATTATATCGATCTGCTTGAAAAGTCGCTCTATTACACGGCAGCGTGGGGCCAAAGGGTTCAGCGTCAAAGGATATTTGTAAATCTACCGGGGGGGGGATCAGGATTTTGCCCAATCGTCAGGCGCACAAAGAAGCTAGCTGCAATGGAGTTGATCGATATTCAGCAACGCTGCAGGGAAATTGTTACCACCTATCCTCAGGAACTCTTGAAAAGGGCCCTTAACTACCTTTATAAAAAGGAAACCAGAGCCTCTTTCGAAATCGAACATATAAAGCCGAGTTCATCCCGCACGGACAAATTCATCGCCTTGCTGAAGACGGCTGAACACCGGGACTTCTGCGAAAAGGAGCTGTTGATCGAGATTCAGAACAATATCGTTGATCCCAGGTTCCAGGATACCGATTACCGGCATAATCAGAATTATGTCGGTGAAACGGTTTTTCTTCAT
>Ga0326732_1000382_pt1 | contig 10374 bp, 10 predicted proteins | sample MHFSIPfraction_4_FD_207644 | JGI IMG/M metagenome (GOLD analysis project Ga0326732, IMG submission 207644) | Lab enriched peat soil microbial communities from Michigan Hollow, Ithaca, NY, United States - MHF12FN SIP fraction | ecosystem: Environmental > Terrestrial > Soil > Wetlands > Peat...
ATTTTTGAGGAGAGCTCTGAACAAGTCCATATTTGTCATTCCGGCGAAAGCCGGAATCCAGTGAAATCAAGTATCTGGACCCCGGCTTTCGCCGGGGTGACGACTTGTTCAGGGCTTCCTGAGAGGCCCCGTCCGGGCTACTGCGCCGCAAAATCCTTCAACATTCGGTCAACATCGTTGCGCCACATTTCGATCAGGCGATGCGCCGCGGGCTCGGGAAACATGTCCTTCCAGGCATCCAGATCGTCACTGATCACCACAATCTCCTTGCCGCGCATGACCAGAACCAGTTTGAGGGGCAGCATGCTCAATAGCGGCGGATATTCCTTCTCCGCCATTTCCATGGCTGAGGCCTTGCCGAGAAAAAGGATGCGCACACCGGGGTCTTCGTAGCCGCGCTTGACCAGCGCGGTGTCGACCGCCTGCACCTTGACCAGGTGGTATTCGTTGTTTTCCGCGGCGATGGTGATGCGGTCAACCGCATCGCGCATGTCTGTTGTTCTGGAGGCTGACAGCGGTGCAGCGTGCGCGACCGAGAACCCCGCCAGCATGACTAGTGTCGCGAACCGAAAATTACGAAGCATGAAACGGCGTCTTTTTCCGCCAGGCGGCGTTGCAGCCCCTTGCCGTATACCCCATACGGCTGCGGGTCCGCGCCTTGCCTGGCGGAAAAATCCATCCGTTTCATTTGTTCCGCTATTTCCGGTTCGCGACACCAGGGCGCATGCCAGTCGTTTCATAGCGTGGCCTCGTTCATGATGGCCAGGTAATCCACCTTCAGCTTCAAACAGTATTCGTGCAAGCGGTAATTGCCCATACGCAGGGAAACCCAGGCGGGATTCACGGCCATCAATTCAACCCCGTCCCGGGTTTCAATCAGGGTGATCCGGCAGGGAATAAATTCCGACGCCCGCGTATCGAGCGCCAGCGCCTTGCTCATGGTGTCAAAGTTGCAAAAATAGACGATGCGAACCGATTTGGCCTCCCAGGCTTGGGGGACCAGATGGCTATCGATCGCCTGCTGGCGCACGAAGCTGTAATTGTGGCTGTTGATCGCCCGGATGACCGATTCGGTCGCCTGCTCGATGGTGCCGCCCTTGAGCAGGGCATATAGCATGGGCGGTTCCTCCTGCTCCTGTGCCTGGGCAGACAACGGGATAAACAGTCCGATCCAAAGACAGACGACCCATAGCAGTTGCGGCTTCATTTTGTTCATGCTGGTTCTCACTGGAATACCTGACTGAATTCAATCATTGATCCGGCCTGCAAATATTATCAACGTCATACCGGCGAACGCCGGTATCCAGTGGCGCGCATTGCGCGCCCATTCAACTGGATTCCGGGTCAAGCCCGGAATGACGAAGTTCATACTATTTTCTGGACGCATCGATAAGTGACAACAGCCCCCCAACCATGCGGCGAACACCCTTCGACTTGCCTGTTCGAACCTTACACCAAAACCAAAGGGCCGGATTCCTGTTGCGCCCCTGATTTTCTTGCGTTGCAACAAGTCGGACCATGCTGGCTCGACTGCTGCAGATCAAACCCGCACACTCACTTGCACTTCACCCCCGGCGTCTGGTCGGCGCGGTGATCTGCATGATTGCGGGGGCGACGACGCGTCGCCCGGTTCTGCGAGGTCGCTCACGAGCGTGCGTTCGTCGCCTTCGTTGCCGCGCTTGGCGTGAATGAACAGCACGGGTGGGAAAGGCCCCTTGCCGATGGGCTGGCGACTGCGGCCGGCACCTCGGTGCCTCCGGCAGCCTTGTGGGAGATTTTGCTGAGTTCGATGCCGCTGGCGCAAGCCGGCACGCTCAGCACCGATGCTAAGATGACGCCCGCAATGACGAGTCTTTTCATGGTCTTCTCCCCGCCTTCTTCCGGCCATCATTCTGGGCCGGTGTGCCGGGTTACCTGTGCAGTCAAAATATACTTCAAGGGAGACGCGTACGCCTTGAGGCTTCCATTCCCTGGCGGGCATCCATAACCGTGGACGTTCCGTTCGACGAACCGACGATCCCGCCACGGCTGCGGCGCCCGCTTGCGGCCCTGTGGATTTCAGTGGGCGTGCATGCGGCGGTGATTGCGCTGGTGCAGGTCGCACCGCCTGCGGCGATGCCTGGCGATGAGCCGGTGATCGAGGCAAGGCTGGTGTCGAGGCAATCCAAGCCGCCTGCCGTGGCAGTCCCGCCTCTCGCGCCCGAAGTGGACATACTGGTTGAGCCACCGAAGGAGGTGCCGGTGCTCGCACCGAGCGTGTCGGCGGAAGCGATTCCGGTTGCGAAGCCCGTAACCCCGCCCCCCGCTCAACCAGAGCCGCCTGCTTTCCCCTCCCGGCCTGCTGAACCCACGACTGCGACCGCGCCGCCTGAGCCTGCTGAGGCACCGCCGGCGGTGCGCACGCCGGCACCGCTTGCGACGATGACCAGTTCGGTCGATCTGACCTATTACAGTGCGCGCGATGTCGATGTGCATCCGCGTGCGCTGCGCGAGATCGTGCCGGAATACCCCTACGCGGCCGACCGCCAGCGGCAATCGGGCAAGGTGCGCTTGCAGTTGAAGCTGGAAGCCGATGGCCGCGTCAGCGACATTGATGTTGTCAGCGCGACGCCACCCGGTCAGTTCGAGGAATCGGCATTGAAGGCATTTCGCGATGTGCGCTTTGTTCCGGCGCAAAAAAATGGCCGTCCGGTGCGTGCCATGGTGCTGATCGAGGTGGTGTACGACTGGGAAGGACACCGCCGCTGAATCGGCAAAGCCTTAGGGAGAGATGCCGCGGGTCTGGGCGGTTCCGCTTTTTATCGTGCGTTTCCGGCCGGCCGCCAGCGCTTGAGCAGCAACGCATTGCTCACCACGCTGACGCTGGAGAACGCCATCGCCGCACCGGCGATCACCGGGCTCAGAAAGCCCAGCGCCGCGAGCGGAATGCCCACCACGTTGTAGATGAAGGCCCAGAACAGGTTCTGCCGGATCTTGGCGTAGGTGCGCTGCGATATGTCGATCGCATCGGCAACCAAAGCCGGGTCGCCGCGCATCAGGGTGATGCCGGCGGTATGCATGGCGACGTCGCTGCCGCTCGACATGGCGATCCCGACATCGGCCGCAGCGAGTGCGGGGGCGTCGTTGATGCCGTCGCCCACCATCGCCACCGTCCTGCCTGCGGTTTTGAGCTGACTCACCTGCGTGGCCTTGTCGGCAGGCAAGACTTCCGCCATCACGCTGTCGATGCCGAGCGCCGCGGCCGCCACCCGCGCCGCGCCGCGGCTGTCGCCGGTGAGCATGATGGTACGGATGCCGCGGGCTTTGAGATTCGCCACAGCGGCGGCGGCGCCAGGCTTGACCGCGTCGCCGAACGCCAGCAGCCCCAGCGCGTGGCGGTCGCTCGATCGGGCCAGCCACGACACGGTACGGCCGGCAGCTTCCAGTTCGGCGGCGGCTCCGTCCAATGCAGCGGTGGATACGCCGTTCTCGGCCATCAGCCGGCGGTTGCCCAGCCACCAGGTTTCATCTGCCACCTCGCCTGCAATGCCGCGCCCCGGAAGCGCCTGTTGCGAGCGTGCGGGCAAGGGGGCGAGTGACGCCGCCTTGGCCTCAGCCAGCACGGCGCGTGCCAGCGGGTGCTCGCTGCCCGCCTGCAGGCTGGCAGCAATCGACAGCACTTCCTGCCGGTCGCTGCCGTCCGCCGCATACGATTCCACATGGGCTTTAGCCCCTAGTGGATCGGAGTCCTTCAGGGCCACGCAGGCCGCCACATGCGGCGTGCCATCGGTGAGAGTGCCGGTCTTGTCGAATACCACGATATTGATCTTGTGCGCCAGTTCCAGCGCTTCGGCGTCCTTGATCAGGATGCCGTGGCGCGCAGCGACGCCGGTGCCCGCCATGATCGCGGTCGGGGTGGCGAGACCCAGCGCGCACGGGCAGGCGATCACCAGCACCGCCACCGCATTGAGGATGGCGAGTTCGGTATCGCCGCCCAGCGCCCACCAGGCGAGAAAGGTGACCAGCGCGATCCCCATCACCACCGGCACGAACACCGCACTCACCTTGTCCACCAGGCGCTGGATGGGCGCCTTGGCGGCCTGCGCGTTTTCCACCAGGCGGATGATGCGTGCCAGCGTGGTTTCGGCACCCACTGCCGTGGTGCGCGCGATCAGGGTGCCCTGTGCGTTGATGGCGCCGCCGGTGACGGTATCGCCCGGCTGCTTGTCGACCGGCAGCGATTCGCCGGTGAGCATGGATTCGTCGACCTGGCTGTTGCCTTCCAGAATTTCCCCATCCACCGGCACCCGCTCGCCGGGGCGGATCACCACCCAATCGCCTACCCGGATCGATTCGATCGGCAGGTCGCGGTCGATGCCGTCGAGACGCACCCGCGCGGTGAGGGGGCGCAAGGCCTGCAGGGCGCGGATCGCTTCGGTGGTCTGGCGCTTGGCACGTGCCTCCAGAAACTTCCCGAGCAGCACCAGGCTGATCACCACCGCCGAGGCTTCGAAATACAGGTGCATGGCGTCGGCGCGGGTCAGCAGCAGGTAAACGCTCAAGCCATAGGCGGCGCTGGTGCCGACCGCCACCAGGAGATCCATGTTGCCGCTGCCGGCGCGCAACGCCTTCCAGCCGGCACGGTAAAAGCGCGCGCCGAGCCAGAACTGCACCGGCGTCGCCAGCGTCAGTTGCAGCCAGCCCGGCAGCATCCAGTGCGTGCCGGCCAGGCCGCCGAGCATGGGGGCGGCCAGCGGCAACGACAGCAGGATTGCCAGCGCCACCGGCCACCAGTCGGGCAACAGGTGCACCGGGGCAAGCGGGACTTCGCTGGCAGAATGGCGCACCTGCGCGCCATAGCCGGCACGCTCCACCGCTGCAATCAGCGTGACTGCGGAGGTGCCCTGGGCTGCCCTGACCGTTGCCTGCTCGGTGGCCAGATTGACGCTGGCGTCGAGCACGCCGGACACCTTGCCGAGCGCCTTTTCCACCCGCGACGAACAGCTTGCACAGGTCATGCCGGTGATGTCGAGGGTGAAGGATTCGGTCGGCATGCTGAAGCCGGCTTTTTCGATGGCGCGTTGCACCGACGCCGCATCGGTTTCACCCGAAATCGTCGCGGTCTCGGTCGCCAGATTCACCGTGGCGTCGGTGACGCCGGGCAGTTGCTTGAGCACTTTTTCCACCCGCGTCGAGCAGCTTGCGCAGGTCATGCCCTGGATGCCGACGGCGAGCGGGCAAGCGTTGGAGGGTTTCATGGTGTGCTCCGGTAGGTGTGGATGATTGCTCCACAGACCTTACCCTGTTGGGAAGGTCAGGCAGTGCAGAACGAATTAGATGCGGATAATTCACATCCGTTCCTGCCGTGCCGGCTCATCGCCGGACGCTGGTCAGCGGATAGTCCCTGGGCAGCAGCACCCACATGCGACCGCGCTGCTTCATGCGGCCGGCGAGTTCCCCTGCCTCGTCGCCGAAACCCCAGAAAAAATCGGCGCGCACACCACCGCGAATCGCGCTGCCGGTGTCCTGCGCCATCACCAGCCGGTTCAAGGGGAGGGGGGAATTGGGCTGGGTGGTGGCAAGGAACACCGGCGCACCCAGCGGGATGAAGCGGGTGTCGACGGCAATCGAGCGGCCGCCGCTCAGCGGCACCCCGAGCGAACCCAGCGGCCCGGTCAAGCCGTTGGGCAATTCGCGAAAGAATACGAAGCTCGGATTGCTGGCGAGCAGCTCCGGCAGTTTGTCTGGATGCTTCGCCCCCCAGTCCTTGATGCCCTGCATCGACGCCTGTTCCAGTTTCAGATCGCCGCGCTCCACCAGCAGTTTGCCGATCGACTGATAGGGATAGCCATTCTGGTCCGCGTAGCCGACCCGCATGTGCGAGCCTTCAGGGAGCTCGATACGTCCCGAGCCCTGGACCTGCAAGAAGAACAGGTCCACCGGATCCTCGGCCCAGGCGATGGGTTTGCCTTTGAAGCTGTAGCCATTGTCATTGGGGGCAGGTGCTTCGATTTCCTTGCGGGTGGGATAGGGCACCAGTTTGTTGCCGACCAGCCTGCCGCGCAGGCGCAGGTTTTTCAGTTCGGGATAGATGCTCGCCAGGTCCACCGTGATGAGATCGTCCGGCGCGGCGTAGAGCGGGAAGCGCGCACGCGCGGTGCGCACGCGGTCGCCTTTCAGTAGAGGCTCGTAGTAGCCTGTCACCAGCCCTTCGACACTGCCGTCTTCCTGTGTGGCCTGATACGGCTGGAAACGTTTCTCGAAGAATGCGCGCACGGTCGCCTCGTCGGGTGCGGGCATCGTCATCGCCTCGCTGCAGACGATCTGCCACGCAGTGCGCTTGACGAGCGTGGAGCAGCCCAGCAGAAAGGTGGTCCAGGCTTCGCTTGCCGCATCCTCCTTCCAGAAGGCCACCTCGTTCCAGCCCACCGGTTTGAGCGTGGGATAGGCCAGCGCCGGCGTGGGTAGGAGCGCGGGCGGAGGCGGGGCAGGCGCGGGTTCGGGCTGCGGCGCAGGCGTCGGAGTCGGCGTGGGCGTTGGCGTTGGCGTGGGGCCAGGCACCGGTGCGGGCCTGGAAGGGGGGGCAGTCGGCCCTACCGGCGGGCGCACCGCACAGGCTGACAACAACAGGATCAACAGCCACGGGCTTGCGCGTAACAACATCACGGGTGAAGATGGCTCACATCGAACATATGCGCCGAGTATAACAATGGGAAATCAAGCTTGATGGAAAGCCAGGGACTGGTCTGGTTGCTGCTGGAAGCCGGGACTGCGCTCGGACTGCTGCTGTTCATCGTGTGGTGGACGATGAAAAAGTAGGGGTCAGGGGCCGCTCATTCCCTGATCCCTGAATCCTGGCCCCTATTCAATGCAGCACCCGGGGCATCGACAGCGTGAACACGGGAATCTCCGCGTCGAACTTGTTGCCGTCTTCCGCCACCATCTGATAGGTGCCGTGCATGGTGCCGACCGGGGTCGCCATGGCGGTACCGCTGGTGTATTCGAAACTTTCGCCCGGCTGCAGCAGCGGCTGTTCACCCACCACGCCAAGGCCTTTGACTTCCTGAGTGACGTTTTCCGCGTCGGTGATGATCCAGTGGCGCGAGATCAGCTGCGCCGCCACGGTGCCGGTGTTGGCGATGGTGATGGTATAGGCGAACACGTAACGATCGGACGAAGGATCGCTCTGGTCGGCCAGGTACGCCGTGTTGACGGTGATGCTGATGTGGTATTTCTTGCCTTCGGCCACGGATTTGCTCGGCGTGATGGAATCCGCGGAGTGTAACGCAATGGCATGGCGGACTTAAGTTAAAATGCCGGGGTTTTCTGAAATTTCCCGGAGCTTCCCATGACCTATCGCATCGCCCCCTCCATCCTGTCCGCCAACTTCGCCAAGCTGGGCGAGGAAGTCGACAACGTACTCGCCTCCGGCGCCGACATCGTCCACTTCGACGTAATGGACAACCACTATGTGCCCAACCTCACCATCGGACCGCTGATATGCGAAGCCTTGCGCAAGCATGGCGTCACCGCACCGATCGACGTGCATCTGATGGTGAAGCCGGTCGATCGCATCATTCCGGACTTCGCCAAGGCCGGCGCCACCTATATCACCTTCCACCCGGAAGCCTCCGAACACATCGACCGCACCATCGGCCTGATCAAGGAGAACGGCTGCAAGGCCGGCTTGGTGTTCAACCCTGCCACCCCGCTCGACGTGCTGGAATACACGCTGGACAAGATCGACATGGTGTTGCTGATGTCGGTCAACCCCGGCTTCGGCGGCCAGAAGTTCATCCCCTACGTGCTCGACAAGGCACGTGCGGTGCGCAAGATGATCGACGACCGCGGCCTCAAGGTGAACATCGAGATCGACGGCGGCGTCGGCCCGGCCAACATCGCCGAAGTGGCACGTGCCGGCGTCGATACCTTCGTTGCGGGCTCGGCCGTTTTCGGTGCCGCCAAGGACGGTGACCCGCAGCGCTACAACAGCATCATTGCTTCCATGCGCGCGGAACTGGCGAAGGTCTGAACTGCACAGGGGCCAGGGATCAGGATTCAGGGGCCAGAGGGCTTTGTGCTTCACGCCTTTTGAATCAAAGCGCGGCCGCAGGCCGCACCTTCCCTGACCCCTGGTCCCTGAATCCTGACCCCTAGATAAAAATGAACTTCCCCCTTCCGATCAAAGCCGTCGTTATCGATCTCGACGGCACCCTGCTCGATACTGCTGCTGATCTCGCCCACGCCGCCGAACTGATGATGGCCGAACTGGGTCGGTCCTGCCCGTCGCTGGAAACGATTTCCACCTATATCGGCAATGGGGTGTCGCGGCTGGTCAAGCGCGTGCTCACCGGCGAAATGGACGCCGAGCCTGATGCCGCGCTGTTCGAGCAGGCCATCGCTTCGTATCAGAAACATTACGGCGCGCATGTCTCGCTGCATTCGCGCCCGTTTCCCGGCGTGATCGAGGGGCTGGACGCGTTCAGGGCGATGGGCCTGCATGTGGCCTGCATCACCAACAAGGCCGCGCAGTTTACCCATCCGCTGCTGAAGGACACCGGCCTGTTCAACTATTTCGAATTGATCCTGTCCGGCGACGCGCTGCCCAGGCGCAAGCCAGACCCGTTGCCACTCCTGCACGCCTGCGAGGTGTTCAAGGTCAAGCCGGCCGAACTGCTGCTGATCGGCGATTCGCTCAACGATACCCAGGCCGCGCGCGCGGCAGGGTGCCCGGTGTTCTGCGTGCCCTATGGCTACAACCGCGGCCGTCCGGTGAGCGAACTCGATCTGGATGCGGTGGTGCCGAGCCTGGTCGAGGCTGCCAGCATGGTGGTGAAGGCCTAATGGCGAGGGGCCAGGATTCAGGGTCCAGGATTCAGGGGGCGTGCCGCCGATGGCGGCGCTTGTCTAAAAAAAGCGCGCAGCGACTATCCCTGAACCCCGAATCCTGACCCCTGAAAATGACTGAACAAGAATTTTTCGAACTCGCCCGAAAGGGCTTCAATCGCATCCCGCTGGTGCGCGAGTTGCCAGCCGATCTTGAAACCCCGCTGTCGGTCTACATCAAGCTGGCCAATGCGCCGTATTCCTACCTGCTGGAATCGGTGGTCGGCGGCGAGCGCTTCGGCCGCTATTCCTTCATCGGTCTGCCGGCGCGCACGGTGCTGCGGGTGCGCAATCATCTGCTGACGGTGGAAACCGACGGCGAGGTGGTCGAGGAACATAACCTGCCCGACCCGCTGACCTTCATCGCAGATTTCCAGGCGCGCTTCAAGGCGGCGCCGCTGGCCGGGCTGCCGCGCTTTACCGGCGGGCTGGCCGGGTATTTCGGCTACGACACCATCCGCTACATCGAAAAGCGTCTGGCGGCCACACGCAAGGACGACGTGCTGCACACCCCCGACATCCTGCTGATGCTGACCGAAGAACTGGCGGTGTTCGACAACCTGGCCGGCAAGCTCTACCTCATCACCCATGCCGACCCGATGCAGCCTGACGCCTACGCCCAGGGCCACCTGCGTCTGCACGCGCTGGCCGAACAGCTGCAGGCGCGGGTGCATCTGCCGGCCGAGCCGGCTGTGGCAGCGGACGCGCCGCGCTCCGAATTCGGCGAGGCCGAGTTCAAGGCTGCGGTGCAGAAAGCCAAGGACTACATCGCCGCCGGCGACATCATGCAGGTGGTGCTGTCGCAGCGCATGACGCGGCCGTTCAACGCCTCGCCGCTGTCGCTGTACCGCGCGCTGCGCAGCCTCAATCCCTCGCCCTACATGTTTTATTACGACCTCGGCGGCTTTCACGTGGTCGGTTCCTCGCCCGAAATCCTGGTGCGGCTGGAAGGCGATACTGTCACCCTGCGCCCCATCGCCGGCACCCGCCCGCGCGGGCTTACGCGCGAGCACGACCAGCGTCTCGCCGAGGAATTGCTGGCCGATCCCAAGGAATGCGCCGAACACCTGCAACTGCTGGATCTGGGGCGCAACGACACCGGTCGCGTCGCGGTCACCGGCAGCGTCAAGGTCACCGAGAACATGCTGATCGAGCGCTACTCGCACGTGATGCATATCGTTTCCAACGTCGAAGGCAGGCTGAAACCGGGGCTTTCCGCACTGGACGTGCTGCGCGCCAGTTTTCCGGCCGGCACCGTCTCCGGCGCGCCCAAGGTGCGGGCGATGGAAATCATCGACGAACTCGAGCCCAGCAAGCGCGGCATCTATGCCGGTGCGGTCGGCTATCTCGGCTTCAACGGCGACATGGATCTTGCAATTGCCATCCGCACCGCCGTGATCAAGGATCAGACCCTGTTCGTCCAGGCAGGCGCAGGAATCGTCGCCGATTCGGTACCCGACAATGAATGGACGGAAACCCAGAACAAGGCGCTCGCGATCGTGCGCGCGG